>Ga0302139_10000289_pt1 | contig 22537 bp, 9 predicted proteins | sample CBN3_331_MG_FD_203104 | JGI IMG/M metagenome (GOLD analysis project Ga0302139, IMG submission 203104) | Marine microbial communities from Western Arctic Ocean, Canada - CBN3_33.1 | ecosystem: Environmental > Aquatic > Marine > Oceanic | place: Canada: Western Arctic Ocean | collected 2017-09-15 | reverse complement strand
GCTTATCGCCCGGATGGTCCCGGCTTGAGCAACCTGACACTCAACAGCGAGATCAGCCTGAATCGTCTCCACGATCGCAAATCCCTGTTGATCGGCCTGGATCGCATTCGACGAAGAGTTGATGCCAGCGGCATGATGAACGCCATGGATAGTTTCACCGAGCGGGCCGTCGGCCTGATTACTTCCGGCGAACTTGCAAAAGCGCTCGACCTCAAAAATGAAGACCCCAAAACGGTTGCCCGCTATGGGGCCGACAAGGGTGGGCATAGTGTGAAGTATCTGCACGCCCGTCGGTTGATCGAAGCGGACGTTCGCTGTGTGACCTTCAATACCACCGGCTGGGACACACACACAGACAACTTCAAGCGATGTCGTTCGCTGGTGACGCCGCTGGATCAATCGCTGAGTGCCCTCATTGAAGACCTCGACGCCCGTGGGATGCTCGACGACACCATCATTATGATGTCCGGAGAATTCGGCCGAACGCCGCGCATCAACGCGACAGGCGGTCGAGATCACTGGCCGCGCGCGGCCTTCTTCTTCCTCGCCGGTGGTGGGATGAAGCACGGGCAGGTGATCGGCTCGACCAACCGCTTGGGCGAGGTGGCCCAGGATCGTCCCGTGCATTTGCAGCACGTTTTCACGACGGTCTACAAGCAATTGGGAATCGATCCCGACACGACCACCCTCTTCGACCCCAACGGTCGACCACAATACCTCGTCGAAAACCGCGAAGTGATTCCTGAATTGATCTAAAACGGATCACGCTTTTTCGCGTCCGCTTGCGGCGTATGGAATTCGGCCGGTACGATGCACGGGGTATCTCGTGCAACCGCCTCGGCAAGACATCGTCGCTCATCTGGGCGAGTGTCTCGAGAGGCCTGATGCGGAATGAATCCGTGACCGATCGTTTGACCGATGCAGAACTGATCGACGTCGTCCAACGAAAGTCGGTCGAGCAATTGACCGACAACGAACGTCGCGCGATCGGTTTACGCCTTGAGGAATCGCCCGAGTTTCTGGAAACACTCGTCGGCCGGTTCGACATGGGGGACTATGTCGAAGCCGTGTTGCAAGCGGAATCGGCGGCTGTAACGGCAGCGAGCGAGCTTCTCGAACGACCACCCACAGTCAGCCGTGAGCGATTGTGGATGGGGGCGGTGGGTGTCGTGCTGGTGGGCGGATTGTTGCTACTGGTGTCGGGAGTTTTCGATGGCGAAGAAAACGATGCGAAGCCGGATCAGGTTGCGGACCAGGATGATCCCAAACAGAAAAAAAAGAAGCGGCCAAAAGGCGGGAAGCCGGACAAGCCGGTAGTTGCGAAGAAGGATGGTTCGCAGCCGCCCGATCCAAAGGTCGTCGATCCGCAGACGCCGACGGAGTTGGTCACCGCCAAACAGCCGAATCGCGAACCTTGGGAAGCGGGTCTGGATGGGATCGACCCACCGCGACCGTTCGAGCAATCGCGATTCGAGCTGCCGGTGTTCGGGCCCGATCGTCAATTGCCAGCCGACTTGTTGAAACGCTGGTTGGATGCGGTGCCGGGCGAGCGGTTGGTGATTCAAGATCGCAACACGCAGAAAGGCCGGTACGCCGCCTTCGATGGGTTGGCCCGCTTGAAAGCGCCGTGGCCCGATGACGCCGTGTTGCGGCTGGGGCTGTTCGATTTGCAATCGCTGCGGTTGACCTTCTGGAATGGATCGCGGGGTGTGAGTTTGCGTTATTACCCCACGGTCAGGCCCGGCTTGTGGGCGGCATTCGGCGTGACGCGCGAGGGAGAATCGCCGCGACCGAAGACATCAACGTTACTCACAACCGACAGCGGACGACATGCGGGAAGTGGGTTAGGGACGTTCGAAGTCCGACATCAAAACGGCATGCTGGTGGTGATGCGTGGTGACATGCGGTTACTGACGGTTCCGTTGCTCCTTCCACCGAAGCAGGTTTACATAGAAGGCAAAGCGACCGTCAGCGTGTTGGAGATGTACCGTGGGGAACCGGCGACCGATGATACGAACGCACCCACGCCCAACGTGTTGGCCACCGATCGTCCCGCTGAGTTGCGGTGGGAGACCGAGATTACTGACGGCGATGAAAAAATTCGTCGTGCGTTGAACCCGGGTACCGAGTCAGGCACAGATTGGCAGACGAAGTTTGCGGTAGGAGTGACAGTCTCAGGGTCCGTCGACGGAACGGTTGAACTGATCTCGACCTCGCCGACGCCCATCGCAATGGCTACGCGGTTACAGCAGTCGGGTTTGCATGAGGTGGTTTTGAAGATCGCGAACGCAGAACCGGGTACGGGGTTCTTTTTGGGTGATGCGAACGGTCAGCCGTTGCAGCGAATCGGGTTTTATCGCGATCAGAAAACAGGGCAGACGACGTTCGGCTATGCGAAGTTGGGGTCGGTTGTCGAGCAGTTGAACGTTAATCCGGACACGCAATTGGCGGCCTACGCAGGGCCGGATCAGTGGTTGCGACTTGTGTGGGGTGTGGGTACGTTGAAAGTATGGGTCAGCGGTGACGGCGTGCATTGGGGGCGGGCCTTGCCGGTGCCTGTGTTGTCGGTCGATGGCCCGTTCTCGTCGGTCGGCTTGTATGCAAACGGGATCGCTGCTGGGTCGCAGCCTGACTCGAAACGGATTGCGATCGAACACTTGGAAGTTCGCGAGTTGACCGCTGTCATCGGCTTGGCTGCGGAAGAGATTCGCAAGCAGATACCGAGCGAGGACTTGTCTGTTCCGATCGGGCCGAGTGAATGGCTGATTCGTGCAGTGCGAAGTTGTCCTGCGGACGTGCCGTTTGCGGAGTGGCGTCGGGCGTGGGCGATTCGCACATTGGAAGCGGGCACGACACGTGCGCTGTCGCGGCATCTGTTGTTGAAGTTGGCTGCGGAAAGTTTGACGCTTGATCGTCCCGCAGCTGAGCGTATCCGTACGCTCGACGAAATCTCGCTGCTGTTGGACACCTGGGCGAGCGGCTACGGTTTGGAGATGGTCGGGTTGTACGATCGGCTGGGCATCGTGCTGGCAGAGACCGCTGAAGATGGCGGCAAGAACAACATTGCCGAACGGTTGCCGTCCATGTTGGCACGCGCGCCGGTTTGGACGCAGGCAACGTGGGACCGGTTGCCTCCTTCGCTGACGCAGTTTCATCTCATCCGACAGATCTACGCGGGCGAGTGGGAGTCTGTCCGGGGGCTGTGTCGGTCGGTGCGTTTCTGGGGACGCACGGCTCATCCCGAATGGAGACCGACAGCGACCGGCATTCACGAGCAGAACCTTTGCGACTGGGCGGATGCGGTGGCCGCGCGGCGATTGCCTTTCGACGACGTGCGCTTGTTGCCTTTATTGCCGCGTAGCCATCGACACCCGTTGGCGTGGGAAGTCGGTAAGGAAGGTTACAACGTGATGGCCGAGTTCGAGTCGGCGTTGCGGGCAGAGGCGTTCGAGGATGCCGCACAGATTATTTCAGTTTCAGGAGCATCCGAGGCATTGGGGCTGCTGCCCGACGCGCAAGACGACGACTTGCTGGTTTCCTTCTCGCGTGCGGTGGCGACCGCGATGGGCGAGCATGCCGAGTTGCGGTCCGCCATGCAGGAGAAATTCGGTTCGCTCGGGTTACTGCGTGTCCGACAGGCAATGACCGAGGGAGACGTGGCGTTCGTGCAAGCGGCGACGACTCGGTATTACGGCACAGCGGCCGCGTTGGCAGCGCATCGTTGGTTGGGTGATCGCGAACTGGTCACCGGCCAGTTTGCCCGGGCGTTGGAACATTACGATCGACTCGTTCGTGACGGCAGTGACGAAGACCGCAAACATGTCGCGTCCCGCATGCAGCTTGTCGCCGCGTTGCTAGGACGTGGCAGCGAAGAGTCAGTGAAGGGATCGACCAGTGAGTCGGTCGAGTTCGGAGAGACATCGATCGATGCCAAGCAGTTCTCCGCGATCGTGAAGGAGTTGGCTTCACGCGCTGCGGGCAATACGACGACGCCCGCAGTGACGGTGGCGAACACTGACAGTCATGCCGTTACGCTGGCTCCGAGTGGGTTCGATGCGGCCGTTCGTGCCGTGTTCCAGGGAGACACAGGGCGGAACGCGGGACAACACAAGTCGTTCGGCTGGGACTGGCTGGCCCGCGAGTTGGGTGTAGCTACGGATGGCAAACGGTTCTATGTCTCGAACCGGTTTCAGTTGAGCGCGTACGATGTGGTCAGCGGCAAATTACTCTGGTCGGCCGCGTTGGGTAACGAACAGGGGGACGCACGGTATTGGCCGTTGATCTCGATGCAGCCTGTCGCGGCGGGCGAGCGAATTTTCGCACGACGCATCACCCAGCGGGGAACGGAACTCGTTTGTTTCGACGCGGCGAGCGGGCAAGTGAAATGGCGTCAACGACCGGATAACCATATTGCGTCCGACCCCGTGTTCGTCAACGGACGGCTGGTGGCTTTGCTGGCGACTGTTCCGCTCACACAGTTTGTTCAAATGGAACTCGCTTCGTTCGACCCGAGCACGGGGGAACCGCTCACACACGAGCCGTTGCTGCGGTTGCGTGACGACTGGTATCAGAAGCCGCCGTGTAGTATTCGCGTGATCGACGATGGACTCATTGTGAGCGTCGGGGGGAGTATCGTGCGTTGCGACGTGCGTGGTCGTCCTCAATGGTTGCGAAAACAAATTTGGTTGCCCCGTACGCTCGATTTGAAATGGTACGAGGTGCATGTTTCGCGGCCGTTGGTTCATGAAGGGCATGTCTTCGTCGCACAACCCCACGCGCGATCGGTGCTTTGTCTGGACTTGGAAACGGGCCGTGCGCGTTGGCGTCGTGGAGAGTCCAAATTACAACGTTTGCTGGGAGTCGTTGCCGGCCGTTTGGTCTATCAAACGACAAGCGGTTTGATGGCCGTCGATGCAACCAACGGAGAGCCTGTGTGGAATCGCGATGTGGCAGAACTTCTGGCGGCTTACTCCGTTGGCGATGACACCGGGGTAATGTATGTCACACGAAATCGTCGTGACGCCAAGAGTGCTTGGCCGGTGCTTGTCTGGTTGGATGCGGGAGCAGGTATGGAAACCGGTCGCATGCCCTTGCGAGCATTGTCGGATCCGAAGCCGATGCTAGGCCCGCTCTTCACGGCGGGTGGGAAGACGTGGTCGTTTTTCGGCAAAGGGTCGGCTGACATGCGACGCGATGTCGTCGAACTGACGCCGAACTTCACCACTCGATTGCAACAGTCCGACAGAACGCATGTCGCGGCTTGGCTACAACCCGGAAAACCCACGTTGCCGCCTGTCGTCAACGAAGCACTCGATGGTTGGGAAATGCTTTCCGGGACGGCCCCTCTGAAGGAGCAACCCGAATATCGTGGCGAGCAGAATGTGATCGTGACGAAAACGGCGGGGCAGGCGGCGACTCACTTCGTTCGTCGTATCGACGTACCATCGGTTGGAAAACCGCAGCTTGAACTACGCGTTGGGCATTTGGCTGGCCAATCGTGGCGGTTGAGGGTGGCTGTTAATGGAGCCGAACTGATGGAGACCGACATCAACGATGCCAGCACCGGCAAGACCGGTTGGCTGGGTGCGACGGTCAACCTGAACGCGTTCCGTGGGCAAACCGTCTGGGTAATCGTTTCGCAATCGGCCGGGGATAAGCCTGCCGCGACCACAGCCATCTGGAAGCAATTGGAATTCGGCTCCGATTGAGTAGCATGCGCCGACGAATTCGCATACGCTGATGTGATACGATATACGTTTCCGTTCGGCCTCGCTGCGGATTGAGGGTCGCTGATTCAGAATTCAACCGTTCGGGAGAGCAAGATGGTTCGCATATTCGGCAGGCTGCTGTTGTGCGTTCTCGTCGTCACAACGGCGAGCGAACGTGTGCAGGCCGAAGGGGAATGGGAAGTCACACCCGCCAGCGAACTCGCCTTGGAACGCGGCTTGGAATGGCTGGCTCGCAACCAGGGGCCGCAGGGCAATTGGGAATCGAACGACCTGGGACTGGTTGGAATGGGCACGCTGGCGTTTCTGGCTGCCGGGCATATGCCGGGGCGCGGCAAGTATGGGGCGGTTGTAGATCGATCGCTCGATTACATGCTCAAGAACGCCAAGCCTTCGGGGCTGTTGAATATCGCCAACGCCCAGCGCGACATGTACAACCACGGGCTGGCCACATTCGTGCTCGGCCAGGCTCACGGAATGACACGCGACCCCCGCATGGCCAAGGTGCTCGAACGGTCGTTGAAGCTCATTTACGACACACAATGCGACGACGGCGGTTGGGATTACCGTTCGCGACGCCAAAGTCGTGGGCACGACTTGAGTCTAGCCGTGATGCAAGCCAAAGCGATTCGTAGCGCGGTCGACAGCGGACTGGAAGTCCCCCCCGAAGTCGTGCAGTTGGCGATTCAATCTGTGCGAGGATATTACCGCGCAAACAACGGAGCGCGGGGAGTCGACAATCCGAAAGCACGCGAAGGGGCGGGCCAATTCACTTACAGTGGAAGTCGGGGAACTACCGCGATGGCGGCCGCCGGTGTGGTCTGTCTGCAAGAGTACGGACAATACGACGACTGGCGGATTCCCAAGAACATGGAAATCATCAAACGCGAAGTCGGGCGGCTGCGCGCTCCGCAACGACGCGACGGGCGTTTGCCGGTTGATGCCTACACTATGTATTATGTCGGCCAGGCGATGTACCAGGTGGGCGGTGAACATTGGAAGGAACTGTACCCGGTCGTGCGAGATCACCTCACGCAAAGCCAGTCCCGCAAACCGGGCGATCCGCGTGAAGATGGCTGGTGGACCGATACACGTCATGTCAGTGGCAAGCCGGGCCGGCTGTATGGTACGGCGGTCGCCTGCTTCATTCTGGCCATGCCCAATCGCTACCTGCCCATCTTGCAGGAAGGTAAGATTGAAAGTCTGCGCAAGCAACTGGGAACGAAGTAACCGGCCGGGGCTCCTGTCTCGTTGTGACCGGCGAGACGAAATTGATCGACGACTGATCTCACTAAACCAGCATAGATAAACCAACACCGACGGAAATCGACACGGATGCCCAGTTTTTCAGCCAGTGAATTCGCGATCGCCGGGTTGGTTGCCGCCGCCGGTCCGCTCATCATTCATTTGCTGAACCGTCGACGCTTTCGTGTGCTCGACTGGGCCGCGATGGATTTCTTACGCGAGGCGATGCAGCGAAACCGTCGTATCCTGCAAGTTCGCGATCTCATCTTGCTGCTGCTGCGAATTATCTGCATGGCGTTGATCGGGTTGGCCTTGGCGCGGCCTTTCTTTTCAACGGTCGCCGCGCAGGGTGGATTCCGCAATACGTGGCCTTGGATTGTCGCGGCCATTGCGATCGGGGCTGCCGTCTGGGCGGCGTTTTCCGGTAACCGGGCCACGAAAATCGCCGCAGGGCTAGGTTGCCTGCTGGCGGCATGTCTTGCCGGTTGGGGGTTGGTCGGTATCGTGCAGTCGTCGGGTGGTGGAGCCGAAGGTGCGCTCAGCAGCCGACAACCCGTGCATGCGGTGCTGTTGATCGACAACAGCCTGAGCATGGGCTACGAATCGTTGCAGGGGACATTGCTGGATCGCTCGAAAGCCAAAGCCCGCGAGTTCATCGACGAACTTCCCGCCGAAAGTCGCATCACTGTCATTCCCCTGTGCGGATCAGAACTGGCCTACAGTCTCGACGCATACCGCACGAAGGATGACGCGAAAGACGCATTGGATCGTATTCAAGTCGTCTCGCGCGCCGCATCCACGGCTGAAGCGATCGACTTGGCGGCTGAGGCCTGCAAACAAGTTCCCGAACTGCAAGCGAAACGGATCGTGCTACTTAGTGATCAGCAACTGCGCAACTGGCCGGCTGAGTCGTTGAAGGCTTCGTTGGAGAACATTCCCGAGTTGCAAGTCGTACAGATCGCCGCCGAGGAACCGAGCAATGTGTGGGTTTCCGACCTGCGCGTACAGGACGACATCGCCGATGTCGAAACGACAACCGCCTTCTACGCCATGATTCGCTACGAAGGCTCGGCTCGATTGGACAACGTACAGGTGACGTTGTCGATCGACGGCGAAGATGTCGCCAGCCGGACTGTCGAATTGACACCAGGGCAAGAACGTCAGGAACAGTTTCGCTATCGCATCGCCGTCCCGACCGAGCCGGGTCAGCCCTCGTATGTGTCGGCCAGCGTGCGCGTCGAGACGGAATCGATCTCAGGTGACGGGTTGAAAGCCGACAACACCCGGCACTTGGTGGTACCGGTCGTTTCCGGCTTGCCAGTGGTGTTCGTCGACCAGTACGGATCGGAAGAAGACTTCGACAAAGGCCTCATCGGCGAGACATTGCCGCTACGCGGATTGATGGCCCAACGCATGGCCCGCAACGACACGCGGCGTCCGCTGGTGCGCGTCCGTCACAAGACGATGGCTCAGTTGGACATCGAAACGCTGGAAGATGTGCGGCTGGTCGTCATCGCGGGTGTGGAATCGCCCGGCGACGAGAAAACCGTGCGTCTGCTAAGAGAATACGTACAACAAGGCGGAAACCTGGTCATTCTCGCCGGCGGCCAATTCGACCCGGTCGCCTGGACCACGCTCGCCTGGAAAGAGGGCAACGGCATTCTCCCCGCTCCGCTGAAACCGTCGTTGTTAGGGCAAACGTTCCAGCAGATTTCCGAAACCGACGAGTACCGCACTTTCCGGCTGGCGTTCGAGAGCATGCAGCACGACTACTTCCTGCTCGACGAAGAATCGTTCGACGAATTAAAGGGCCGCTACGAAGACGCCCTGTTCGCAAAGATCGCCGAAGTCGACGCAGGCCCGGCCGTCATCAAGAAACTGCTGGCCACGGAAACATCGCGGTTGAAAGAGGAACGCCGCTTTTTGAAAGAGTCTGCCGCGCGGCAAGCCGAGTGGACGCGGATGCAAAAGGAAGGCACATTCGGCGACGAAGAGAAAGCGGCCAACCGCGCCGATGAGGAACGCCGACAGCAACTGCACCCCGATTGGCTGACTTGGCGTCGGGAAGAGACCTCGTCACCGTCCGATACATCCATCGACACACTGGCCGATCGCACGCGACCGCAAATCGTGGCCTCTTTCGCGCAAGACAACCTGCCGTACTTCGTTGAACGGACAATCGGCAAGGGTCAAACATTGTTCATCGCCTCCGGCGTGCGTTCCGATTGGAACACGCTGGCCTGGGACGACAACCAACCCTTCTTCATCTACGACCGGGTTTTCCGCACACTGCTCGAACGCACGTTGCCGCTCCGCAACTTTTCTGTGGGTGAAAGCATTCGCCTGCGAATCGATCCGGGCGAACGACGTCGGCATCTGTTGTCGCGGCCGAATTCAGACAACGAAGAAGTGCTCTCGGTCGAGGCGTTTGGTTCAGACGCATACGGCGTGACAATTCGTAACCCCCTTCGTAGCGGCCCGTATACCCTGACGGTTCGGCAATCCGCTGCCGAGAACGCAACCGGGCCGGGGGAAACGTTGGATGTCATTCCCCTGGCAGTCAATGGCCCGGCGGACGAGTCGGACTTGGTCGCCTTGCAAGCCGACGGTCTCCGGCAACGGCTGGGAGATTCCAACTACAAGTGGATCGAACGAAACGAGTCGATCAGTCTCGAAGGCGCGGCAATTCGTGGGCGTGATTCGTGGCGATTGCTCATCACGTTGGCTCTCATTTGCCTGTTGATTGAAATGATCGTGCTGGCCTGGCCGGTTCTGAATCGCACTGTGCGGAAGGAGCCGTCCGCATGAACTTCACCGAAACCATCGGCCGACTGCTGGGCTACGAGAACGTCACTTCGATCGATTCAATCGACTTCTCCTTCGGGTCGTCCTGGGCGCACGATGGGCCGGCCTGGGTGCTCTTTGGCTGCCTCGGTTTGTGCGGACTCACTGGCCTGTTCTATGCCCGCTACCAAAATCGCGGCCGCAAACGAGTCCGCGCGGCATTGGCGTTAGCGCGGGCGGTCGTGTTGTGCCTGCTGTTCATCACGCTGGCCGACCCTATTCTGCAATTCACGTTTACAAGCCACCCCCGTCCACTGTTGTGGGTGCTCTTCGACGGCACCGACAGTATGGCCATCGAAGACGAACTCCCTGAACAACAACGCGAACGATTTGCGAAAGCGGTCGACTTGGACGGTTATCGAGACGGTCTCGACGACCCATCCAATCAGCCCATCGGCGCCTCGGAAACGACAACGTCCGAAGCGGCATCGCAGGGCATTTCGCGCATTGACTACGTGCGTGCTCTACTTTCCAAAAAGAACGACAACCTGCTGCGCAAGCTCGGCGAGAAGTACCGCTTGAAAGCCTACGTCTTTGATCGCGATGACGGGGTCAGGGGTGTCCAACTCGAAGGGGCTGATGACAACGAAACGTTCGACCCCACATCGATGGCGTCCTTAATCTCCACCGATGGCCAAGTCACCGCGTTGGGCAATGCCCTCGATGATCTCGCCATCCGTCACGCGACCAGTAATCTCTCCGGCGTGCTCGTTGTCAGCGACTTCGACCAGAATGCGGGCCGCGCACCGATTGGGCCGGCAAGCAAACTTGGCGTGCCGATCTACACGCTTGGCGTGGGACCGCTTTCCGCCGTCGACTTGGCCGTCTCGATCCAAGCCCCACTAAAGATGAAGAAGGAGGAACTCTCGACGCTTTCGGTGACGCTTCGCCAGCAGGAACTCGACGATGCAACCGTGCCAGTGCGCGTCGTTGCACACCGCGCGGGCATCGCCGAGGAAGATCGCACAGCGGCGGATACCGTTGTCGTGGGTCAGAAAGATGTGAAACTCGACGGCGACACCGTCACCGTCGAGTTCCCTTTCACACCGAAACAAACGGGGCGTTGGGTCTTCACCGCCGAGGTGGCTGCGCAAGACGGGGAGATCGTTGACCAGAACAATACAGCCGGCCGGGAAGTGGCCATCATCGACGACTTCATGCGGCTGCTGTTCGTCGAATACGAACCGACCTACGAATGGCGATTCGTCAAGGAAGTCTTTCACCGCGATAAGCTCGTCGGCATGCGTGGGTTTCGCACCTACTTGCGAAGTTCCGACCCCATCGTGCGTGAAACCAACGAACTGTTTCTGCCCACACTCACGTTGCCGCGACGCGAGTTCTTCGAGTACGACGTCATCTTCCTCAGCGACATGCCCGGCGCGACATTGAGTACGCGGTTTATGGAGATGACGAAGGAATTCGTCGGACAATTCGGCGGCGGACTGGTCGTCATGGCGGGTCCGCGTTACGGACCAGGAGAGCTGGCCGACACACCGCTCGCCGACATGTTGCCCGTCGTGCTCGATCCCGACGCGCGTCTGGAAGATCGTCGCGAATTTCGCCCGCGGCTCACGCCGATGGCAAGCCAATACCCCTTCATGCAGTTGGGCGGGGACGAAGACGAGAACGCGTTGGCGTGGGACAACCTGGGCAGGCTGCCCTGGTTCCAACCGGTCAAGCGGGTCGAAGCGCGGCGGTCGACGGTGTTGATTGAACATCCCACAGCCACCTGCATCGACGGCAAAACTCCGCAGCCGTTGATGGCCATCCGCAAATTCGGTCGTGGCGAAGTGATTTACATGGGCTTCAACGAGATGTGGCGTTTGCGTCGCAAGTACGGCGACAAATACTACCGCCAATTCTGGGGCCAGATGATCCACCGCCTGGGGCTAAGTCATGCGTTGGGCAGCCAGAAACGGTTTGTCGTTCGCACTGATCGTCAGCAATACAAAGCCGACGACAAGGTGCTGCTCTCCGTGGAAGCCTACAACGAAGATTTCGAGCCGCTCACCGAAGACGACCTCGCCGAACGCGCGCTCATTGCGGAAGTGATACGCCCCGGACGCACGTCCGGCGGTCAACCGAATATCGAACAAATCAAGATCACACAGTTCAACGACGAAGGCGTGTTTGAAGCAAAAATCCCCGTGTTCGACGGCGGGGAATATCGGGTGCGTGTGAAAGATCCCATCACGAAGGAAGATGTCGAGGTTCACTTCGAGGTCACCAGCCTCTCGGCGGAACGTCGCAGTGCCGTGCGGAACATCGCCGTGCAACAAAACATCGCCGCTTCAACGGGTGGTCGCTCGTATGAACTCGATACCGTGCAAGCCATTCTTAACGACTTCACACCCGCCCAACTGACTGAAACTACCTTGGAAATTTTCCCCTTGTGGAGCACCTGGCTGTGCTTCATCCTGGTCGTCGCCTTCCTGTTAATCGAATGGTTCGTTCGCAAACTGGTTAACCTCGCATGAGCAAACTGAGTATCCTGCGACATAATCTGAACCGCCTGCGCCAACGACGGATCGCGATCCGTTGGAGCACGGGTTACAGCGCGCTGTGCTTGGCCGTGCTCTGGGCATTCGCGATTGCATTTCTGGTCGATTGGTTGCTGGAGATGGATCGACCGCAACGGCTCGTTTCACTGTTGCTCTGCGCCGGCGCAGCCACATGGGCCTTCTTCCGCTTCACACGCCCCTTCCTCGGCCAGCAAGAAGATATCGAAGAGATGGCGTTGCTTGTCGAACGTCAACGACAGATCGACAGCGACCTGGTCGCCGCCTTGCAATTCGATTCACCCGAGGCCGCCGGGTGGGGTTCGCCGCAACTGGAAACGGCCGTCATCGAACATGTCGGCAGTTTCAGTCGTGGGCTAGACGTTTTCGAGGGACTGTCGTACCGACAGTTAACCCAACGCATAGGCACGCTGGCGGTCACGCTGTTGGTTCTCGTCGCTGCCGTGCTCGCATCGCCCGCGTATGCATCGGCCTTTTTCGATCGCCTATTCCTGGGGGCAACCCATTATCCCACGCGGACGGTGATCGAGGAGATTCGCGTGAACGACACCGTCGTTTCTCCGACGGGTTCGAGGGATAGCGATGCGATCACAGCCGCCTACGGACGACCGTTGAAATTCGAAGTCCGCGTGGGTGGTGAGATTCCCCAGAAAGGCCGCGTTCGCCTCACAAGTTCGCAAGGCGACCTGCGCACCGAGATCGAGTTGCTGCCGACTTCCGCCGACAAGAAAGCGAAGGCCGCAACATTCTTCGGGCAACTCCCGCGCGTGGTCGACTCGGTTTCGTATCAACTCTTCATCGGCGATGCCTGGACGGATCCGCGAACGATTCGCGTGATCCCCTTGCCGGCTGTCACCGTTGATTTGAAGGTCACCCCCCCCAGCTACGCGGTCGCCGAGAACCCGGAAGCGGGCCTCGTTCCGGAAGGGACGTTGCAAATTGCCGTCATCGAAGGCTCGCGTGTCGATTTGACAGTTCGCTGCGGGAATAAGCGATTAAAATCGGTTCTGCTCACGACAGGCGAAAAGACATTCCGGCTGACTTCCAATTCCGCCGCCCGCCGTTGGACATTGAAAGGCGACGACTCGCCGCTAGCCCGTGTGACCGAATCGTTGCATTACGAAATTCGTGTCGAAGACACCGACGGACTTCGCTTGGAAGAGCCGATCGAAGGGCACATTCGCATCAAGGCAGACCGCGGCCCCCGCGTCTCGGCTCGTGTTGTCACCCGGTATTGCCTGCCAACCGCCAAGCCGCGAATTCGCTACGGTGCGTCTGACGATTACGGCTTGTCACGCCTTCATCTGCTCATGCAAATCGTCCGCGCCGACGGCACGATTGAGGAAACCACGCAGGATATAGCGACGTTTTCCCCAGCAACTGGCTGGAGTAAGACGCTCATTGACCAATACGCTCTCGACTTGAAGCCCCTCGAACTGGTAAAAGGGGATGAACTGAAGGTCACCGTTGAGGCGTTCGACTACCGTGGCAAAGCCGAACCAAAGTCGAACGTCAGCGAACCGTTAGTGCTGAAGATCACCGATCGAGAAGGAATCATCTCGGGACTGCTCGAGACCGACCAGAACTCTGCCCGTCAATTGGATGCCATCATCCGTCGCGAGCTTGGAATCGGAGAATCAAAGTGAATACGTCACGAAGATCGAACGCTGTCTGGGGCTTCGTCCTGTTGGCTTTACTAGCCCGCGATGCGCAGGCGGTCGACCAGCAATCGCTGAAGCGGAAACAGGAAGATCAACAACGCGCCCGCACCATGGCGCGGGAACTCGTTTCCAGCGTGCTCGATATCCAACTCGAACAGCTCGAGGAAAACGGGCTGACCGAAATGCAGATCTACCGCGACATCAAAGCCATGAAGGGCAGCTTGAATACGCTGGTCGAAGCCGAGATGGCCAAGGTGGTGGCATTGCTGGTCGAAGCCCAATCGGGTGATGCCGAAGTCCGCGAACGAAACTTCATCGCCTCGCGTAAATTGATTCGTGCTATTGTTATCCAACTGTCCGTCGAACGACGTAATCTGTTGAGACGCCTGAAAACCGCCGAGATTGCCGAGCAGGTCAAACGGCTCATCAGACTGGAGACCGCCGCGTTGCGCGTGACGAAGTCACTGCCCGAGCAGCCGAAGGCATCCCGCGAAGAATTGGCACTCGACACCATCGAAGATCAGCAGGACGTCAAAGAGTTCTTTCTGCATCTCGTCGAGACATTGGGCAGCGTCAGTAAATGGAACGGCGCGGTCGCCACCGCGGCAACTGACGGGCTGCGAATTCTCAAAGCAGCCGACGTCGGTACGCATCTCGATGCAGCCGGCAAGACACTCGAAGCGACCGAATTCGTCACGGTCGTCACGCATCAAACCGCCGTTGTTAAAGGTCTCAAACAATTATTGGCGGTCGTTGAACGCGCTCAGGAACTAGACAACAGCGATGCGGATCAAGTCGTCGAGAAACTCAAGGAACTGATGGAGCGTCAAAACGAAATCCGCAAGCAGACCGCCCAAGCCAAGCTCGATGAGAAGAAGCGGGATGAACTCATCGCAGAGCAAACACAACTTCGCAAAGACCTCGGCGAGCTGGCTGACGGCTTGCAAGATTCCCCCGCTGCAATGACGCATTTGGAGCAAGCCCAGGCAGCCGCCTACGAAGCGACGACCGACATCTTCGAGGCCGAGCGCGACGACGCGGTCGCCGAACAGGGCAAGGTGCTCGGTAACCTGGCTGCCATCGAAGAGATGCTGGCCAACGCCTCACCACTTTCCGATTCCGACAAGACGGCGGCCGAGTACGCCCAACAGGTGCGCGACCTGGAAGCAGTCAAGAAAGATCTCGAAGAAGCAGAAAAAAAGCAAGCCGCTGCAGAAAACGTTGCCGACACGAAACCGGCAACGGCCGCCAAACAGGAAGCCGAAGTGGCGAAGGATTTGGCTGAAGCAGACAAAGATCGTGATCTCCCGCAAGCGGTGAAATCGCGGTTAGCCGAAGCGGCAGAGACCGCCCAAGAGGCAGCCGAGGCGCTGACCGAACCGGATGCCAAGGACTCACCCGAGGCGAGCGAAGCTGTCGAGACGGCCAGTGAGGCACTCGAGCGGGCACAATCGGAAGTCGAAGCCGCCTTGGCAGACACAAAACGCAAAGAAGCGGCGGTCAAGATCGGTGAACTCGCTCGTGCCGCCGAAGCTCTCGAACGCGCCGCTGCTGCCGAGCGCGACATCGCTCGTGATGCAGAGGCTGCTGCGAAAGACGAGGGACTTTCCAAAGCGGCCGCCGAAGATCTGGCGCGTGAGCAGAACGATGTCAACGACGTTGTCGCCAAGCTGGCCGAGGCGGTCAAGGAAACGGCACCGGAAATCGGCAAAGCGCTAGTCGATGCCGCCAAGGACGCGGCCGAGGCGACGAAGGATCTCGCAACCGCCGACAAGGCGGCCGAAGAGAAAAAGGCTGCGGAGAAGTCCGCAGCCGAGCAACTCACCGCCGCGGACACGGCAGCCAAAGAGGCTCAACAAGCCAAGGACGACGGTAAACCGGCCGACGCAAAGAAAGCCGAAGCCACCCAGGCCGCTGCTGAGAAAACGGCTGCTGCAGAAACCAAAACGGCAAAGGCCGCTGAGGAGCAAGCGAAGAAGTCAGCCGAGCAAGTCGCAGTCAAAGCTGAATCGGCCGCCGAGAAACTGGCCGCCGCGGCCGCCGCGATCCGTAAGGAGATCGGCGAAACAGCCGAGGAATTGGCCGAGCTGAGTGGTAAGCAAGTCGAAGGTCTCGCTGACGCACGCGAGGCAGTCGAAGAAGTCATCAAAGAGCAACCCGCATCAGCCGCCGAGAAACTGGCCGACTTGACCAAGGCGCAGGAGAAAGTCGACGAAGCGGCCATCCAACAGCAACGCGCAGCTGGCAAGCCCGACGCCGCCGAGGCAATGGAGCTGGCCAAGCAAATCGGTGAAGTATTGAAGAAACAGGAAGAGGCTGCTCAGGCTGCCGAGGATTTGGCCCAGGGCAAAACCAACACTCCATTTCAGGCGACCGCCAAACAACAAGAAGTCGCCGATGCGGCCGAAGCCCTCGCCAAACAAGCGGCCGAACGACCGCAGGCTCAGGATTCCAAACCCGGCGAAAAGACCGATTCCGGTGAAAAATCTAAACCGGGCGAATCAGGTAAAAAGACTCAGCCCGGTGAGAACACTAAACCGGGTGAGAAGCCCCAACCAGGCGAGAAATCTAACCCTGGTGAAAAGCCGGCTCCGGGTGAGAAAACTGATCCGGGTGAAAAGCCGGCTCCGGGTGAGAAAACTGATCCGGGTGAAGAAGGTGACGCGGTCACTGAGGCACTCAAGCAGGCCGAGCAGGCAGCTTCCGAAGCAGCCAAACAGACGTTGGATGGCAACCCGGCCAAAGCCGAAGCCGCACGTCAAGAAGCAACCGAGTCGTTGAAGAAAGCCCAAGAGCTGGCACAAGTGGAAGCCAAGAAGGCCGCCGCAGCAGAACCCACCGGCAAGCCGGACGCTGAAGCCCAACAGAAAGTCGGTGAAGCGGCCGCCGAGGCGGCGCAACTTGCGAAAGAAGCCGCGCCGGCAGCGGCTGAGAATCTTGCCAAGGCGGGTGAGCAATCCAAGGCCGCCGAAGAAGGTCTTCAAAAAGGCGAACCCGGAAAACAGGAAGCCCAGGCTGCACAACAGAAAGCTGCCGAGGGACTCGGGGAAGCCAGCAAGCAGATCGCCGAAGCCATGAAAAAGGTGGCCGAACAGGAAGGCATGCAATTGGCCAAACAGGCCGAGCAGGCTGGTGAGTTGGCCGACAAGACAGCCAAGGTCGACCCCGGTGCGACCTCCGCTTTGCGAGCCGCTGAGCAACAAGCAGAGCAAGCTGCTGAACAGAGTGAACCATCTCCCGCCCAAGCCAAGACGGCTGAAGAGGCCGTTGCGAAGAATCTCGAACGGGCCGCTGCCAACTTGGCTGCTCGCGAACAGCAGGTCAAACGGGACGAGCAGATCGCTCTGGCGATTGCCCAGTTGGCTCAGGTCCAACAAGAAGCAGCCGAGGAAATTGCCAAGCAGAGTGAAGCCCTGCAAGTCGCCCAAGCCGAAACGGGGCAACCTGAAGGCGGAGAACCACAAGCCAAAACACAACCTGAAAGCGGCCAGCCGCAAGCGAAGCAACCCCCAGGTGGTCAACCTCAGCAGGGTGCGCCGACTCCCGCCCAACAACAGGCGGCACAGGCTTTGGCTGACGCAACCAAGAAATTCGCCGAAGCACAAAAGCTCACCGGCGAAGGAGCGGTCGAAATCTCCGGACAAACCGAAGTTGCCAACGTGCCACTTCGCGAGGCGTTGGAGCTTGCGTCCTCACTCGGCCAACAGCCAGTGCAAGATCAACCGCAGGATGGTAAGCCGCAAGCGGGCGAACCGCAGGAAGGCCAACCACAACCAGGAGAACCGCAGTCGGGTGAACCGCAAGCGGGCCAACCGCAAGGTGGAGAGCCTCAAGCAGGACAACCCGAAGGTGGCGAAACACAGCCGAGCCAACCAGAGGCCAGTCAGCCGCAAGCGGGACAACCTCAGGCCGGGCAACCTCAAGGGGGGCAACCCCAACCGGGCCAACCTCAAGGTGGGCAACCGCAGCCAGGTCAACAACCCGGACAGGGTGAGGGACAAGGTGAAGGGCAGGGACAACCCGCCAATCCGAAACTGGGGACCGGATTCGTTCCCAACTCTCCGCAGGTTACCGCCGAACAAATCGCCGGCCCCGAAGCGCTCGCCGCCATGCAGGCTTTTCTGGCGACTGCACAAGCTCAAGGGAAAGACCAAGGCCAAGGGGATTCACAACCACAAGGTCAGGCAGAACCTCAGAAAGCTGGCTCCACCTCGGCTGCCGCAACCGGAGCGGGAAGTTCGCAAGCCGGAGAGGCCACCGAGAATGAGGGTTTGAAAGACGATCCGTTGAAGTTCGTGGAAACCCAAGGCCGCGTCGGCGACAGCCGGACGGCCACCGAAAAACGCGATACAAAATCTCGCGTTCGCCGCTTCCGCGAAGAAGCTTGGTTCGCCAAACTGCCTTCCGAGTTGCAACGTGCCATTCGCGCCAACTCGAAACGACGCGCCCCCCGCGCCTATGAAGAACGACTACGTCGCTATTTCGAGAGCATCGAATAACGACCCCAACGATGCGGCGTCGAAGGATCGACGTCTGGTTCGGAGAAAGGAGTCGTCGCGCACCACACGAAACGAAAACAAGAGACTACAACATGACGGACACGCTTCCCCCAGACGATGTTGCAGCTGCCGAACGCTGCCAAGCTGCTTACGAAACGCTTCGCAGTGAACTTTCCAAAGTGATCGTCGGCCAGAACGACGTCATCGAACAGGTGCTTGTCGCCATCTTCGCACGAGGCCACGCGTTACTGGAAGGCGTTCCCGGCTTGGCGAAAACGTTGCTCGTCAGTTCGTTGGCCGAGTCGCTGCATCTGTCGTTCAAGCGGATTCAGTTCACGCCCGACCTCATGCCAAGTGACGTGACCGGCACCGAGATCATCCAGGAAAACGCCGAAACGGGCCAGCGCGAGTACAAGTTTCTGCGAGGGCCGCTCTTCGCCAATCTTCTGCTGGCCGACGAAATCAACCGCACGCCGCCCAAAACACAGGCGGCCATGCTGGAAGCCATGCAGGAACGCCAAGTCAGCGCGGGCGGCCAAGTTCACCAACTGCCCGATCCGTTTTTCGTGCTCGCCACGCAGAACCCGCTCGAACAGGAAGGTACCTATCCGCTCCCCGAAGCTCAACTCGATCGCTTCTTGTTGTACATCAAGGTCGACTACCCCAGCGGGGCCGAGGAATGGGAGATCGCCCGTCGCGTGACCACCGGCGACATGGGAACCATCACGCCGACACTCACCCAAGAAGAAATCATCACCTATCAGAATCTCGTTAAACGGGTTCCCGTCAGCGACCAGGTTCTGGGCTACGCCTGGGCGCTGGTGCGTGCCTCGCGTCCTGGGAACGTGGAGACCCCCGAGTTCATTAACCGTTGGGCCAGTTGGGGAGCCGGCCCCCGCGGCGTGCTTACCCTCGTCACCTGTGCCAAGGCCCGCGCCATTCTCTACGGCCGCCATCACGCCACCGTAGGAGATGTTCAGGCCGTCGCCAAGCCGGCCCTGCGACATCGCATCGCCAGCAATTATGCCGCACAAGCCGCCGACGTCGATAGCGAAAAGCTCATCGAAATGCTCCTGGAAGAAATCTCCGCCGACAAGAAATACGAAAGGCCGGCTGCCTGAGTCAGCATTCAGGATTTCAATCCACCATCTGCTATCCACTAATCACCACCCACTAGCCCCTATTTCTCCATGTCCTCCGTACTCTCCCGATATCTCAACCCCGAAGTCCTCGGTCGTGTCGCAGATCGCGATGTCGAGCCTCGGGGATTGGTCAGCGGTAACCTGGCCGGGGCGCATAAGTCGCCCCTTTCGGGGTTCGCTGTCGAGTTCGCCGGGCATCGCGAATACGTCTGGGGAGATGACCCCAAGCACATCGACTGGCGGCTGTACTTCACCAGCGACAAGTACTTCATCAAGCAGTACGAAATGGAGACGAATTTCGTCTGCCATCTGCTGCTCGATGTGTCCGCCTCGATGCGTTACGGCGAAGGCTCGTCACAGAAATTACTGTATGCCTCGCAACTGCTCTCCGCGTTGGGCTACTCGATCATCAACCAGAACGACAAAGTCTCGTTGGGCACGTTCGACGACAAAGTGCGGGGCTTCCTGCCTGCCTCGAATTCGATGACCCAAATCATCCGCATGACCGACCACCTCGACGAACAGAAACCGGTCGAAAAAACGAACATGGCCGACTGTCTTACCGAACTCGCCGGCCGGATGACGCGCCGCGAAATCGTGATGATCTTCAGCGATTTCTTCACCGACCTGGATGCACTCGAACCGGCCTTGCAGCGGATGCACTACGACAAACACGAAGTGGTCCTCTTCCACGTCATGCACCACGACGAACGAACATTCACGTTCGAGGGCATGGTCAAGTTTCTGGGGCTGGAAGATGCCGACGAGTATCTCACGCAAACCGAAGATATTCGCAACGGCTACTTAAGTGCGCTGGAACGTTACAACGAACGGTTTGAAGAACTCTGTCGCCGCAATCGCGTCGAACGTGTCGAGGTCGACACCAGCCATAACATGGGCGAAGTTCTCATCGACTATCTCAACCAACGCAGCCTGCTCAATCGCGGACGATAAACCAGCCGTGTCGCATTCCGAAACCGAGCGGCTGCTGAAAGCTCAACGTCGCTACTACGCTGCCCGTGCGCCGGAGTACGACCAGTGGTGGGTACGCGGCGGTCGCTACGATCGGGGCGAAGCCGAGAACCAAGTCTGGTTCAAGGAAGTCGCCCAGCTCGAACGGTTGGTTGATGAGGCTGAACTCAACGGTGACGTCCTCGAACTCGCCGGCGGCACGGGGAACTGGACTGTCAGGTTGGCGCAAAAGGCATCCCGACTCACTGTTCTCGATGCGTCGCTGGAAATGATCGCTCGCAACCGGCGGCGCATTCGCGAAATGGCGGCCGATTGCCCCGTGGAATATCAGCAATCCGATTTGTTCACCTGGCATTCCGAGCGAGAATACGATGCTGTCTTTCTTGGGTTCTGGCTGTCCCACGTTCCCGTCGAGTCGCTGAGTGAATTCCTGAACCACATAGCAACTGCCGTCCGACCGGGCGGCAAGTTGGTGATTGTCGATAGCCGTCGCCAGGCGCTCTCCAGTTCGTCCGATCAACCACCACCCGCGGAAGGTGTCGAACGATCCGATCGCGTTCTGAATGACGGTCGTCGTTTCGAGATCGTCAAACGCTATTTCACGCCCGAGGAACTTCGTTCCCAACTGGCACCGCTGGGCTTCGCCGTTGAGGCGAACTCAACAGCGACGCACTTCGTTCACGGCGTCGCGACGAAACAGGCTGCGTCACGCTGAAGGCGTTATTGCCGGCGAACACGCAATCCAGTCGCAGGAGCAAAAGCGGCTCGTGGACCCCTCGGCGGAGGGAGCAATCGCGCGGTACGCAACGGTTCTGAAAAACCCGGGCGCGAATTCGCAGCCAGTCGCCGAAGGTTAGAGGGTTGAGCGACTTTCGCAGCAAAACGAGGAGCCGATGTTGTAAGAAGTCTGCCGCGAGGAGACTGTGCCAGTCGCCGCTGCACAGGCTGTGTGCGTGTTGCAGCGACGAATTCAGGACGTGTGAATTCACTGGGGCGCGAAATCCCATACTAGGCGGCATCGCGGCTATGAACCGCGTATCTTGTTCGATTTGGGCGGGTCAGCGGTGCATCGATCTGCAGTGGTTGGTCAACACGTGGCGTTAGCGTTTGAGCCCTGGCGGCTGTCGTGTTCCCGTCACTTCGATACGCCCGCGCGCCCAAACCCGAGAATGTGATCGTGCCGAATTGAATCGGCTGATCCAACTGCAACCGGAAAGATTGACGGGCAAAGTTGAACCCGCTGAAAGTCTGCTGTCTGAACTGAGCCGGATCGAATCGAATCCCGAACCCGTAACCTTGCTGAGCGCGCAGGAGTTGCCGCGAAAATCAGCCACAACAGAGCCACACCAATAATTCCCGACGTCCGTATGCGCACCAATCCGTTCTCCGAGGCAGAAAAGTCGCATCGCGTTATTCGCGATCACACTCTTTCTTATCGGCAACGAAAGTCGCGGGAATCGATACCGTCCACTCAGAACAACGGCGGCTTGCCCAGTTTTCTGCGAATCACGGCCCACTGGCCGGCGTGCATCGTCCAGTGCGTCGGCTGCATGGAGAAAATGGCCGCTACGTTCGGTCCCAGTTGGCTGAGATGCTCCGGCGAAGGCGCGTCTAAGTCTTCGGCGCTGAGTGCATCCATCGCGGCCAGTGTGCCGGCTCGCTGTTCGGTTGCCAGGCGGATGTATTCGTCCTTCGTGTGGAACTGTGCGGGGTCGTCGCCGGCCGACGTGTCCTTCGTGTACTGCTCGGCGAAACCGTCAGGCAACGCGGGCATGGTGCCGGGGCAGACCGATTCGATCAGACCATGCTCGGACACGATCAAATGCCCCAACTGCCACGCGATATGATTGGCCCCCTCGGTCGGTCTGATGAACAAATCGGCGTCTTCCAGGTCGCCGAGGTAAGCCTGCCAGATCATGTCGGGGGTTT
>Ga0302139_10000286_pt1 | contig 22626 bp, 20 predicted proteins | sample CBN3_331_MG_FD_203104 | JGI IMG/M metagenome (GOLD analysis project Ga0302139, IMG submission 203104) | Marine microbial communities from Western Arctic Ocean, Canada - CBN3_33.1 | ecosystem: Environmental > Aquatic > Marine > Oceanic | place: Canada: Western Arctic Ocean | collected 2017-09-15 | reverse complement strand
GGCCGCGGTGAGCTGCGGTTTGGCTGCGGTTTGGCTGCGGTGAGCTGCGGTGGGCTGCGGTGGATGGTTTTTGTTTTGTGGAGAGTTTTGAGATGCCATCGTCACAGAGTGCTTCGGAGGTCTTCGATCAGGTGTACTTGGACATCCGTGCGGGGCTGCTTGTGTTGGGAGCGTCATTGGATCGAGTGGATCGTGGCGAGGGTTCCGAGTTGATCGAGGGCGACTTGCGTCGCGAGAAGATCCAGAGTGGTTTGGAGATTTTGTCGTCACCGGGTCAAAATCGTGCCGAGCAGATCCAGGTTCTTTTCAGCGACCCGTACCAATCCGGCTGGAACGCGGATGACTGAGCCGGTTCATTCTGTGACCTTGTTTGCAATCTGCCGAGGCGTCTGATGTATTTCTTTGATCCCCACGTCCACATGATTTCGCGTGTCACCGACGATTACGAACGGATGGCTCGGATGGGTTGTGTGGCAGTCAGCGAGCCGGCGTTCTGGGCGGGTTTCGACCGTGGCAGCGTCGATGGATTCCGCGACTACTTCCGTCAGTTGACCGAATTCGAGCCGACTCGAGCCGGCTGGTCGGGCGTTCAGCATTATTCGTGGTTGTGCATCAACGCGAAGGAGGCAGAGAATGTCGAGTTGTCGCGTGAGGTGATTGCGATGATTCCCGAGTTCCTGGACAAGCCGGGAGTGTTGGGGATTGGGGAGATCGGCTTGAACAAGAACACTCCGAACGAGTGCACGATTTTCCGCGAGCACATCGAGTTGGCGATGCGGACCAACGAGTTGATCCTGATCCACACTCCGCATCTGGACGACAAGTACAAGGGCACGCGGATGATCATCGACATGTTGCTCGAGGACGACCGGGTCGATCCGGGTCGTGTCTTGATTGATCATGTCGAGGAGCACACGGTGGGTTTGGCTCGTGAGGAGGGTTTTTGGTGTGCGATGACGTTGTACCCGTTGACCAAGTGCACTCCATCGCGTGCTGCGGACATCATCGAGATGTACGGTGACGAGCGAATCATGGTGAATTCGGCCGGTGACTGGGGTCCATCGAATCCGACGGCGGTGCCCGACTTCATCATGGAACTGCGTCGCCGCGGTTACGCGGAGTCTCGGATCAAGAAGATCGTCTATGACAATCCGATCGAGTACTTCAGCGGGAGTGAGCGGTTCGAGTTCACTGCACCTGACGTTTTCCGCGATACAGCTTCGTCTGGCATCGACACCGAGTAGTTCGACGAGTTGCAGCCGATGATCCGCCCGCTGGTCGTCCTGAACATCGTCGGACTGACTCCTTCGATGCTCGGTCAACACACTCCGAAGTTGTCTGAACTGGCCGGCCGAGGTTTCGCCTGCCCGCTGGGCACGGTCCTGCCCGCGGTGACCTGTACGACTCAGTCGACGCTGCTGACGGGCCTGTTGCCGTCGGGTCATGGCGTGGTGGCCAACGGGTGGTACGAACGCGAGTTGGCCGAGGTGATGTTCTGGCGTCAGTCGAATCGTCTGGTTTCTGGAGAGCGGCTGTACGAGGCGGCTGGGGCGGCTGTGGAGTCCGAGTCGGGCTACACCACTGCGAAGATGTTCTGGTGGTACAACATGCATGCACCGGTCGACTGGTCGGTGACGCCACGTCCGAGTTATCCGGCAGACGGTCGCAAGGTGATGGACAGTTACAGTCAGCCGGCGGATTTGAAGGACCGATTGCAGTCGGAGCTGGGTGTGTTCCCCTTGATGAGGTTCTGGGGTCCGGGTGCCAACATTGCCAGCAGCCGTTGGATTGCCGACGCCACGATCAAGGTTCTCGAGTGGCATCGACCGTCATTGACTTTGGCCTACCTGCCACACCTGGACTACAACCTGCAGCGGTTGGGTCCGGCTGACGAGTTGATTGCCGTCGATCTTGAGGCGGTCGATGCCGAGGCGGGTCGGGTGATCGACGCGGCTGACGAGTTGGGAGCCGATGTTGTGGTGTTATCGGAATATGGGATCACGAGCGTCGATCGGCCGGTTGCTTTGAATCGCGTGTTGCGTGAGGCGGGATTGTTGTCGGTCCGTCGAGAGCCGTTGGGCTGGGAGACTCTGGACCCGGGCGGATCGCGAGCCTTCGCCGTCGTCGATCACCAGGTGGCTCATGTGTACGTTCACGACCCATCCGACCTGTCACGTGTTCGCGAGTTACTCGAGCGGACCGAGGGTGTAGAGCGGGTATTGGCGGGGCAGGAGTTGGCCGCTGCCGGGCTCGACCATCCCCGCAGCGGCGACCTGGTGGTTGTGGCGGCCGCGGGGTCCTGGTTCAGCTACTACTTCTGGCTCGACGATCGCCTGGCTCCGGATTACGCCCGCACGGTCGACATCCACCGCAAGCCGGGTTACGACCCGGTCGAGTTATTTTTCGATCCCCGGTTGCGTTGGCCGGCGGTTCGAGTGGCGAGTCGGCTGTTGAAGAAGATGCTGGGGATGCGGTATTACATGGACGTAATCGGGTTGGATGCATCGATCGTCAAGGGGAGCCATGGCCGGCTGCCGGCGGTCGGCCGCGAGGACGAGGAGGGGCCGGTGCTGATCGCGTCGTCGACTGCGATTGCGCGTGACCATGTCGCAATGACCGAAGTCAAGCGGTTGCTGTTGGAGCTTCAGTTCGGTGCGTCTTGATCCCGAGTACTGATCGCTTCTGCGGTGCTGTCATTTCAGCGGTTTGACTTGCAGCTTGCGATAGTAGGTGACGCTTTTGGGGTCGTGAGCCTGCAGTGCGAAGCTGCCCGAGCTGAACTTGCGACCGCCGGTGGTGCCGGTCGGTTCAGTGTAGTCGAGGACAGTCGTGCCGTTGATCTTCACGACCACGTTCTTGCCACGGACGATGATGTGCTGTTCCCACCAGGTGTTGTCCTTGGCCGGCGTCTTGTACAGCTTGACGACTCCGTAGATGCTGCCCGTCTTGACCGGGTCGCCATGGGTGACATTGACCTGGCTTTCGTGGCCGATTCTGGGAAAGCCGGTGGCTTGGTACTTGGTGTGAAAGTAGATGCCCGAGTTACTGCCCGGCGTTGTCATGACTTCGGCTTTGAATTCGAAGTTCTTGTATTCGCCGATGGTGAACAGGTGCGATCGGGGTCCATTGGCGACGATCGTTCCGTCTTCGACTTTCCACTTGCCCTGTTTGGCGTCACCGATTTTCCACCCCTCGAGATTCTTGCCGTTGAAGAGCGAGATCCAGCCGTCCTTGTCTGCATCCTGGGCCAGTGTGGTGTCGGGGGCCAGCAGAAGGACGGTGGCGACGAGAAGCAGCGAGGTGATGCGAGTGAGCATGTCGAGGAATCTCCGGTGTGTGAGTCTCTGTGGTGATGTCCATCGTGGCGGGTCATGGATCACTGTATCGGTCGATTTCGGATCGGGCAACCGGCCGGGTGGGCGGTGCGGTGGGCGGTGCGGTGGGCGGTGCGGTGGGCGGTCATTTTCTGGTGGCTGGTGTTTTGGCTGCGAGGTTCTTGATCCAGGCCACGACGTCACGGAGTGCGGTGGGCGAGAGTTCTTTTTCGAGACCTTCGGGCATCAGGGATTTTCCATTTGAGACGAGGACATCGATGCGATTGCGTGGCACGACATCCTGTTTGCCTTCGGCTCGAACGAGCGTCACGGAGTTTTCGTTTTCGTTGGCGAGGATCCCTGTCAGCACACGTCCTTCGACGGTGACGAGTGTGTAGGTCATGAAGTTGGGTTGTGCTTCGCGGTTGGGGTCGAAAATGTTGACGAGTAGATCTCGTGGCGACTTGTTACTGACGCTGGTGAGGTCGGGTCCGAGTTTGTGTCCGATCGTCCCGACTCGGTGGCATGCGGAGCAGAGTTTCTTGAAGACGGCGGCTCCGGCTGTTGGGTCACCGGGCGATTGTAGAGCGGGTCGGTAGCGGGTGATCACCTTGGCCCGGTCGGGTGCAGCGATTCCGGCGAGCAGTTTAGCAGAGCGATCGCGGAGTTTCGGGTCACGATGGTTGGCGAGCAGTTGTCGTTTTTCGAGCGAGAGGTCGGTGGAGAGGATGCGACCGGCTGCGACGGCGTCCAGCAGGAGGTGAGTGGACTGTGAGCGTTGGACGAGCAGGTCGATGATATCGGCCCGCAATCCGGGACTGTGTCCTTTCCATCCATCGAGCATGGCGGTCCAGGTCGTGGCAGCCGGATGTCTGGCCAGTGCTGCGACGGCCGCTTTTTGGACGGCCAGTGGCTGACTGGAGTTCAGCTGCTCGGTCAGGGTGGGCACGGCGAGTTGGGCTGGTGCGAAGCCGAGCAGCAGTGCCGAGGCCACTCGTGTTGCGGCGGGGGCTTGTTGGGATGAGACATTCTTCACGGCAGCTTGAAACACAGTCCCGGCGGCTTGGCGGGTGGTGTCGGGAGTGGTCTTTTGGGCCAGGACGGCCGCGACCGATTGTCCCTGGCGAGCCAATCCGTTGCCCAGAGCGGAGAGCAATTGTGCTTGTCGCGAAGGGGGCTGCGAGTCGGACAGTGCCAGTTGCAGTACGGCGACGGCTTCGCGGGTTTGTGGGTTCCCACCGGCGAGTCGGGCACAGTCGCTGAGCCAGTTGGCCGAACCCTTGTTGGCCAGAAACTTGGTGTCTGTGAGCAGTTCGTCGAGCAGTCGTGCTTCGAGTCCCAGCACGGAGCTCATCACCGCGAATCTCAGGTGCGAATCGCCTGGTGCCTGCCGTGCCAGTGTTGCGAGGTGTTCCTGGCGGTGTGTGGTGTCGAGATGACCGAGGCTGAAGGCGAGTTGGTAGCGGACTCGCGGGTCGGAGTCTTGAGCCAGCCTGGCGATGGCCGGCTGGAATTCTTGGCGGTCGAGTCGGTTTTCGGAGAGCACGATTGCGTGTTCTCGGACCCGTGGTGACTGATCGGCGAGTCCGACGAGGAGGACGGTGTCTTGGAGTGCTCCGAGTCCGTCGAGAATCCACAACGAGTGGGCTCGGGCGAGTGCCAGTTTCGAGTGCCCGGCGGTTTCGACCAGTGCGGGGATCGTCTTTCGGTCGGCTCGTTCGACGAGCAACCGTTGAGCGGTCATTCTCGTCCAGCCGTTGTCCGATTCGAGCGAATTGATCAGTTCACGGCTGGTGGCGGTGGCGAGTTGGACTGGTTGCGGTCGTTCCCAGTCGGGCGGCACCAGTCGGTAGATCCGGCCGCGGTCGTCGCCGCTTTCGAGGCGGAGATGTTTTTTGATGTCTTCGGGAATCGAGTAGGGATGTTCGATGGTTTCGCGGTACATGTCGAGTACGTAGAGTGCGCCGTCGGGTCCGTTGATGAAGTTGACGGGTCGGAACCAGTTGTCCGTGGAGGCAATGAATTCGACCTTCTGATCGGCCCGTTGTGCGATGAAGGATGGGCCTGAGGGAGTCATCGTCTTGCGATGCACGATGTTGCCTCCGACGTCGCCGATAAACGCATTTCCTCGAAAGGCATCGGGGTAGGCATCACCGGTGTAGATGGTGACGCTGGTGGCGGAGGTAAAGAAGCCGATGGCGAATTGTTCGGTCCTCGACAGTCGCGCCTTGGTCTTGGGATCGGACACTCGGCGGCGAGTTCGGACGATTCTCCAGGGCTCGGCCTGGCTTTTGCGATAGACCGGTGCGGCGGCTCCTCCGGCGGCGATCGAGCGGATTGGAGCTGGAGGAGTGAGGCCGGGGTGTCGCGACAGGTAGCGTCGCGGCAGCAGGACGTGTTGGATGTGGTTGCTGTTGCTGCAGACGAAGCGGTTGCCCCAGGCATCGAAACTGTTGCCGAACTGGACTCCACCGGTCAGCGCCCGGACGTCGAGCGTCCTGGGATCGAAGCTGAAATCCTTGCCGCCGAGTGTGAGGACGGGTTTGTTGTTGTGTGTCAGTTGCCCGGGATTTCGTCCGGCGGCCAGCGTGATGCGGTTGTCGAGGCCCCATTTGAGGTTGTTGGCGACGCTTTGGACGTTGTCGCGGCCGAAGCCGGTGAAGACGACCTGGTGCAAGTCGGCCCGGCCATCGTTGTTTGTGTCTTTGAAGTAATGGAGTGTGGGTGGGGCGAGCACGAAGATTCCGCCGTTGTAGCAGCAGACGGAGGTCGGCCAGCGGATGCCTTGAGCGAATGTCACGCTGCGATCGAACGTGCCGTCGCCGTCGGTGTCTTCGAGTCTTTTCACGACTCCGGCATCGGTCTTGCCGCCGCCCTTGGGGTTCAACCGGGTGGGTTCCTGCGAGAAGGGGTAGCCGTGCATCTGGGCGACATAGAGGCGGCCATGGGCATCGAAGCAGGCATCGACCGGGTCGGCGACCAGTGGTTCGCTGGCGACCAGTTCGAGTTGAAAGCCGTGTTGCAAGCTGAAGGTGGCGACGGCCCGTTTGGGTTCGGTCGCAGGAATTCTGGGCAATTCACTGGCCAGCGACTTGGGGCGGTCCGGCGGTTGGACCGGTTCGGCGGCTGACGCGACGAGGGGGACGGCCCCCAGCAGCAGGGCTGCCTGCAGAGTGATGCGGAGGGAGCGGCTTACGGAAGACATGAGGTTCACCAATGCAGTTGATCGGCGGGGAAGACGGGTCCTTCGACACAGGTCCGTCGATAGTCCCACTGGCCGTTTTCGATCCGGACACGTGTCACGCAGCTGAAGCAGATGCCGAAACCGCAGGCCATCGGAGTTTCGAGTGACGCCCAGCAGGGAGTTTCGTGTTCGGCGGCGATCCGGGCCACGGCTTTCATCATCGGTTCCGGGCCACAGGTGTAGATGGCTGTCGGTTCGGTTCCATCCTCGTAGAGGTCTTCGAGCAGATCGGTGACGAGGCCATGGTGGCCGTGGCTGCCATCGTCGGTCGAGACACGGATGTCGAGTCCCGGATCGGCGAAATCGTCGAGTCCGGCCAGGAAGTCGGCCGAGCGGGCTCCGTAGCAGAGTGTCAGGCGTGGGGGTTGAAACTCGAGGATTCGTGTTGGGTCTCCATACTGCCGCCGCCCGATCGCCTCGCGGCTGACTGCCAAAAACGGTGTCTGCCCGATGCCACCGGCCACCATCACCAGGTGCCCCTGAGATGCGGTTTTGGGTGGAAGCGGATTGGGTGGTTCGGGAAATCCGTTGCCCAGTGGTCCCCAGATTTCGACAGCGTCTCCGGGTTTCCAGTCGACCATTCGAGCGGTCAGCTTGCCGATGACAACGTAGCCGAAGTCGATCCCGATCGGGTTGCCCGAGTTGTCGACGACGGTGTCATAGAGGGCGAAGGGGCGACCGAGCAAAGGGTCGTTGCAGTCGGGTTCCCGGACCATGAAGAACTGGCCCGGGAGAATCTGGCGAGCCAGTTCGGGGCATTCGAGTCTCAGGCGGTAGGTGTCTTGAGCCATGCGGACCTGTTCCAAGACGCGGGCCGTTTGTTGGCTGGCGTCGGGGACCTGTCCGGGGAGTTGTGAGTGAGCGGTCACATCCATGAGCGGTGCGATACTCTGAGATCGGGGCAGGGGGCAGGAGGCAGTGTCGGGGTCGGGGTCGGGGTCGATGGATCATTGTCGTCGTGGTTGGCTGCGTCCACGTCGCTGGCGTCCGACCACATTACCGGATCGATGTCTCGATTTCTTTCGACCGCGATTGGGTTGTTGCTCCCCGGTGACCAATTCGTGAAGCGAATTGAGTTCATCGGGTCTGAGTCGTCGGTGTTGTCCGACCTTGAGTCGTCCGAGTTGCAGGGGACCGAAGGCGGTGCGTTGGAGGCTGATCACCTTGTGTCCGATGCGGGCCATCATCCGTCGAATTTCCCGATTACGTCCCTGTCGCAGTTCGAGTTGCAGGAACGTACTTTTTCCTCGTGTCTTGAGTTTTTTGGCGGTGTGGACCTGAAAGTGTCCGTCGGAGAACTGGAGTCCATCGCGGAGTTGTTTGAGGCTGTCTCGGGTGGGGATCCCGGCGACTTGAACGCGGTAGATCCTGGGCACCTGGTAGCGAGGGTGAATCAGCTGGTGGGCCATTTCGCCATCGTTGGTGACCATCAGCAGTCCTTCGCTGTGTTCGTCTAGTCGCCCGACGCTGAATAAGCGGGTTCCGACGCTGGGGAACAGATCGATGATCCGGGGTCGACCCTGGGGGTCACTGTTGGTGCACAGGTATCCTGCCGGCTTGTTCAGCAGGTAGTACTCGGACCGTTCGGTGCGAACGGTTTCTCCGTCGACGACGATTTTCTGCGACGTCGGATCGACTCGGACTCCGAGTTGATCGGCAGCGCTCCCATCGACGTGGACTCGTCCGGCGAGAATGAGTGCTTCGCAGGCTCGTCGCGATCCGACTCCGGCCCGAGCCAGTACTTTTTGCAGGCGGATTCCAGTCGATCCGTCATCGTCTTGTGCGGATCGAGTCATCGGAGGTGTGCGCCTTGTTGAGTTCGCAGTCTTGCGAATGTCGTGTCGTGTGGTGTGGTGTGGATTGTGCTAGGTCGATGATACGGCTCACTCCGCCCGGTGACCAGAACGACGGGTTGGAGTTGTTGTTCGGGTGAGAATCGGTCTTGCTGGTCGGTTGGAGCTGAACTAGAGTCCCGCTCGCTCGACTTGCTGCGAACGAACGGGGGCCATGGACTATCATCTCAAGCCAATCGGCACGACGTGCGCGCTCGGTGGTGAGCATCTCGAGCCCAACTCGGTCTGCGTATCTGTGGTGGTCGAGCGAGACGGCGAGTTGTTGCGATTGGACTACTGTGAAGCTGACTGGCCTGGTGATTTAGAGGGTGCGATCGGGCAGTGGCGTTGTCGGGTCCCCGAGCCTGTGGATCCTGGCAACCGGCCGATCGATCCTGATGGGTTGATGCGGTATTTCGAACAACTCAGCGAACGCCTCGTCAGTTTGCCGGGCGGTCAGTTGACCGAGCAGGCCGCACCACCCGAGCAGAAACTGCGATACGTGGTGGCGTTGCTGTTATTACAGAAGCGACGTTTAAAGCTGAACGGTTCGCGGATGGAGGGAGACCGAGAGGTCTTGGAGTTCACCGGTGCACGTGGCGAGGGCCAATTTGAGGTCCCGGATTGCCAATTGGCCGACGAAGAAATCGAGGGTCTGCAGGATCAGCTGAATGAGCAGATGCAGCGTGAGTGGAGTTAGCGGCGGCCGAGTGTGTCTGCTGCTGTTTCTGTGTGGGTCGGCTCTGGTGCCGTCGGTGGGTTGTCGTGCGTTGTGCGAGCAGGTCCGCTGGTGTCCGTATTGTCCACCGGAGTGCCGGTTGTCGTCGGAGTCGACACCGGAGCAGGTGATCGCTCATTTGAATGCCAACGCCGAGCGGGTGTCCTCGTGGCGTTCAACATCCGCGAGCATCCGAGTTCGAGCTGAGGGTGGTTTGCCGGTGACGCTTTCGGCCAACATCGCGGTTGCTCGTCCTCGTCAGTTCCGTCTGAGGGCCACATTGTTGGGTTCCAACGAGGTGGACTTGGGTTCCAACGCCGAGCGGTTCTGGTTCTGGATCCGTCGCAGCGAGCAGCCGTATGTGATCACGGTGGGGCACGAGGATTTGCCGCAAGTCCGTGAGCAGTTGTCGTTACCGTTCGAGCCCGACTGGTTGATCGAGGCACTTGGGGTATCGCCATTGGCCGAGGGGGAGTGGAGTGTGGCGAGTTCCCGGCCGGGTCAGCACCGGTTGACCTTGGTGGCTTCCAGCCAATCGCCTCGAGGCGAACCGGTCCGCCGTCGATTGGTGGTGGACACTTGTCTGGGCGTGGTGATCGAGCAGTCGTTGTTTGACAAGGATTCCCGGTTGATTGCGGTGGCCAGGCTGTCGAATCATCGTGCCGACGCCGAGACGGGCATAGTGGTTGCGCGTCGGATCGAGCTCGAGTGGCCGGAGGCCGAGTTGAGTCTGACGATCCGCTTGAAGGAGGTTGAGATCAATCCGTCACAGATCGCGGCGTCGACGTGGGAGGTGCCTCGCGGCCTGGGTTCGGGGCCGATCGATCTGGCGACTCGCCGTCGGCTGCGTTAGTGGTCGGCTGCCTGCTGCAGTTGGCAGGCGGCGGTCAGGGTATTCTGCAGCAGCATGGCGATGGTCATCGGTCCGACTCCACCAGGCACGGGTGTGATGGCCGAGGCGATTTCGGCGACCGGTTCGAAGTCGACGTCACCGACGAGTTTGTCGTCGACACGATTGATGCCCACATCGATCACAACGGCACCGGGTTGGACCATGGCGGCGGTGACAAACCGAGGTCGCCCGATGGCGGCGATCAGGATGTCGGCGGTGGCGGCGATTTCGGGCAGGTTACGTGTCCGGCTGTGGCATAGTGTCACGGTGGCATTGGCGCCTTGGGCCTTTTGCACCATCAGGAGTCCCATGGGTTTGCCGACGATATCGCTTCGGCCGAGCACAACGACGTGTGCTCCGGAAGTTTCGACGGCAGTTCGCACCAGCAGTTGTTGGATGCCGTGGGGTGTACACGGCAGGAAGCGGGGTCGTCCCTGGGCGAGTCGGCCGACGTTTTCCGGGTGGAAGCAGTCGACATCCTTGTCGGGCGAAACGGCATCCAGGACGGCCTGTTCGCAGATCTGTTCTGGTAGCGGGAGTTGGCAGAGGATGCCGTGCACGTCGGGGTCGTGATTGAGATCGTCGATGAGTTCCAGCAGTTGCTGCTGAGTGGTCGACTGATCGAGCCGATGCAGTGTGCTTTTGATGCCGGTCTTTTCACAGGCACGTTGTTTGTTGCGGACGTAAACGGCGCTAGCCGGGTCGTCGCCGATCAGGACGGCGGCCAGGTGAGGCGTGATGCCGGTTTCGGAGTGGAAGGTGGAGACACGAGTGGCGAGTTCGTCTCGGATGGTCGCTGCGATCGCCTTGCCGTCGATAATTGTTGCCGCCACGAACGTCTCCTGGTTGTCGGTTGTCTCGAGTCAGTGTGGCCTGGCTGCTGTCTGGGGCGAGGCTGTGGAGCAGTTAACCAAACGACATGGTTGGCAACAAGTCCCCGGCGGCGGCCAGGGAGGGCCAGGCGCCTTGAGCGGTCCAGAGCACGAGTCCGGCGTAGGCGGCTGCGACGAGGTCATCGGCAACGATGCCGGTCCCTTCGGGCAGCCGTTCGAACCATCGTGCGGGTGGCGGCTTGACGATGTCGAAGAAACGAAAGATGAGGAATCCGATGATCAGGCTGGGCAGGTTGATGGCCAGCATTCCACAGCCGAAGACCAGTGGCACGGCGACGATTTCGTCGAGCACGATTTCGCCGGGGTCTTTTTTGTTCAGTAGTCGGCAGGCGAGGGTGCAGACGGGGATTGCAGCGGCGGCTGTGGTGAGTGTGAGGAGCAGTCCGAACCCGGTTCGGTCATGGATTTCGGCCACCAGCATGGCCCACGCGAGTCCTGGCAGTGTACCGACGGTGCCCGGTGCGACGGGGGAGCAGCCGGTCCCCAGCCCGCGTGCCAGCAGCAGCAGGAGTTTCTGCGGCATGGTGGTAGGCCGCCTGGTGTCGCGGTTGTCGAAGTTGTCCAAACTGTTCAGTCCTTTCGGCTCCGAGTATACTCGGGTTTGGCCCAATGCTTAGCTGCTGGCCATATACCGGTCTCTTGACGTGCTTGCTCTTTCTGTAGAAATGAATCCTGATGTCTGATGAGGTGAAACTCGACAAGTCGGAATCCGTCAAGCAGCACAGCGACCAGCTGCGCGGCACGATTGCTTCGGAGTTGTGCGAGAGCGGATCGGACCATTTCACCAAGGACAACGCCGGTCTGTTGAAGCACCACGGGTTGTACCAGCAGGACAACCGGGATGCACGCAAGCTGCAGAACGAGGACGGCACGCGTTTTGGCAAGTCGTTCATGTTCATGGTTCGGACGCGGATCCCCGGTGGGAGGGTGTCCGCCGATTCGTTCTTGGCTCACCTGGATCTGTGCGAGCGGTTTGGCAACGGGACGCTGAGGATCACCAGTCGCCAGGGATTACAGTTGCACGGAATCGTCAAGGACGACCTGCAGCAGACCATCCTCGAGATCAATCGGACTCGGCTGACCACATTCGGAGCCTGCGGGGACATCGAGCGGAACGTGATGTGTTGTCCGGCTCCGTTACGATACGACGCGGTTCACGACCAGTTGCAGCGGACCGCCGACGCGATCGCCGAGGAACTCAAGCCACGAACGACAGCCTACACCGAGATCTGGTTGCAGGATGACGAGGGGAACCGGGAGAACGTGACGGAGTTCGTGCCGGTGGACGAACCGATTTACGGAGCCACCTATTTGCCGCGGAAGTTCAAGACCGGTGTGTCCTTGCCCGAGGACAACTGTGTGGATCTGTTGACCTACGATCTTGGTCTGTTGGGGATTGTCGAGGACGGTGGGCTGGTGGGTTACAACGTGTTCATCGGAGGCGGTCAGGGCGTAACTCCCAGTGCGGCAAAGACTTTCCCGGCGATCGCCCGGAAGATGGCTCGAGTGGGTGTCGACGAGGCGGTCGAGGTGTCTCGGGCTCTGGTCGAAGTTTTTCGCGACCACGGCAACCGCAGCGACCGCAAGACGGCTCGGTTGAAATACCTGTTGGCCGACTGGGGCATGGAGCGGATGAAGGGAACGGTCGAGGAGTACTTGGGTCGGTCGCTCGAGGAGCCTCATCCTGCCGATGTCACCGGGGTCGAGGATCACCTGGGCTGGATGGACCAGGGTGATGGCCGCAGTTTTCTTGGCGTATATGTCGAAAGCGGCCGGATCCAGGACACTGAGTCGGAGCGAACGAAGTCGGCGCTCAGGCGGATTGTCGAAACCTACCGGATGCCGACCCGCATGACGGCTCAGCAGAACATCTTGTTGTGCGACATCGAGTCGTCTCAGCGTGAGGACATCGATCGGATCCTGGCCGATCACGGCGTGGTCGGTGCGGATCAGCGGTCTCGGATCAGGCGTCTGTCGATGGCCTGTCCGGCGTTGCCCACCTGCGGACTCTCGATCACCGAAAGCGAACGGGTGATGCCCGAGATTCTTGATCAACTGGAGTCCGAGTTGTCTCGCCAGGAACTTTCCGACGAGCAGATCACGATCCACATGACCGGTTGTCCCAACGGATGTGCTCGACCGTATTCGACGGACATCGGCCTGGTCGGTAAGACGGTGGGCAAGTACACGATGTTCCTGGGCGGCAATTCGGCCGGCAGTCGCCTGGCCTATCTGTTCCGGGACCTGGTTCGGTTGGAGCACATCGTTCCCACGTTGTCTCCGGTACTGGCGTATTTCCGTCAGGAGCGGATTGACGGCGAGTCGTTTGGCGACTTCTGTGCCCGCAAGGGCCAGGACGACTTGGTGGCTCGTTTCGACCCGGTGGAAACGGAAGGGGAGTGATGAGTTTGCAGCTGTCCGGAGAGATGGTTGCGGCATTGATTGACCATGCCGTGTTGGGTCCGGCCCAGGGGTCACGGGATCTTGAAGACGGTTGTGCGGTGGCGTTGAAGTTGGGCACGGCGAGTGTCTGCTGTAAGCCGTCGTGGCTGGGTCGATGTGCCGAGTTGCTCGACGGGTCGGCGGTATTGCCCAGCACCGTGATCGGGTTTCCTCATGGTGCTCATTCGCGTGCCGTCAAGTTGGCCGAGGCGAAACAGGCTTTGGCCGACGGGGGCCTGGAATTGGACATGGTCGTCAACGTTGGTCGAGTGCGAGACGGGGCGTGGGACGAAGTGTGTGACGAGATCCGGAGTGTACTGGACGAGACGCGATCTGCTGGCGGTGCATTGAAGGTGATTTTTGAAACCTGTTTTCTCGAACTCGATCACATCCGCCGGCTGTGTGGGATTTGCAGCGAGTTGGAGGTCGATTTCGTCAAGACGTCGACCGGTTTCGGAACGGCCGGGGCGACTGTTGATCACGTGAGTTTGATGCGGAGCGAGTGTCCCGAGCAGGTTGGGGTCAAGGCCTCGGGAGGTATTCGCGATCTGGAGACGTTGCTGGCGATGGTCGAAGCGGGTGCGACTCGGATCGGAGCCAGCGGTTCGGAGTCTCTGGTGGCGTCGGCTCACGCGATGTTTGGTCAGGGCTTGAGTTGTGAATAGGGAGATCGCCCGCTGATGGTTCATTGCCTGGTCACTGGTGGTGCCGGATTCATCGGCAGTCATCTTGTCGAGCGGTTGCTGGAACGGGGCGATCGTGTTCGCGTGGTCGACGATTTTTCGACCGGTTCGATCCGGAATCTTGACCGCGTGGTGGATCATTCGGAGCTGGAGATCCAGGACGGCTCGATCACCGACCCTGCCTTTCTCGAAGCGTCGATTGACGGAATCGACCGGGTGTTCCACCTGGCGGCGGCAGTGGGAGTGAAGTTGGTGGCCGAGAATCCGGTGCGGACGATCCACACCAATATTTATCCGACCGAGTTGTTGCTGCGTCTGGCCAGCGAGGAGCGGTTGCCGTTTTTCCTGGCATCGACGAGCGAGGTGTATGGAAAGAATCCGAAGGAGACGTGGTGCGAGGAGGATGATCTGCAGTTGGGTCCCACCTCAAGGCCTCGCTGGGCCTACGGCTGTTCGAAGGCGATCGACGAATTCCTGGGTCTGGCGTATCACCGACAGCGAGGATTACCGGTGGTGGTGGGCCGTTTTTTCAACGTGGTCGGACCGCGGCAGGTGGGTGCCTATGGCATGGTGATCCCACGTTTTGTCGAGCAAGCTCTCGCCGGCGGGCCGCTGATTGTGTACGACGACGGCAGTCAAATCCGCTGTTTTGCTCATGTCCAGGAGGTCATTTCGAGCATTCTGAGCCTGATGGACCAGCCGCCAGCGGCTGGAGGCGTATTCAACATCGGCAGCGATCAGCCGGTCTCGGTTCGTCAGCTTGCAGAACGTGTGGTGGCCAAGGTGGGCGGTGAGATTGCGATCAAGCACATTGCTTACAGCGAGGCGTATGGCGACGATTTCGAGGACATCCAGCGACGGGTGCCGGTGATCGACAAGCTGGAAGAGGCGATCGGGTCCAAGCCCACGATGACTCTCGATCAGATTCTCGACGACATCATTGCCTGGAAGCGATCTGCGGCGGACGAGGATCGTGGCGAGCGGGCCTGAGGGGAGTGGTCGACGTGGCCAGTGTGGACGATTCGCGGTTGACCGAATTGGCGGCCGATGTTCCGGTGAGATTGTTTCCCGTTCTGGATCGGGCCAGTGCGATGAGGCCGTTGGTGGTGCTGATGGCGGTGTTGCCGGGCCTGACGGCACTCGTGGCCGTCCCGCTGCCGTCTCGGACTGCTCGGGTCGAGCCGGTTGCCGGGTCGGTTGAGTCGAGCACGAATGCGGTCCCTCGGATCATTTCACCGTGGGGTCGTTGGTTGTCGGACGAGTCGTGGCGTGACTGTTTGAATGAGTGGTCGGATGGCTGGTTCGCTGAGTGGCGGTTGGCGGCGGGTTGGTGTTCTGTGGTTCCGTCGTACGTGATGTCGGCGGTGCTGGTCTGGATGGTCTGGCACTCTGCCGGTGGTCTGTTCGGTGCTCGAACAGGTTTCGTCGCCGCGGTCCTGATGTGTTGTCACGCTCCGGTGTTATGCCTGGGTCGAGTGTCGGAGCCGTTGGCATTGGCGGCCGTTGTGTCTGCGGTCGCTGTCACCGGCCTGGTCGTTCACCTCGACCGACGACGATCTCTGGCGTCGTGGTCCTTGTTGGTGTCGATCATGGGGCTGGCGGCGACGGTTCTGATCGGGACGTCCTTGATCTGGGCCGTGTTGTTGCTTGTGGGTGTGGCGTTGTCGTGTCATCCGTCCAACAAAATGGGCATGTTGAGAAACGGTTCGCAGGTCATCCGGACTCGATTTGGAAAAAACTGGCACCGCCCGATTTGCGGTCTGGCGGTGTTGGGTGGTGCGGCGTTGCTGGTCGGTGCGTGGTCCATCCGGAGCGGTTCGGGTCTGTGGGATTCCGAGTTGTGGGATTCTGCGGCTGAAGGCCTGGCTGGTTGGGAGACGGTGCAGGAGCGTGTGCAAAATCCGGACTGGCCGCGTTGGCTGGGGTGGTTGAGTGGTCCTGTACTTCTGGGCATTGTCGAGATGTTCCGGAGGGGTGTGGGGCCGGATCGTGGTGCTCGGCCGGCGGCGACACTGACACTGGCGTGGTCGATTGCTGTGCTGGTGACGATCGGTCTGTCTACGGCCGGGTATCCGCTGCGATTGGCCGAATCGTTTGCTGTGATTCCCGTGGGGTTGTTAGCGGCCTTGGGAATCGACTCAATTTGCGAGCGGCGTGTTGGTGTGGGCGTGGTCGTGGCAGCGACGTGTGTCAGCGTCGGCCTGGGTGCCGAGGGCATGGTGGCAGGGTTGTTCGAGGCGACTGTTACAGATTGGGCGATCGGTCCCTGGCAGCGAGTCGGATTGTTGGCGGTGCTGGCTTTGGCAGCCGGAGCCGGTGTCTGGTTGTCGAGTCGGGGTTCCGAGTCGACTCGACGGCGCGTGTTGCTAGCGTGCCTGCTACTGATTCTGGCGGCACAGATGGTCACCGGTTGGTTGCAGGTTGGTTCGGACGGGGCTGTTGTCTGAGGCGTGTCGGGTCAGTGGCTGTGAAATGACGAAACTCTGCTTGACGTCATTTCTGCAAAGACCTAATGTCCCGCCTCACACACGGGAAGCCAATCGCTCCCGGGAGCAGTTCTGAGTCCTTCGCCCCCCTTGGACCGGCTGTTCCCGGGACTTTTCTTGCGCGGTCTTTTGAATCGAGTCCCTGATGGTTCATCCAACGAGTCGGTCGAGGATTCCGGTGCGGCCGGTTCCCTGGTCGATGGCAGTCCGTCCGAGTTGGGGCCGCAGTTGGGTTGTGTGTTCGTGTGTGTGTTGGGTCGTGGTGTGTTTCGGTTTGGGATGCGTGGACATGTCGGAGGGCAGGTCGGCTCCGGCTCCGCGTTTAGGCCAACTGTCGGGCCCTGGTCCTGCTCCGGATGACGCGTTGGTCAAGGCGATCGCTCAAGCGGGTGGCAATGTACTGGGGGCATTGCAGTTGTTGGAAGTCGATGCGAGTCGACGTCGAGCGGGTCGACCCGGAGGTCTCGAGTCCGACCTGCCGTTGGTGCAGATTGTGGAAGGGGATGGGGGGACGGTCCGCGAGTTGTACCTGCAGGGGATCTACATTACCGACGAGGGGCTGTCCAAGCTGGCTGATGTCAATGGATTGGAGCGGCTGCACCTGCACAAGGCGCCGGTCAGTGATGCCGGTTTGGAACACCTGTCGCGTTTCCCCAATCTCACAGGTTTGAGTCTCGGACGACTCGACGTGACCGACCGCGGCCTGGCTCATCTGGCCCGCTTCCAGTCACTCAGACGATTGGTGGTCGAGGGGCCGCGGATCAGTACTGCGGGAGTCGAGCGGATCGCGAGTCTGTCGCAACTCGAAGGTCTGGGGCTGTCGGGGCTGGGCATCACCGACGAGGCGATCGAGCCGATCAGTGGCCTGGTCAAGTTACGTCTCTTGAGTCTTTCGGGGACGGCGGTGGGCGACGACGGCCTGGTTCATCTGGCCAAACTGCCTCGGTTGACTGTCCTGAACCTCTCGGACACACGTGTCAGCGACGCCGGTCTGCCGGCACTCGAGCAACTGGGGACACTCAAGCTGCTGCGTTTGGACGGAACCCGCGTCACCGACGCGGGCGTGGCGAGTTTGCGTCGCGAGTTGCCCGGCTGCAAGATCGCAGTCCGACTGGTTCAGTCGTCTGTGCCGGAGTGAGTGCCGCGTTTCGTGCCGGTTCAGGTGCCGGTTCAGGTGCCGGTTCAGGTGCCGGTTCAGGTGCCAGGTGAATCGGTGCGGATTGTCGTGTCGAGAACGACGAGAGTCGAGTCACCGGTCGCGACCAGTTCGGCGGTCATCCCGGCGGGGATACCGAAATGGTCGTGTTGTGTGACGGCCCGTTCCAATCCCGCGATCCGAACTCGACCAGAGCCTCGAGCGATCGACACGATCCGGTAGCGAGCGTCGTCGAAGACGAGTTGTTGTGGCCCGACTCGTGATGCGGCCAATTCGAGTCCACCGGTCCCATCGCGGTCGGTAACCTGGTAAGTGATCAGGACATCTCGAGCGGTATCACCTGATGTGGCGAGTCGATCGAGTTCTTGTTCGAGGTAGATCATGTCCGAGAATTCCGGTCCATCTCGGGGAACCGGTTGCAGGGTCGCGACGGGTTCGCTTCGTGCTTCGACGTCCAGGAACACTCCCCAGCCACCGTGCTCGAGTGACCCGAAGATGAAGGGGACATGGTGAGGCTGTTCGCTGGTGTTGACCCAGCCGTGGCGAGTTTCGGGCGGGATCGGCATGGCGTACCCATGTTCACAGCGGCATCTGTAGTCACCAAGCACGGTTTCTCCGTGGGTGGGTTCGTAGCCGAGGTGGATTTCGACACCTCGCCGGTGTTGGTGGGTGGGCACGTCTTGTTGTTCGCCGGCGAGCCACGCGAGATTCCACGAGTGAAAGTCGCCATAGACGAGTGGCACGATAGTGATCCCGAGTCCGGGGACGACAAAGTTGGCCTGTTGGGGTGCATGGGTGTCGCTGGCACAGGGCAATCCGCCGCAGTTGGAGATCGATTCGACTGTCGTTTGAAACAGCGAGGTGATTCTGGCGAGGTGAACGTTGTGTTCGAGGTCATTTTCGCGTTCGAGGCTTTCGAGGGTCCTGCTGATTCCGGCGTGGTAGTGGTGCAGAGTGGAGACGATGGCTTTGAAGTCGTCGGGGACGGAGTCCATGGCCAAGTCGGCGAGATCGCCGAGAGCATCGGTGGCACGTTGTCGCCAGGCGGCGGCCTCGCCGGAGGCGGGGTCGAGTTGATCGAGTGCCACGGCTGTGGCGTGAAACGTGCCGATCACCTGCCCACGATAGCCATAGCAGTACAGCCGGGCTCGGGCGATGTCGGTGGCGGTGATCCCGGTGGGGTTTCGGGTGGCTCGATGCGAGCGTCTGGCTCGGTCGATCAGCTCCGCATAGGCGAGATCCATCCGCATGGCCATCAATCAGTTCCTTCAGATCTTGTGCGACCTGCATTCCAGAGTTCGGGCAGCATAACCGGCGGGCGTCTTGAGTGCGAACTGGGCGAAAGGAGTGGAATGGGAGCGAGAATCCCAGACGGGGTCGAGCATGTCCTATACTCGAAGTGCACCACGAGTCTGCCACTTGCGGAATGTGTTGCTTGTCGGTTGGTCGATGTCCGACCAGCCACATTTCTGGACCTGGCCCCTGGAAGTCGCCGCGATGTCTCAACCGCCGGTTCGCGGACTGTTTGTCGCGATCGCGTGTGGTCTGGCCACGGCGGTGATTGTGGTCTACCTGCCGGCATTGTGGTGCGACTTCATCTATGACGATTACCCGATGGTTCATACCCGGCCGGTGCCGGCGGGGTGGGGCGATTGGGTCTCGGTGTTCACGACACGTCAGGCGGACAATCTGCCCTACTACCGGCCTCTGACCTGGTTGACCATCGACATTCAGAATGCTTTACACGGCCATTGGGCGATGGCGTTTCATGCGGTCAACGTGTTGTTGGGGGCCTGTTGGGCGGTGTCGGTGTTCTGGCTGTTGTTGTCGCCGGGATTGCGATTGAGCTGGCTGGCGGCGGCGACCGGTGCACTGGTCGCTGCATGGCATCCGGTGTCAGCGTGTGTGATCTATCCCGTCTCGTCCGGCCGAGAAACTCTGTGTGCGGCGTTGGCGATCACACTGGCGATGGCTGCCTGGTTGCGCGGCGGTCTTCTGGACACTCGGCGATGGCCCATGCCAATGTGGTGTTTGGCGTGGCTGTTGGCGGGTGTGGGGTTATTGTGCCGGGAGCAGGCGGTGGTGGTTCCAGTGCTGTTCGTGTGGGCCGATTGCCTGGGCCTGGCGGGTCGGCGACCGGGTTCTCTGAAGGCGTGGGCCCGCCGGCACGCTCCGCTGGTCGTTGTCATGGGCGGGTACCTGGCGATCCGCTGGAATTTGTTTGGCGGGTCGGGCGAACATCATTTGGCGGTGTGGGATCACCCGTTGGGCCCATTGCAGTCGATCGGCTACACGCTGCAGACTCTGGTGGCTCCGGGCTGGTCGCTGGCGTATGAACCGGACCTCTCGATGTGGTGGCATCCGCTGCGTGGACCAGTGTCGGTGGTGGTGCTGGGAGCGATGTCCTGGGCGGGCGTCTGGTGGTGGCGACGGCGTGGGGATCGGGATGGTGTCGGAGGCGTGCTGCTGTTCTGGTTGGGTTGGTTCTTGTTGGTGATCGCACCGACGGCGAATCTGGTTGGTCAGCAGACGGGATTGGCCGAGCGTTACGGATTCCTGGCGACGGTGCCATTGGCGGCTCTGCTGGGTGGGGTCTTGGGCGGGGTTTCACAAAGGGATTGGGAATCAGGCCGGTTATTGCGACGCGGCGTATCGTTGCTGGTGGTGTGCGTATTATGTGGTTTGGCGTCCGCGGGTTGGTCTCGCGGAAGGGCCTATCGCAGTCAACTCGGGTTTCTGGAACAATGGGTCGTGATGGTACCGACATCGGCTCAGGCCCATCTGAGCCTGGCCGGGATGGTACTCGAATCGGGTGACGATCTTCGAGCGGAACGGCATCTCGACCGGGCATTGCGACTCGAGCCGAACTATTCGGAGGCTCACGACGGAAAGGGGCGGATCTTGTTTCACCGGGGCGAGTTGTCAGCTGCCGAGGCGTCGTTTCGACGGGCCATCGACTCGAAGCCGAATTCCGCGGTGGCCTGGAACCACCTGGGATATGTGATCGAACGCCAGGGCCGGTTGGACGAGGCTGTCGGGCCGTGTTCTCGAGCCCTGGAACTGGATCCACGTCTTGTCGAAGCTCACAACAACCTGGGCATGATCCGTGCTCAGCAAGGTCGACTACAAGCTGCAACCGGCCATTTCGAGCAAGCTGTGGCGCTATCGCCCGGTTACGCCGAAGCGTGGACGAATCTGGGGTTAGTGTATCGAGATCAGGGGCGGCCGCTCCAGGCGGCTGCGGCCTGGCGTCGGGCTTTGGGGTCCGCCCCCGGTTTTCAGGCCGCAAGGAGTCATCTGGACCGGCTCGAGCGGGATTCGGTTGAGGAGGGATCGGGTCGATGAGTGAACGGGGTGGCGTGACGGTGGTGGTGCCTGCGTACCGCGAGGTTGGCGGTCTTGGGAGGGTTCTGGTCGACTTGACGGCGATGGCGGCTGGCTGGGATCGACCGGTGGAAGTGATCGTCGTCGACGATGCGTCGGACGATGGCACGGGAGAGTTGGCGATCGGTGCTGGCGCTCGTGTGGTGCGGCACGACCGGAACCTGGGTTACGGGGCATCGTTGAAGACTGGAGTCCAGGCGGCGCGTTACGAGACGATTGCGATCATTGATGCCGACGGCACGTATCCGGCCGAAGCGATCCTCGAGTTGGTCGAGGCTCTTGCCGGGGTCGACATGGTGGTGGGCGACCGGTCGAGGCATGCTGCGGCGATGCCGTGGGTCAGGCGACCGGCGAAGGCGTTTCTTCGCAGCCTGGCGCGGTACGTCACTGGCTCGCCGATCCCCGATTTGAACTCTGGCCTGAGAGTATTCCGGAAGTCACTGGTTGCTCAGTACCTGCCAATCCTCTCGGAGCGTTTCAGCTTCACCACGACGTTGACGATAGCTTCGTTGTGCGACGGGTTGTCGGTGGTGTATCTGCCGATCGAGTACCGGCAGCGGGTTGGACGATCGAAGATCGTGGCGTGGGATTTCTTCGGATTCCTGTCGCTGGTGACTCGGCTTTCGATCCTGTTTCGTCCTCTGCGGGTGTTTGCCCCGATGGCATTGGTGTGTTTCTTGCTGGGTGGTGTGAAGTTGGCCTGGGACATCAGCGTGTCTTTGGGTGCGGCGGGTACGGGTGCGGGTGCTGGAGAGTTGTTGGAAACCGAGACGGTGTCGACGTCGTCGGTGGTGTTGTTGCTGGTCGCTGTGCAGACGTTGTTGATGGGGATGATGGCCGAGAGCATGGCACGGCGAGACAGTCGGCGAGGTGTGGACTATGTGCCAGCCCGTCTTCGGGCCGAAGCGACCAACCGCGACTCGGGCGAGGCCTGAACCAGCGATGTGCGGATTGGCAGGGGTGGTGGTCGGACGCGGGGGGAGTCGTGACGGATGGGATCCGTCGGAAGTTCTCGTCCGGATGTCTGCGCGGTTGGTCCACCGCGGACCTGACGATTCGGGGCTGGCGTGGGACGGGTGTTGTGGGTTGGCCCACCGTCGGCTGAGTGTGATTGACCTTTCGATGGCTGGTCACCAGCCGATGCGAAGCCATTCGGGGGACACGACACTGGCCTTCACCGGCGAGTTGTACAATTTTCGCGAGCTCAAACAGTCGAGAAATCTTGAGCGGGATGTCGGCCCGTTTCGGTCCCGGACCGACACCGAGGTGGTCCTGCATCTTCTCGAACGGTCTGGCCACGAGGTGCTCGATGACTTCGACGGGATGTTCGCTCTGGCGGCTTGGGACCATCGTCGTCACAGGCTGCTGTTGGCTCGTGATCGGTTTGGAATCAAGCCGTTGTTCCTGCTCGAACACGACGGCTGTTTTTGGTTTGCGTCCGAGATCAAGGCCTTACTCGAAGTGCCGGGGTACCGCCCGGAAATCGATCTCGAGTCGTTGCATCACTTTTTCGGGCTGAACTACATCCCCGGTACGCGTACGGCGTTTGTCGGCATCCGGGAATTGGCTCCCGGGACGTGGT
>Ga0302139_10000269_pt1 | contig 23383 bp, 19 predicted proteins | sample CBN3_331_MG_FD_203104 | JGI IMG/M metagenome (GOLD analysis project Ga0302139, IMG submission 203104) | Marine microbial communities from Western Arctic Ocean, Canada - CBN3_33.1 | ecosystem: Environmental > Aquatic > Marine > Oceanic | place: Canada: Western Arctic Ocean | collected 2017-09-15 | reverse complement strand
ATCGACAAAAACAATATCGCTTTATGTGGTGGCAGTGCAGGCGGCTGCACATCCATGTGGATTCTCTGTCATGACGATCTTGCTGACCCCGAATCGGACGACCCGGTCAAACATGAATCGACGCGCGTCAAAGGCGCGGCCGTTGTCGGCGGCCAAGTCTCCATTGACCCCAAGGTCATTGAAGATTGGCTTGGTCCTAAAGTGCTCCAGCATCCTATAATTTATAAGGCCGTTGGTGAAAAGAGCAGCAAAAAAGCGAAAATGAATTACAAAAAACATGAAGCACGGTACAAAGAATTTTCGCCTTATAACCACATGTCCAGTGACGACCCGCCGCTGTTCATGTTTTACGGGAACGACATGACCTTGCCTTCTAAAAATTCGGGACACGGTATTCATCATCCTGTTTACGGCGTCAAGATGAAAGAAAAAGCAGACCAACTCGGCGTCGAGTGCCACTTGCAAATCGAGGGCGTTTCTGAAGCCAAATACGCTAACGCCGAACAATTCCTACTAGATCTTCTTCTCAAGCGCTAAGTCATCTTATGCGTTTGAGTGATTGATTTTTCAGGATTTTAAGATGAGCCGGATTTCAGACCGTCTGTCATCATAGGAAAGGATACATTGAGAGTATGAAGAAATTTACTTTAATAGGAATGCTGGCTGTATTTGGCCTATCTACCGTTGCCCAGGCCGCGGATAAACCGCACATCGTAGTGATATTGGGCGACGACCACGGCGTCTACCATTCAACTCCTTACGGCGCGACCGAAATCCAAACACCCCATATGCAAGCGATGGCCGACGAGGGCATAACCTTTTCCCGCGCTTATGTGGCTTCCCCAGCCTGTAATCCCAGCCGAACGGCCCTGTTCACGGGGCTCATGCCCAGTCGAAATTTGGTAGTAGGAAATCATGAAGAGAGAATGCTGAAATCTGGATTGCAGAACATGGTCGAGCCTCTCATCGCCGCTGGCTATGAGGTGGTGTTTAAAGGCAAAGTTGACCATAGGCAACGTGACGCCAAATCCATGGTACCAAAGAGTGTTATAAGACTATCTGGGTGGAATAAACCGCTTAATCTTACGAATGTGGAAGACTATATAAAAAAGCGAAAAAATCCATCAAAACCGCTGGCTTTGTTTATCGGAACCGTAGACACCCACACCACATGGCCTAAGGCTGAGACGGTGCGCATAAAATCCAACGAGGTCGTGCTTCCACCCAAGACCTTTGACAATTCCGAGGCACGAATCCTGATGGGTCGCTACGTGGAGTCCGTGGAGAACGTTGATCGCACCATAGGCGAGGTGCGCGGGTTGATTAATAAATACCTGGGTAAAGAAAAGACCATTGTGCTCTATACTTCCGATCACGGCCAGAACTGGATCTTCGGCAAGTGGTCCTTGTACGAAACCGGTGTCCGCACTCCGCTCTTAGCTGTATGGCCTGATAAGATTAAGCCGAAATCACGGACCAGAGCGATGGTTAGCTGGATCGATCTTTTTCCCACCCTGATCGATATCGCAGGAGGAACAACGCCGAAAGGCATTGATGGTCGTTCCTTTAAGCAGGTATTGCTTGGAAATACAGATAGTTTCCGGGACAATATTTTCACCATCCATAAGGGTGATATGGGTATGAATGTGTATCCATCGCGGGCTGTGCGCACAGAAAAATGGAAATACATACTGAACCTGCACCCCGAATTCTACAATACCACCCACATGGATGTGCCAACCAGGGTCGGGTATGATGACACGAAAAATGGACATTACTTCCCTAACTGGAATGCCTGGATTAAATCGGCAGTGACCAGCCAGGAAGCCGCCCAATTTTTACATGCCTATCATACCCGACCCAAGGAAGAACTGTACCTTGTGGAGAAAGACCCCTACGAAAAAAACAACCTCGCTTATGATCCAAGGTACGCCGAACCCCTGGCATCCTTACGCGCCATGATCCAGGCCCGCATGGAAGAGGTGAAAGACGATAAATCCTTAAGCGGCGAACCCTGGCTACTCAAAGATCACGAGTTGCCGCCCGCGATCAAAATACTCTATCCCAATGGTGGCGAAAGGCTGAATCGGGGCGATAAAGCCGAGGTTGTCTGGACGGCGCAGTGGAAGGGAACCTCAACAGTCAAACTGGAATATAACGACGGCAGCGGATGGAAGGATATTGCCCCTTCCACACCGCACGACGGCTCTTACACCTGGGATATACCTGCCATCACCTCACCGACGGTGAATCTGCGGGTAACTTCAAGGGATGGGAAAATATTCGATGAAAGTGACGAGAATTTTTATGTTTCAGAGGCAACCACCGATGGCCACAACAACGGCGGCGACCGCGAATTCGACAACAAAAAGTGATCCAATCTTTTAAGGTGAACCAAGGAGAAATTATGAAATGGATATATACAATTTAAAATAATAATGAGATGAATAAAATGATTAAGATGTACTGAAGAGCTACGTTCACTTAAATGAGAAATCGAAAAAAAGGGATATCTTTCCCGCCAGGGCAAGGGCATACAAAGTATTTATGACCGGGGTTATGCTAATTTGACCGGAATTGAATAGTACTTGCACTATGACCGAACTATATTCGGTATAAATTTTTCAAATTAAATTCCTATCAACCCCCCCGAATCAAATCGGAACAATTGAATTTCCTATCAACAACCTTGGTGCGTAATTTCACGGTCGATGACAAACCCATGGTGACCAACGTTACCAATAAAGCCTTGTGGTCCAACCAATCCACGCATTTTCTAACTCGATATGGCAAAATCAAGCCTTCAACTACCCCCCGAATCAAATCGGAACAATTGTACCGAACGAAGTGACACATTCATTTCCTATTAACTGCATAGTATCCATTTTTTGTAATCTTTAATTGTATTACCAGCAAAGTGGAATGTATTCAGTTCTTAACACCATCTACTTAACGATACAGGGTTTCTTTTCGGCTCGTTCGGCTGAATTCCTGGAGATCGTCTCTTCTAGCTCTTTTTCCATCTTGTAATCGATCTTGTAGAAAAGGGTAACAAAAGCCGTCAGGAACGCGATGCTGGCGGGAATGATGCTCATCAGTAGAACGATCCCGTTAAGGGTATCTGGCGCCTGCTCCATATTTGCCTCAAATCCGTAAAAGCCGAGCATGAATCCAGCAGACGATCCGCCCAGCGTCCAACCGAGCTTCTGCGAGGTTGTACCTGCAGAGAAGATCAGGCCCGTGGCGCGGCGACCTAGCTTGTACTCTGCATAGTCAGCAGTATCCGCAAACATTGCCCAAGTTAGGGGCATCAACGGGGCAGCCAGAAAAGCGCCAACCACTTGAAGGCCGAACAACAAGGCTATGTCAGTCGGACTTACAAAGTAAAAGGCCATCGAAATCGCCGCGGTCATCAAGGTCAGACAAATATATGCCCGTCGCTTATCGCGAAACCAAGCAAGAATGTATTTAGTACAGGATACGCCCGCAATGGCGAAAACGCTTCCAACCACCAAGTAGCTTGAGGCAAGGCTCTGGTTTCCAATGTAGTATTTGAAGTAATACAAAGTAGCTCCGCCACGTACTGAAATATAGATGAGCGTGAGCACCCCAACTACACAAAACACAAGCCAGGGACCGTTCTTTGTAAGGTCCTTCAGATCTCGCAAAACTGTGTTTTTCTTGAGCGGTGGCAGCACGCGCTCACGTGTGTATTTGAACGTTATAAAGAAGAGCGCCCCAGCGATGACCGCATACAGGCACATCGTATAAAAAAAGCCTCTTTGTTCATTTCCCTGTCCTAATGTCGCGACCAACCAGAGAAGCGTTCCGTTCACAATCAAACTCCCGGAATTCGCCCCGAGAAATCGAAATGAGGCGAGGATACTTCGCTCCTTTGAGTTCGATGTCATTACGCCCATTAATGCAGAGTACGGAACGTTGATCGCGGTGTACGCCATGCCAACCAGAGAATACGTGACATACGCCCAGATTAGCTTCCCGGTCATACTCAGATCCGGAGTTGTGAATACCAATATCCCGGTAAGCATAAACGCTGGGATCATCCATAAGATCCAAAAACGGAACTTTCCATGTCGGGAAGTCGTTCGGTCCGCAATCATTCCCATTATGGGATCATTGGCCGTATCCCAGAGCTTAGTGATCAGCATCATTAACCCCGCCGCGGTAGCGGTAATCCCAAAGACGTCAGTGTAGAAGAACAACAAGAACTGAGCCAAGGTCGAGTAGTAGAGGCAGGACGCCGTGTCCCCCAATCCATAGGCGACCTTTTCAGAGATTGGCAGTTTACCTTCCAGATTATTTTCGGTGTGCGTGTGTTGAGATGACATAGGAATGGGGTTGTTTTTTTACTGCGGCTGATAAACGCCTCGGACCTTGGCGTGGTCGATTTGAGCGCCTTGACGGGGGTAGCAATCGAGCACGGCTTGGAGTTTCTGTCGGGCTTGCTTCACCGCTGGAGCAGCCCTTTCAAGGTCGATCCCTTTTGTCTCCAGGACGTCGATTTGAGTATCGTAAAGATCGCCATTGTCGTAGAGCTTGTAGCGTTGATCCCGCGCATACCGCACCTCTGGGTGGTTGTTTGAGTCATTGAACTTTTTTGCGTAGGGATGTGGGAAATAGTAGCCGTAGATCCATTCTCTAGGATCTCCGCGCTCGCCCAGGCATTGGGGCCAAAAGCTCCTGCCATCGGCGTCAGTAATATCCTTAGGCGGCAGGCCCGTCGCTTCGACCATGGTGGGAAAGAAGTCAGAAAAAGCGACTAGGTCGCGGTTGACCTGGTTCGCTGGAATATGCCCCGGCCAGTTGGCGATCAGGGGCACATGGGTGCCGTGGTCGCGCGTGAAACCTTTGCCCCCGTGGAGGGGTTGTCCTTTAAACTCGGATACAATATTTTTGTTGGTCCCGTTGTCGGCGGTGAAAACAATCAGCGTGTTATCGCGCAGTCCATTGGCTTCGAGCGTATCGACGAGGCGGCCGACGAGCGTATCCATATAGTTCACCATATCGACGAAGTTCTTCTTGTCGCCGGTCTCGTCTCGATCCTTGCTATTCGGCGTGGGGAGAAACGGGTCATGAACGAGAATCATCGGGTAGTAGGCGAGAAATGGCGTGTCGGTCTCGGCGCAGGACTTTATGAAATCGGCGAGGAAGTCCGTGCAGACGTCTGGCCCGTAGCTGTCATCCGGGAGGTCCATTAAGGCACCATCCTTTTCCAAGGAGGGGTTCCAGTATCGCTCGCGAGTGGTGAGGGGAGTATTCCACAAACAGTAGGTATCGAATCCCGCTTCCTGGGGGCGGGTGCCTCCTGCCTCGGTTAGAAGTTGCCACTTTCCAGCTACGGCGGTGGCGTAACCCGATTGCTTGAAGTGATGGGCGAAGGTGGGTTCTCCTTTGGGATAGATCCCGAAGTCCTCATAGTTGAAAATGTTGGACTTGCCCGATAGGAGATTGACGCGACTCGGCGTGCAGACCGGCGTGGAATGACAGTTTTCGAAACGGATTCCCGCTTCCGCCAATGTATCCAGTCGTGGGGTCGAATACTCTTTGCTGCCATAGCTGCTGAAACATTCGAAACCCACATCATCCGCCATGATGAGTAGAATATTTACCGGTTTGTCAGCGGCCGTGACTACGGACGTCAGCATCGCGAGAATAGTCAGGGTGGGTATCAGCAACTTCATGGAGTAATGAAGATCAAAGCGGCTCCGGGTATTCTACTCATTGTCTGAAATTGGCTTTTTTGTGGCATTATTGGAGACCGCTTCTGGAAACTGAAATTTTGATCGTTTTGTCTTTCGGGCAATTGGATCGGGGTAGTGCTTCGATTTCCAAGCGGCATGAAGTTCGGCCATCTCCGTTACCATTTCGGGATACTGATCGGAAAGATCGCGCGATTCGGATATATCAGATTTAAGGTTATAGAGTTCGGGCTCCTTCCAGAATTGATGCACGAGTTTCCAATCGCCTCGCATCACCGCCAGGTTGTGTTTGGTCTCCCAGTGAATGGCGTCTGTCCTGGAATAGTCCATACCTGTCAGCAAGGGCATCAATGAGTCCCCATGAATTTCCATGTTTTCAGGAACAGGCATTTTCACGGCATCGAGAATCGTGGGTAGCACATCCATCGTCACCGCGACTTCGCTGCGTTGTAGTCCAGGCGGAATACGGCCGGGCCAACGGGCGATGAAGGGCACGCGAATACCGCCTTCGTAGGTGGAAAACTTCCATTCGCGCAAGGGACCGTTAGAGATGCCGGCTCCGCTGGGTCCGTAGGCTTTAGGTTCGGCCGATGGCCCATTATCGGACATGAATATGATCAGGGTATTTTCGCGGAGGCCAAGGTCATCAACGACGCTCAGTATTCGGCCGATACCGGTGTCGAGTTGCTCGACCATGGCCGCATAAATCGCAAAGAGTTCGTCGTCGTATATCGCACGGTATTTGTCGATGAGATCCGCTGGAGCTTCCATAGGTGAGTGAGGCGCGGTATAGGACAGGAACATAAAGGTAGGCTGGCTGGCTTCATGTGTCTTCAGGTAATCGATGGCTTTGTCGGTAATCGCGTCCGTGTAGTAGTCGGTGATTTGGATTGGCGTTTCGTTGTGATAGGCGCCCGTTACATCGTAGTAATTGGATTGCCCGGCAATGGTGCCCCAAAATTCATCGAATCCATGTGTTCGTGGCCAAGAACTCGGGTCGAATCCAAGATGCCACTTTCCGATCAGGACAGATTGATAATTACGCGCTTTGAGCACTTCGGGTATCGTGACCGCTGAATGGTCCAAAGAGAGTTTGGGTGCTCCCGGCTTCGCCTCGGGCGCGGCTAACTGGGGCACACCCACACTATGTGGATACCGACCGGTTAGCAATGCCGCTCGCGTGGGCGAACAGATCGGGGCTGACGCATAGAAACGAGATAGGCTTACCCCTTCCTTGGCCAATTGATCAAGATGCGGCGTGTCTATATTCGAAGCCGGCCCAAGGTCTGCCCAACCCATATCGTCGGCGAGAATCACAAGTATGTTCTGAGGCGGGGATGAGTCGCCCTGGAGCGCGCAAGCGGATAGAATCAATTTCCCAGCCACAAGGTATTTGAACAGTATATGTGTCGCTAACTTGTTCAATGCTCTAAAGCGGTTTTTAATGGTTATCATTTGTCACTATTTTTTAAACACGTTCACTCGCTGGCCAGAATCAGCCGATGTGTTTGCCGCCTCCAATACCTGAAGCACACGCAGGCCATCGGAAAAGTTGGGTGAGATGGGCTGGCCCTTTGAAATCGCGGTTAAGAAATCCGCTACCGCATGAACAAAGGTGTGCTCATAGCCGATTGCATGTCCCGGCGGCCACCACTTCCCGACGTAGGGATGCTCAGCCTCCGAGGCGAGAATGGTTCGGTAGCCTCTTATATGGCTGGGATCTTCTTTCGAATAAAACTCAAGCCGATTGAGGTCCTCCAAGTCCCACCTAAGCGCTCCTTGAGTTCCGAAAATTTCAAACTGATTGGCATTGCGCTGACCGGTTGCGAAGCGGGTTGCCTCGAAGGAGCCCAGTGCGCCGCAGTCGAAGTTCACGAGCATCTGCGACGCATCATCCACATCGACGGTATCCATCGTGCTACTACCCGTTTCGATAGGTCGTTCGTTGATAAAGGTGCGCTTCTGGCAATAGACGGATTCGATTTTGCCAACCAGGAAATGGGCTAGATCAACACTGTGGGAATTCAAGTCTCCATGAGGCCCAAACCCCGCGTGTGCTTTCTTCAGCTTCCAGCCGATCGGCGCTTGCGGATCCATCAGCCAATCCTGCAGATACGCGCCACGCCAATGACGAATCTCACCGATTCGTCCTTCTTCTATGATTTGCTTCGCCAAAGAAACGGCGGGACTGCGCCGATAATTGTAATTAACATAATGGCGAACATCGGCTTTTTCAGCCTCACGGATCATTTCCTCGGCTTCTTGCGAGGTGAGGGCCATCGGCTTTTCACAAAAGATATGCTTTCCGCTTTTCGCGGCCGCAATGGCGACTTCGGGTTGTAAAGATTGAGGTAGGGATAAATCAACTACATCGACATCCTCCCTCTCTACAACCGCTCGCCAGTCGGTCGAAAATTCTTCGAACCCCCACCTTCGAGCGAAGGCTTCGGTCTTGGCGGAGTCGCGTCCGCAGACCACTTTCAGGACCGGCTCCAACTCTGGTTCGAAAAAGGGAATGACCTGCCTCCAGGCATTTGCATGGGCACGGCCCATGAACTCGGTTCCTATTAGAGCGATTCGTATTTTCTTCTTCGTCATGTTAGGTTTCAGGGGGTCTACCGAGGATCTTCCCGACAGCGGAACGAACAACAACCTTGTTTCGAGTCGAAGACGACACGCGAAGCCATGGCACTCGGTTAAGGCCGATCGGGCGAATCAGAAATCTATTTACGTTCCAGGGGGTCAAACCTTGAATCGGTTGACTCCGCTGCGCTGCGTCAAGATTACAAGGAATGACCCCGACGCCGGCCTTGATATGATTGTTCATTGTAGAATTGCTTACCCGAGTACGATTCCATGATGACCTCGTAGTCGACACTGGGAATGGATATTGTAGGTTCACTATTTATTGTGGTCTAAACTAGCTAGACGTTTCCTTTTCGCATTTCCTCGACGGCGTGGTTTGCCGCGCGGGCAGTCAGGGCCATATAGGTCAGGGAGGGATTTTGCGTGGAGGTGGAGGTCATACAGGCCCCGTCTGTAACAAATACATTCTTACAGGCGTGCAGCTGATTCCACTTATTGAGGAGGGAGGTCTTGGGGTCCTTGCCCATGCGCACTCCACCCATCTCATGGATATCGATTCCGGGAGCCTGGTGCTTTTGCGTGGTTTTTATATTCTTAAAACCGGCGGCGGCAAACATTTCGGAAAGCTGCTCCATTGAATCAACTTCCATCTTGAGATCGTTGTCGTCGTAATCGATATCGATATTGAGAAGCGGCATTCCCCAGGCATCCGTTTTCTTGGAATCCAGGCTCACGAAGTTGCTTTCCTTGGGAATCGTTTCGCCCATCATTTGTGCCCCCATAGACCAACCGCCCAGTTTCGGGTTCATGAGGCTTTCCTTAAGATCCGCGCCAATGCCCGAACGGTCGCTGTACATATTTCTTTTAGCCGAAAAGGCGGTAGCATACCCCCTCAGAAACCCGGTTTCCTGCCGGAACATATTCCGGAATCGGGGGATGTAAGTAGACCCCGGGCGGTCGCCGAAAGTGGCAAACTCGCTTAGTCCCTCAAACTCCGCCCGAACCTTTGTATTGTAGTTATGAAAGGCTACAAATTTTCCCATCAATTCATTGTCATTGCCCAATCCCTTCGGGAAGCGGCTTGATATTGAATTCAGCAGAATGAGATTGGTGTTAATTGCGGAGGCGTTTACGAAAATGATTTTCGCATAATATTCGGTGACTTCCTTGGTTTGGCTGTCAATGACCCGCACCCCGGTCGCTTTTTCATGCTTTTCATCGTAGATAACGGAATGCGCAACCGAATGGGGCCGCAGTGTAAGATTTCCGGTTTTCTCCGCCCAGGGCAGAGTGGAAGAATTGCTGCTAAAGTAGCCACCAAATGGGCAGCCGCGCTTACAGAGGCGTCGGCTCAGACATTGAGAGCGGCCTTGGGCGAGCTGCGTTGGCGTCGATTTTGTCAAATTGGCGAAACGAGAGGCGATTAGATGCCGCCCTTCGAACTTCTCTTGCAGTGTTTCTTTGAAGTGATCCTCCACAGCATTGAGTGGATTCGGAGGCAGGAACTCCCCGTCGGGCAATTCGGCGAGTCCGTCCTGGTTTCCGGATATCCCGGCGAACGATTCAACATGGCTATACCAGGGAGCGATGTCCTCGTAGCGAATAGGCCAGTCGACCGCAAAGCCATCCCTGGCAGGACCTTCGAAATCGTATTGGCTCCAGCGCTGCGTTTGCCGGGCCCAAATAAGCGACCGGCCGCCGACCTGGTATCCGCGTATCCAGTCAAATGGCTTTTTCTGAACGTAAGGATGCTCGTTGTCCTTAACGAAAAAATGATCTGAATCCTCTTGCCACGCGCCCGCTCGGCTGAGGATCGGATTGGCCTCGCGTGTGGCGTGAGGGATTTCACCGCGGTGTTCGAACTCGTAGGGCATTTTATTGGCGGTCGGATAATCCACGATGTGCTTCACGTCGCGACCCCGTTCGAGAACCAGGGTCTTGAGCCCTTTCTCCGTCAACTCCTTGGCCGCCCAGCCACCGCTGATTCCGGAACCGATGACAATGGCATCGTAGCTTCGTTGCTTAACGCTGTCTATATTCGTGTTAGCCATTAAATTTCCCCTCCCAGTTTGCTTGCAGGATAATAGCCATCGTAAGGATCCGGTATCATTTTATGCGGAAGCGCCTCAGTCATAACGTATTTGGATTCTAGATACCCTTGTATCGTCCGGTCCTTGGTGATCTTGAAAAATGCCTGTAACTCCGGAGTGGTGTCAGGGCTTTTACTCAAGCTATTGAGAGCCTCAACTCGAGTATCGGCGTCGCACATAGTAAAAGATTGGCCAACGTGTTTTTCGGTAAAGGCGTCCAAGTTATGCAGGCCCGCGTAAAAGGCAGTTTGGTCCTCTTCGCTGTGGCAGTCGTTTACCATCAGCAAAACAAATTGGTCCACCTTCAGCTCTTTTGCGCCTGGAGTATCCGTCGCCGGAATCAGCGTATCGACGACTAATTGCAATAGGCTTTCCTCATTGGGGCCAAACGCGGCGCTTGTTGGAATGGATAGACTGGAAGCCTGCCCAAGCAGTGAATGTTTAAGGAGGACCATTCCTCCCGAGAGCAAGGCAGTTCTCTTAATGGCTTGTCGACGGTTCATAAGCTTAGAGGCTGTCCAGATAGTTCGGTCTTCTCTGATTTTCATATAGTTTTCTTTAATGCGTTTTCTACTCCGAGGGCAGCCACTGTGGCGGCGCCATAATCGCCAATGGATTCGCCGAGCTCTGCGGGAACGATTGTACAAGCCTTGCAGGTTTCAGCCATCGCTTCCTTCAAAATGGATTCTTCGATGGAAGTGCGTAGTAGCGGTTCGCAACGAGCGAAAATCGACCCCAGGATAATTCTTTCGGGATTCAGGACATCAATAAGAATCGCCAATCCTTGGCCAAGCTTGTGGCCGCACTCTTCAAGCACAGACAACGAAAGAGGGTCTCCTTGACGCGCTGCCTCGGCTATGTCTTTTGCGCTGGGTTCTTGCGGCAAAAGAGGACTCGGATTCGTTCTTTGCCTGTCCTTTGCCAGCATAGCGATTCCCGCGCCCGAAGCGAATCCTTCAAGACATCCTGGCTTTCCCCGTACCGGTGGTCCCGTTTCTGAAACACGAATGGCTCCGACTTCACCGGCTAAACCGGTCTTTCCTCGATGGAGCTTTCCATCGAGTATCAAACCGGCGCCCAGTCCCGTTCCGAAAGTCAGAAAGATGAGATCGTCGCAACCGCGACCCGCGCCGAAACGCCACTCCGCCAATGCACACGCGTTGGCGTCATTTTCGCCAAACACCGGTACCTCGAATGCCTCCTTCAAGGAAGAAATGATCGGAAATCCATCCCACAAGGGAAGATGCGGGGCATGCCGCATGCATCCCGAATGAATATCATACATTCCTCCAACGGAAACCCCGATTGCTTCTGGAGGGCTTCCTGCCTTTTCGATCCAAGCGCGGGCAATAGCGACGACACGATTGATCGCGCCTACTGGATTACATTGAATTCCCGTAGGGAACCGCTCGACTTCGGCGACCGAAGCTGTGGATACATCGAAACGGGAGACGCCCATTTTGGTGCCTCCGATGTCTACGCCGATATACCAGGGCGATGTCATTCGATCGTTCAATGCTAAGTTGACTGATGCAAAGACGCGAGGGTCCTTTCAATCAGCGTTTTGGTGAGCCGAATACCTTCCATCTCCGGCGTTGTTCTTCCTTCATACTCGATTCCGATATATCCAGTGTATCCAGAATCTACTACAATCTTCATCATGCGGTGGTAGTCCGTATTCACTTCGTTTCCTTCCGCGTCGAAATCGTGTGATTTGGCACTGACTCCTTTGGCGAACGGCATCAGGTCAGTCACTCCCTGGTAGCGGTCATACTCTAAGCCAATGTCGTCTTCCCGGTAGACCGGATCGTTCTCGTAGGGCTCTTTGGCCAGAGCGTATCGCTCAGAATTGCCTCGATTTCTCGCCACATAGAAATTTCCAAAGTCCGGTAAGGTGCCGCAGTTGTCTTGGCCAACGCCAGAGATTACGGAAGCGAGCCACGCTCCATTGGAAGATAGTCCTCCATGGTTTTCAACAATCACATTGAGGCCATGCGTTTGGGCGAAGGTGCAAAGCCGACCAAGACCATCGATACAAAGCTTCTTCTGTTCTTCCGAACTGAGTGATGGATCGGAGGCCGCGTTGACCCGAATCGAATGGCAACCGAGAAACTTGGCGGCCTCCACCCAGGCGTAGTGTCCCTCAACCGCATTACTCCTCAGCGTATTATCAGGATCTCCCAGATTTCCCACATGGTCGCACATGATGAGGAGATTGGTTAGACCATGATCATCCGTTACTCGTTTGGTTTCGGTCAAATAAGCTTGGTCCTTCGGCTGAGCCCCAAGTCTAGCGTGTTCCACATTGAGGAATTGACCGGACCATTCGATGGCATCGAAGCCGAAGTCTTCCCGGGCAATGCGCGGGAAGTCAAGGTTGTCCAACTCTCCGGCTTTTAGGGCTTTATGCAGCGACCATTGAGCCAAAGATATTTTATAATGTCGTTCCATTTCGGATACATTGTTAGAGGTTCTCTTATTATTGCACGCGGCCAAGGCGCAACTACCCAGAAAAGCGGCGGAGGATTTAAGGAACACACGGCGGTTAGTTGAAGCACTCATTGTATTGGTTATGTTTGTTTTCTAGGTTTGACGATCGCCCCGGTCACGACCGGATAAATCCACAAGTGGCATTAACGACTCGGGCTCATAGTTAACGTGGTGGGAGGTCGTCGCGCGGGGCGTTCGGTTTTATTCGCTTGGGCATGCTTGGGATTGGAGCCGTGGGCAGAGCCTTTGATAGGCGCTTGATAATGGCGGCGCTTCCGGGGTTACTGGCGATATTGTTAAACTCGCGGGGATCGTTAGCGTGGTCGAACAACGCCTCTGCATTGTATGTTTTGAAATAGCGATAGCGTCCATCGCGCACGGCGTGATAATTCTCGTTCTTCGAGGTGACGATGGCTCGATTGAGATCCGTCTCTGCCTCGATAATCGGGAGCAGATTCTGACCGTCGTTGTTCTTGTTCTCTGGTAGACCCGCAAGAGCGAGCAGCGTGGGATAGACATCCACCAAGCTGACCGCTGTATCCACTTTTTTTGGTTTGGCACCGGACCTCGAGATGAGCAGCGGTACCCGCGTGGATTCTTCCCAGAGAGTAAACTTTGAGAAATGCTCCTTCTCGCCTAAGTGCCAACCGTGGTCCGACCAGATCACCACAATCGTGTTATCCGCAATCGGCGAAGCCTTTAAGCCCTCCAAGAGTCTACCTAGTTCAAAATCTGCATAGCTGATACACGCGGCATAGCCACGACTAGGACCCGGGTTTCCGGCAAACTCCTTGAATCGTCGGGGTGGTAGAAGGGGTTCAGGAATGTTCTTTTCCCAGTCATCCGGATTGGTGGGAGGTGTAATTTCAACATTCTCGTACTGATCGTAAAACGCGTCGGGAACAAACCAAGGCATATGCGGGCGATAGATCCCGACGGCAAGAAAGAGCGGTTCATCGCGAGAAGCCTCGAGCTGCTCGATCGCCCAATTCACCACTTTGTGGTCCCCCATCTCTTCAAGGGGTTTCCCAGTGCCACCCCAATCGAACTTCCCTTCGCCACGGTCCGGCAGTACATCCGGCATGCTCTGCTTGTGTAGTTGTGCGTTAAAAGACGGAAAGAAATCATCCCACCCTCTGGGCGAGAAAAGTCCTTTCCGTTCGAATTCGGTTCCCTGATTCGCATGATAGATCTTCCCACCTCCCAGCGTAGCGTAGCCATGCTCTTTGAAATATTCAGGCAGCAGGAGAATGTCATCGTATCGCTCATTCGCTAGCCAGTCATGACCATTGCCATAAACGCCTGTCGACGCTGGATGGAGTCCCGACATGATAGAGGCGCGTGACGGATTGCACACAGGGGCATTGCAGTGGGCGTTTCTAAACAATATCCCTTCAGCCGCCAGCGAGTCGAAGTTGGGTGTATCCACATCGAACGGCTCGCCGTCCAGCAGAGTGGGTCCCCAGTCATTAAAGTCATCAATGGATACGAATAGGATATTGGGCCGGCTTTCGGCCGAAAGGCTGAAGGATAAAGGCTGAAGGATGAGTAGGAGAATAAGAGCGGTGAATTTTTTCATGAAATTGGGTGGTTAGCTGTAGGAGCGGGTTTATCCCGCGATTGCTTCGAGGCCTTTCCGTGGAATCGCGGGATTACCGAGGAGCGTTGCGACGACACCTCAACAAGTGAAGCGCAGTTTCGAACAAAGTGACACCAACATAACAACCCGCTCCTACAGTTGGAATAATCCGAAACAATCAATCGTTTCATCGTTTTTGGTTTTGGTTATTTAGATTCTTTTTCGATAAACCAGAAAGCGATCAGGTGGTAGATCATCATCTGCATATCTTCTACGCGGCCATAGTGCTCATCGGGCAACACAATGGGCAGGGTCGCCAGGTCGGACATCCGCCCGCGCTTGGAACTGGTAATGGAAACGGTGGTGAGTCCCTGCTCTTTGGCCCACTCGAACGCTTTCACCAAGTTCGGTGAGTTTCCGCTGACGCTTCCGCTGATTAATACATCTCCGGGCCGGGCGAAATTCTCCAACTGCCTGACAAATACATCCTCATAGGCATAATCGTTTCCTATGGCAGTTAGCCAAGCAGCATTGTCGTTTAAGGTGCTTACCCGGAAACGCTTTCCCAGCACATCCGAAGACCCTTTACCCATGTCGCAAGCCAAGTGAGACGCGCTGGCCGCATTCCCGCCATTTCCACATAAAAACAACTGCTTGTCGCTGCTATGAGCCTCTTCGACGATGCCAATAAAAGCATTGATATCCTTAATAGGAAGCGACCGTATAAGTCGCACTTCCGCATCTATATAATTGTTAATCCAATCTTCGCTAGTCATTGTAATTTTTTTAAAGAATAAGGTTTTTTAGGAAATTAATAGAGTAAGAAAAAGAATCGAAAGTCGAGCAGAGCACTGAAGCAAATATACTCAAAACGCCTGTTAGTTGTTAGATTCATAATTGGCGTTGATACGTGGAAAATTGGCACCCATTTCCCATAAGCTTGTGTTAAGCTCAGCGCGCATTTCTTTAACAATCGCCTCGCGATCCTCTGCTAGATTGTTAGATTCGCTGGGATCTTCCGAAAGATTGTATAATTCAAATCTAAGCCCCTCCGGCGTGTAATACTGCAAGAGCTTCAGGTCTCCTTTTCTGAGAGCAGAAACAGGAGTCGTCCCTGAGTAGTAGTGAGGATAATGAAAAACCAATGACCGCGACTTTCCATTATTGAAATTCTTTTTGTAGAGCAATGGTTTCAGAGATGCGCCATCGGATTCGGGATGATCCAATCCGGCCAAATCTATAAGGGTAGGCAGGATATCGGTTGTGGTGACGGGAACATCCACCTTGCTTGCGTCTTTAATACCTGGAACACGCATGAACCAAGGAATACGAATCCCTCCTTCATAAAGGGTACCCTTACCTGCACGAAGCGGAGCGTTGTTATTGACGGTTTCTCCATCCCATTTTCCGGTATACCCTCCGTTGTCCGAAACAAAAATTACCACGGTATTTTTGTCTTTCCCGGATTGCTCAAGCCAACCGAGTATTCGGCCAACCCCGTCATCAAGTGACTTAACCATGGCGGCGTATCCAGGATTTCGATGCCGATTGTCAGGACCAATACGGGAAGCAAAGTCTTCCACGTATTCTGCTTTTCCGTCAATCGGTACGTGAGGGATGAAGTAGCAAAGATTAAGGAAGAAGGGTGTGTCGCCCGCGTTCTTCATTAGTTTGATCGCTTCGGTGGTAAGCCGGTCAGGCAGGTATTCCCCTTCTTTCGATCCATGCAGGTCGGGAACATAACGCATCTCATTGTAAACCACACCTTTATAGGGAGCGAAAAAAGTGGGCGGGGCGCCCCAATGATGCCCGCCTATATTGACATCGAAGCCGTGAACTTCAGGAAAGGAACTGGCTTCTCCCAGATGCCATTTGCCGACGTGGAAGGTGTGGTAGCCGGCGTCTTTGAATCGTTCTGCCAAAGTGATTTCCTCCAACGGAAGATTGCCTTCACTGTCGGCAGGAATCATGGGCTTATCAAGCTTGGGTCCCCGCAGGGCATGCTCACTCCAGATGGTCATGTGAAGACGGGCTGGGTTCTTGCCGGTCATTATGGAGGCTCGGGTGGGAGTGCAGATCGGTGCGGCAGCATAGGCGCTGGTAAACTCGATTCCCGACGCGGCGAAACCATCCAAGTGTGGCGTTTCGTGCAAATCAGAACCGTGAGTTTTCAAATCGTGCGCGCCCAAGTCGTCTGCAACGATGAGCACGATGTTAAGCGGGCTAGCTCCTTGTGCCCGTGCCAGGAATCCGGATACACATAAAAAGCTTATTACTGAAAGGAAGGATTTTATCTTCATAGGCATTTTTGAAAATCGATTATCTTGAGAAATTGTGATCCGCAATGCGGTAACTTACAGGCTTTAGGAATAAGCCAAGATTCTGTGCGTTTACCAGGTTCATATTTTTCGCAGCATAACCGACTTAATATCAGCCATTTCTTTGCCTGTTTTACTCTTCACTCGTAATTGTAAAAGGTGCTTCCCTTTCTCTAGCGCAAGCGTCCCTGCCTCCCATTCTTTCCATTCACGAGACAAATACCATCCAGGTTCCTTAGCGCCTTGCTCTGCGGCAGGATGGGGTGCGGACACCCACGGCTCTTCGATTTCGATATCGAGGCTGTTTTCTCCGGCAAGCAACTGGAATACCGATCCCACAGAGGTCATATCGCAGGCATATTGAATGGATACCTCATAGGATCCTGCTTCGACCACATCAATGGGACATTCGGCGTAGGCCGTTTCGTCCGTCCAATCCTGAATCCACTGATTCGACCACCCGCGGGGCAAACAATAATCGATCCCTTCTCCAGTATCCGGCACCACTTGCCACTCATGCGCATTCAAGGTGACACGTGGCCATTCATTGTGCCCGACTGCAATCGGCAGACGCTGAGGCGATTCTATAATAGCATCGGCTTCCCATTTTAGGTAGTCCGCCAGCAAGGCGTCGTGGATCTCCGGCTTCTGTTCTATCAGATTGTTCTCCTGCCCGGGATCTTCGAACATGTCATGTAAAGTCGTTGCGGTGGCGCGGTATCGATCCGAGCGAACTGCCCAACCATAAATGAGCCGCCAAGTGTAGTGATTTCTCTTTGGCAAAGAGAAGTCACTTGCCCCCAATAGCAGCGGCGAAATATCGACGCCATCGAGCGGCTTCGTCATGTCGCTGGTCAAAGGGATTCCGGCCAAACGAGAAAGCGTGGGAAGCAGATCAATGTGTGCTACATTCGGTTTCACGACGGTTCCGGGCTCAATCATTCCCGGCCAGCGAACGAAAAGAGGAACCCGAACGCCTCCCTCATGAAGACTTCCTTTAATGCCCAACATTCCATCATTGTAGCGGTGTCCATTTGGCCCGTTGTCTGACAGATAAAGGACGATCGTATCGTCGTCCACGTCCAACTCTTTCAGCAGCGCCATCAGCCTTCCCACATTCGCATCGATGTTTTCGCACAGCGCATACATCGCACGATCAAAGTAGCTCTCCACCCGGGTATTATCCAGCCATCGCTTCCAGTCATCCGCTGGCACGCTTGCAGGAGTATGAGGCGTGTTGAAAGGCACATAGCAGAAGAAGGGCTGATTTTTTTCGGTGTTTTCGCGGATAAACTTCTCGGCGTGGTCCGTGATGACATCCGCAATGAAGCCCTGCGTCGGATACTCCTCTCCGTTTCTCTCGAGAACCGGATCGTAGTAGTCGTTCCAGTGCCCCGCACAGAACCCGACAAACTCATCAAACCCTTGCGCATTTGGATGGTGCGGCCACTGCGATCCGTTGTGCCATTTCCCAAAACCTCCGGTCGCGTAGCCGGCCTCATCCCTGAGCAATTCAGCGATCGTAACCTCATCACTCCGTAGGTTTTCCTCCCCTCGGGTTACTCCGAAAACTCCACCTCTTGATGGAGCTCGTCCCGTCAGCAAAGCGGCCCGGGTCGGAGCACAGGATGGCTCGACGAAAAATCGGTCGCATCGGGCTCCTTCGGCCGCCAAGCGATCGATGTTCGGGGTCTGAATCCAGGGGTTTCCGTGGCTGCCCAAATCTCCAAATCCCTGATCATCGGACACGATCAGGAGAATATTGGGCGGACTAGCCCCATGCACCTGAGTCAGGACTCCGGCTACGATTATACACAAGAAGCTTAATGCTGAAAGGAAGGATTTTATCTTCATAGTTTTTTCTGAAAGTTCACAGTCGTTCGAAGATCAATGCCTTGATGTCAGGCATTTCCATTCCAGGTTTCTTTACCGCTCTCAGTTCCAGCGAGTGAGTTCCTTTCGGTAATACCAGTTCGCCCGCATCCAGATCTCTCCACTCCCGAGATAAATAGGCGCCTTGAGTTTTAATCACCTGTTCCGCCGCGCCATGCGGCGCGCTCACCCAGGAATCCTGAATATGAATGTCAAGCGACGCGCTTCCCGCGCTGAGGCGAAACACCGAACCAACTCCGTCTTCGGGGCAGGCATACCGAAGTCGAACCCGATACCGTCCACCCGCTAGCACCTTGATCGGACGGGCAGCGTAGGCTTCGGGATCTGACCAACGCTCAATCCACTGATGGGCGAATCCCTTTTTCCCACTGTAATTAATCCCTTCGTCTATCCCCGGGAATATATCCATTTCGTGCGCCTTCAATATAACCGTAGGCCACTCCTCATAGCCAATCGGTAGCGGCAAAAGCACGGGCGCCTCGTCCGTCGCTTGCGCCTCCCAACCCCGGTAAGTTTCGATGAGCTCGGCGTGGATTTCGGGCTGCGCTTTCGCCAGATTATTCTTCTGGCCAGGATCCTCCATAAGATCGTGCAACATCGTTTCGGTCGCCCGGTAGCGGCTTGTCCGGATCGACCAACTCTCAGGCTTGCGCCAAACAAACAAGTTCCGGTCCGGCATCTCGAAATCATCCTGTCCGTAGAGAAGTGGCGTCACGTCCATCCCGTCCAACGGCAGCGTCTTGCCTTCCAGGTTCTCTATCCCCGCGATCCGGGAAAGCGTCGGCAGCAAATCGATATGGGCCACATTCGGTTTTACCACCATGCCTGCCTGGATTCGCTCCGGCCAACGGACGAAAAGTGGCACCCTCACGCCGCCTTCGTGGACCGTGGCTTTCCGCCCCAGCATGCCGCCATTGAAGCGAGCGCTATTCGGGCCGTTGTCGGTCAGGAAGATGAATACCGTGTCGTCCAGAATCTCCAGCTCTTCCAGCTTAGCGAGCAAACGCCCCATATTGTCATCCACATTTTCGACCAGAGCATACATCGCCCGGTCGAAGGGATCTTCGACGTCCGTCCGATCTGCCCACTGCCTCCATTTGTCCACGGGCACACTCGCCGGTGTGTGCGGCGTGTTGTAAGGAACATAACAGAAGAAAGGGCGCTCGTCCGCCTCGTGCTCGCGTTCGATAAACTCAATCGCGTAGTCGGTAATGATATCGGCGATAAATCCATGCGCCTGAAAAGAGGTGCCGTTTCGCTCCAGGATCGGATCGAAATAATCGTTCCAATGCCCGCCGCAGAATCCCACGAATTCATCAAAGCCCTGCGCGTTGGGATGGTAAGGCCAGTTGCCACCGTTGTGCCACTTGCCAAAACATCCCGTGGCATATCCGGCATCTCGCAAGAGCTCGGCGATTGTCACTTCCTCGCCCCGCATAAATTCATAGCCGCGCGTTACACCTGTCACTCCGGTGCGTGTCGGGTAGCGACCGGACAATAATGCGGCCCGCGTTGGAGCGCACGACGGTTGCACGAAAAACCTATCGAACTGCGCTCCCTCATTCGCGATACGGTCCATGTTCGGGGTTTTGATCCAAGGGTTCCCGTGGAGTGATAAATCCCCATAACCCTGGTCGTCCGTCATCACCATTACGATGTTGGGACCCGCGGCAAACACCCTAGCCGTCAGGAGCAAATAGCAGAAAAAGTATTTATATAGAGTGAAAGGCATTCGTCAGTTTTCAGTTAAATTGATTCAACATGCCTTTTAGCTGGGCCTTCATCTCTTTGAGCCGGGTCTTCTGTTCCGGGTGATTCACCAGGTTCTTCAACTCGTTCGGATCGGCCTCCAGATCATACAGTTCATCATAACCATAAGGATCACCCTGGTTGTCGGCTATGAGGTAGTGAATATATTTCCATCGATCCGTGCGAACCGCCTTCCAGGTCGGGGTTTTGGCAGCGACTTTTTCGAGATAGTATTCGGCCAGAAACGCCTTCCGCCAGCTCGCGTTATTATCCTGCAACAGGGGAACGAAGGATTCACCGTGCATGGGGATGACCGATTCCATTCCGGCGAGATCCAATAATGTTGGTGCCACATCGATGTTTAATATCAGTTCATCACGATTACTTCCCGGCGAGATCAGTTTGGGATATCGAATGAAAAACGGAACCCTCAATGCTTCGTCATAGGGCATGCGCTTGCCGTTGAAACTTCCGTGTTCTCCCATGAAGAAGCCGTTATCGCTGGTGTAGATGAAGATCGTATTATCAAGTTCGCCCGTGCTCTCAAGGGCGGCTAAAAGCTGCCCGACGCCTTCATCGACCGCGGCCAGACAGCGTAGTTGGTCACGTACGATAGACTGAGGATCGCGTCCGCGACCGCGTCTGGGTTCAGCCGGTTCCGGGCCGATGCCTTCCAGTTTCAGGCGATCGAGCCTGGGGCGGTCCCGCGTCAATACCGGCTTGCCGACCAGATCCGCCTCGTTGGGTGGTGGCACTTGAAATTCATAGTCGGAATAGAGCTCCTCGTGTCGCTTGGAGGGAAGAAAGGGATTATGAACGGCTTTGTGTCCCAGGTATAAACAAAACGGCATGTCATGAGTTTGGTTAACAAACTCAACCGCGCGACGGTTTAAGTAGTCGGTCATGTTGCCGCGCAACTGTCGCCGGGTGCCGTTGTCGTTGATGACACCATCAATATAGATGCCCTGGCCTTTGAAGCTGATCCAACTGTCGAATCCCGGACGTCGCGAATCGTCCAGCCCCATGTGCCATTTGCCGATGTATGCGGTCTCGTATCCCTGCTCACGAAGCTGTCTTGGAAAGGTCATCAGGGTGTGGCTGATGACGTCGATGCCCAGCTTGTCGTTGTTGAAGACCCGATGCGCGTGCGGATAGAGTCCCGTCAGAAAACTGGCCCGACTCGGCGAGCACAACGGGGTAGCCACAAAGAAATTATTGAAGGAAGCGCCTTCTTGGGCAATGCGGTCGATGTTAGGCGTTTTCAATACCGGATGTCCGGTATAACTGAGCTGATCCCAGCGCTGGTCGTCGGTAATAATGAACACGATGTTGGGCCTGTCCTGAGCTTGTCGAATGGGTAGTGAGTCAGCCGCGTGGATCAGACAAACAAGACCATTGAAACATAGTAGGGCTATAAGAAGGCGACGCATAAGAATAGGACTTGATTGTATCATACTTTTGGAGGAACGTGCGACAGTATCTATGCTAAATACGTCAATTATTAGACCTAGAATCCTGCATCGTAAGCGTTCGAAGAAAACCCTCCGCAAACTCGCTTCTGAAAGAGATGCATGGCTCGCCCAGATACCTTCCTGGGGACTATTTCATAGAATTTTAGACGAGATTCCTGGGTATTACTTCTTCGCCAAGGACCGCAAGGGACGTACCATGATAACCAGTCAATCCGTCTTAGATCGCTACCAGATGGCCAATGAGGAGGAGATGCTCGGCTTTACGGATTACGACATAAATCCGCAATCCATGGCCGAACGATATGTTGAAGATGACGAACGTCTCCTCAAGGGCGAAGTCGATCGGATCGAGCATATGGAGCTCTGGTTTGACAAACAAGGCATGCCCGATTGGTACATCGTAACCAAGCTCCCTGTTTTAAACCGAAGACGGCGCCCCATTGGCGTGATGGGCGTTCTCCGCCGGGCTGCGGAACAAGAGCGAAAATTGCCCGTTCTGGAAAGCGTCGCCAAGGCAGTCATGATTATCCGCAAGGAATTTCCCGGAAATATTTCCATGCTGGACCTAGCCGACGCTTGCGGACAATCGCTCCGTAGCTTGCAGCGCCGGTTTAATGAAGCGTTTGGTATTAGCCCACAAGAATTCCTCATAAAAACTCGAGTTTCCGAGGCCATGAAACTCCTCCAAGAGACCAGCTTGACAGCCGCTCAAATAGCAAGCCGATGTGGATTTGTGGATGCGAGCAACTTGTCCGATCATTTTAAGAAAAGGAGCGGATTAACTCCAACTGAGTATCGTTCGAGCCATCGTCAACCAACTCGCTAGTGGAACATGCAGTGGTGGCAATCGCGGTGATGGATAAAATAGAGCAGATCGACAAAGCCAAAGACTGAAAGACCAAAAACTGATATTCTAAAAGCAGACCGCTGGAGAATGGAATCGGGAGACAAACCCACCAAGACCGTCGGTACAGATATCCGTTCGCCAGGAAAACTGGAACCGAGCGACAGGCGACTGGAATGGCAGTGTGGCCCTCTTCGCGCTATAAGGCCGGACCTCGTATCATGCCGATGATCATAGGGGCTGGAGGCCCGCTGAACGTCGAAGCATGGAAGGCGCTCGAGACTTGGGGTGAGCGGTGGCTACAGAATATATCAAGCCGTGTGTCGGGAACGGTCGGACAACCTCACGCGACGATCAAGGGTGCGGCTCACTACCTCCAGGATGAAAAAGGGAAGAACTAGCCGAGGTCGTCATCAATTTCATCGCCTCGAACCCGTAGTGCCAGTTAAAGAAAAGGGGTCGGGTTGTACTGGTCTGTTCTTAAATTACCGGTCATATCCGCCGGAAGTCTCGGAAGTTGTACTACCCGGTTAAAACAGAGGAAGTAACTATACAGTCTTCTATCGCTCTGCGGGAGCCTTACCCGCCACCCGCCTTAGTAATCATAAAGGTTCTAAAGACAGGAGTATTCAGTGCATCTAC
>Ga0302139_10000264_pt1 | contig 23681 bp, 12 predicted proteins | sample CBN3_331_MG_FD_203104 | JGI IMG/M metagenome (GOLD analysis project Ga0302139, IMG submission 203104) | Marine microbial communities from Western Arctic Ocean, Canada - CBN3_33.1 | ecosystem: Environmental > Aquatic > Marine > Oceanic | place: Canada: Western Arctic Ocean | collected 2017-09-15 | reverse complement strand
CTCGTTCTGATCGACCATTTCGCCGACGCATTCCATGCCGCAGAGGGCATCGATCTCCGCGACGACCCCATGGCGTTGCAGCGACTGCGAGAAGCGGCCGAGAAGGCCAAGCAGGAACTGTCCACGTCGCAGACCACCGACATCAACCTCCCCTTCATCATTGCCGACGACAGCGGGGCCAAGCACCTGCAACTGTCGATCACTCGTGCCGAGTTCGAACAGTTGATCGACAACCTGGTCGAGAGATGTCGCAAGCCGATCGTCGACGCCCTGACCGACTCGAAACTCGAACGTTCCGAAATCGACGAAGTCGTCCTGGTGGGCGGTTCGACTCGAATCCCCAAGGTCCAGGAATTCGTCAAGGAACTCTTCGGCAAGGAGCCTCATCGTGGGGTCAATCCGGACGAAGTGGTGGCCCTGGGTGCGGCGATCCAGGGAGGCATCATCGCTGGCGACGTCAACGAAGTGGTGCTGCTGGACGTGACCCCACTGTCGCTGGGGATCGAAACCGAGGGCGGTATCATGACCCACCTGATCGAACGCAACACCACGATCCCTACATCGCGGAGCGAGATCTTCTCGACCGCCATCGACAACCAGACCGCCGTCACCGTCCAGGTCTACCAGGGCGAACGCCAGATGGCCTCCGACAACCGACAACTTGGACAGTTCAACCTCGACGGCATCCCACCAGCTCCCCGAGGTGTCCCTCAGGTCGAAGTCACATTCGACATGGACGTCAACGGCATACTCAACGTCACCGCACAGGACAAGGCGACCAACGAGAAGCAAACCGTGCGGATCGAAGAGTCGAGCGGCCTGTCGGACGAAGACATTGCCGTGGCTCGGGCTTCCGGTGAAGAACACGCCGAAGACGACAAGAAGAAACGCGACCTGGCCGAAGCCCGCAACAAGTCGTCGAGCCTGGTCTACCAGACCGAAAAACTGATGACCGAACACGCCGAAACTCTCGATGACGATTCGAAATCCGCACTCGAAGCCGCCATCACCAAGGTCAACGAAGCCGCCGCCGGTGAAGACGCCGCCGCAATCGACACGGCCGTCGATGAACTCAACCAGGCCGCACACGCACTCTCCAAACACATGTACGATTCCGCCGACAACAACCCAGACGAACCAAGCGACGACTCCGGTTCGAACACCGATGCCGGCGACGACGTGATCGATGCGGAATTCGAAAAGAAACCCGCCGACAACGATCCCCAGGACTCCGCGTCGACGGATGACCAAACTGATGCCGATACGGCCGATGCCGAAACCGAGGACGACTCGGCCGAGGATGTGGACGCGGTTGACGAGTCGGAGGAGAACTAGAGAAGGAGGAGCGTGATGAACTTGCCATTGGACCGCCTGACAATCAAGGCCCGCGAAGCGGTGATGCGGGCTCAACAGACCGCCGAATCCCGGCAGCACCAGTTCGTCACCCCGTTGCACCTCCTGGGCACCTTGATCGAGGATCCGCAAGGGGTCGTCGCCATGCTGTTCCAGCGAATTGGCGTCGACACGTCGACTCTCGCATCACTCGTCAACAGCGAAATCGACCGACTGCCTCGCGTCACTGGCGACGCAACACCACGGGCCGCTTCACCCGATTGGCCGGCCCTGCTCGAAGACGCCAGCCGACGTGCCCTGGACATGGACGACCGATACCTCTCGATCGAACACCTGCTACTGGCCCTGATCGACTCGAATGACACGGCCGGCCGACTGCTCAAACTGTCGGCTGTCGAAGAACACGATGTGCTCGAAGCACTCGAAACGATCCGAGGCAACCAGCAGGTCACCGACGACGCACCGGAAGAGAAGTACGATGCGCTCTCGCAATACGGCACCGACCTGGTCGTTCGGGCCCAGGCCGGTCAACTCGATCCGGTCATCGGCCGAGATCAGGAGATCCGTCGCGTCATCCAGGTGCTCTCGAGACGACGCAAGAACAACCCGGTGCTGATCGGTGAACCCGGAGTCGGTAAGACGGCGATCGTCGAGGGGTTGGCGCAGCGGATTGTCCGAGGCGATGTGCCGACGCAGTTGGTCAACAAGAGTGTCGTGGCGCTGGACCTGGGGGCGTTGATCGCCGGAGCGAAATATCGCGGCGAGTTCGAAGACCGGCTCAAGGCCGTGCTCGAGGAGGTCCAGGCCTCCGACGGTCGAGTCATCCTCTTCATCGACGAACTGCACACCGTCGTCGGCGCCGGAGCCTCCGAAGGATCGCTCGACGCCTCCAACCTGCTCAAACCCATGCTGGCACGCGGCGAACTGCACTGTGTCGGAGCCACCACGCTCGACGAGTACCGACAACACATCGAACGCGACGCCGCACTGGAACGCCGCTTCCAACCGGTGCTGGTCGAAGAACCCAGCGTCGACGACACCGTCTCAATTCTCCGAGGACTCAAGGACCGATACGAAACTCACCACGGAGTCCGAATCACCGACCAGGCACTCGCATCGGCCGCCAGCCTCGCCGATCGCTACATCGGAGATCGGTTCCTCCCCGACAAGGCCATCGACCTCATCGATGAAGCCGGTAGCCGCCTGAGAATGGAAATCGACTCGATGCCCGCCGAAATCGACGAGGCCACCCGGCAATTGACTCGGATGAAAATCGAAGCCGCCGCGTTGGAAGACGAGGCCGCCGAGGCGAATGAGACTGGAGACAGTGAGCCGTTCCAGAGCCAGGATCGGCTTGAAGAGCTCAGGCGGCAAATCGCCGATCGCGACGAAGACGTCACCCGCCTGCTGACTCAGTGGGAAGCCGAAAAGGCCGTACTGTGCCAACTGCAACCGCTGAAGGAATCGATCGAACGGCTGCAGGTGGCCTACGAGCGAGCGTTTTCGCGAGCCAGGGAATCCAATCTCAACGAAGACTTTGTCACCGCTCACACGGCCGAAGCCGAACTCGCACACGAGCAATCTCGACTCACCGTACTCGAAACCCGAATAGCCGCCACCGAAACCGACGACAGCAACAGAATGCTCAGGCAAAAGGTCACCGGCGAAGACGTGGCCAAAGTAGTCAGCGCCTGGACGGGTATCCCCGTCAACCGGATGCTGCAGCCCGAACGTGACAAGCTGATGGAAATGGAATCAGTGCTGCACCAGAGCGTGGTGGGACAGGATGAGGCGGTCGAAGCGGTTGCCCATGCGGTCCGACGGTCTCGCTCGGGACTCTCGGAACCGAACCGACCCGTCGGGTCCTTCCTGTTCCTGGGACCCACCGGAGTCGGCAAGACCGAACTCTCCAAGGCCCTCGCCGAATTCCTCTTCGACGATCCCCGTGCCATGGTGCGGATCGACATGAGCGAATACATAGAATCGCACTCGGTCGCTCGCCTGATCGGTGCCCCACCCGGATACGTCGGTTACGAGCAGGGAGGCCGATTGACCGAAGCCATCAGGCGACGGCCGTACTCGGTGATCCTGCTCGACGAAATCGAAAAAGCTCACCGCGATGTCTTCAATGTCCTACTGCAAGTGCTCGACGACGGTCGCCTGACCGACGGACAAGGTCGCACCGTCGACTTCTCGAACTCACTGATCATCATGACCAGCAACCTCGGTAGTGCAGACATCCTCGCACACGTCGAAGACAACAATCGCCAAGCCATCGACGATTGCCTTGAACAGGTGCTCTCCGATGCGTTTCTCCCGGAATTCCTCAACCGCATCGACGAAACCATCGTCTTCTCACCACTGGAACCGTCAGACATCCGACTCATCGTCGATCTTCAACTCGTCAAACTCACCGCGCAACTCGCCGAGCAGGGACACCGACTCGATATCACCGATGCGGCTAGAGACTTACTGGCCAGCGAAGGTTACGACCGGAGATTCGGAGCCCGACCGCTGAAACGAGTGATTCAGCAGAGACTGCAGAATGGGCTGGCCAACAGGCTGCTGGCCGGTGAATTCCCCGAAGGATCACTGCTCAAGATCGACGGGCAGGGCGACGGGTTCGTCTTCACCGCCGACACTCACGTCGAAGCAGACCAAAACCGAACGCAGGCTGCCTCGAGTCTGACGTCCGAGACAAGTTGATCTCGACGGCTGGCCAGAACTCCTGCCAGCACTCAGTCGGACGCGGCGTCGTTTTCGAGATCGACCAGCGGAGAAATCCGCTTCACCTTCTCGACAATCGCCTGCTTCTGGCTCTTGTTGCTCGCTGCGGCAAATTCCTTCCGCAGCTTCTGAAGTTTGTGACGACGATGCCGTCGTCGAGCAATCTCGCGGTCGCGTTCAACTCGTCCCATCGGTGGGCTGGTCCTAGTCGAAAAGAGCATTACAAAGAGGCAAACAAACGAGTGAAACCGGTTGTAGCAACCGGCCGAGAGTCGGTCAATCGAGGGCTCCACTCACATCAACCCAACGACCATCCGCATCCGACGTCAGGACCGCGTCCGCCACGGCCTGAGCACTCGCTCCGTCACGAAAACTCGGCACCGGATCACGTCCTTCGACGATCGCCGAAACGAATTCCCAAACCAGATCGTACCGAAACACGTCGCTGGGCACGCCCTCTGCCGGATCGCGAGGGCTGCCCTCCGGGACCAGGAACTCGTCCGGAACGGCCACCGTCTGCAAACTCTCGCCGTGACGGCCCATCAGGATGTTGTTCGGATCGGTCAACCGGTAGACCGCTGAAGCCTCGCTGCCGTTGATCTCGGCCCACTCGAATCCATACCCGTCGTTGTAGTGCCCCTTCATCAACGTGCTGCCCTCCCAGACTCCAACAGCACCACTTTCGAAACGACCTACCAACGCCGACCAGTCGTCGACATCCGACGGATCACACGTCCCGCCACCGGGAATCTCGGTTCGTCGTGCAAACTGGGCAATGGCACCACAGACCGAAGCGATCGGACCCAAGAGATCCTGAGCAAAGTCGATCCGGTGGATTGTCATGTCGTACAGATCACCGGCACCCGCCTTGTCCTTGTACTGACGCCAACTCCAACTCGTTTCGGGCAGGTCCAGAAATCTCTGGCTGCGAAAATGCCGAGGCGTCCCCAATTGACCGCCGGCCACCAGGTGACGCAGGTAACGCATCGACGGAGCGAACCGATAGGTGAAAGCGGTCATGTGCCGCACATCCGCATCCCGCGCCGCCCGGTACATCTCGGCCGACTCCTCGAAACTCAAGCCCAACGGCTTCTCGCACATCACGTGCTTGCCGGCAGCCACACAGGCCAGTGTGATCGGTGCGTGAGTAAAATTCGGGGTGGCGATGATTACCGCATCCACATCATCCGACGCCGCGATCTCCTTGTAATCCAACGTCGTCCACACCTCGCCCCAGGCAGACCGACGCTCTGCCAACAGGGCTTCGTTCGGGTCGCACACGGCGACCAGCCGGGCACGCGGGTCGATTCTGATCCCCGGAACATGGTGGTAGTCGGCAACCGCACCGGCCCCGATCATCGCAATCCTCACACTGTCACTCATCGTGCTGTTGCCTGCTTAAAATCCAAAACGGCTAGTGGCTGTCGTCGGGCTCGTTGTTTGTACCCAGATCCGCCACCAACTTGTCGACCAGGACCAGAGCCTGCCGTCGGTCGCGAATGTCTCGATTCAGCTGAGCGGTCCGAACCGAATCCAAAAGTATCTTGAACAGCGGCCCCGCACTCAAGCCGACTGCCTTCAAATCGTCTCCGCTCAACAATGGCTCGGGATCCAACTCAGCCGCCGACACCCTCTCGCATAACTCGCGACACCACGCCACATCCACTCCAGACCGACCGTCAGCCGCCTCGATCGCATCGACCAATTCCAGCAACGCGTCCCGTGACGGGTGAGCCAGCACGGGGAAGAGATCCGACGCGAGTTGACTCGATGCGTCGCTCAATCGACCACGATGGGCCAGCAGCCAGCTTACCAGACCCGTTTCCTGGTTCGACAGTTTCAGCCTGTGACACACGGCAGAAGGATCCGGCGTGTCGGCCAGCAACACAGCCAGCCCAACCATCGCCTCGGCACTCTCCGCCAATCGCTCGATCCTGGCGACCGCCACCTGCTGGGATCGGACCGGAATCTCGGGAAACACCGCCGACAACAAACCCGTCTCGACTGCCAAGGACACCGCCACCGTGCGACCCGAATGACCCAGCATCCGCCGCCACTCACCAGAGATCCGCTCGGCACTCACCACCACGATCTCCTCGGCATGAGCCTCGATCGCAGCGGCAGTGGCCGGATCCAGAGTGAAACCCAGCGACGCGGTGAAACGGATCGCTCGCAACATCCTCAACTTGTCCTCCGCAATCCGTCGCTCCGGATCCCCGATCGCTCGCACAACTCCACGTTCCAGATCCTGCCGTCCACCGACGTCGTCGAAGACTTCACCGGTCCGAGGATTCATGAACATGCCGTTGATCGTGAAGTCGCGGCGCCGTGCGTCGTCCTGCCGAGTCGCAAACTGCACCGAATCCGGATGACGACCGTCGGCATAATCTCCCTCGGTCCGAAACGTCGCCACTTCGATCGGTGGCTGCGGTGGCTGCGGTGGCTGCGGTGGCTGCGGTGGCTGCGGTGGGTTGCTGCGGACCAACACGACTCCGAACGCCGCCCCGACGGCATAAGTCCGATGTCGGCCGAACACTTCGCGGACACGCTCCGGCAACGCGTCGGTCGCAATGTCGTAGTCTTCCGGTTCGTGCCCCTCGTCCAGCAACAGATCGCGCACGCAACCGCCCGCCCAGACGGCCTCGTGCCCCGCCTCGACCAGCGTCTCGACCACGTCCAGGGCAAATGCCCGGCGTTCCTGAGCCCGGCCCATCCCGCAATCCTCCTCGTACCCCTCGCTGTGACACCCCAATGGTCTACTCTTGTCACCGACCCCGATTCGGTCAAGCAGCCCACCGCAGCCGACCGCAGCCGACCGCAGCCGACCGCAGCCGACCGCTCGCCCACCGCTCGCCGACTGCTCGCTTGAGACTCGCTCGAGTCGCGAGCTCGACTTGACCACCACAACACCCCGCCACACACTCGGCTCGTCCCATTCCACTCGACCCAGCATGACCGATCTCGACCACACCCGATCGTCCGAAACCGACGCCTCGAACACATCGGTACCGGGCCCCGACTCGTCGACGGTTGGAACGAGCGAATTGTCGTCCGAGATCCTGGCCGTCGAGCGGCGAAACCTGTTCACGCTCTCGGCTCATTACATCTCCCTGCGTCTCGGTTGGATCTTCAAGACCGAGACGGTCATCATGCCGGCCTTCATGGACGCGATCTCCGGAGCCGGCTGGTTGCGAGGCTGCCTGCCGGTCGTCAACCGCATTTCCAGCAGCCTGCCACCGCTGTTCTATGCCCCACATCTGAAGGCTTCTCCCAAGAAGAAGACACTGCTCTCGCTCGCCACACTCTCGATGGCAATCCCGTTCTGCCTGCTGGCGGTGACGTGGCTGGTCGTCTGGCAGTCGGACTCGAGCACGATGTCCAACCTCCCCGGCTGGCTTCCAGCCTTGTTCCTGGCCTGTTACGGCATCGTTTTCGTCGCCACCGGCCTGCAGCGACTGGCCTGGGCGACGTTGCAGGGGAAGCTGATCCGTGACAATCGCCGGGGACGGTTGATGGCCATTTCCGGGCTCGTCGGCTCGGTGATTTCAGTCACCGCCGTCCTGCTCTTGATCCCCGACTGGTTGAAGCGGCCCGACGGCGGCTTCGCCTGGATCTTCCTGATGACCGCCGCCGGCTTTGTCGTGGCCGGCGGCTTCGCCGCATGCGTCAGCGAACCGGCCGATCTGCCAGACCCCGAACAGACCACCAGCCCCGGTCGGCGGCCCATCGAGTTGCTGTTGGACGCCTGGGACCTGTTTCGCACCAACCGGCCGTTTCGCCGGATCGCCTGCGTCGCCATGCTGTTCATCTCGATCCAACTCGCCTTCCCGCACTTCCAGACCCTCGGCCGCACCACGCTCAGCGACGCCCAACGCGAGCAGGGCAGCTACCTGATGTACTGGCTCGTGGCCCAGAATATCGGCTTCGGCGTCGGCACCCTGCTACTTGGATCGGTCGCCGATCTCTGTGGCAACCGCCTGGCAATCCGCATCGAGATCTTTCTGCTCGCCTCGGTTCCACTGCTGGCTCTGTTGCCGGCCGAATCGTTCGGCGGGCATTACTGGATCATCTTCAGCCTGCTGGGCCTGACACCCCTGACCTTCCGGACCATCTCCAACTACGTCCTGGAACTCGCACCGCCGTCGGAACACCCGCGTTACATCGCAACGCTCAACCTGGCCATGATCGTCCCGTTCTTCGCTTCACCAGCGGTCGGCTGGACGATCGACGAGTTCGGATTCGAAGCGGTCTTCATCAGCATTGCAGTGATCGTCACCTGCGGTGGCCTGCTGACGTTCACGATGGCCGAACCCAGGCGAAACGAACACCTTCAGGAAAGCACACCCTTCGAGTCGAACTCCAACGTAGACTCAAGGAGAGACTAAACCCGTCTCGCCAGCGCCCACTCATCCCCGTGCCCCATCCGGCGATTGCCAGCATGACCAGACTGAACAGCACCACCGTCTCGGTCCCGCGTCCTGCCAACGATGCCTCCGCACGCCGCTGTTTCCGATCGGCAACCGCGGTGGCGATCTTGCTAACCGCGTCATCACTATTGGCTCAGAACCCGAGCCCAACGACCGAATCGTTTGATCGCGGACTGTTGCCGAAGATCGAAACCGGAGCCGCCCGACTGCTTGAAGCGCACTCGGATTTCGACGGACGCGGCGTGGTTGTGGCGATCTTCGACACCGGAGTCGACCCGGGGGCTGCCGGCCTGCAACAGACCACCGACGGACAAATCAAGGTGGTCGATCTGATCGACGGCACCGGCAGTGGAGATGTCGACACCAGCACGGTCCGCACCGCCTCGGGACAACGCATCACCGGACTGACCGGCCGTACACTCAAGATCCCAAACGACTGGAAGAACCCCAGCGGGAACTATCACCTCGGCTGGAAACGAGCCTTCGACCTCTACCCCGGCCAACTGGTCGCACGACTGAAACGAGAACGCCGCAAGCAATGGGATCGAGAACAACGGGTGATGTCCAACACCCTGGCCAGCCAGCTCGCCGAATGGGACAAGGCCCATCCCAAGCCCAACGCTGCCGAACGACTCGAGCGTGAAGAACGTCTCGAAGCGATCACTCAACTCAAGGCTGCCGCCGGGAACCTCAAGGACCCCGGCCCGGTCTTCGATTGTGTCCTGTTCCACGACGGTGACATCTGGCGAGCCGCCATCGATACCGACGAGGACGGCGACCTGGGCAACGAAACCGTGCTGACCACATACCGCGACGAGCCAAAGTACGCGACCTTCTCGACCGCCAGCCTGCTCAACTTCACCGTCAACATCTTCGACAACGGCAACCTGCTCTCGATAGTCACCACCGCCGGAGCACACGGCACACACGTCGCCGGGATCGTCTCCGCTCACTATCCCGATCAACCCGGCCGCAATGGCCTGGCGCCCGGAGCCCGCATCGTGTCAGTCAAGATCGGTGACACCCGGCTGGGTTCGATGGAAACCGGAGCCGGACTGGTTCGCGGCTTGGGAGCAGTGCTCCGCAATCGCTGCGACCTGGTCAACATGAGCTACGGCGAACCGTCACACCTGCCCAATCGCGGCCGACTGGTGTCGCTGTTCTCGGAACTGGTCAACCGCCACGGTGTCATGTTCGTCGCCAGCGCCGGCAACGCCGGACCAGCTCTCTCGACCGTCGGTTCGCCCGGAGGCACCTCCTCAGCACTGCTGGGTGTCGGTGCCTACGTCTCGCCGGCCATGATGCGAGCTGAGTACTCGCTGCGAAAACTACTGCCCGGCATGCCCTACACCTGGTCCAGCCGTGGCCCCACCTCCGATGGCGATGCCGGGGTCGACATCTTTGCACCCGGAGGTGCCGTGGCTCCGGTCCCGAACTGGACGCTGCAAGGCAGCATGAGAATGAACGGGACGTCGATGTCGGCACCCAATGCCTGCGGCAACCTCGCTCTGCTCATCTCCGGACTCAAACAACAAGGCGTCTCCTACACACCCACCAGTCTCAAGCGAGCCATCCAAAACACGGCCGTGCCGATCCAGGGAACCGCCGCCGATGGATTCGGCCAGGGACCCGGACTGCTGCAGGTCGACCTCGCCTGGCAACACCTCCTCGATCATGTCCAGGCCGTTGGTGAATTGCTCGAAATCGATGTGACGGTCTCTGGAGGACGAGGTCGGCGAGGCGTTTACCTGCGAGACGCTCACGAAACTCGACAGGCTGCCGCTCGTCTCGTTCGACTCACGCCTCGTTTCCCCGAAGGGTTCAACAACAAGGAACGAGTCGCCTTCGGGCTGAACCTGACACTCGAAGCGACCGAGGATTGGATCCAGTGCGGACAACAACTGCTGCTGACTCATGGCGGAGGTAGCTTTCAATTGGTCGTCGACCCCGGCCAACTCGAACCGGGTGCCCACTTCGGACAAGTCCTCGTCCACGACAGCGAACACCCCCAACGCGGGCCGCTGGCACGCATTCCGATTACCGTGATCAAACCACACACGGCACAAAACCCCTCGACTTGGCAGGCCAGTCTCAACTTCACCCCCGGTGGTCTCGCACGGCGATTCCTCGACACGCCGCCCGGAACCACATGGGCCGACATCTCACTGACTCTGAGATCCGATGCCCGGACCAACTCCAACACACCCATCAAACCGGCCAGCCGGACGGCCGACACACCGAACCAATCGCCGGGCCAACCAACCGACACTGTGGCCGGGCCGAATCGTCGCTTCGTGCTGCACACCCTGCAACTTCGGCCCGGCCGGAGCTTCAGCATGGATCAATCTCGCACCTACCTGACACTCAGACCAGGAGCCGAAGTCGTCCACAGCATCCCGGTCGTCCCCGGCCGCATGCTCGAAGTCTGCCTGGCCCAGTACTGGTCCAGCCTCGGCAACTCGTCGGTCGACTGCTCGATCCAATTCCACGGAATCGTACCCGATCAACACGACGTGACACTGGTGACCGGGCAGGGGGGGACCGTGGTCAACCTGCAGAACCGACTGGTGGCCGAAGAACTCAACCCCAAGGCTACTCTCTCGACACACCGCAACCTGCTGACACCCGCATCCTCATCCATCACACCACTCGACACCAGTCGCGACCAACTGACCGACAACCGAGTCATCCACAGGCTGGTGCTCGAATACCAGTTCCAGCAATCTCAATCCGGATCACTCACACCACGCTTCCCCGAACTCGACAACCAGCTGTACGACTCGCCCTTCGGCACCCAACTCTGGATGCTCTTTGACAGCAACAAGCGTCGAGTCGGCTGCGACGATGCCTTTCCTAAATCTCTAACTCTGCCCGCCGGTTCGTATCGGCTGAAACTCCAACTGCGACACACCGATCTGGCATTACTCAATCGGCACAAGTCGCTTCGACTCGCACTGGATCGCCCGCTGCCGAAGCCGATCACCCTCAAAGTGGCGGCCAATCGAGGACTCAGATCACTGGGAATCCGCTCGAAAACCTCCGCTCCGTTGGCCGTCGGTCAATCCCGGTCAGTTTTCCTGGTCGCTCCCAGCTCCAGCCAACTCCCCGCGTCAGCTGCATCCGGCGACCTGCTGATGGGCCGAGTGCAGTATGGCAAAGACAATCCGGCACGGCACGGAGCCGGACGCCGGCCCGGTGGATTCGGACTGTCACTGGTTGTGACGGCCCAATCCGGCAAGACCGGCAAACCCACAAAGTCCAACGAGTCCGATGCCGCGAAGCCGAAAACCCAGTCGCCCGCCAAGGACCTCGCAAGCGAACAACAACAGTTCCTCGTCGATCGCCTGGCCAGGATCCCCTTCGAAAGCCGACGCAAGGAATTCGACGCACTCGCCAAGAAACTCCTCACCCAGACGCCCGCTCTGCGCCCCGTGCTACTGACCCGACTCGAACGCCTCGACCACACCGACCATCGCAAACAAAGGCTTCCGGACGTCGTGGCCGCAGCCAATGACCTGATCGCCACCATCGACACCGACAAACTGGCCCGCACGCTCGGACAACGCGGCGGACGCTCTGCCGACAAGGCCGTGCTCGTCGACGCCCTCTACCGCAAAGGACGGGCTCTGGCCTACATGGAACTGCCCGATGTCCTCGCCCAACACCCGATCCCCGACAAGACGGCTCACGACAACGACTTCGACAACAACTTCAAGGAACTCGCACGCTGGGTCGACACCACAGAAAAAGACTACGTGCTGCTGCACATCCGACGAGAACGACGGCGAGGACGACCGGCGATGGCCCTGAAATGGCTCTCGAAATACTACTCCGGTTCACCACCCAACTATTGGTACGTCAAGAAACGTCGAGACCTCTACCTCGAATTGGACTGGTCGCACTGCCACCAGTACGAACAACGCTGGCTGCTGATCCAGTTCCCCAAGACCCACGAATCGTTCTAACGTTCCTGGGGTCAAAGATTGATCACTCGGCCCGATGCGGCCAGTTGGACTGGTCGGCCGGCGGGCGTGTTGAGCGTCTTGCTGCGGTCAAGTCCGAGCAAGGTGTAGATGGTGGCCACGAGGTCGGTCGGGCTCACGCCGTCGCCAAACCGTGATAATCATCCTGCTTCCAGATGTCCAACGGATGGTCGTGGCAGTTTGCACACCGAAGCCGCAGTCCCAACAACGAACTGCTGATGTATTCGGCCTGCTCCCGAGGACCGGCTGTCACGCGGTAAAAGCCGGCCCTCGACCGCCGTCCACACGACCCAGCGGGTCACATCCTTCGCCAATGCGTCGCCAAACCTGGCCGTTTGCCAAAGTCGCTCAACCGAGAAACGCGGCGGTCACGACCACCGCTGATCCCAGTCGTCCTCGGCGATGCTCATCGAGTCGGAGCATACTTGTCGGCCCATTTCTTCAGATAGACTCGAGCCGGTGGCGTGCCGTACATGTCGAGTCGACCGGCCTTGATGAACCGCCGGCCGATCTGGCCAACCTGTTTCGCCACGGCCGGCCGCTTGGCGAAGACCGCTTCCAACTCAACGGCGGCTTTTTCAACATCCGCCGCCGTCGCCATCTTCCCAATCATCTGCCTCAGCTTAATCCCGATCTCCGCAGGCAACCCACCCCGTGCTGGTGTGCGACGCTCAGCCACCCCCAACGACGCCAGCGTCGGCACCTTGCCGCCGATCTGAGCAACAATCGCGGCCAGCACCTTGGGCACATCGGCCTGAGTCGACGGCTGAACCAATGCGAAATTGGCCGTCACCTTTCCCCGATTCCCCACCAGGATCGTCAGCTCGACCTTGCGATTGAGTCCATAGGCACCGGGGCCTTCGATTCCGTCGAGGGAAATCCCAACCGGGAGTTCCGCGGGAAGGGCTCGGCGCGCTCGATGCATCCAGTTGGCCGTCGACGTCGGATCTTCGGTCAGAAACACCACCGCTCCACCAACCCCCGTCTTCTTCTGTTGACCCAGGAACTTGCTCATCACCCGCATGGCGGCGATGCCGGGCCGAGAGATCTTGTGGACAAAGATCACGACAACCGGCTTTCCGCCAGCCGCGGCGATCGGTTCGAGTGTCTCGTCAGTGGACTTGCCGAACATTCGCTTCACACCGAACTTCGGCAGGGTTTCGCCGACCTGAGGCCCCGAAAACACCGGCTGCGTCTTTGGCTCGGGCGACGGATTCGTGTCACGCCGGGATAGAGTGGTTTCGCGGCCGAGTGACCATAGAACGGCGTTTCGTAGCAGCCGGCGGAATGCCGGCAGTTGGAAATCCGCCGGATGGCCCAGCGACGTGTAGAAGATTCGGCCACCGCGGTAACGGTGTGTCCAAGCCACCGGTTCGACAGGGTGCCCCTTCACCGTTCCACTCAACAACGGCACGCAGGCCTTCTTCAACGGGTTCACCCGGTACAACGATCCGCCCGACTCGAACGGCCGAACCGAAACACCGGCCAGAATCGGGTGGCCTGCCGCCGCCGGAATCCTCGCGACCGTGGCCACCAACTTGCTCCCATAGTGACCCACGTAGTTCCCGCCCAAGACCTCGGGGTCGAAGTCCTGCCACTCGGCATGACCCTCGGGATGCTCGCCACGAGTGTGAAAAGCGTGGCTCGCCGTGCGGATTCCGACCAGTGGTCCTCCGGCGTCCAGGTACTTTCTGACCCGATCCAAATCAGCCGACTTCAGAGTACGGCGGCGGACGCTGAGAATCACCAGATCGGCCGAGTCGATCGCTTCGATACCCGGGAACCGATTGCCGTCCTTCGGATCCGCATGCACGAACGTGCATCGAAAACCCTGTGTCTTGACCAACTCGTCACGAGCAAATCGTGGCAAAGTCTCACGCGTCTTGTACTCCGCTTCGCCAATCAAGAATACCAGCCGAGGAGCCGCTGCATCGGCGCCAATGCCCCAACACAGGCTGGCGAACATGCCCATGATCACTGTCATTCGCATCGTCAGACGTCGCATCGCGGTCTCCTTGCTGCCGTCAACCTGTACGGTTCATCCCACAACGGTCAAACCACCGCTTGGGCATAGTTTTCCACCTAAGAATTGCGTGAATCAATCGAATAGCTGATAACTGCGCCATCGGTGCCAAATGCCAGCACCCGCGATCCTACCCCCTGCCATTTTCATACGCGACTCCAGTCCGACAGGAATCACCATGCCGCGTCTCATTCGCTTCAGGCCTCAGTCCGTTCTTCTGCCGGCAGTCGTGGCCATGCTGATCGCTCCCGCTCTCGACGCCCAGGTTGTCTTGAAGCTGAAACTTCAGCCCAATACAAAACGAGTCACTCACGTCGAAAACTTCACCAAGCAGATTCTCAACCTCAACGGGATGGACATCGAAACCGAAACAACTCAGTTCATCATCGCTCATTCAATAACCGGAGCCCGAGCCGATGACGGGACACTGCAGACCGTCGAAGTGATCAAGAAGTTACAGCAGGAACTCAAAGTGCCAGGGATCAACCTGTCGTTCGATTCCGACAACCCGGACAAAAAGGCACCCCTCCCACAACTCGAGCCGATCCTCGATATTCTGCGAGTCATCTCGAAACTCAAGACCAGCTACACCTTCAACAAATCCGATAAGCTGTTGAAAGTCGGCGGCGTCGAAGAGGCCCTCAAGGGCCTCGATCCGGCCGTTCGCAAGACCTTCGGGGATCAACTCAGCGCCGACTCGCTGAAAAAGAAATGGCAGAACCTCTCCGACACAATCCCGTCCAAGCCGGTTCAGGTCGGAGACAAATGGGAACACACCATCGTTACCAAGCTCGAAGCCGGACAGGTGCTCACCGTCAAACGACAGTACACCTATACGGGCACCATCAAGAAAGGCAGCACCACGCTGCACAGGGTCACCACCAAGTCGCTCGAAGTCTCGCTCACACAGAACCCGCCTGAAGGCAGCCCGACGAAACTTACTGAAGCCAAACTCAAGGTCGCTAAGGGGACCGGCGAACTCCTGATCGACGTCAAACGTGGCCTCACCGTCCAGGCAACCGACTCGCTCCAGATGACCGGCCCGTTGAAGATGGAAATCAACGGAATGTCATTCGACGGACGCCTCGACCTGACCATCGTCACCAAGTCGACGGTTCAGGACGACTAAGACGACGCAACACGCGGCTTCGGTTTCCCGAGTGTCGCTCCGTGTCATCCCGAGGGCATCAAGGGATCTCGGCCGTTGTCAAAGCGGCACAGTCGAGATCTCTTGATCCGTTTCGGACGAAACGATCGCCCTTCAACCGAGCATTCCCTCGGTATTTCCCGATGAATGCCCTGATGGCCACGGTGGGAATCTGTCGATAAGCCGAATGGAGCCGCTTGCGACGATTGTGTGGTGTCGTCGCGGTGGACTTGTTGTGACTGTAAAGGAGTGCATCGTCGGTTGCAAAACCGCTGCATGTTGCTGCCCTCCGAGGAGATTCCAGGTGATTATTCGCCGTTTCATGGCAATTCTGCTGCTGCTGATTGCAACCGGAATCGCCGCTGCACCCAAACATGCCGATTCCCCCGCGGGGCGTCAGGCCTTCGATCGTTGTATTGCCTCGGCTCAAGTTGCGTGGCAAACCGGCCGCACGACCGAAGCCCTCCGCTGGTACCACACGGCTAAGAACCTCGCACGCGCCCACAATCTCACGCTCTCGGGTCGTGATGCCAAGCTGATCGATCTGGTGATCAGGCACGAGGCCGGATTGGTAGGGCCTCAACCAGGACAATCGCCCGGCTGTGGCACCGTTGCCATTGCAAAACAACCGAAAGCCACAACCCGCGACGCGTTGCCGGGGCGCCGAATCTCGGACCAGAATCCGACAATCAACAAGGTGATTCCATCGCCTCAGCCAATCGTCATTACACGGCCTCAAACCGCCACACGGCCTCAAACTGCCACACGGCCTCAAACCGCCACACGGACCATACCCCTCGAGACAGTTCGAGTCCTCAAGCCGCCAGTTGACGAAACACCGACCGGACAAACCCCAGCGACAGCAACACCGACAGCAACACCGACAGCAACAGCAACAGCAACAGATCGACCCGAATGCGAAACCGTAGTAGACAAGAGCGAAGACAAACTCGGTAACCAAGCCGAGTCACAGCCGCAACCGCCCGAGCCGGCGCCGCCCATTTGGCCTGAACCCGAAGACGATGCCGACCAACGCCGCACCGACGACGCTCTGGTGCCACCGGTCACACCACCCCGAACCTCAGCTCCCTCAGCTCCGCCAACTCCGCCAACTCCGCCACGACCGTCCCAAGTCGAACCCCGGTCGTCAATCGAATCGGGCGACACGGTCACCACACCTCCGACACCAATCTCAACGTCCTCCACGCCAACCAACGATCACGCCGCCGATCCAATCAAGTTGACATCAGACGAATCGGCCCTGCCCATCACTCTCTCCGAACCCCCGTCGCAGGGCACGCTGCCACCGTCAGAAACCGACGAACCTGACGCCGGCACAACTGTCCTCGGCATCACCGCCGATCAGAAGTTAATCCTGTGGATGTTCGGCCCGATCGTCATCGCTCTTTTCGTTCTTGGACTGATGACAAACGAAATGCCCGGTCCAGTCACTATCCTGCGATGGATCTCCCGGAGTCACCACGGCTCCAAAACGTTGGATCCTGCCCAGGCCGACCCAACCACCAATCCCGTGCCGGACTTGGACACTCTCTCAGCTTTGCCGCCCGAATCCGTATCCACGCCGGCCATACTCTCTGTCACGATTGGGACCAGTCGCCTCAACAAGGTCGCTTTCTACACGGCGACCATCCAGTTGCCCGGTCTCGAGCCGGCACGAGTCGTAAAACGGAGGGACGGGAGCCCGTTATTCCGCAGTCGCGGCGCCGCCGCCAGTTCCGCTAGACATTTCGCTCGCCGACTCGGATTCGACGGAATCTCCGAGCCGGAAGCCGCTCGCAACGCCGCCTGATTCTTCCAGCAGGTCGGTTCGCCACGGCCTACTCGGACACGTCGTCGTCAGTCAACCAACCGAGGATTTCGGTGTCACCCTCCCCAGTTTGGCCATCCGTCTTCGAGTCGGCCGCATCGGGTGCATCGGGTGCCGATTTGGTGGGCAACTGACGCCGACGACGCTCGGCTCGCCTGCGTTCCGAACGACGCCCCTCCAGTCCCGCCTTCTCGAGCAGCGACATCGCAAACGGCTCCGCCTCTTCCATGTCGGGAGGCGGCCCGTCGGTCGTGGGCTGGTACACCACTTCGAATTCCATCGTCGCGATCGTCAGCGTATCGCCGGGCATCAACACCTGCACCTCGACCCGCTGACCGTTGACCTTGACGCCGTTGGTGCTCCGCAGGTCGCGGACCTGCCAATACCCGGATTCCATTTCCAGTTCGCAGTGCTGCGACGATACGTTTGGAAAATCCAGGAAAATGTCGCAACGACTGCGACGCCCAACCAACAGCCGCGCCTGCGTTAACGGTATCGGGTCGCCTCCACCAACGGGAACCAGTTCGCCCAACATACCTTCACTCACCTCCGGGAACCGCGTCATCCCCATTGGAGGGCATGCCTCGAACCGAGTCGACAGCCGCTTCACGGGTTAGGTGATGAGTCCATGGTCTTCCCAGTTTCATGCGGGAAAACTGTTCGAGATTGGCCCGCGACGCCTCGCAGTATACGGCCAGACCGCCTCGATAATCGAGATTCCTGACCAGACGCACAATCGCGCTCGTCATGACCCACCCCAAAGTCGGCACTATGGCAAAATCAACAACCACAGCACGAATCGCCGGTTCGTCCAATTCCCGCATCACCTGGTTCGCCTGGTTATGAATGTCGAAATAACGAAAAGACGATTCATCACCCAGTGGAGCCACGACGAGTACATTGTCGATGCGTTCCAGTTCAAATACCTTGGCTCGTTCATTCATTGAATTCTTGCCGTTCAGTTGGCACGGAAGCGGCCGCAGCCCAGAGACCGTCAACCCGAAACCACTCGGATAAACGCACCCGGCCGTCAACACTTCGGCCCGCACTTATGTGCATCTAAGGCGGAAAAAAGAAAACGGGTCCTGCAACCGTTCGTCGGGATCACATCAGCTAAAGACAATTCTCACGGGCCCGCTTCGCCTCGCTACTCGATTGACAAAATGATTGATGGGTGAGGTTCTGTCAACCTGAACACCTGGAACAAGTGTTCTCGACTGGTAACTCTGCTATGTTGTGCAGCTTGCACATCGACCTGCAGTATGACAGTGGATGAGTCGCACATGGGTGAATGGTTCCACTGGGTCGATTTGACCGTTTTCTTTACCGCACTGGTCGCCGTGATGGCGATCGGGTTGCTGGCCGGACGTGGCGAAAGCGAGTCGTCGGAACAGTACTTCTTGGCCGGTCGCCAGATCCGCTGGTGGGGAGTCGCCGGTTCGATTTACGGGTCCAATGTCAGTGCCAACCACCTGGTCGGCATGCTCGGATTGGGATTCTCGATCGGCTTCGCCCAGAGCCACTTTGAACTCGGGGCCATCTTCGGGTTGCTGATGCTCTGCTATGGCTTCCTGCCCGTCTATCGTCGCCTGAAGATCACAACGCTCTCGGAATACCTCGGACGCCGCTACGACGACCGAAGCCGACTCTCCTATGCAGTGATCATGGTGTTGATCATGGTCGGAGTGCAGATGATGCCGGGCCTGTATATTGGAGCCCGCTCGGCCTGCGTGATGGTCGGCGACGATGCCGTCGTGACGCAACAAGTGCCGATCGAAACCGTCGCAGACCGACGAGCGATCGAAGCGGGCGAGATGACTGCCGAGGAATTGACGTCTCGACCGGTCGTCCAGGTCGACATGACCTGGTACTCCGGTTTCATCATCCTGCTCGCACTCGTCTCGACCATCTACACCGTCGTCGGAGGATTGCGGGCCGTCGTGCTCACCGACGCCATGCAATCGCTACTGCTGTTGGGAGGCGGCATCCTACTGGCGGTGTTGATCTTTACCGAACTGGGTGACGGCAACGGAGTGGTCGATGGCTGGAACCGCATGCTCGAACTCGACCAGTTGGCCGACACCCGCAAGATGCAACTCTACCTGCCCAGCAATCACCCCAAGCTGCCCTGGTCGGGTGTGCTCACCGGGCTCATCTTCATGCACTGCTTCTACTGGGGCACCAACCAGTTCATCGTGCAAAGAGCCCTGGCAGCACGCAGTGACGCTGAAGCCCGACTGGGAATCATCGTCGCCGGATTCCTGAAACTGCTGATCCCCTTCTTCGCAATCGCCGCGGGCATCGCCGGTTACTACCTGATCACCGATCGAGTCGAACACGCGGTCGATCCCGATGCCGCATTCGCTGAACTGGTCCGGCTGGTCGTGCCGGCCGGAGTCGGACTGATCGGCATTGTGGCGGCGGGATTGATCGGAGCCATCCTCTCGTCGATCGACTCGATGATGAACTCCGCAGCCACCATCTTCACCATCGATGTCTACCAGAAGTTCATCCGGCCCGATGCCGACGACCGACAGTTGGTCCGAGTCGGCCGGCTCTCGATCATCGTTTTCGTTGTCCTGGCCACCGGGCTGACGTTCGTGGTGATCGATCCCAACAGCAAAACGAACTTCTTCCTCCAGATCGTCGACTACTCGAGCCTGCTGACTCCCGGACTGCTCGTCGCATTCCTTGTCGGCATGTTCTGGCGGAGAGCCACAGCCACCGGTGCCGTCGTGACCATCTTCGCCGGTGTCGTCTTCTCGCTCGCCTACCAACAGGCCTACCAACAGACAGTTGGAATGCCACAAGCCGCCTACAACGTTCTCACCGAACAACAACAACTCGATCAACTCCACATCGACCAACTGCCCGCCCACTGGCAGGAACTCAAAACCGTCGCCATCGCTGCCAGGATCGAAGACCACCGCGATCAACTCAATATCGTCAACCGCACCTTCGGACCCGATCTCAACTTCTTTCACCGCGTCGTCGCCGTCATCTTCAGTTGCCTCGCCGTCCACGTCGTGGTCAGCCTGAAAACGACAGTCGAGCCGGAACAGGCCCGCCTGACCTGGACCGACCTGGGAGGTCACGATCCGGGTGAACTGGGACGACTGGTCAAACTGGTGCTTGGGACGATCGGAGTGCTGGGAATCACCGCCGCCGTGATGAAATTCGGAATCCTCTCGTCCTGGGCCGCGGCACTGATCGCAGCAGCAGTCACCCTGGTCGCGTTCCGAATCAACGCCCAACGACGAACCACACTTGCGGACCACGACCACGACCACGCTGCCGCCGGGCGGAGATGGTGGAGCAACGACCGGACGTGGGCGGCGATTCTATGTGCCGCCGCCGTCTGGATGCACTTCTTCTTTGCCTGACAACCGCCCACTGGCACTCACCGAGAGTCTCAGGTCGCAGCCACTGGCCGAAGAACGCACATCCCAACGCACCCCCGCCGCCCGCCGCGACCTCTGCCCAGCCTGCAAGCGAGCCTAGTAGCGAACCTAGTAGCGAACCTAGTAGCGAGCCTCGACGCGGAACACCAGGCCATCGAAGACCAGCGTGTCACCAACACCGCCGATGCTGTACAGCGTGCTGTCCTGCACACTTTCGATGAAACCACCGGTCGTCACCGTGTTGAACCAGGTGCCGACGTAGTAGCCGGCCGAAAAACGAAACGTGTCGCTCGTGTTTCCCCAGCCCAGTCCCAACTCCACTTCCGTGATCGGGACCATGCGGCTGTCCTCCAACCCGACCGAAGCCTGCGTGCCGCTGAAGACGTTCGACTGCAGGTAACTTGCCTTGAAACTACCAAACATCAACGACGCGCCACCCCGCATGTACATGTAGGAAGCACCATCCATGGCTCGCTCTATCTCGAGTCCAACGCGAGGGCCCACACCGTCGAAACCGATGTCCGAAGAGACGTCGGTTGATCCGAGCATCGTGTAACTGGCTCGAAAGTCCTCGTCGAGACGCGCGTAGCGGGCACCGACGGTCAGGTACATCAGATAGTTCTTCTCGGAAATCGTCCTACGGTAGTGCACGTCGATAATGTCGAAATCGATATCGTGGGAAGCTTGGGCCGCCAGGCTATCGGTGGCCACAGATGTCGTGTTGGGATGCACAAGGTCCGCGTTAAGGAAACCCGATCCTCCCGGAAGAGTTTCCGAGTCCCGACTTTGGCTTTGGTAAAGCCAGTAGGTCGCCGAAAGACTGGAGTCATCCGTCAGGTTCCAGTTCAGCCCGAGCCGAAAACCTGGTTGATACCCCGGCCCAGCCATGCTCGAAGCACCGATCGGTATTGCCGAGGAACCAATCCCATCCATCGGTGTCGCGTAGGGCACGTCGACATTGCGAGGGTGCAGGTAGATGAATTCGGCAATGATCCCCGAACGATGAGCCTCCAGAATCTCCTCGAAACAACCAGGCTCCACACAGGGACCCGAGCCCTTTCGACCCGCGAACCGCGACCATAATACATGTTGCCCCCCTCCATTGAACTCCCTGTCACCCACCAGGACCGTTCCCGAATTGTCCGGCTCGGTCGGATCCGGTTGTGTCGCGTACGAGGTGAGTGATTGGTAGGGAGACGCCACGAGTGGCGCTATCCCTGACGGTGAGCCGTTGCGTGGCTTCGACGCCCCTTCCGCATTCTCTGCGGATTCCGTGGAAAACAGCTCTTCGATTCGAGAGCCTTTCTGTTTCGTGTTGGTCGTTGCAGCCGTGTCACCAACATTCGCTTCCGGATCGCCCGCAACTCCAAGAATCTGGCCCTGCAGCTCACAATTATGAACTGACAGGTAACACAGAAGGGCACACGTCAGTACAACCTTCGGCAGAGTCATGGAATGCCCTCACTTCCTCGGACCGATTCCAGTGGTAACTGAAATACGGGTCGTACGGATTGATACGAATCTAGCGCCTGTACCGTTTATCGGTCCAGTGCTGATCAGTTCTTTCGGAGTTGTGTCCTAGAGACACAAACAAAGAGATTTTTTTCGCAAAAATGCTGGTTTCTGTGACCCAAACGACCCCCAAAGACACCGGTTCGACCACCGGCCCGATCGCCAGTCAGGAGAGAACACAGACCACAACGCCATATCCCACACATCCCGGCTTGCATATTCACCTCACCCGACACAGACTACCCATACTACTTGTATTGCCTCGTCTTCTGCGGTGAGGCTTCCGTTGCGCCTACGTGCAACTGACGAATATGTTGCTGGGACCGCGAAGACATGGTGTTCACTGACGGGTCTTCAAGGTCGAGGACCTTTGTTCTTCCACGGTGGGTGATTGTTGGTCCCGTTCCGAGTTCTCGACCGCTGACTTCTCATTCATGGACGAAGACCCCACGACCTGATCGAAGACTCCAGCGGGCCCTGGGCGGTCTGTTCTGGCGAGGTCGTTTTGTGGACCACTGCTGCTCACTTGATTTCATCATCTCAAAGATCATCTGAACGATGAGGATCACCTGATGTTCCTGACACCTTGGTTACGTTCAATCGGCCAGCGTCTCCGAAGCCGGAAGCGCCGCAAGACAATGCCGTCCGAACCGCTACGAAAGCCTCAACCCAGGGCCGCGGTTGTTGAGACACTCGAAGACCGAACGATGCTCACGGTGGACATCACGTCGGTCGCCACTGCGGCCGGGACGGCAACCTTCACGGGCGATCAAACGGCAGCCGATGAAGCGGACGCCCTGGTCCTGTCCGTTTCCGGGGGAAACCTCGCCCACAACCTCCAGGCAATCGGAACTCTCACCTACGACAGCAGCACGGATTTCGATCCGGGCACCGCGGGAATCCAATCAATCGCCGCCGGCTCAGGGACTTCGCCATTATTGACCGTTAACCTGCTGGGCGGAAACGACTCGCTGACAATCGACCACAGTGGTGGTGACCTCCAGGGCGTTCACTCCATCACATTCAACGGTGGCACCGGTTCAGACACCCTGGTTGGCCCCAATATCGACAACACGTTCAACATCACCGGCAGCAATTCAGGGAACGTGGGTGGTGCTGGAACCATCGATTTCAGCGCGGTCGACAACCTCAACGGTGGCAATCAAAAGGACGCCTTCAACGTCACCGCCGCCAGCAGTTTCAACCTCAACGGCGGTGCCGCCAACGACACCTTCGACATCGACGCCGAGCTGACCGGTGCAATCGACGGCGAAGCCGGC
>Ga0302139_10000262_pt1 | contig 23802 bp, 23 predicted proteins | sample CBN3_331_MG_FD_203104 | JGI IMG/M metagenome (GOLD analysis project Ga0302139, IMG submission 203104) | Marine microbial communities from Western Arctic Ocean, Canada - CBN3_33.1 | ecosystem: Environmental > Aquatic > Marine > Oceanic | place: Canada: Western Arctic Ocean | collected 2017-09-15 | reverse complement strand
TTGGCCACGACCGAAAACTTCGCCGACGTCGTTAACGGACTGCCGACCAACGGACTGAAGACAAACACCAGCGGTGATTCCGGTGCGAGCGCATCAGGCTGCCCGTCTGTTTCTTGCAGCAGGATCCATGTTCCAAGGCCAACCCCGCCCAGGAATCGCCGTAACGTCTCTGGTGCAATCGCAATCGGCTCGGCGCTTTCGCGCGAGATATCGACTCGCAGGTAACGGCCATGATAGCCGGGGACGGTTGCCGACATAGAAACACTCGAAACGTGGACTCGGGCGAACGAGTTCGTTTGAACAAGTTCGTTAAGCGCCTGGTTAGACGCTCCGGCCTTGCGGTTTCAGAGGGATCCGGCACGGAAGAAAAGGATCAACGCAAGCGAATGCGCTCCTCGACAGCATTATAGCCGATTGTCGGCCGTTCGGAACCCGGTTAAAATCAGGAAAAGAGAATGGGCCGCAGATTTTCACCGATCAACGCAGATTTTCGCTGATTAGATTTTTTTACTTATCCGCGATAATCCGTGTACGAAGTCAGCGGGCCGCCAGGCCAGCGGGCGATTCCGCCTGATAAACAACGCGCCTATCCGCCGACATCGGCCGAGAGCAGCATGACGCTGTCCCCCTCGTTCAGCGGGGTTGCGGGGTCGCGGGTGAAGGTGTTGCCGTTAAGACTTGCCAGGTACTCGGGGCGTAATTCGCCATCGGTGAAGCAACTCGCGGCCACTTCGGGTAACGCCTCGCAAACCGCTGCAAAGGCCAAGCCAAGGTCTGACGCGGTGACATCAAGCGATGGCACACCCGCCCGCAGCCGGGGAACGCCGAAAAACTCCACTCGCACACGCACCGAGGCGTTCGTCATCGCAAGACTCCCAACGATTCGATGCCGATTTCCTCGCGCGAAGCAAACGGTTCGCCATAACTTGCGCCGATCGTCCAGCCCCAATAACGTGCCCGGTCGCGGATGTCGTCAAGCAAGGTCGGAAACTCGGTCGACCGACCGGTGATCAGTTGGCTTTCGTAGCAGTCAATCGCCTGCATCTTGGTTTCAATGACGTCACTGACGTCGAGCACAAACGCCGGCGACGGATGAATTCGCAGATGGATGCTCCAGTAATAATAGATTCGCGGCGGGTGGAACGGCTCGCCCGCCATGTCGGTTTTTGATAATTTCGACCAAAACCGTGCGTCGTCGGCCAAGCGGCTGGCGGCGACGTGATCGGGATGGGCGTCTTCCCAATACGGGGCGAGAATAATTCCCGGCCGAGTCAGTCGGAACACTTCCGCCAGTTTCCGTCGCGAATCGAGATCGTCTTGCAAACTGCGATTAGGCAGGCCGAGATTCTCTCGCCAGTCCAGATCGAGAATCTCTGTCGAGGCTGCGGTCTCACGAGCACGGATTTCGGGGCTGCCGTGCGGAGTCGGCTCGCCGTTGGTCAGTTCGACAACGCCGACACGTAAACCACTTTGTTTCGAGCGTAGAATGGTCCCGCCGACGCTAATTTCGGCATCATCCGGATGCGGAGCAACAACAAGCAGGTCGAGGGGCGAGGTCATCGGGCGGTCGTTTCAAAGGGTATCGTCAGAACACGAAGAGTCTCAGTGAGTGTACAACATAGGGCAAGCGCAACTCGAAAAACGAAGAATGGGCCGCAGATGACGCGGATAAACGCGGATTTTCGCGGATACAACTTGGAGATACTCCAGACATTGATCTGCGATAATCCGCGTACGAAGTCAGCGTGCCGACAGGCCTGCGGGCAATTCTTTGTCTTTTCGGGTCTTGTGGTTTGATTCATCGAACAACGAGGTTGACCGTAATCGATGAAAACTCCCGTTTCAAAACTGGGCTGGACACAAATCGTAGAATCTACAGAATACCACGCCTCTTCTCATTCCCCGACTCTACCCCTTCCAAAATCAAATTCAGGCCCGTGGCACAAGCCAAGGTGTCCTCGTAGCGCCTGTGACGATGTCACCAGGCAGCGAGAACTCCACGCGGGCGACAAGGAACGTTGCCATGTTCATCCGACCTCTTCTGGCGGTGTTACTGCTGTCGACTTTGACAACCGGGTGTCAGGTTGTCGATTCCACACGGGAAATGACTCGCCAAAGCATAAGCATGTTCACGCCGCGGACGCACGACGAAAGAGACCCCACGGAAGAATCCGGCGACGAATGGGGATCCGTCGGCGAAGAAGCCCGTGGCGACCGCGTTATCGAACGCGACCCGGACCCTTGGTGGCGAAAGTACGTTATGTCGTCGAAGGCCCGCAGCATTGAAAGCAACTTGGGCTTTGAGTGAGACCCAGGATCAGCTTCGCCCTAACGAACGACGACTTCTTCTTCTTCTTACGCCTCGCAGACGCCTGTCAGTCGTTGTCTGATTCGTCCGAGTCTTCAAGCCCCTCACCAATGACGCGCTCGACCGTTTCGAGCATCAAGTCCATCGCGAACGGCTTGCGCAGGTAGTCGTCGACGCCCAGCATCTCGGCATACGCTTTGTGGCGTCCGCCTTCGTTGGCCGTCATCATCACCACCCGCGGCGGGTTGTCGAGAGTCTTCAGGAATTCGAGGATCGGGAACCCACCCATCTTGGGCATCATCATGTCGGTGATGACCAAATCCGGGCAGTCCGCTTCGATTTCCTGCCGACCTTCCATGCCGTTAGACGCCACGCGAACATCGTAGCCCGACGCATCGAGCACACTCGAAAGCGTCGAGGAAATCTCGCGGTCATCTTCAATCAACAGGATATTCTTTTTCGCGGGCATCGCGGAAAATCTCCGAGGCAAATACGGTCCGTGTACTCCATCGTAGGACGTGGCCAAGGGCTTCTCAAGACCTTACACCCGCTAGCATCGCCCGTTCAGGTCAGATGAGCGGATTGAAGACCAGTCCCGAGAGCAATTTCGGGTAGAAATACGTGCTCTTAGCGGGCATTTTTTCGCATGTCGAGGCAATTTGCTCGATGTGTTCCATTCCCGCCGGCGCGACCAGACACGCCAACTGACAGGTCTTTTCGCCCAACGACTCGTTCAATTCTTCCAGTTTGCGAACGTAGCGGCATTCCGGCTGGGCTGAGGTAAGTTGTTTGCCCAGCAGTTGATCGATCACATAACGATGCAGAATGCTCACACCCAACTCTCGCCATTCTTCGCTCTGATCGGCGGCCAACTCGGCCATCGGTGAGGCGTCGGTCAGTCGCGCGAAAATCCACTTCCCGTCGGCTGCAGTACAAAACCCGAATACGTTTTGTCCGTCGTCCATCTGCATCCGTTCCCAGGTTTCGACTCCCGCCGCATCGCCTTCGCCAACCGTTTCCACCTCAAACCCGTCGCCCAACGCGGCCACCAGTTCTTCAGATGTCAGATCGGGCAATCCCGAAATTAGACGATGCGTGGGTAAAATCGCCAAGCCGGGGTCGCTCATGCCGACGAAATGCATCAACACGAAATTCGCGGGATGATTTTCGTCGGTGAGTTCGCCCTGCTCTTTCAACCAGTTGCGATAGTTGCAGGCGGTTTCATAGCGGTGATGACCATCGGCAATGAAAACCGCTTTGTCGCGGATCGCTTCGACGACGGCCGAGATCGCCGTATGATCGGTCACCGGCCAGAAACGATGCAACACGCCCTGTTCGTCGGTCACTTCCAACGCGGTTTGTCCGCGAATCGCTTCTTCCAACGGTTTCTGTGCCGCAGTGTCCGGATCGGGGTACAACGAAAAAATCGGCGAGAGATTCATGCGGCAGGCTTTTAGTAGCGCGAGCCGATCGGCCTTGGGGCCGGGCATTGTTTGCTCGTGCGGATAGACCTGCCCGCTGCCGAATTCCTCTAGTCGCAGCCGACCGAGAAACCCTTTCCGCACGTAATGCACGCCGTCCCAGTCGAATTCCTGGTGGTAAACGTAAAGGGCATCCTCGCGTTCGTGAGTCAGCACACCTTCGCGCTGCCACTCGGCGAGAAACTTCGCGGCTCGAGCGTACCGTGCGTCGGAGGCATCACCCTCTTCGTCCCGATTGAGTATCAACCGCACGACGTTGCAGGGATGACTTTCATACAACGCATTCTGCGATTCCGGGCCAATTACATCGTAGGGCGGCGCGATGACATCACCCAGACTTCCCACCTGCGACGGATCGTACCGCCACCCTTGAAACGCTTGCACATCGGCCATAACTCTTGTCTCTCTTCCCGTCCATCCATTGTTTTGTTTGATCGCTGTTTATCTGATCGCAGCGAACGCAATGCGTGCCGATTGCACGAACCGCTCGACCAACGTCTTGTCTTTGACGCCCGATTCCGACTCGACACCGCTGGCGACATCGACGCCCCAAGGCCTGACCTGCTGGATCGCCTCGGCCACGTTGTCGGCATCGAGACCACCAGCCAGAATCAGCGGCGGACGATGTTCGTCGGCGTTCCAGTCGCAAAGCAACTCCCAAGGTGCCCGCGCGCCGGAACCACCATACACTCCGGCAACCCGCGCGTCGATCAAACAAGCCCGCAACGGCACACCAAGCCACTCGCAGGCCGCAAGATACGCATCCACCTCGGCCAATCCGTCCTCTCCCACACGCAATCCGCGAATAATTTCCAACTTCGGAGACCGCTCGTGTAAGGCGGCTAGCATCTCGGGGGATTCGTCGCCGTGCAGTTGCACCGTCCCAATACCAGTTTGCTCGCAGGTCGTCGCGACAACCTCGACCTTATGGTTCACAAACAACCCGACCGCTTCCACCGTCTTGGGCAACCCTGCCACAATCTGCGCAGCCACATCGACTGACACACACCGAGGAGACGCTTCGTAGAAGTTCAGGCCGATCGCGTCCTGCGCACAGGCAACCACCTCAGACGCGGTTTCCTCGTCGCGGATTCCACACACCTTGATCCACATCGTACCCAAGTTCCGTAGGTCAGACTCCCGCCTGACGAAATTGGTTGGCACTGCCCTCATCACGATTCCTGGGGCGACGTTCAAGACATGACGGCAGGCGGGAGCCTGCCCTACAGAATGAGTGACCCCGCTCCCATTCTGGCGACATGACAAGAGTGTGAGAAGCGTGAACGAAGATCAGATCTCGATAATCGTCGGTTCGAGAGTCGCCAAATCGACAACGGCGATGGAATACGGATTGGCCCGATGCAACGCACCGGGGTTCAACACAACCGTTTTGCCCTCGGTGTGCGATTCGGATCGGTGTGAGTGGCCGTAGCAGACCAGGTCGTACTCGCCACTCTCGGTCACTTCGCGAAAACGGCGCGCATCGTCGCTGTGCAACAAGGCGATGCGTCGCCCATCGAGTTCGATCTCCCCGAACCGATCATGACACGTCTGCCTCGCTTCGCGGATAGCCCAGCGAAGCGTCTCTTCGTCTCCATCAACGTTACCAAACACAAAATGCGTCGACCAATCGGCGAAGACGGGAATGACCGCAGTGCTGCCAATGTCCCCGCAATGCAGAACGGCTGTCACATCCAGCTCCTGCAAAACGTTAACCGCCTTGCGCGCGTTTTCCACCTGAGCGTGTGTGTCGCTGACGATTCCGATTCGCATGGCCGGAAACTGCCTTTCAGAGCTTTACTTGTCAAACCACAACATCGGGTAGCGGGGACGCACCGCAAAGCGGAAGCCCCCGGCTGTTCGATGACTAACTCTAGAAACTTACCACAGAGGACACAGAGAAGCACAGAGTTTCAATTGCCACATTCCTCGGCCGATTCGTCAACAATCTCTTTTCACTGTATTCCTCTGTGTCCTCTGTGGTGAATTCTTTCGGCAAATATTGCGAATCACAAATCATACGTTATCACTCGCCGTGGCCGGTTCGGTGGGGAGGCCGATTTGCAAGAGGACCATATCCCGGTAGCGACCGTTCGACGCCATCAGCTCGGCGTGTGAACCCGACTCGATAATTTGACCGCCTTCAATCACCAGGATCGTATCCGCATGGGCGATTGTGCTCAGTCGATGTGCGATCACAAAACAGGTGCGGTCTCGCATCAATGTGTCGAGACTTCCTTGGATCAGTCGTTCGCTTTCGGTATCGAGATTGCTGGTCGCTTCGTCGAGGATGAGGATTTTCGGATCCGCCAAAATCGCACGGGCGATGGCGATGCGTTGCCGTTGTCCGCCGCTGAGTTTAACGCCCCGCTCGCCGATCACCGTGTCGTAGCCGTCGGGTAGCTCGCGAATGAATTCATCCGCGTTGGCTAACTCAGCCGCGCGACGAATGTCGGCTTCCTCGGCGTTGCGGTCGGCGTAGCCGATATTGGCCGCCACTGGGCCGTCGAAAAGGAACACATCCTGCTCGACAATGCCGAGCAAACGGCGATAGCTTTCCACCTCAAGTTCGGCGAGATCCTGGCCATCCAACAAGATGCGTCCGCCCGTGGGGTCGTAAAATCTCGCCACCAGATTGCACAATGTCGTCTTGCCCGCTCCGCTGGGCCCGACCAGCGCCACCGTCTTGCCCGGTTCGGCATCCAGGTTGATGTGTTCCAGAGAGAAACCAGCTTGTCGCCCCGATTCTGACGACTGCGGATAGCGGAAACTGACATCCTCGAACGTGACGCGACCCACAACGTTCTCTCGACGAACCAGCTTCGTGTCGCCGGTCGTTTCCATTTCGCGAGGTTCAGCCAGCAGATCGAGCACGCGATCGAGACCGGACAAACTGTTCTGAAACTGGGCCGAACTTTGTGCCAGCACCGCGAGCGGCTCCAGCAGCATGAGCAGGTAAACCAGGAACATCATCAAGTCGCCCAACGTCAATTCGCCTTCCAGCACTTGCCACCCGCCATACAACAACACGCCCGCACTGGCGACCGGGATCAACGTGGCCCAAACGACCTCGATCAAACGCGACCACCACCAGACCATCAATTCCTGCCGGCCCATCAGGTGGCTTTCCGTCATGAAGCGGACCGACTCATTCGTCTGCCGACTGAAAGCCCGCACCACACGCATCCCGCCGAATGTTTCGGTCGCTTGCGCGTCGACCAATTCACGGCGGGCACGGATGTCGCGAAATCGCGGGCGAATCCGGCTGATCCACGTGCGATGCGTGACCCACACCAACGGCAACAAGGCGACCGCCCCGATCAGCAAACGCCAATCGACCCACGCCAGAATGCACAGGCTGCCCAGCAGTTGGATGACGGCCCGCCAAGGGTTGTAGAACATGCCGAACACAAGATCGCCCACGCTGCCGGCGTCTTGCCGCAACACACTGGCGATCCCGCCCGACTTCAATTCCTGCACCCGATGCAACGGCAGTCGAATCGCATGCTCGAACGCCCGCTTGCGAACAATAAATTGAATGCGTTTCGTCGTCCGCGTCGCATACCAGCGGCCCCACAAGTGAAAGAAGAGCTTCACAAACGACACCGCAATCGCCCCGGCAGTCACCCACCACAACAGTTGCCAGTGATTATCGGGAACCGGTAAATGATCCGTCCACGCAGCGGGAAGCGGTTGCTCGGTCAGCACATAATCGACCACAAACTTCGTCGCCGCCGGTGGGATCAACGCCAACAACGTCGCCACCGTCAGCGTCGCCAGCGCGACAGCAATGCCCGATCGTTGACCGCGTGTGATGTCAAGAAACGCAACAATCAACTGCCGAGCAGATCGTAGCCTGCGTTTCTTCGGGTCATGCGGCCGCGCATCATGTGGCGACCCACCGACGGATGTCGGCCCTTGCGCGCGGATCTCTTCGCGATACCGCTCGAACCGCCGCCGACTAGATTCTCGCCGTCTGCCCATGAAGCCCCGTTCGTCCCTGTTCAAATCGCGACATGCATTGCCACGAGATGCCAATCATCGAGACCAGCACGAAAAACGTCAACCGCCGTTTGGGGAGAAATCCCTGAGGACACGAGGACATGAGGACACGTGGACACGTGGATCACGGGGCCGGATTTCACGGGGCCGGATTTCACGGGGCCGGATTTCGGGGGGCCGATGAACGAGCGGCAGGCGGCGCACTGTGAAGCGGAAGCCCCCGGACTGTCGAAACCGCGAAGCCAACACAGTGCTGGGTTTCGTTCGTTAACTTGGCTTACCTGACCTGACGAAGGTACGCCAATGTGATTTCTACGCCATAGAGCAAAGCACTGCTGGGCAAGCCAGCAGTGGCACCCGGCGGTTGCTTTGGCGGCGTTGTTGTTACGACTTTACGAAGGAATTCGTTCCAATCGAAAAATAATGTCTTCGAGATCATCATCGGCAAATCCATCATTGCACCGATAACGACGACCATCCGGCAATTCATCCACAATCATAGCTGCCCATTATGCCACGAATGCATCACTCCATCTCCGACATCCCAGACGTTCCTCACTTCAATCGTCTGTGCGTCAGTGTCGGTCTCAAGCTGCACGCTTGCCGGAGCCGTGTCTTCCCACAATGCAATTCCGCCCTCGACTGTCTGTTGGTTGACGACGAAGCTCCCTTCTACGCACAGATACGCCCCTTGTCGCCATTCGCCATTGCAAGCCTCAAACACGAGCCGAAAGCGGCGACAACCCTCCATCGGGAAGTCGTCCTTCATCACGAGCGTGTTCCCTTCATAAACCACGGGGGTTCCACCCGATTCAAGAAACAAGTCCTCAAAGCAGATCATCGTCAACACCTTACCTCTCGTTACCTGTGTTGCGGAACGGGTCGATTGCGGCGTGCTCATCTGGCCACACCAGAGTAACATCGAACAAGCCACCTTCTCGTTGCGGTGGTGTATGATGCAACTCCATGCTTTCAAGCCTACCCGTTCGTGGGTTTATTCGGGATTAAAAGGTGTCAGGAACCATTACCTCGTTTCTTCGGGCTCCCGCCGGGGGCCACTGCTGGCTTGCCCAGCAGTGCTTTGCTCACTGACGTAGAAATCAAATTGGCGTTCCTTCGTCAAGAAGTTCAGGATGCAAGAGGCGTAGCCCAGCCGGTTTCGGCCGGGTGCAGTTGGCACAAGGTACCGCGCCTTCGACGCGGAATCTCTTCTTCGGGTCGCCAAACGACTCCGGCTGCTCCTTGTTTCGTACTTCCCAAGACAAGCGTACCCGAGGGTTTACACCCACGGCTCGCCAACGCATCTAAATCCCGCTCCCCTCCCCATGACTGTGCGGGAACTGCTGGTTCATCGCCAACGCTGGGGATTCGACGGTGGGGCGGCCGACGATTTTGGCGGGGACGCCGGCGACGGTGCAATGCGGGGGGACGTCATCCAGCACAACGCTGCCGGCTCCGATTTTGGCACCGGCTCCAATCTCCACGTTGCCCAGCACCTTGGCACCGGCTCCGATCAGCACGCCTTGTCGCACCTTGGGATGCCGGTCGCCCTCTTCCTTGCCGGTGCCGCCCAGCGTGACTTCATGCAACAGTGACACGTTGTCTCCCACCACAGCCGTCTCGCCGATGACCACGCTGGTGCCGTGATCGATCAAAATCCCCGTCCCGATTTTCGCGGCGGGGTGAATGTCGACGGCGAACACCTCGGAGATCCGATTTTGCAGATGAATGGCCAGCAAATGGCGGCCGGCCATCCACAGCCAGTGCGCCACGCGGTACGACTGCAAGGCGTGAAACCCTTTGAAGTACAAAAACGGAACCGAGTATCCATGCGAGGCCGGGTCGCGATCACGCACGGCTTGCAGATCAACCCGCAACGCACGGCCAATTTCGGGGTGGGACGCAAACGCCCCGTCCATCAACTCCCGCACCAGCATGGGCGAAAGGCTGTCCGTCGCCAGCTTGCCAGCCAGGTGAAAGCTGAACGCATCTTCCAGGCGGCGGTGATTGAGAATCGTGGCGTGCAGAAAGCTCCCCAGGATCGGTTCGCGTTCCACTTCCAAAGCCACCTCGGCTCGAATGGCTGCCCAGAGAGGATCGTTCGCTTGTTCGTCTGCTGCCTGCTCCGACATGGCCTTCCACGCTTTCAAGTTCCGAGGCGGCGAATTCGTCTCTCTCGATCGTACCCGCCCGCCCCCAACCGACTCAAGCGGCAGGTCAGCAACGGCTCATTCCAGCGACAGTTTCAAGCCCCAGTTTTCAACCACAGTTTCAAAAACTCGAAATTCGCCACGCAACGACACGTTGCAATCTTTTCCACAGTCCACTAGCGTATCACTCTCAGCCGGAGTGGCGGAATGGCAGACGCGCTGGATTCAAAATCCAGTGACCGTAATGGTCGTGTGGGTTCGAGTCCCACCTCCGGTACTTGACAGAGAAAGGACTTAGGGCGAATCGCTCTGAGTCCTTTTTTCGTGGAGACGCCCGGCTGCATGCTCGACTCAGATCGGGTACGATTCCTGCATGAGTGACGATGCCTCCTCAAAATCTCTGCACATCGAAACGGTTGCCATCATCGGCGTCGGGCTGATCGGTGGTTCAATTGTCGCGGCGCTGAAGGAACGTGACTGCGTGGGGCGTGTTATTGGGTGCGGTCGCAACATGGAACGGCTGCAAGCTGCACAGAATGCCGGGTTGCTCGATGAAATCACCACGAAAATCTCCGTCGCTGCCTCTCAGGCCAATTTGGTGATCGTTTGCACGCCGGTGAATCGGATTGTCGAGGATGTGCAGTCAGCCGCCGCGCATGCCCGGCCCGGTACGATCATCACCGACGGCGGGAGTGTGAAGGCTGCCATTTGTGACCAGTTGGCAACGGGGCTGCCGGAAGGTGTGACGTTCGTTGGTTCGCACCCTTTGGCCGGCTCGGAGAAGCAGGGCTTCGAGCATGCCCGAAGTGATTTATTCGACGGTCGTTTGTGCGTTGTCACCCCCGTCGAGAACACGCCGGACGAGGCAATTGCCCACATACGTGCGTTCTGGGCCGGGATCGGGGCGACGGTTGTGGAACTTTCGCCGCGTGCGCATGATCGCATTCTGGCAAAAACGAGTCATGTGCCGCACGCTGCTGCGGCCGCGTTGGCTGGGTTGCTGGAAGAGGCCGACCGCCCATTTGCAGCCAGTGGGTTTCGCGATACGACACGGATCGCAGCAGGCGACCCGGCCTTGTGGACAGCGATTCTGCTGGCGAATGCGGATTCCGTGGCAGACGGACTCGGCCAGTTGGAGCGGCGAATTGCGGAAATCCGGCAAGCAATCGTCCAACGTGACGCCTCGGCCTTGAAAAACCTGCTCGCAGCCGCGAAAACCAATCGCGACGCCCTGAGTTAGGCGTTGCCGAAAACCTGGCAGCTTGCTGGTTGGCAACCATTTTTCTTTGGTCATTCTTGATTGGTCATTCCTCCAATGGTTTGGGAAGTCGAAATCCACCCGATCGACGGTGAAGTCGATCGCGAAGGCAACCGTGTTCTCTCGGAAAGCCGCGCATTACGGGCCGATTCGGTTCGCGATGTTCGCTCGGCTCGATCCTTCCTGATCGAAGGCCGAGTCGACGCCGCCTCGGCTGATCGCATCGCGCGTGGGTTGCTGGTTGATACGGTCGTCGAGACGTACCGCATCCACGACTTGGCCGCAGCGGAAGCCGACGGCGCAGAAGCCAACGGAGCACGTCTGCTGAACGTGCTGTTCAAGTCGGGCGTGACCGACAATGTGGCACGCAGTACCCAATTAGCGTTGACGGATTTGGGGTTCGATGTCGACACGGTCGCCACCTGCCGCAAGTACTGGTTCAATGCGGATGCCGAAACAACAGATGTGGAACGGGCGGCTGCGAAGATTCTGTCGAACGAAGCCATCGAACACGTCGTCTACGGCCCGTTGGCCCTGCAAACGCTCGCCTTGGGCGGTGATTACGAATTCGGCCTCGTCACCGTTCCCATACGCAACATGGACGACGAGGGGTTAGTCCGTTTGAGTCGCGAAGGGCAACTGTTTCTCAACCTGACCGAGATGCAGACAATCCAAACGCATTTCCGTGAACTCGAACGCGACCCAACCGACATCGAACTGGAAACCGTCGCCCAGACGTGGAGCGAACACTGCTCGCACAAAACGCTGGCAGGCCGGATTCGCTACCGCGACGAGAACGGCGAACGGCTGTTCGAGAACATGCTGAAGGAAACAATTTTCGCCGCCACGATGACAATTCGCGAACGCTTGGGCGATGACGACTGGTGCGTCAGCGTGTTCGAGGACAACGCAGGCATCGTCACGTTCGACGAAAAACAGAACGTCTGCATCAAGGTCGAAACGCATAACCATCCCTCGGCATTGGAACCCTACGGCGGAGCGAACACCGGCTTGGGCGGCGTGATTCGCGATCCGCTGGGAACAGGGCTAGGGGCCAAACCGGTTTGCAACACCGACGTGTTCTGTTTCGGTCCGCCCGAAACGCCTTACGACGAACTTCCCCCCGGCGTGTTGCATCCGAAAACGGTCGCCCACGGAGTCGTCTCCGGGGTCCGCGACTACGGCAACCGCATGGGTATCCCCACGGTCAACGGGGCGGTCTGTTTCGACGAACGGTATCTCGGCAACCCGCTCGTCTACTGCGGGAACGTGGCCATGATTCCCGTCGACCAGTGCGAAGATCGCTTGCAGCCGGGCGACCTGATCGTCTCTGTCGGCGGCCGCACCGGTCGCGACGGCATTCATGGCGCAACGTTCTCTTCGGCCGAATTAACACCCGACAGCGAAATGCTCTCCGGCGGAGCCGTTCAAATCGGGAACGCGATCACCGAGAAAATGTTGACCGACGTCATCCTCGAAGCCCGCGACAAAGGGTTGTACTCGGCCATCACCGACTGCGGTGCCGGCGGGTTCAGCAGCGCGGTCGGCGAGATGGGCGAGAAAACCGGCGCGGAAGTCTGGCTGGAAAAGGCCCCGCTGAAATACTCCGGGTTGTCTTACACCGAAATCTGGATTTCCGAAGCTCAAGAGCGGATGGTCCTCGCCGTTCCGCCGGAACACTGGGACGAATTCCATGCCCTCTGCGCCGCCGAGGGCGTCGAGGCGACGGCGATCGGCAAGTTCACCGACACCCACCAGCTCGTGCTCACCTACGACGGAAACCCCGTCGGCGATGTGTCGATGGCCTTCCTTCACGATGGCCGCCCACCTGTCATCCGGGAAGCCGTCTGGGAAAGTCCAGCGGCGAGCGGCTCGTGTCAACAGGCTGTGAACAGCGGCGAATCAGCGACTGTGATTCTTGAACGCATTCTCGGTTCGTTGAACGTCTGCAGCAAAGAATGGGTCATCCGGCAATACGATCACGAAGTCCAAGCCGGCAGTGTACTCAAGCCGCTTGTCGGAATCGAAAACGATGGCCCGTCCGACGCGGCTGTCGTGCGGCCCGACCTCACATCGAATCGGGGTCTCGTCGTCTCCTGCGGCATCAATCCGCATTATGGCGAACTCGACCCCTACTGGATGGCGGCTTCCGCAATTGACGAAGCCGTTCGCAACTGTGTAGCGGTCGGAGCCGACCCGTCACGAATTGCCATCCTCGACAACTTCTGCTGGGGAAACACCGAACGTCCCGAAGTGCTCGGTAGTCTGGTACGGGCCGCGTTGGCTTGCCAAGACATGGCGATTGCGTACGGCACACCGTTCGTCAGCGGCAAGGACAGCCTGAACAACGAGTTTTCATACGAGGATGCCGATGGGGTCCAGCAAAACGTCACCATCCCGGCCACGCTGCTCATCACCGCTTTGGGGCAAATGAACGACATCCACTGCACCGTCAGCATGGACCTCAAGGAAAGCGGTAACCTGATCTATCTCGTCGGCGAGACGAAATCCGAGTTGGGAGGCAGCCATTACGCACTCGTAACGGGTGCCGTCGAAACTGACGTACCGCAAGTTGATCTTGAACAGGCACCGAAAGTTTTCAACGCCCTGCATACCGCGATTTCCAGCGGGCTGTTGCGAAGCTGTCACGATTTGAGCGAAGGCGGCTTAGCAGTCGCTGCGGCGGAAATGGCGTTCGCCGGTGGGTTGGGTATCGATCTCGATCTGTCACCGCTGTCCCAATCGACCAGCCTGGACGACACCGCGTTGCTGTTCTCGGAAAGCAATACGCGGTTCCTGCTGGAAGTCCCCACAGCACACCGGAAACAACTCGAAGCTCTGTTCGCCGGGTTGCCGTTGACCCCACTCGGGACGGTCACCAAGGAACCGCAGGTTTGCATTCGCAACGCGACCGGCGAACCAGTTATCGACGCCACCTGTGCCAACCTCAAAGCCGCCTGGCAACAACCGCTGGCATGGGATTAAAAGGCGAGCGGCCTGGCGTAAGCCGGCTGTTATGTCCCAACTGGCATTCGCTCGCGACATCTGGTTTGAACGTATCAGCCGCCTGACACCGCGCATGAAAAAACGCCGTAGCAGACCGTAATGACACGGCCGGCCACGGCGTTTAAAAGTGAACTTCTCCGGCGAATTGCGACGGTGGAGTCGCTGCGAGAATGGCGGAGATCCGGCCGTGCATGGCACGCACCGCAGTCGACCTCAGCCAACGCTCAAAAATGGTCCCTCCGACGGATTCTGGTCGGAGAAGTTCAAAAGATCCTCTGTCGTCGCTCTGTGTTCAAGAGCGGAGAGCAAGTTGTTCTCTCCGGCTAAATAATCATCGGCGATGTCTGTCCGGCCGTGTGACTGAAATCGGAAAAAACATTCCGAAGTAATGCCTCACGGCCGAAAAGCGTTATACTGCGATTCGGGTTATCGACGCCAGATCAGCTCATGTGTCGAGCCACGATTCGCCGAGACATCAACCTCAAAGTTTCTGCAACAAAAGGATAGACACCATGAATCGCCGCCAATTCCTCACGACCACCGCTGTCGGAACGGGTGCCTTACTGACATCGAACACGCTGCTTGCAGCCGGCGAAAAGTCCGACCCTTACGGCGGATTTAAAATGGGTTTGCAAAGTTACTCGCTGCGGGGTTTCGATGCAAAAACCGCATTGATGCACACGCGAAAACTCGGCCTGTCGTACTGGGAAGCGTATCCCAAGCATGTCCCGATGGGTACGCTGCCGAAACATGTGGCCGAGCAGAAGGCGATGCTAAAAAACGCGGGTGTGACGCTGATGGCTTACGGCGTGTTGGGCTTCGATGCCAACGAAACCAAGGCCCGGCAAGCATTCGACTTCGCCAAGGCGATGGGCATCGTCTCACTGAGTGCCAATCCGAAAAAAGACAAGGCGACTTTCGATCTGCTCGACAAACTGGTCGAAGAGTACGACGTGTCCATCGCGATTCATAATCACGGACCCAAGGCGTTGTACGACAAGATCAGCGATGTCGAGACAATGGTGAAAGACCGGCATTCGAAAATCGGTGCTTGCGTCGATACCGGTCATTACCTGCGCAGTGCGGAAGACCCCGTCGAGGCAATCGAACGACTCGGCCAGCGCGTGTTCGGCGTCCACATGAAGGACGTCAAAGGCACACGGCTTTACAAGATTCTCGGCGAAGGCGACCTGAACGTCGTCGGTTGCCTGCGAGCACTTCGCAAATTGAAGTACGCGAATGCTCTCTCGCTCGAATACGAAGAGAACCCGAAGAATCCACTTTCAGATATTGAAGCTTGCTTGAAAGCGGTGCGTGAAGGAGTGAAGAAGTTGGGGTAAGCCTTGCTTGCGCTGCGGGCTGGTTACAGACGCTTCGGGCCTTTGTGCATGGTGGCCACACCGATGACGCCGATGGAGATCAACACCACGAAGTACTTCGTGGGCGTCATGTGCTCCCACTAGAAGACTAGGAAGTCGCAGTAGAAATCGTAGTATTCGTAAACGGTTTCCATCATCAGTCACGCTTCCAGTGGGGGATGTGCCATCTTGGCGATGTTGCTTTTCGGCAACGGACAACGAGCGCACAACAACCTTCCGCGCAACGTTCGTCTGGAAAAACCTAGCTCGCGTTTTACCGGGCGGCAACGAGGTTTTACGCCGTGACGACCAAATTGTCCCGATGCACCACTTCCGAATACGGCAAGTGGCCGAGCAATTCTTCGATGCGATCGGTGTGGCAACCGACGATTTGGCGAGCGTTGGTCGCGTCGTAGTTTGTCAGCCCGCGTGCGAACTCGGTTCCCTCGGCATCGACGAGTGAGACAACTTCGCCTTTGACGAATTCGCCTTCGACCGCCGTGATACCAATCGCCAGCAGCGATCGACCGTTGTCTTCGATGGCCCGACGCGCTCCCGTGTCGAGCAGGAAGCGACCGTTGGGACGTACGGTGAATCCGATCCAGCGTTTCCAGGCGGGCACCATTTGGCCGCGTGCCAAAAACAGTGTGCCAACATCCTCACCGGCGAGAATTTCGTCGATCACATGCTCACGACGTCCGTCGGCAATGATGACGCTCTCGCCGACCGACGTGGCCGTGCGGACCGCTTCGAGTTTCGTTTGCATTCCACCCGAACCGCGTGCGCTCCGAGTCTGAGCGGCATAACCCAGCAGATCATCGTTCCAGCGATCGACCTGCGAAATCAGTTGGCTGCCGGGAGCGTCGGGCGGGCCGTCGTACAGCCCGGCGACAACCGACAAAATGACCAACAGCGGCGATTCCAGCAGGTTGGCCACCATCGCGGCGAGATGGTCGTTATCACCGAAGCGAATCTCGTCGATGCTGACGGTGTCGTTCTCGTTGATGACCGGTACCACCCCGTATTCAAACAGCGTGTGCAGGGTGTTGCGCACATTGAGATAGCGACCGCGGTGTTTGAAATCGTTGGCCGTGAGTAGCATCTGAGCGGCGTGGTAGCCGTGCTTTCGCAGCGATTCATCGTACTGACGGATCAAATGGGCCTGCCCTGTCGCGGCGGCGGCTTGCAGATGCGGCAAGTCGGCCGGACGCCCTGCCAGGCCCAACAGGCCAATTCCCGCCCCCACCGCCCCGCTGGAAACCACAACAACCTGTCGCCCGGTTTCCCGCACACGGTGGATTTGCTTGGCCAAGAGCGCAACGCGATCGACATCCAGCGAATCATCTTCGCGGGAGAGAACATTCGTTCCAATCTTGATTACCAGTGTCTGGGCCGTTTCCACAACCTCGCGACGCACCAAGTTCGTCATCGTTCCCACTCACACCTATCTAACAGTCCGTTGAAAAACTCATTCTCACGACAAGTCACGAAGCGGTCAGCTTTCAGCAGTCAGCCATCAGCTTAGACAAGATGAAGAATCCCTATTTTTGGCTGAAAGCTGACTGCTGATCGCTGACTGCTCAAGAGATCAATACACAATCTGACAACGAGTATTGGAAAATCGACACCGAAGCAGTTTTTCAACAGGCTGCTAACAGTCGAGCATAACTCTGGTGCTCGATTCCCTATGATCGGCCTTCGATCTTCGATCTTTGGTCGCCAATCGTCAATCGTGCCCGCCAAAGCGTTGGTTCGGAAGACCGAGGGCTGTATGATAACCGATGTTGGAGGGGACTGCTGGCGACGAGGCGGCCCCACTTCCATAACACAACGACCTCGATTGCCTCCGGATCCCGCGAATGTCCGATTTGTTTCACGAATGTGGTGTCGCGGCGATCTATCATCTCGACGAGGGTGAGCCTAGCCCGTTGGTACCCAATCAGGACCCGGCTGAAACCGGGCGTCTGATGCCCCAGATGCTGCGGGAGATCCAGAACCGGGGCCAGCTTTCGGCCGGCATGTCGTCGTATGACCCCGATCGCAACCAGTTGGTTCGCACGTTTAAAGATCTGGGGACGGTCGACGAGGTCTTCCGGTCGAATCATCGGGCAAAGTTCGAGTCGCTGATCAACGAGTACGGCGGACCGGTGGCCATTGGACATGTGCGTTACGCCACTTGCGGCAAGGAAGATCGAAGTTACGCCCAGCCCTTCGAACGGAACCACATCCAGAAATCGAAGTGGTTCAGCTTCGCCTTCAACGGACAATTGGCCAACTACCAACAATTGCGAGAGGAAGCCCTGGCCGATAACGATTTTCACCTGTCGCGGGAAACCGACACCGAAATTCTCCGGCATCTGATTTCCCAAGAACTTTCGACCGACTCAAACATCGATCCGCTCGATTTACTCTATCGCCTGAGTACGCGACTCGACGGTGCCTACAACATCGTTTACCTCAACGCGGTGGGCGACATGATTGTGGCCCGCGACCCGTTGGGAATTCGACCGCTCTGCTTCGCGAAGGAAGGTTCCCTCTTCGCAGCGGCCAGCGAAAGCGTGGCATTGACGAGCCTCGGATTCAAAACCGAGAACATTCGCAGCCTGAATCCCGGCGAGGCGGTCATCATTCGTCGCGGTAAATTCGACGTCAGACAATACGTCGGCAAGCCGCAACGGGCACATTGCTTCTTTGAGTGGATTTACTTCGCCAACGTGGCCAGCACGCTGGACGACCGTAGTGTCTACATGGTGCGGAAGCGGCTGGGAGAGGAATTGGCGGCGTTGGAAACGGTCGACATCGACGAGGACACAATCGTCGTCCCTGTCCCCGACACCGCCAAGGGGGCGGCTGCCGGCATGGCATATGCTCTAAAAATCCCTTGGCAGGAAGGCCTGATTCGCAATCGCTATGCCGGTCGAACGTTCATCGAAGGCAACGACCGAGCCGCCAAGGCCCGCAGGAAGTACATTCCGCTTCCCGAGGTGCTCGAAGGCAAACGCGTGTTGCTTGTCGAAGACAGCATCGTGCGTTCGACAACGATGAAAGCACTGATTGGCCAATTACGCGAGCGTGGGCGCGTCAAGGAAATCCACGTCCGCGTCGCCTGCCCGCCGATCATCGCCCCTTGCTTCTACGGCATCGACATGTCGACGATCTCGGAACTATTCGCTCCCAACTTCATGACGGGCTCAGAGCTTACCCCTGAAATCGAACAAGAAATGGCTTCGGTCATCGGGGCCGACAGCCTGCGGTACCTGCCTCTGGACGCGATCGCTCGCAGTATCAACTTCGATCGCAATTCGTTGTGCCAAGCCTGTATCGATTCAGAGTACCCCACGGCTGCCGGGCGAGAGTTGTACCAAATCGCTCTGAGCAACATGCATGAAGGGGAAGACCAGCGAACTTACGACGCTCCCATGTCGAGTACGAGCGGGTAACGAGGCGCAGTCGTCCTGGTTTCTATTTTTTCCCCTGCGTTCATTCGCGAATCATGCCCTCGTACCACGACATCGAAATCCGCGTTCGCTACAGCGAAACCGACGCAATGGGCTTCCTGCACCACTCGAATTATTTTAATTACTTCGAGATGGGGCGGACCGAGCTGTTTCGCAGTGTGGGCGGCGATTATCGAGCGATGGAGGAAAGCGGCCAGTTCCTCGTCGTCGTCAAACTGGAATGCCGCTACCTGCTTCCCGCGCGGTACGACGATCTGCTGCGCTTGCGGACCACGCTCTCGCGAATCACGCCGGCCAAACTTGAACACGAATACGAACTGTTCCGCGACGATGTCCAACTGGCACAAGCCAAAAGTACGTTGGCCTGTGTCGACCGCAACGGAAACGTTCAGCGGATGCCCGACGCGGTCGGCGAAGCAACTTGAAGGGCTGACTTCAATTCGCGACCGTTTCAGCGTTCTCGTTCGGTGACGACTCCGAAGACGGTTTCTCGCGTGGCGTCCTTGCCGACTGAGGTCTGCCGAACAGCTTAATCACCAGTTGCGCGTACGCAGCCGCTTCACCAGTGTGTCCTCGCCCAAGTTCGCCCAGAACCTGGGGGTCCAGAAACGCCAAAGCGGGGTCGTCCAGGTGTTTCTTTTCGCCGGCATGTTGAATGAAGGCACGTTCTGCTCGGGTCAGTTCGTGCATATTGCAAAGGTCAAGAAACAGCGACTTCGGACTCCCGCTGCTGTTCGCTTTTTGAATGAATTCCTTGCGGTATTTGTCCCAGTAATACAGGCCGATGCCCAGTACAATGACCCCTCCGATCACCACCAGAACGAGCCAATTCTCCTTAAAAGAGAACGAACGCTTCTGGTAATTCTGAAGCGATCTGGCCATATCTGCCGCCGCCAGAATCCAGTGTGCAGGCATGGTCTCGCTCCGGTCTCGATCATTAGCACCGCCGCATTCGGGCGGGAATTACTATCCAACGGGTGAGCCAAGAACTTCTTTGGCCATCCGCTCGCGAATCGTTATTAGCGATTGTTCCGCTATGTCTCGCACGCGTTTCGATGGATCGTCCTTCAGGTTTTCGAGCACTTCCACAACCGCCATGTTGGTCACTTCAGCAAGCACTTCAACCCCCGTGCGACGAACCAACGCTTCTCCGTCTTCGAGCATTGCCATCAAAGAAGGCAGCACTTGCTCTTGCAGCCCCATTGCCAACGCGGCATGGGCTGCGCGAATTCTGTGACGACGAATCGGATTGGCCATCTCCCGAGAAAGTTCACCCACGCTTTCCGGGCTGATCTTCACCATCAACCCGCCCGCCAGACGGCACAACTCTGGCTGCATTTTGTCGAACATTTCCAGCATGCGACTCAAGTTGAAACTATTCAACTCCTCACGGGCCGCATCGCGAACTTCCTCGACAGAGCTGTCGAGCCGCTCGATCAACAATCCAATCGCCTCAGGCACGTCGCGAGATCGCAATTGCGTTGTGGCCCACGCTTGGGTCTCAGGATCATCTGATTTCAAACTCTCGTAAACGATATCCTGCATGGCCGACGTATCCAGCGAGGAGATCACTTCCGCAGCCGCTAACCGACCATCCGGACCACCGTGCCGAACCACCCATTCCTGCACGCCGATTTTCTCGTCGTTCGGCATACCGGTGGCTGCCACGAACGCAACAAGGGGATCTTGCAGGTTTGGCGGAATCGTCGACAACGACAAACTATGTGGGTCGATCCAAGGGACATTCTCGATCTGCTGGAAGTTCTCCTGCTGGATTCGCGTCATTTTTTTCGGGAATGCCTGCAAAACATGACAGACGAATTCCGAGTCGTCCCGTTCCGCCATCGCCTGGAACACTTTGGGGTGCGGGTAGTTCTGCGACAACGAATCGAGCACCAACTGCATCACCCCCGGATGATTACTCGACATCAACAGCTCACCGGCCAATTCACGACACTCCGCACTCCCCTGCCAGAGCACTGTCTTCACGGCGAAGTTCTCGGGATCGCCCAACGCGAGAACACCCTCGACCACATTCCGAGGCCGCGTCAGTGTGTCGAACTGGCCGCAGGCTTGGTCGAAACTCGTCAACACCTCATCCTTGACTTGCGGTGCATTACGCAAGTATTTTCCACTCGCCTTGGTCTCTCTGTCGAACGTCAAATGCTCGTATAAATCGTTCACGAGATCCCGAATCGTCTCGGCCGCAGTGTCGGCCACGTCGCCATCGTCTTGACACAAGAGATCAAGCATCGCTGGAATTTGCTTGTAATTTTCGGTCACCCGCACAATCTCGAGTGCGCTGCGCCGCAGATCGTCATCGCCATGCAGCAAAGATTGCCGCAACGCCGAGTCGAGCAACCCGACTTGATCTGCAATCACACTCTTTGCTTCAGCGCAAAGTCCGTCGAACTGTCGAACCACTTCCACTTGCCCGCGGATGCTCTTACGCTTAATAAGCGACTCCGTCGCGATTTGCTGGGTACGTTCGTCGGTGACCGACAGCGCAGAGACCATCAGATCGATGGCATAGACATTAGCCGTCGACGTCAGTAGCGCAAACGTTTTTTTTAGCGGATCCGGCATCAACGGGGACCGAGAATTGGGGGGAAAGACTCTTCCTCTTCGTCCGTATCGTTCAACTCACCCTAATCTCTCGACCTCTGCTGAGGTGTCCGTCACGGCTGTTATGACCGTCAACTCCGCTTGATTTCACGATCAAACCTATGAAAACTGGATACCACATCTTCTCACGACGATGCTTTTGGTAACCTGTAGGGAGTCTGACCGATGTTTGGGAGAGTCTGATCGATGCCAGAAACACGAACTGCCGAAGAAATCCTCGAACAGTGTCATCTCGAAATCCGCTGTAAGTTGATTGAGATTGCGGCTTGTCTAGATCGTATCGAACGTTCCGGCGAATTTGACGTCGTTCGCAACGACCGGCGACTGGCACAATATCAGGAGAGCCTGCAAGTGCTCGCCAGCGACGGAGTCGACCGGGCCGAGAAATTGCAGATGATCTTCAGTGACGACTACATCCCCAACTGGAGCAAATAAAGCCGGTTGGGTTCCACATTTTGCACCGAGTATTTGAACTGCCATGTATTACATCGACCCACACGTGCATATGGTCTCCCGCGTGACCGACGACTACGAACGCATGGCCCGCATGGGCTGTGTGGCCGTCAGTGAACCCGCCTTCTGGGCCGGATTCGATCGCGGCAGCGTCGACGGTTTCCGCGACTACTTTCGCCAGCTCACCGAGTTCGAGCCGACACGCGCCGGCTGGTCGGGCATTCAGCATTTCACCTGGCTGTGCATCAACGCCAAGGAAGCCGAGAACGTCGAACTCTCGCGCGAAGTGATCGCCATGATCCCCGAATTCCTCGATCGTCCCGGCGTGATCGGTATCGGAGAAATCGGGCTGAACAAGAACACGATGAACGAGTCGACGATTTTCCGCGAACATCTCGACTTGGCCATGAAGACCAACGAACTCATTCTCATCCACACCCCTCACCTGCAAGACAAGTACCGCGGCACGCGGATGATTGTCGACATGCTGCTGGAAGACACGCGCATCCAGCCGCAGCGGGTGCTCATCGATCATGTCGAAGAACACACCGTTGGCGTCGCGCGGGAAGAAGGCTTCTGGTGCGCGATGACACTCTACCCCACCACCAAATGCACACCGGCCCGCGCAGCCGACATCATCGAGCGGTACGGCGACGACCGCATCATGGTCAACTCGGCTGGCGACTGGGGGCCTTCCAACCCGCTGGCCGTCCCCGACTTCATTCAGGAAATGCGACGTCGCGGACATTCCGAAGCGAAGATTCGCAAAATCGTTTACGACAACCCGCTCGAATTCTTCAACCAATCCAGCCGCTTCGAGTTCACTCCGCCGGATTCCGCATGGGACTCTCAGGCTGCTGATACTGACGCCGATTGAAGCTGATCGCAGCGGGATCACCAAACCGAATGACCAAACCGCTCGTCGTCCTCAACGTTGTCGGCCTGACTCACGAGATGATCGGCGAACACACGCCGCACATCAGTCGGTTAGCCCAAGACGGTTTCGCCCGGCCGATGGGAACCGTGCTGCCAGCTGTCACCTGCACTGCGCAGTCCACGCTACTCACCGGCTCGCTCCCGCGTGAGCACGGCGTGGTCGGCAACGGTTGGTATTTTCGCGATACGGCCGAGGTGCGGTTCTGGTTGCAGTCGAACCGTCTCGTCGAAGGCAAACGGCTTTATCAGGCGGGCCGCGATCAAGACGCCGACTACACCACCGCCAAACTCTTCTGGTGGTACAACATGTACGCCGACGTCGACTGGTCGGTCACCCCACGCCCTTCGTATCCGGCTGACGGCCGCAAAGTCTTCGATTCCTACAGCCACCCGGTCGAGTTGAAAAATCGTCTGCAAGAAAAACTCGGCGTCTTTCCGCTACTGAAGTTCTGGGGACCAGGAGCCGACATCAGCAGTTCCGCCTGGATCGCCGACGCCGCCGTCGAGGTGATGGCCACCCACGGCCCGTCGCTCTCGCTGGTCTACCTCCCCCATCTCGACTACGACCTGCAACGCTTCGGCCCCGACGACCCGAGTATCACAACCGCCTTGCAAGAGATCGATGCCCAAGCGGGCAAAGTGATCGACGCGGCACGCAATCGGGGAGCCGAGGTGGTCGTGCTTTCCGAATACGCCATCACCAGCGTCTCGCAACCAGTCCACATCAACCGCATTCTTCGCGAGCACGGTTATCTCGACGTGCGACG
>Ga0302139_10000257_pt1 | contig 23958 bp, 15 predicted proteins | sample CBN3_331_MG_FD_203104 | JGI IMG/M metagenome (GOLD analysis project Ga0302139, IMG submission 203104) | Marine microbial communities from Western Arctic Ocean, Canada - CBN3_33.1 | ecosystem: Environmental > Aquatic > Marine > Oceanic | place: Canada: Western Arctic Ocean | collected 2017-09-15 | reverse complement strand
GTTAGCGAGGGACGCAGGTTGAATCGCAATAAAGGTTAGGGAACCGCAGATCAACGCAGATGAACGCAGATTTTCGTAGAGGTTGTCTGTGGTAACTCTGCGAACGAAGTCAGCGAGAGACGGTTGATTGCATACGCATGATCAGTTCTCGTAACGTGACCATTTCCGAATCACCAGTTCCATGGCCCAGTCGCAAGCCAGCGAAATCCCACCGATCCACGCCGGTATTATGAAAGCCCACATCCATGAATCTTGTATGAACAATCGACGAATCAAGAAAATCGCAAACACAAAGAACGCGAAGAACATCCAGACGCCACGGAACATCGCACGGCTCTCTCGAAGCCTTTCGAGGACGCCCTTTGGGGGCATCTTCTTGACTCGATGCATCCAATAGCAGACTACGCGAGTCCAGAAGTAGAACATGCCGAATGCGCCTATATATTGAGCCAGCACGGCGAATGCCATCATTGTCGCTGGCATCAGCGAACCAATGACTTGGTACTTGATAGTCATCAGTGTCTCGACATTTCTCGGATGGCTTCTGTTTTGACCGAAACAATAGGCGAAGGAGCAGCGAGAATGCTGATTGGCTATCGCGGATTTCCATAGAGAACTACAGAATCTGTCGGACAAATCTGCGTTCATCTGCGTTGATCTGCGGTTCCCTTCTTTTTCATCGCTGGTCCTGCGTCCCTCGCTGACGCTTCGGGTTATGATTACCGCGCCGCCTCGATGGCATCGAGCATCGTTTGGATCGCGTCGTGGAACGTTGACTTGGCGATGTCGTTGTGGCCGTAGCCTTTCAGTTCCAGGAACCGCTTCTTGATACCTGCGGCTGATTTTTCAGGGGCCGCGTCGAACAGTCGCTGGCCGAATTGGATGGGGACGATCGTATCTTCACTGCCGTGAATGTGCAGGATGGGGCAGGTGACGTTTTTGATGCGCTCGACCGACGGGTACCGTTCCGTCAGCATCAGACTCACCGGAAACCAGGGGTAATGGAACGAGGCCGCGTCGACGAGGGACGAGAACGTCGAACTGAGAATCAACCCGGCCGGTGGCGTACCAGCTTGCGATATCTCGGCAGCCAACCGTGTGGCGACTCCCCCGCCCAGCGATTCACCATAGATCAGAATACGTTCGGGCGCGACATGTCGCTTTTCGGTGGCGTACTTCCAGACGGCCTGCGCGTCGGCGGCCAGTTTTTCTTCGCTGGGCGAACCGGGGTTGTCACCGTAGCCGCGGTAATCGAACAGAAACACATCGGCTCCGAGCTCCGTGAAGTCGGTGCAATCTTTCACACGTCGCCGCCGGTTCCCCGCGTTGCCGTGAAAGTAAATCACCAGCCAACGTCCCTCGGCCAGTTCTTTATCGCATTCATCCTGGTCAGCGGCCGTTCGTCCGGTAGGCAGTAAATGCCAGCCGTGCAACGTCAGACCGTCGTCGGTGGTAATGTCGACCGTATGCACGCGACCGGCCGGCAAACCGGCATCGGCGGGCGTCAACGTCGCCTTGATTGTCGGCAGATAGATCAACTTGCGTTGAAAAACACCAAGCATGACGGCCAGAGCCAGATAAGGAACGACGGCATAAATGACCACCACGCGACCGGCACGACGCGGCCACGTTCGCTGCGGTTGATCAGCTGCGGACCGCTCGGCCTGACTTCCCGACTCATGCTCCATCGTCGCCTCTCCCACCAAGACCGCATACCCATTTGACATTCTACGTTCGCTGCGACAAAGTTTGAACGATTGATTTTTAAAAAGGATTCTTGTCGCCCATGCGTATTCTCCCCGTTCTCGATTTGCTCGGTGGTGTTGTCGTGCGCGGCGTGGCGGGGCAGCGGGACGAGTATCGACCGGTTGAAAGCCGTCTTGTCGCAGGAGCCGAGCCGCTTGCAATCGCAAACGCACTTCGCGAAGCGTTCGGTTTCACCGAGTTCTACGTGGCCGATCTGGATGCAATTCTGCACGACCAACCCGCGTTGGAAACGTATCGCCGTCTGGTCGATGCGGGGCTGACGTTAATGGTCGATTGCGGCTTGCGCGATGTTGAGCGGGCGGAATTAGTTCTGGAAGCGGGAGCACGTTCGGTGATCGCAGGACTGGAAACGGCCCCTGGACCGGACTTTCTAAGTCAACTCGTTCAACGATTCAAAGCCGAACGCGTTGTCTTCAGTCTCGACCTCCAGAAAGGGCAGCCGCTGGGCGATATCTCCGGTTGGCGATCTGGCGACCCTGCGCAAATCGCTGCCGAAGCGGTTGAAAACGGTGTCGCACGCATGATCGTGCTCGACTTGGCCGGTGTGGGGGTGGGGCAAGGCGTGCCGACGAGTTCTCTCTGTCAGCAACTGCGCGCCGCTTATCCGAACTTGGAAATCATCACCGGCGGCGGGGTGCGGACGATCGACGACATTCGGGATCTGACGAACATCGGTCTGGATGGCGTGCTCGTCGCTTCGTCGTTGCACGACGGTCATATCTCGCCGGCCGATACGGCCAACTTGTAACGTGGTACCTGTAACGCGTTACTCGTCGACGCGCTCGAAGACGAGCGGGTGATCGGAATCGGGGTCGGCCACGCGCAGGCTGATCTTGCCGTCGAGCAAGTCGGTCAGTAGGTCACCACACACATCAGCTCGCCAACCGGTTGCTAATCGAGGTCGCGGCCCTTTGTCGTGGGCATCCAGATGCCAGCGCACGAGGCTGCGCAAGTCGGAGTTGGTGCCAACCAGCGACATGGCAACATCCAAGTCGGCACACCGATTCGCCAGCGCGATGCCCAGCAGTTTGCCCAGCACATGTTCGTCCTGTGACCGGTCTGGACGATCGCCCGCCCCCAACTTGGGCAAGTCTTTCTCATCGACTGCCAACCCCCGTTCGACGCACTTCACCAAATCGGGCGCGCACCGTTTGTAGTCGCCCCGATTCATATCGCGCGTGGCGGTCAATTCGCCGACGGTCTTCGGTTGCCGTTTGGCGACCTCCATCAAGAGGTCGTCACGCATCACACGGCGGACCGGTTTATCGCGTTTCTCTGCTTCGCTGTCACGCCAGTCGACCAGTTCCCGCAGCGTGGCCAACCCGCGACGCGACAACTTGTGCATTCCGGAAACTCGCTTCCACTTGGGGCGAGATCCGTCTCCGGAGATTTCGTCGATCATCCGTTCGAATTCGGCTTCGACCCACGCCAGCCGGTCTCGGGAAATCAGCGATTCCTGCTGACGTTGCCAGATTGTCAGCAGGTGCGTGACATCGTCGAGGGCGTAATCGATCTGCTTTTGCGACAACGGACGCCGCCGCCAATCGGTTCGCGTTTCACCGCTGTGGACCTTCTGGCCGAGAACACGGTTGACGAGATTGACGTAGGACAGCGGATAGCTGCGACTGAGCAGCCCCTCGGCCATTTGCACATCGACCAAATTTCGTGGCCGCGAACCGCCAAGGTCAAAGCAGAATTTAATTTCCGCCTGCCCGCCATGCACAATGACCGTCGTCTCCTCGTCGGCCATCAACTCCCACCAACAATCCAACGAGCCGACTTGGTAAGGGTCAACCGCCACGCACTCTGTGGCCGTGGCGAATTGCAGCAGGCACAACTCGGGGCGGTAGGTGTACTCCGAAACGAATTCCGTATCGAAGGCGACTAATCCCGCTTCACGCATGTGGGCGCACAGACCGACAAATTCCTCACGGTCTGTGATGAGCCCAGCCGGCGATTGCTGATTGTTTTCTTCGGTGTTCTCAGTCATAAGCGATGGATCGTCGCACGCGAACGCCCCGACTGCAAGGGTCGGTTGAAACAAGGAACCGAAGAGATGCAGTCAACCTTTACGGTGAATCCCGTTCGCCAAAGAAACTTGACCATGAAGCTCACCAAGACGAACTCAATACCAGCAGTGATTTCAGGTTTCGCAGAACCCACTTGTTGCACGATCGTTCCTCGGACAAGTCTTCCTGCTTGCTTCGAGTCTTCGCGACTTCGTGGTTCATCCCTGACGCGGCGAGCTGCCCGGCTGGCAATCTGCGGCGTTTGCGGGTGTCACGCAGCCTGTGCGAAATCGAGCTTCTCAGTTTGAGCGAATACTGGTACCTTCCCGCCCGTCTTTCCCGTTGATGATTCGATGAAGTGATCTCATTTCGTGCGTTGCCCAACGATTTCTGTTGGTTGTCGTCTTGGTCAGCCTGTGTGGTTGCATCACGTCGATGTGGCTGCCGGAAGCAGTGCCGCGTCAACCGGCGGGGTACGACGAAGAGGGTAGGTTGATCTACGGTGGCTACCTTTGAAATCTAAGAAGTCGACAGTGATAGATTGTTGAACGTAACAGCCAGCTTACGCTGGCCGCTCGCCTTGTTTTGTTTGCCACGGATGGCTCGATGTACAAGATTCTGCTTTGCCTGCGATATCTCCGCACGCGTTACATTGCGTTGGCTTGTATTGTCAGTGTGACGCTGGGTGTGGCGACGATGATTGTCGTCAACAGCGTGATGGCCGGGTTCTCCCACGAGATGCGTGATCGCATCCATGGGATTCTGGCTGACATTATTGTTGAGACCAACAGCCTCGACGGCAGCGCCGATGCCGAGCGGCATTTGCAGATTGTGCGCAACGTGGCGGGCGACCACATTGACGGCATGACGGCCACCGTCGAAATCTATGGCATGCTCAGCTTTCAGTATGCCGGACAGTGGATCACGCGGCCCGTCACCCTCATCGGCACCAACCCCACCGAAAAAGCAACCGTCAGTCCACTGCTGGATTACCTGGAAAGCTACAACGAACTGAAGGAAGGCAACCGCATCCTTCGCGGACCGTTGCGTTCACGCGACATGCCGCCTAGTTGGGAACTGACCGAGAAAGCCAAAGAATACCGCACCCGCTGGGTTGTACGACAACGGGCGCTTTACGAGAACGGACACGATCAGGGAATCGAGAACGGTGGCGACAACGGTAACCCCTTCTCAAACCTGCCCGCGCCACGAAAAACGGCCGACGAGAAAGTAGTCGCCGACAGCGATGTCGACCCCGATGACCCGGCCAACTTCGGTAAGCAGCCAGCCGGTCAACAGCCGGTTGCAGGAAACGATGCGCCGAACGATGTCGATGTCGATGATCTGTTCCCCAACGAAGCTTTGGCGACCAGTGAAGAACCCAACGACCCCAGCGAACCGTTGCCGGGGCGGCTTTACATTGGGGCGGGGCTGATCAGTTTTCCTTACGAAGATAAGGAAACCGGCGAAGTCCGGATGATGAAGATGGTCACGCCGGGCGATGACGTAAAGATCAGCACGATCTCATCCGGCCGCCCACCCGAGCCGCGACATTTTAATGCGACGGTGGTCGACGTCTTCAAAAGCGGCATGAGCGAGTACGATTCCAATCTCGTCTTTTGCAATCTCGAATACCTGCAACAGATGCGGGGCATGATTGACCCGGAATCTGGCACGCGGTCGATTACGTCGATTCAAATTCGCCTCAAAGACTTCAACAACGCCGAAGAGGTGGTCGCCAAGTTGAAGGCCGCGTTCCCACCCGGCATGTACACCGTGCGAACCTGGGAACAAAAACAAGGCCCGCTGTTGGCGGCTGTCGAAATCGAATCGGCCATTCTCAACGTGCTGTTGTTCCTGATCATTGCGGTGGCCGGGTTCGGCATTCTGGCGATCTTCTACATGATCGTCGTCGAAAAAACCCGCGACATCGGCATCTTGAAAGCCCTCGGTGCCAGTTCTCGCGGCATCATGAGCATCTTCCTGTCTTACGGACTGGCTTTGGGACTGGTCGGCAGCGGCGTCGGTGTGGCGATCGGCCTGACATTCGTCGCTTACATCAACCAGATCGAAGACGGCCTCACCTGGTTGACTGGTCGCAAGGTGTTTGACGAAACGATTTATTACTTCCCCGAAATTCCGACTTCGGTCGAACCGATGATGGTCACCTGGGTCGCGATCGGTGCGATGACAATCGCCGTCCTGGCCAGCATCCTCCCCGCCCGACGAGCCGCCAGCCTCAAACCCGTCGAAGCCCTCCGCTTCGAATAATTTATCCTTTCCGCGCCCCACCGTCTGCTACCCACTATCCACTATCCACTATCTCCTACCCACTATTGCCTCATGTCAATCACCCTTAACAACTCACAACCCACTCGCATGTTCCAACCCACAAGCGACACCCTTCCGCTCCAGCCGCCGCAAGTCGCGGCGGTGGCCATTGAAAAGGCGTATCGCAAAGGGAACCACAAGGTGCCCGTGCTGGGCGGCGTGAACATGCACGTCAATCGGGGTGAGTTTCTCTCGATCGTCGGACAATCCGGCTCGGGCAAAAGCACGCTAATGCACTTGATGGGGCTGCTCGACACACCGGACATCGGCGAAATCCATCTCGACGGCCAACGCATCGACGACCTACCCGTCGCCACGCGCGATCGGCTGCGAAACCGCGTGTTCGGGTTCATCTTCCAATTCTACCACCTGCTGCCCGAACTCACGTTGCTGGAAAACGTGGTCATGCCGTTGATGATCCGGCATTCACTCCCCGTATTCTGGAAACGTCGCAAGCAATACAAGGACCAGGCTCGCGAGATTATCACCAAAGTCGGCCTGGAACATCGGTTGAAGCACCGACCACGGGAACTCTCCGGCGGGGAAATGCAGCGGGCCGCCATCGCGCGGGCACTGATCGCCAAACCGGAGATTCTGCTGGCCGACGAACCGACGGGAAATCTCGATTCCGACACGGGACAGGAGATCATGGGACTGCTGCACAACTTGAACGAGCAGGAAAGCCTCACTATCATCATGGTAACCCACGACGATTCGATCGCCCGCCAGGCACACCGCATGGTTCGCCTGAGGGAAGGACGCATCGAAACGCTCGGCGAAGCCGCGTAAATAGTGCGACGCGGAGACAGGGCGGGCGGGTGGGTGACGGGGTGACTGGTTTCAGTCGCCCTTCCTGTTCCTCACCGTCCATCAGGCACCCCGCCGCATGTCATCCACTGTCTACCTCAACGGTTCGCTTGTTCCCACCGCTGACGCGAAAGTCAGCGTTTACGATCACGGTCTGCTTTACGGAGACGGCGTCTTCGAGGGCATCCGCGTGTACGGCGGGAACGTCTTCCTGCTCCGCGAACATGTGCTGCGCCTGTACGAAAGCGCGACGGCCATTCGCCTGACGATCCCCATCGGCCTGGAAGAAATGATCGCCGCCGTCGAGGAAACGGTCGCCGCCAACGGTATCACCGACGGCTACGTCCGGCTGGTCATCACGCGCGGATCGGGAACGCTGGGGCTGGACATCCGCAAAACGAGCAATCCGCAGGTGATTGTCATCGCGGATACCATCACTCTGTACCCACCCGAAATTTACGAAAACGGAATGGAACTGGTCACCGCCAGCACGATTCGCAACCATCCGGCCGCGCTGAGTCCGCAGATCAAATCGTTAAATTACTTGAACAACATCCTCGCGAAAATCGAAGGCACCGATGCGGGCAGCAGTGAAGCGTTAATGCTGAACCACAAAGGCGAAGTGGCCGAATGCACGGGCGATAACATTTTCGTCGTCAAGCACGGACGCATCAAGACACCACCGGTCGACGCGGGCATCCTGGCAGGCATCACGCGGAACATCGTGATCGAACTGGCCCGCGAAGCCGGGTTAACCGTCGATGAAGCCAACTTCACCCGTCACGACGTTTACACCGCCGAAGAATGCTTCCTCACCGGCACCGCGGCCGAAGTTGTCCCGGTTGTTAGCCTCGACCGTCGCACCATCGGCACCGGCCACCCCGGCCCGATCACCAAAGACCTCCGCGAACGCTTCCAGCAACTCACTCGCAACGCGAGTTAACGGCGAGCGGCCTGGCGTAAGCCGGCTGTTCCGAGCGTCTTGGAAGCGTTCCACAACGCATTGGAGACGATGATGAAACTGCGACCCAGTCGTTTCGGTCTTCTGCTGGCGATGGCTTTGATTGCCTGGCCCGCCTCAGTGAGTCTTGGCCAAGGTTCACAATCGCTGACCACCGAGCAACGGCAGACGTTCGACCAGGAATTGCGAACGCTGCAGGATTCGCTCGACACTCTGCAAGGCGACGTGGCCGATGCGGCGATTTTTTCCAAGGGTTTGGAGTGGGCGCTGCGATACGACAAGAAGTTCTCGCCGCGAGATGTCGCGCTGCTGCAAAACGCGATCGTACGCGGAAAACAACGTACCCAAGCCTTGGCGGCCGACCGCAAAATGTGGAGCACTCGCAAGGGCAAGCTCGCCTTGGGCTACGTTTCTCGGGTGGATGATTCCGTGCAGCCGTACGGCGTCATCATCCCGAAGAATTACGACCCTTCAAAGCCGATCCGGCTGGATGTCGTTTTGCATGGTAGTACGCGCCCGGTGGGCTTGAGCGAACTGAAGTTTATCGCTCGGTTTGATGGAAGCAGCAAGAAGCAGGCCACCCCTGCGAATAAGCCGTACATCGAACTGCATCCGCTAGGCCGCGTGGAGAACTGTTACCGCTGGGCCGGCGAGACCGACGTGTTTGAGGCCATCGAAGATGTTTGCCGGCGCTATAACATCGACCGTCGTCGGATTGTTTTGCGCGGGATGTCGATGGGCGCGTCGGGTACGTGGCATCTGGGACTAAAATACCCCGACCGTTTCGTCGCGATTGGGCCGTACTGCGGGTATGTCGATACGCATCGGTTCTCGGAAACGCCGCTGAAGAACTTCGTGAAGGTCGGCCCGCTGCCCGCACATCAGGAACTCGGGCTGCACATGCTCGATTCCGTTGACTACGCCGCCAACGCTGGCGTCGTTCCAGCCATCGCGTGCATCGGCGAGAAAGATGTCTTCTTTCAGGCGCATGTCATCATGGGGAACGCTATGAAGCGGGAAGGATTGACGATGGTCAATCTCATCTCGCCCGGCACCGGTCACGTCATCGATCCCGTCACCCATGCCGAGCAGATGCGACGGATCGGCCTGTACAACGCGAAGGGGTTAAACAGGCAGCCAGAGAAACTGAGGTTCGTCACCTGGACGCTGAAATATAGTCGCTGCCATTGGTTGGAAGTGCTCGGTCTGAAACAACATTACGCACGAGCCGAGATCTCTGCGCGCTTGCGTGATGATGTTGTCGAAATCGACGAACCGAAAAACATCACGCGTTTCGCAATCCGAACATCGCAACTAACGAAAGTCCCCCAGGCGCTACGCATCGGCACGACGGAACTGGCATTGCCGCAAAGAGCGGCCAAGAACTCCAAGGGAATCGTCGTCACTCGCCGAGACAACACCTGGTCAATTGTCGGCAAGGTCTCGCTGACGAGCAAACGCCCCGGTTTGCAAGGTCCGATTGACGACGCGTTCACGACACCGTTTCTTTGCGTGCGTGGTACGGGGCAACCGTGGAACCCCGCCGCCCAAGCCTACGCCGACGCCAGCTTGAAACGGTTCGCTGACGAATGGCATCACTACTTTCGCGGCCGACTCCCCATCAAAGACGACACCGACGTGACGGCCGAAGACTTACGCACGCGAAATCTGATCCTCTTCGGCGACCCGGGCAGCAACAGCTACATCGCGAAAGTGCTGCCTCATTTGCCGTTGAAGTGGTCGAAGGAAACACTCTCGTTCGGCAAGCGAGATTACTCTGCGAGCAATCACCTCCCCGCCTTGATTGCCCCCAATCCACTCTCCGGTGCGGACGGGCGTTACGTAGTGCTCAACAGCGGCCACACCTTCCGAGGAGCAGACCTGGGGAAACTCAATTACCTACTCTTTCCCCGCTGGGGCGACTGGGCCGTGCTGCAGATCGATCCCGCTCGCACCAATCCCGAGCCACTCGAAGACAACGTTCTGCGAGCCGGTTACTTCGACGAACAATGGCGGTTCCCGAGGTAGCAGACAGCGTCCGAAACGTTTGATCGGTCACGCCAACAGGCCTTTGACGACGTTGCCATGCACGTCGGTCAGCCGGTAACGGCGGCCTTGGAATTTATACGTCAAGCGTTCGTGGTCGATGCCCAGCAGATGCAGGATGGTGGCCTGTAAGTCGTGGACGACGACGGGGTCGCGGGCCACGCTGAAGCCGAAGTCATCGGAGGCACCGTAGGTCGTCCCGGCTTTGATTCCGCCGCCCGCCATCCAGACGGTGAAGGCATAAGGATGGTGGTCGCGGCCCCATCTCTTGGTGTCGCTGATCTTTCCTTGCAAGAACGGGGTGCGGCCGAATTCGCCACCCCAGATCACCAGCGTGTCTTCGAGAAGTCCGCGTTGTTCGAGGTCTTTCACCAGCGCGGCCGAGGGGGCATCGGTGTCGGTGCATTGCACCTTGAGTTGTGTGTTGAGATTGCGGTGCTGATCCCAACCGGCGTGCATCAATTGAATAAACCGCACGCCACTTTCGGCCAGCCGTCGGGCCATGAGACAGTTGTACGCAAAGGACCCCTTCAGTTGCACATCGGGGCCGTAGGATTCCAGAACATGCTTCGGCTCGTTTGAGAAATCGGTCAATGTGGGAACCGACGTCTGCATGCGGTAGGCCATTTCGTATTGGGCGATCCGCGTGTTGATTTCCGGATCGCCGATGACCTCGTAACGTCGCCGGTTGAGCTTCGCCAAGTCGTCGAGCATGCCACGACGGATCGAACGGCTGAGACCGGGCGGATCGGAAAGATACAACACCGGGTCTCCCGTGCCGCGAAACTTCACACCCTGATGCACGGTCGGCAGAAAACCGCTGCCCCAGTAGTAGTCGTAAAATATTTGACCGCAAGTCGCGCCTTTGTCGCGGGATGTCATGGCGACGAAAGCGGGCAGTTCTTCGGTTTCGCTACCCAAGCCGTAGCTCAGCCAAGCCCCCATGCTGGGACGGCCGGGGCGTTCGTCTCCGGTCATGAAATTCGTAATGGAGGGCGCATGATTGACCTGCGTGGTTGTCATCGACTTGATGAAACAGAGCTTGTCGGCGATCGCGGCGGTGTGCGGGAGAAAACTGCAAACGGTGGCATCACTTTCACCGTGTCGTTTGAACTTCGTGATTTCGGCCAGGCAGGGTCGCTCTGTTTGGCCGCCGGTCATTGTGCTGAAGCGTTTGCCGGATGCGATTTCGTCGGGGATTTGCTTGCCGTGCTGCTCGCGAAGCTTGGGCTTCCAATCGAACAGGTCGACGTGCGACGGTGCTCCGTTTTGCAGCAGATAAATCACCCGCTTGGCTTTGGGTGCAAAATGAGGCAAGTCGGGCAATCCGCCGTGTCGCTTTGAATCGGCCGCTGATGTTTCACCTGTCAAAAGCGATCCGAGCGCGGCTGCACCGATTCCCGTCGCGCCTTGTCCGAAGAACTGACGGCGAGTGGTCAGCGCAGAATGTTCGATTACCGGGTGCATCGTTAATTCCCTGGGTTTATTCCCTGGTCAAGACTTCATCGAGATTCAATAGCAACGAACAAACAACCGTGTAAGCCGCATGATCGGCCGCATTCAACTTCGTGTCGCGCGGCGATTGCCCGACAGCGAGCAGTTTCGCGGCTTCGTCGGGATGCGCGGCAAACTCGGCCTGCAACGTTTTCCAGCGTTTGGTCAGTAGTTGCAGCTCTGCCGGCTCGGGAGCCCGCGTCGCCGCCAGACGAAAAGCGAACTGGATACGCTCTGCGGGCGTTTCACCTTGCTGCATGGCGCGTTGGGCCATCACCCGCGAGGCTTCGACGAACGTCGTTTCGTTCAATGTGGTCAGTGCGTGCAGCGGCGTGTTGGTTCGCGAAGGTTTGACTTCACAGGTTTGCCGTTTGCCGCTATCAAACAGCATGGTCGGTCCGACGATCCGCCGCCAGAAAACATACAGACTGCGACGATAAAGACTCTCGCCCTTGTCGGACTGGTAGCGAATCTTACCGAAGGTGGCATCGGCCCAGATACCGCTGGGCTGATACGGTTTGACCGACGGTCCGCCAATCCGTTCTGTCAGCAAGCCGCTGACAGCCAACGCCTGATCGCGCAGCATCCACGAGGGCATGCGGTGCCTGGCCCCTCGGCTCAGTAGCAGATTTTCGCGGTCTTTCTGGAGCAATGTCGGCGTCACACGTGATGACTGACGGTACGTGGCGCTCATCACGATCAGCTTTTGAACCGCTTTGACGTTCCATCCGCTGGCGACAAACCGGCTCGCCAACCAGTCCAGTAGCAGCGGATGAGATGGCCGGCTGCCTTGGCGTCCGAAGTCTTCCGACGTCTTGACCAGGCCGGTTCCAAAGAAGGTTTGCCAGTAGCGATTAACCGTCACGCGGGCCGTTAATGGGTTAGCCGGATCGACCAACCAGCGAGCCAACGCCAACCGGTTACGCGGCGCGTTCTTCGGCAAAGAAGGTAAGAACGCGGGCGTGCCGGCATTCACTGCGTCAAGCGGCTTGTTGTAGAGGCCTCGCAAGAGAACCGACGCCTTACGCCGCTTGGCTTCGGGAAGTTCGTCCATCACCATGACCGTCACGGTCGCCTTGGCGATGGCGGATCGACTTGCTTCCAACTTCGTCAACTCGCCTTTCCACTTCTTCCATTGATCCGAATGGCCTGCTCGGTAGTACGTGCGAATCGCGGCCCGTTGCGTGTCATTTCGTTTGGCCGCTTCGACTCGCAGCAGTTTGGCGATCTCCGGGGGAAACCCACCGACCGATTCGCCGACCAGTTTGAAATAGAAACCGCCAATGCCGCCGGTGTTGACGATTTTTATCAACAGTTCGTTCTGGCCGGTACGCAAGTCGAGCGTAATTTTCTCTTGATCGGCTTTCGCTGCGCGATTGACATCTTTCGACAGCACGGCCTTGCCGTTCAGCCAGAGCTTGATTCCGTCATCCGATCCCAGCGAAAGCTTGATGCTGGTCGCACCCGGCGACTGGAGTGTCCGATAAAAATACGTCGCACCGACGGTCTCGGGTAACGGGTAGACTTTGCCATCAACGACTTTCGGTTCCGCTCGCCAGACCAATTTGCCATCGGCGTATGTCTTCTTCAGGTCGACTCCCTTTTCGGGGCCGAAGTCTTCTTTTAGCAATTGCGCGCCGCCTGCTGCACGCGGGAACGGGCCGAGCATCGACCAGTTGCTGAGTGTCACTTTGCCCGAACCGGTAACCTTGGCGAGCCGTGTATTCGCCTCCGCTTCCCATACCGCCTGGGCTTTGTCGATGGTCGGCAACGGGGCGCTCATCTGTTTTTTCAACGCGGCGATTGCCCGCGTCATTTCAGCCAACTGCTGCCGCTTTTCAGGTGGAACATATTGAAGCGTCGGGGGAGCCTTCCCACCGCCGCGCGTACCGCTTTCGGAGGTGTTGTTGAAGAAGGAGTAGAGCTGGTAATACTCCTGCTGAGTCATCGGGTCGAACTTGTGATCGTGGCAACGACAGCAGGTCATCGTCAGCCCCAGCCAGACGGTGGATGTGGTTTCGGTTCGATCGAAGACATTTTCGACGCGCGTTTCCTCGGCAATCCGTCCGCCTTCGCCGTTGTACATGTGGTTGCGATTGAACCCTGTGGCGACAATCTGCTCCTGCGTCGCGGATGGCAGCAAGTCGCCCGCCAGCATCTCGATGGTGAACTGATCGAAGGGCTGGTTGTTATTCAACGAGCGAATCAGCCATTCACGCCAAGGCCACATCGTACGGGTGGGATCTCCTTGGAACCCATCGGTGTCGGCATAGCGTGAGGCATCGAGCCATTCCCAAGCCATCCGCTCGCCATATCGTGGCGATTTGAGCAAACGATCGACAACGTTCTCGTAGGCCTGTTTCGACTTATCCGCCAGAAACGCGTCGACTTCCGCCGGTGTCGGGGGCAGCCCGGTGAGGTCCAACGTGACGCGGCGAATGAGCGTTTCGCGACTGGCGACCAGCGAAGGTGTCAGCCCGGACTTCACCAGTCGTGACAACACGAAGCGATCGATGTCGTTACGTGGCCACTTCGAGCCTCCCACATCCGGCCGCTGAGGCAGTGTGCGGAGAGCGAATGCCCAATGGTCATTCCAGGCGGCTCCTTCCGTTACCCATTGTCGGAGAAGTTTCTTCTGACTGTCGGTCAGGGTGAGTTTTGAATCCGCCGGCGGCATTTGTTCGTCGGCATCTTTGGAGAAAATGCGCCGCAGGGCTTCGCTTTGATCCGGTTTGGATGCCCGAAACGCAGCTTTGCCATCGCGGACACCCAGCGCACCCTGCCTGGTATCCAAGCGAAGTTCGGCTTCCCGCGTTTTAGCGTCGGGGCCGTGACAGGCGTAGCATTTGTCGGCCAGGATGGGGCGGATGTCACGATCAAAATCAACAGGAGCTGACCAGCCCGTGTCTTGAGCGAAGAGTGAAAGCAGCAACGCCAGCGGAACGGCCAGATGAATCGTCGATGTGTGCGACACGGCAACCCTCTTACCAAACGGTGGTTGGACGGCAGTTCGACAGCAGCGGATGTATGAGGCCGCCCCGAGAGGACGACCCGCACATTCATTGTCTCGCAACGACACCCCAGAGACAACGCCGAGCGAAACTGAAAGGGCTTTGCGCAGGCCCACCGACAACTTCGCTGCGGCGATCGCAACGTCGAACTTCTCTTCACCGGACTGCGGCTGGCGGTTACCCCATCAGCTCGGGAATGGGTTTCCCTTCGTCGACAAGGCGTGTCGGGCGGCCGTTGAAGTCGTTGAGCGTGGTTCTTGAGGAATCGATACCCAAGTGGTGATAGATGGTGGCCAGAAAATCGCCCGACCCACAGATTCGTTCGATTGAATCTTCGCCGAGTTTGTCTGAGGCTCCGATAAAGCGACCGGTATCGAGTCCGCCTCCGGCCCAGATGTTCGAGAAGGCGCGGGGCCAATGATCTCGGCCGGGCTGCTTCGTGCCAGCCGGAGCACTGGCGTTTCCGGCACCCGTACTGGGCTGGTAGCTAATTTTGGGAGTGCGACCGAATTCGCCCGTGACGACAACCAACACGCGTTTGGCGAGGCCGCGTTCGTGGATGTCTTCGATCAGTGCGGAAACTGCTTGGTCGTAGGCTTGCGCACGGAACCGGAGCGCATCGAAAACGTGATGGTTCACGGCATGGTCGTCCCAGTTGTTGACACGACCGCACAGTGGGCCGCGTAAACTGGATGTCAGAACTTCAACACCGGCTTCGACAAGACGGCGTGCCATCAACAACTGCTGCCCCCATGTGTTGCGACCGTAACGGTCGCGGGTGCGATCGTCTTCTTTGCTGAGGTCGAAGGCTTCTTTGGTTTTCGGGTTCGTCAGCAGTGTCATGGCTTGCGTTTCAAACTCGTCCAACGCTTGTAGTTCGCCAGCCTGATCGAAGGCCCGCTCCAGCGTGTCGAGATTTTTTCGCAACGAGGCACGACGGCTCAGGTGCTTGACCTCGCCTGCATCTGACAGACCGATATTGGGAACAGAGAAGTTGGGCTTGTTGGGATCGCCGGTGACCGAAAATGGCGAGTAAGCCTGCCCCAGATACGCCGGACCGTTGTAAGACCCGGGCGAATTGATTCCAACGTAGGCAGGCAGGGGGTTCGTTCGCGGCCCCATTTTCGATCGCAGGTAGTTGGCCACCGACATCCAGTCGGGCAACTTGGGTTTCGTTTTGTCGCGGGTGTCGGTATCGCCAGAGAGCATTCGCATGGTGCCGGCCGGGTGACCGGGGCTTCCGTGTCGCATCGACCGCAAGACGGTGATCTTGTCGGCGATCTTCGCTTGCAGCGGAAGCAGTTCTGTGAAATTCATGCCGGGCACGTTGGTCGGAATCGTTCCGAACGGGCCACGGTACTCGCTGGGAGCTTCCGGTTTGGGATCGTAGGTGTCGATGTGCGAGCAACCACCCGGCTGCCAGACCATGATCACGGCCGTTTTTTCCGCTTGGTTTGCGGTGGATGTTTCTGCCTTGAGCTTGAGCACTTCCGGCAAGCTCAGTGTTGCAAACCCGGCCAAACCCATTCGCAGAAATCCGCGACGAGATTCCGGACCTGGGCAGAGAATGCTGGATGTTGCGTTGAATGGGTGAGTCATTTCTTCTCCGCGGGTTTGACGCGAATTCTAATGGGCGTCGACACGATGATATCGACGATGTCTTTCGGCTTGGCTTTGGCTGTGGCCGCCTTCAGTTTTCGGTCGGCAGCCACGACTGCTGCTTCTGCGGTCTTCTGCTTCGCAGTCGCAACGTTCGCCGCCTGGCCTGCTTCTACTCTCTGATCGTCCGGTGCAGAACTGGCGGTTTCGGTCAGAGTTTTCGCTTCGGCTGCCAATTCCTCGGCAAGCTGTTTTGCCTGCTTGAGTTCTTTTTCCGCAGTGACCACTGCCTCAAGGTTATATCGGTACTTTGCTACGGCGCTGCCATAGAAAGCGATGACATAATCTCCGGGCGGCGTTTTCATTTTCGCCAGGTCGAGAACAGCCTCTGAAGCGTCGGCGTTCAGAGGGGCGTCGAAAGCAGGGACTGCTCCGATGCCGGTGCCCCAAGTCTTCAGGCTGATGTTGGCTCCGGAAAATTCGCAGCGGCGTGTGTGGACGAGCGGAATGGTGAGCTTCTCACCAGCCGTCACTTCCCAGACCTTATTCTGTTTCGGTGCAATAGTGATGGGAGCAAGTTCAGAACTGCAGACCGAAACCGGCAAGTCGGCCAGCAGTCGCGGACTCGGGATTTCTCGGCTGGCATCGGGAACGGGCCATTGCATGGAAGCCATACGGCAAGGATGCGAAACGACTTTTCCGTTGATCGTGGCTCGGCCGATGAACGAGGCGCGCGTAAGTGCGCGCGGTGCATTTTGGTCGGCGCTGACCAGCATGATGCCCCGCGATTGACCGGCGGGAATCTTCACACCGGCGGCGATGACGCCTTGGGGCAGGCCGCCCAAGGCCAGGTCGATCTCGCCTTTGAAACCATCACGGCGAACGACGACCACTTCGATTGCCATCGTAGAACCACCACGCAGAGCGATCGGTTTCGAGAGGGCGTTGCGATCACCGTTTCGCAAGTTCATGTGCAGCGCCCATCCGACCAGTGCAAAATCGGGAGCCGCCTTGCGAATGACCAAGCGATAGATGTTTCGCGGATCTCTGCGCGTGCCGCCGAACAGGTCGCGGAGATGCAGGCGATGCACGCCGTCTTCTTTGATTTCCAACTTGCCGAGGATGTCGGTCGAACCGGCGTTGTATGGAGGGCCGTTGTAGGAGTAGCCGTTGGTAGAAACTTTTATCGGGCTGGGGATGTCGCTGAGTTCCACTAGGTCGGTGAGTTTTTCAGCCGCCCCGTTGCCGGTGACGTGTTGCACAACAATGGCCGGATCGGTCGGCAGGCCGAACCGCTCGGAGGCCACTTCCACCCACCAGACTTCACCCTTCTTTGCTGTGAACTCAAACGTGTCGACATCGGCTGCAGGGAAGAAACTTCCCGCAATGTCACAGGGCAGAGTGATTTTCTGGGCCTGCGCGTGCTTGTTGTTGGGTTCGGTGTCAACCACGGTCGCTTTGAGCTGCAACCCGACCGGCGGCCACGAGAACGAACTGACATTTTGAATGGCGGGCAGCCGGGGAACGGCCTGGCCGACGGCTGCCTCTCTGAGGGCGAGACGATAAAAGTAATGTGGCCCACCGTTATATGTCAGTTCGTGAACTTTGATGACATACGTGCCGGCTGTCGGTGCTGTGAAGTCGAGTGCTCCACCGCGACGTTCGACTAGCAGGTCGGCTCCTTTGGCATCAGCGATGATTACTACTGGCTTGAGTTTGGAATCGATGCCCTTCGCGGCGCAGTCCACAACGATGCGTTGGCCTTGCTTGGCTTGGAACGAGTAGAAATCGACAGACTGCCTTGTCATCACCGCGTTGCAGATGGAGTTCACCGGCAACGGCATGGCGGTTTTTAAGGACGTGTTCGGTTTGGCCTGGTTCGCTTCCGGCAGTGTGCCGACGTTGAAGACGCGCGACGAGGAAACGCCCAACCGCGTCATCACGCGGGCCTCGTGAATCCCGGTGGGGCAGTTGTTCGCAATCGTGATCGTGAATTTGTTTGGAGTCGGCTTTCCACTTTTGTCGAGCGTGGGAGTCGCGGTGATGCCGGCGTGTGAGAAAATGAGATTCTCGATGTCTTCCAGATTGTCACCGGCAATTGTGACTTCAACGCGGGTACCCACCTGCCCACCCATCGGCATCGTCGTCAGCAATCGCGGAGCCGGCAGGCAGACTGACTGTGCTTTCGCTGCTGATGTCATCAACAGCGAGGCAGCAAAAAGTGACGCAACAAGACGAATGTCGTTTTTCATTGCTTTTCCTTAATCACCCCATTGCTCGATACACCAAAGGCTGCCCGTGGCAGAATGGCGGGGCCGTCGTTTGTTTGGCTAATGATTAAACAGAAATTCCTTCGTGTTCATCAAGGCCCAGATCAAGTCCTGGAAGTTCTGACGAGCGGCCTTGCTCTTCTCTATCGGCTGACCTGCGGCGTCGACAAGCGGCTCATTGAGATAGTCCAGCGCCGTTCGCAGTTCGCCGGGGCGTGGTTGGCGTGAGAAAGCGGCGAGGTACAAGCCCACGATTTTCTCTTCTGCCGGGCTGTCGGACTTCGCCAAGCTTGCCGCCCGGCCGGTGCCGGTGGCAAGTTTTGTCTTCATTTCCGCAGAGTTAATCAGGTGCAAACTTTGAGCGAGGCTGGAAGATTGTACGCGTTCGCATTCGCAGACGCTCTGGCTGTTCGGTCGGCCGAAGACCTTGAGAAACGCTGAGGACTTATTGTAGCTGTTGTCTGGCAAGGCAATGGCCCGGGTTCCGCGCGGCAGGTTGGCAAACACGGTGGTCGTCCCAGTCATGTCGTCGACTGCGTCTAACAACACTTCGGCCTGTAACCGGCGCGGGTAGTACCGTGAGTAGTTCTGCCTGTCGGCCCGATTGTGCTCGTTCGGCATTGCGCTTAGCTGATACGCTTGCGACCGTGTGATCTTGCGAATGAGATCCTTTAAATCGAAACCACTGCTGATGAAATGTTTTTCCAAGGCCGCCAGCAATTCCGGATTGGTTGGTGGGTTCGTGTCTCGAATGTCGTCTTCCGGTTCGATCAAGCCGCGTTTGAAAAAGTGTTTCCAGTAACGATTGACCAACGCCTTGGCGAAGAACGGGTTCTCCTTGGAACTCATCCAGTCGGCCAACCGCAGGCGGGGATCGTCATCGGGGGCGATCTGTCCGACGTCGTCTCCCAGCGCGGCGGGCCTCAACGCTTCACCCGTTTTGACGTTCTTCGCGGTGGCCGTTCCACGTTTGTGGAAGATGAGATCTTCACCGCGTGTGGCCGTCGGTTTGCGTCCGATTTGACTGAAGAAAGCCGCGAGACTGTAGTAGTCGTCCTGGCTCCAGCGTTCAAACGGGTGATGGTGACATTGGGCACATTGCATGCGCACCCCCAGAAACAACTGAGCGACATCTTCGAGCTGCTCTTTGGGATCCTTCACCCGCTTGTACCAGGCCACCGGTGGGTTACCGATCACCGTTCCCGTGGCGGCCAGCAGTTCTCGGACGAACTGGTCGTAGGGAACGTTGGCGAGCAGGCTATCGCGAATCCAGGCGTGAAACGCGAAGTTGGATGTGATGTCGCTGGCGTTGTCGCGTCGGTTCTTCAGCAGGGGAACCCATTTGCTCGCAAAGAAGTCGGCGTATTGCGGACTCCGCAGCAGTCGATCAATCACCTGATCGCGCTTGTCGCTTGCGGAACTCACCAGGAACGCGGTGGATTCCTCTTCGGTGGGAAGTCGCCCGGCGATGTCTAACGTGACGCGACGTAAAAAGGTGGCGTCGTCACACACCGGTGACGGAGGAATTCCCAACTCTTTCAGGTTTGCAAAGACGTGCTTATCGACGAAGTTCTTTTCCGTCGGCAGATTCTCAACCGGCGCTCCCAGCGGGACCGCCGCAGTGAAAACGCCAACTTGGCCCTGGTAACGCACCATCACAGACACTTTGCCCGGAAGGTCGTGAACTTCCACCAGCCCCTCTTCGGTCACGTGGGCCATGGCTTCGGCGTTGGATTCGTAAAGGGCAAGCTGCGTCGCATCGCGGACACTGCCGTCGGAGTACGTTGCCAGCGCTTTCAGTTGCTGCCGGCCGCCCATGTTGACCAGTCCGCGTGTCGGCTGTATTTCGACCGACACAAGCGTCGGTTCCGAGCCGGTGCTGTATGGGGCACCCTGCTCGATCCAATTGAGAAGTAAGGCGTAACCCTCGGAGTCTTGGCTCAGTCGAGTACCGCCACCGTGTGGTGTTCGACCAGACGCCTTCGTGAGAATCAGACTTCGCCCAGGCGCGGCGGGAAATAACCGCCGACCGCGTCCGTCCTTCACAAGTTGGGCGTAGTCATCTCGCGGCTCGAACCCGAGCAGTGAAAGTTGAAACCCCTTCTGTCCACCACCCGCTTTGGCATGGCACGCGCCCGCGTTGCAGCCCGCCTTTGTCAAAACGGGAATGACATCGTTGACAAAGCTGACCGGAGAATCTGCCTCACCCGCAAAACATGGCGAACAGGCCATGAAAGTGATGGCAACAAAAGACAGCAGACTGCGACGCAGCCCGCTTTGCGGGACGTTGTAGGATGGGGCCATGTCGTTTCCGATTGAGGCCAAGAGGCGGGATTCTCCTGCAAATGGTGTAACCCACCGGCAGGGAGAACACGTCAATTGTAATCCCACGGAATAGGTGAGTCTACTGACAAACCCTACTACACTCTCAGCGAAAGAACGGCACTTTGAGGAATTGAACGTCCGCAGGATGTGTCGCCCGAACCCATCCTGCGGATTTCGCTTGCGATTACCACTTATCGGTCCGAAAAGGAGACGCCGGAATGCCTTCCTTGTTGTACAGGTTGGCTCCTGCCGGGTGCATCGAGTAGCCATAACGCACGGCAACTGGCTGGGCAACATTCGGTGAACTGACGACAATATCGCCTCCGTCGATCTTCGCTTCAGCCCAATGCCATTTCTTGTCAGCCCCGGCAATCGCGAATCGTTCGAGCTTGCCGTCTTTGACTTCCGTTGTCGGCTTAAGCCCCTGCTTACTGCCGACAATCAGGCCGGCACCGACGTGGTCGAATTTCAGGCGAACAGCGCTGCCCTCGACCTTGTGACTTTTGTAAAGCGGTCCAGCAGGGACGAGGTCTTTCTTTCCGTAAGTCTGATGCAAGGCCCACTGACCAAGTCGCCAACCGACGTCCTGCTTGTTGCGAGGATGAATGTCGTTGGCTTCCCCGATGTCGATAATAACGGCCATGCCGGTGTGCTTGATGTTCAACGCTTTCCGCTGGGCTTCGCGAAGTTTCGACCAGCCATTGCCCCCGGCAGCGTCTTCTTTAGGCTTCTGGAAGTTGGCCAGTTGCACCCAGTAAAACGCCAGGTCGGGGTTGAACAGCTTTCGCCAGCCGTTTACCAGCGCCTGTGTTTTGTGATAGTAGGATTCGCCTTCGTTACCGTTCGACTCACCCTGGTACCAGATGGCACCCCGCATTGCGAAGGGGGCCAATGGATGGATCATCGAGTTGTAAATCGCGGATGGGGATCGACCCGAAACCTTGCTCTCTGCGGTGCGACCATCGACTTCGTCGGCAATCTTCTTGAGTTCCGGCACGCTGTGGAACCCGGCCGGTGATGTCCACGGCTCAATCCGTGTGCCGCCCCAGTTCGAGCCAACCAGCCCAACCGGCACGTCCAACTCCTGTTGAAGTCGTCGACCGAAGAAGTAACCCACGGCCGAGAAACCACCCGCTGTCTTTGGATCACATGCCGTCCAACTGCCGGGGCATTTGTCCTGCGCCAGCGGAGAGGTGATGTGGCCGGGGACGTTGAACAGGCGGATCAACGGGTGACTGGCATTGGCAACTTCTTCTTTGCCGTTGAGTGTCTGAGCGAGTCGCCATTCCATGTTTGACTGGCCGGAACAAATCCAGACTTCACCGACGAGCACGTCCTTCAAGGCGAGCTTATTCTTTCCAGAAACCGTCAACGCCTGGCCCTTGGCGTTCGCCTTGAGCGGATCAAGTTTGACCTGCCAGCGTCCGTCCTTGCCGGCCTCGGTCTTCTGTGTTTGTTTGCCGAATGCGACGGTCACCTCTTCACCCGGATCGGCCCATCCCCAAACCGGCACCGCGAGTTCGCGTTGCAACACCATCGAGTCGCTGAAGATCGATGCCAGTTCGACATCTGCCTGGGCCGTGCCAACGAATGAGGCACAGAGCAATGTGAGGAGGGCGGTTCTGAAGCGGAATTCAAATCTCATGTTGTACTCCTTGGGAATGCGACCTGCGGGATTCAATCTTGAACCTCATAGCGTACAGCACCAACCGCTGGCAGTCACGTCAGGCGTCGAGATCTTCATTCCAAACGGTCTGGTAGGCACCGATGGACTCAAAGTAAGACAACATCGCCGCGTAGAAGTCGTGGCCGCCCAGCGTCGCACTGTCTCCCACAACAATCAGTTTCCGGCGTGCTCTTGTCAGGGCCACGTTCATGCGTCGCGTGTCGGCGAGAAATCCAATTTCACCGGTCGCGTTGGAGCGAACGCAAGAAATCAACACGGCTTCTTTTTCGCGTCCCTGAAAGCCATCGACGGTGTCGATTTCCAAATCGTCCGCATCCCACTGTTCGCGGAGCCATCGAACCTGCGCAGAGTAAGGTGCAATCACAGCCATGTCGCGAGGACTCAATCCGGCCTCTTGCAACTGTCGAACCTTGCGAAGCACGAACGCCCCCTCTTTGGGATTCCGCTTGCTCTCGCCGTTCGGTTCCAGTTCCTCATGCCAGTCGGCTCCCGCCGTATCGATGAAAGTGACGGGGTCAATCGTCAGCAACGAAGGTTCGATCACTGGTAGGTCATGCAGCAGATGAGACGCAACGGTTTCATGGGCCTCAAGGGTGTCATCATAAAACTGCTGCGATGAAAACTGCATGATCTGCGTGTGCATGCGGTATTGGACATCGAGTTGCCTTGTCACCGAGTCGCCGTAATGACCGACCAAGCGTTCCAGCAGGCTTGTCGCCAGACCCGCGCGTGCTGCCGGTTTCGAGAGAACCGTGGGGGGAAGCTGGCAATGATCACCGGCCAGCACAATTCGCTCGGCTCGTAACACGGGAATCCAACAGCCCGGTTCGGTGCTTTGGCACGCTTCGTCAATCACCACCAGTCCAAAGCGAAGGTCGCCCAGCAAATCTTCATTGAAGGTCGTTGTCGCGCACACAACGTCGGCTCGATCCAGCACCGTTTTCACTGCCTGTCGTTCAAGCATTCTCGCGTCGCCCTTCAGTCGTCGCGCCTCACGTCGCATGTCCTGCTTGGCCCCCGGAGCCGGCTTCGCACGTGTGAACCGCCCAGCCTTGCGAAACAGTCTCTCCGCCTCACGAAGCATATCACGCACGATGCTCATCATTTCGTCGTCGGCCACTTGAGCATCAAGTGTGAATTCGCGCAGACGCTCATCCACACGCGCCGGATGTCCCACGCGAACAACTTTCTGACGAGCCGCGACCAGTCGGGCCAGCAGGTTGTCGGAGGCCGTATTGCTCGGCGCGCAGGCGAGGACTTTGTGGCCCTGTTGGATCGCTTGGCAGATCAGTTCGACAACCGTCGTTGTCTTTCCTGTCCCCGGAGGCCCGTGGATGATCGCCAGATCTTGAGACGCCAAAGCGAATTGCACGGCTTCTTGTTGCGACGAATTCAACGACGTGGCGAACTCCAACTCGGGCAATTCCAAGAGCCGGGGTTCCCGCTCGCCAAGCAACACGTCCCGCAACTGAGCCGTGCGCCCACCCGCATTCTCAACGGCGCGCAACGCGGCGGTTTGCCGCTTGCGAGTGATCTCATCTGCCGCCAGGTCGAGCCGAAACCGATCCCCTTCCGGCCAGTCATCCACCGACACTTCGATCGAATCGCGGCGACGCGCACTCACCACGCCCTGCTGTGATTCGCCCTCGGC
>Ga0302139_10000244_pt1 | contig 24333 bp, 20 predicted proteins | sample CBN3_331_MG_FD_203104 | JGI IMG/M metagenome (GOLD analysis project Ga0302139, IMG submission 203104) | Marine microbial communities from Western Arctic Ocean, Canada - CBN3_33.1 | ecosystem: Environmental > Aquatic > Marine > Oceanic | place: Canada: Western Arctic Ocean | collected 2017-09-15 | reverse complement strand
CGAACCATGGCGTTCCGTGTCCCCCGGTCATCGCAATCATCAATCGACTTGCCAAAATCTTTGGTCCAGGCATTCCGGGACCGATCGCATCACGCATGTGTACGTTCGTGAACATTTCGGGCCCGGCGGCGATTCCGGCACTCCCAAGATCCCGTATCGTCGTGACCCCTTGCCTCACTGTCCACGCTGCGTACTTGGCGGATTCCAACGCCCGGGGACCCGGTTCAGTATGTAGCCGACTAACATTCCCGGAGTGGTACTCGTCCTGTGTAGCCCAGCGAATCCATTTATGCGACAAGTGATCATGGCAGTTGATGAGGCCGGGCATGAGCCAGTGATCAGTACCATCGATTACCAGGGCATCAGTTGGGGGTGAATAATCTGTGCCACCAATGGCGGTAATCCTGTCTCCTTCAACCACAACCGTGGTATCAGATTTCACACCACCACACCCGTCGATCACGCCAACATGGTCAAATACGATGGATGTCACTAGCCTAATATCCTCCTGTTATACGGGGCTATGGAATCTCTCGAATCCCCTCTGCGTCTGGGAGAGGGTGCAGGGAACAGGCGTGGATTTCAATCCACACCTGGAGGCAAGTGCGACCATTTACGCGCAACGGAGGGCCCCGGTCGGGAAGCCTCCGTTGCGCGTAATCGTCCGGTGCTCTTTAGATCACGTGGAAGAGCAGCAAGTGCTCTCTGAGGACGTCGACTCCGAAGTCGTTTTCCACGTCCCTTAGGACCGAGTGGATGTGGTTGGCGTCGTTCTGGCGGTTGTCGTACTCGATGACGAAGTCACCGCTGTGGATACGGTAGTAGTGGTTCTGGCCGTGCTCCATGCCGCCTGACCAGGCGAGGTGGAAGTTCTCGACACCGTCTTCACGTATCTGCTCAAGAACCTTTCCGACTCCCTTGTCCTCAAACTCGCTTCGCACCTGGCTCGTGTACTCGGCAATAAGAGAAGTAAGCATCTCTTTCTGGGTGCCGTTCATCTGCCCGCCGCGGATGCCTTCCTCTTTGGGGATCAGTGCCTTGGAGCTGTTGTACGTGAGGATGTCGAAAGGGGCGTCTTCAGCAATCACGGCTATGGAGCGCTGGCTGGAATCCAGGGAGTTGCCAAGCTCGAGGCCCATGTCTTCTCGGCGACCCAAGATGTTGCGCCCGGCGTGCTTTTGGCCGGCCGGCACGATTGCGGGGTTCGAGCCGAAGAAGAACGGGGTCGTCGATATGACCTCGCCTTTATAGACGTGCATGTGAAGCGAAACGTGGTGGCCTTCCACACGCCATCCCCAGGGATCATCTCCCATCGGGTCTCCGAAAACGGTCCAGTAGTAGAGGTCAGGATCGCGGACGAACGACACGATTCCTGCGGCTTTTTCCATTGGACCGAGGATCGTCTCGTGCTCGATGATCTGGTGCGCTCTCGTGTTGGCGGTCTCGCTCAGCCCTGAGGCCATGAGAGCGAATGCCAGGGTGCGCTGGTTTTCGTCCATGTCGCGCAACGGCAGGCCGTGGCGGTTCATCGGTGGGTAGTACCAGAAGATACGTTCGCCGTCGTTGAAGTGAAAGGTCGTCTTCGATTTCTGGTCTGCCGAGAGGCTGTCCAGAAACTTGACGCATGCCTCCGCCATCTCTTTTACGGCGGTCGAGCCACCATCGTGGTCGTGCGTGGATCCGTCGTGAGTGTGGGTCGTCATGTCTGCACCTCCAGCGTCGTCGGAATATTGTCTGAGAGCGGGTTCAGGAACGTATCGTGCTGCCAAGCGTCACGAATATATCCAGAAGGGGGGCCACCGTCCACTTGGCGCGCCGGATCAACGACGGTGGCCGTCGAGGTCCGGGACGGCGCGCTCTGCAAAACGTGCGTGCCGGAACGGATGAGGGTCCACGAGCGGTTTGTCGCCCAGGATGAGGTCGGCCGCCAGTCGTCCTCCAGCGGGCCCCAGGGCGAAGCCGTGGCCGGAGAAGCCGGTGGCGATTATGAGCCCGTTCGGGCCGCCACCGACCGGCCCAATGATGGGAGCCTGATCGGGCGTGGAGTCTATATTCCCGGCCCAGACTGACTCTATACCGACTTTTGCAAGATCCGGGAACGCCCGATGGAACAGCGCTAGGGTTTCACGCACAGCCTTCCCGTCCGCCGGAGGATCGATCATCCGGCGACGCTGCCAGAATTCACGGCGCGGCGCTGCGCCGGGTATTTTTGCAGCCAGGTCCTTGAAGAAGGCCCGGCCGACGCGCATCCGCAACCAGCGCCGATTCTTCCATGCCACTGGCAGGAACCATCGCATGTCTCGGAAAAGGCTCAGATCCACGTCGTAGATTGCCTCTTCTCCACCGGCCAGTACAAACCTGCCGGCGCGGTCCTGTCGGAAGGTGAAACCTTCGGCCCAGGCTGTGACCGCGGTGACATATTCCACCGGCTTCGTCCTCACGACGGTTGAGCGAACAGCGCGCTGCGGGAATCGGATGCCGATCGGACGGGTCAGGCGGCTGGACCAGGCTCCGGCGGCAACGACAACCTGCGATGCGGCGATCGGGCCGCGCTCGGTGAGCACGCCGGTCACAGAACCTCCGGCGGTTTCGATAGACGTGACGGCACAGTCGGTCACTATCCGCGCTCCGTTACGTTCGGCGGCCCGGGCGAAAGCGGCGGTCACCAGCGAGGGGTCCGCCTGACCGTCTGTTGGAAGGTGGAGCGCGCCGGTCCAACTCCCTGCCATGCTGGCCATCCCCGGTATCAGTTCCACGACCTGATCGCAGTTAAGGACTGCGGTCTCAAGCCCGGCGTTACGAGCGATCTGCCCCCACTTCTCAAACTCTGCCAGATCGGCGTCGTCGAAACCAAGACTCATGTTGCCGCCCTGGACCCATCCGACGTCCGCCTCTAGTTCTGCAGTCAGCCCTTTCCACATCTGGACCGACTCCACCGCCAGCGGGATGAGGTGGGGGTACCGGACCTGTTGGTGGACCCAGCCCCAGTTACGGGTCGACTGCTCGTACCCGATCGGCCCCTTGTCGACCAGCGTTACCGCCACATCCCTGCGCGCGAGCTGGTAAGCGATGGCAGACCCGATGATCCCACCACCGATGATCACAACGTCTGTATAACCGTCGAAAGTTGCCATCGGCGGAGAGTATCACGGGTACGCCCTCCGACTCCCTGACCGGGTGATGCAGTGCGACACCCTGCCGGAAACCTCAACGATATCGACCTGAGTTCAACTAAGGACACAAAAAAGAGAGCCCGCCAGAAGGCGGGCTCTCTCCGTGTACTCATGCGGAGAATATCCGCCGGTTCAGCGCGAGAAACTAGTCTCGGTTGATGCCGTTCAGGGAAGCCTGAATGCCGTCCGTCGCCGCCGTGGCCCACGGAACCGTGAACATCTTGAAGCCCTTGGCTACGAACCAGTTTGGGTCCATTCCCGGCGGGATGAAGTACATGCCCGGAACCACGTTATTCCTCTTGGCCGCCGCGGCGAGCTTGTCCAGACCTGCCTCGTATCCGGCGGAAGTGTAGTCCAGAGTGACCCCGAGTTCGATCGAGTAATCCGACGGACCGATAAGCGCGACGTCGATGCCGTCGACGCTCAGGATCTCGTCGATGTTGCTGATCGCCTCGTTAGTCTCGATCATCGGGATGATTACCAGGTCCCGGTTCACGGTGTCCATGTACTCCTGGTAGTCGTCGCCCTGGCCCCACTGGCCACGCATGCCACCGTTGGAGCGCTTGCCACCCGGGTAGTACCTGCAGGACTCGACGATGTATTCGGCCTGCTCTTTGGTGTTGACCATGGGAACGATGATTCCCCGTGCGCCGGCGTCCAACGCAAAGAGGATCTGCTCTGAGCTGATGGAATCTACACGGGCGAACGGTGCGGCCTTCTTGCCGTTAGTCGCCGCCATTCCCGGTGCCAGGTCCTTCATGTAGTGCGGAGAGTGCTGGGTGTCGAAGAGGAGGAAGTCATAACCGGCGTCAGCCAGTACGGCCGTTACTTCGGGGTGCGGGGAGCCGGCTGTTCCGACGATTGTCTTCCCGGATTTCAAAAGATCTTTGACTGCATTCACGTCGCTAGAACCTATACCTTTCAGATCAGACTAGGGATTTCAAATAATGTCCTAATGCCCGGTGTTCATCCAGCAGCGATTTTGATCTGCGTTGAGGATCGGTCTCCGTCGACCGCACGAAGTTTGGACACGGCGGGAGTATACGCCTCACCGCCCATCAGGGTTAGCGGCGAATATCCGTATATAGAGGGATGGAATTCAGGTTCCATGCCGACGAGCAACTACCAGGCGGCGATCGCAGGCGACGCCTGTGTCCGAGGTCAAACTAAAAGAGTCGGACTAGTGTGCTGCGGCTCCTGAGGATTTCCAGAAACTTCAAGATCGAACCGCGAATCGCTGTGGGATCGGATTGCCGGGAGGTGGTCCGGGGGGTGTTCCGCCGTTGGCGGCCGTCTTCTCTGCGTGCTCTGCAGCTAGACGATCTCGCAGGTCGTACAGCACCTGTCCCATTCGTGTCTCGTGGTAGAACCAGGTCCACATTCGTGTGCCACCGGGCGCTGAGGAGCCGGGCTGCTCGTTGGCCGCTTCCATGTAGTAAGCCTTCACGTCATCGGACATAAAGCGAATCGCTCCGGCGTTCTCCACTTCCAACCCAGACGGCCACACCGGCTCTGCGCCGGATGCGACGTCCGCCATCAACGCAGCAATTTCCGGCATCGAATCGGCCGATAAGCCACTTAGACCAAAGGTCGAACGACCCAATCGACGTACCGATTCCGAGTACCAGGGAGATAGCGAACCAACCTCTTGTAGCAGCGACTGTTTCAACGCTTCCACGGGAGTCGATGTCACCTCCAGCGGCGGCAACGGCAGGACGCAACTCCACGCCGCGTCGCTCTCCGCCGTCACCGGCGAATCGTGCGGGTAGTCCTCTATGACGGGTCCCGACTCCCTTTCGAACAGCCCGAGCAGTGATCGCAGGACGTCCAGTTGGAACTCGCGATCATCGGGAGCGCCCAGCGGTCGCCCCAACTCGAACGGCACCCATAGGGAGCGCGAAGGTTTGATGTGCTCCGTGTGCTCCCGGACCAGGCTGATAGCGGCCGTCGGCACGCCTTCGGCCTCTATGTAATGCTGTAGCCCGCCAACGGCGCGCGTGCAGTTCGGTCATATGGGAACGAGGATCGCCGCCGTGACGCCGTCCTCTTTAAGCAGCTTCGCCACCTGCGGGCCGGTCTCATTCATACGTGACGGGTCGGTCGCACCCATGAACGAGTAGTGCCAGCTTGCGACCGAACCTATCTCGCCATCGGCCTCAAGCTGCCTGAGCAGCTCCAACGGGAAGACGACGTTCGGGTCTTGCTGATATCCGCTTCGATCAAAGTTAACGCTGACGTGACTCATCGTGAGGTCCGAGTAGTCGAGGTCGCCCGGTATCAGACGGTAGTCCGCGGAACCGCCTGTGAACTTGGCGTCATCGGAGCGGTGTAACCCGGCGGTGGAGATGATCGCCACGCGGGCCTTTTTCAGGTCAGGCCCGGGAGCCCAGGGCGCCGGCCCGTAATCCGGTATCGGCAGGCTCAGGAGATGGGCGGCGTACTCCGGCGACAGGTCTGAGAGTCTTACCAATGTGCTTTTAATCCTGTGCTTTCAAACTACGGGGCGCATAGCCCCGGAAGCTTTGCTTTGTCTGGTGTCCGCTATCAGACTCTCTGTTTGGTGCCGTCCGGGAGAGATCGGTTCAACCTGCGAAATTATCGCTGCCGGCGTCGACGTCCTACATGTATCCGGCAGTGTCTTTTCCAAGGTAATGACGTGCCGCTGTTTCGTAGTGCGATGCCCTTCCCTGGAACTGCTGGGCCACAACATGCATGTCTTGGTAGCGGCGTTGTATGGGATTCCTGACGAAGACAGCGTCCGAGCCGAACATCTCGTAAGCGTCACTGACGACGAGGGCCGATTGCCGTATGGCATAAGTAGAAGATATTCGGACCTCGACCTGTTGCTCGGCGTTTATCTCACCGCCCCCGCAGGCCGTATCCCACATCGACGCCGTGCTGTTTCGTAAGAAGGCATCCGCCGCCCTTAAGGTCGCCTCGTTCTCACCGATCTGCCGTTGCACCGTCGACTGGTCCGCCATCACACCGGAAATCCCACGCGCCGTCTTCCGGCCCGCAAGCTTGATTACGTCATCAAGGCACGCACGGGCGAGTGCTATTGAGATCGTGGCAAAACCTATCGGGAACAACGACGCCTTACGCATGATCATGATCGGGATGTTGGGCGTCGGAGAGTCCGACTCCAGATACGAGTGGTCTGCCGGGACGAACACGTCGTCAATATCAAAGCTGAAGCTGGCCGTGCCGCGAAGCCCGTTCACCTGCCACGTGTCCAGCATCGTGGCATCGGACTTGGGAACGACAAAGGTCCGCAGCTCGCCAGTCACTCCCTCAACAGGTGAGATCGCAGCCTGCCATGTGGAGTGACTGCTGCCGCTACTGAAATCCCAGTGACCGGTCAGCTGATATCCACCCTCTACCGGCACAGCCAAGTTGCCCCTTGAGGGCGGGCCATTCGTGACATTGCCTCGCTGCGGCCCCCAGATCTTGCGTGCGGTTTCCTCTGGCATGCGCGCAGAGTCAGTGGCGAAAATGTTGTTCTGATTCACACACCAGGCCGTACTGGCGTCCGCATTGGAGAAAATGCGAACAATCTCGAGAAAGGACGGATGATCCAGCTCAATTCCGCCAAGCGACTTCGGGATCAGCAGCCGAAACAGGTTGGCGTCCATCATCTCGCCAACCAGGTCCTCAGGGACTCGTCGCCCTTCGTCAATCTCGTCAGTTCGCTCGGCGACCCTGTCAGCAAACCGACGAGCGATTTCTATGTACTCAACCGAATCTGGATTACTCATCGGCAGAGAGTAACAAGTTAGCCATGCCTGATGTGAGCCGTTTTGATGTGGACCTGGGAACCCTGGTCCATCGAATGAGTTGACGTACGCCGATGGACAAATAAGGCGATGGGGATCGCGCTCTCAAGAGACAGGCAACATCGACGGTGAGACGACACCCGTGAGGACCTCAGGGAGGATTCCAGGCCGACCGGCACAGGGGCGTTTGTAAAGCGGGGAATTCTCAACGGCATACGGTCGATTTGCGGCCGGGGCCTCCCCCTCTCCAGAAGGTTGGTGTGGATACGGTGTGCTTAAAGTGTGATTTTGGTGCGGTACTTATCCGTCGCCCGCGAAATGGGCCGGTTAACACCCATAAGAAGGGGCCCTTTCGGCCATAGCCCCAGACCGGAAGGGCAGGTCTGCCGGGGTGGCTTCCTAGTTCAAAAACACCAATCCTGGTCGAATTATTGGCCAGATCAGCCCCCCTGAAATAGTTGACAACACTGCTAAATAAATGCGCCCCACATATAAATTTCGACCCAACACCGTCCATGCCAAAGATTTAGGGCGGCTCGGCTACGGTTAGCGGCACGTACTCAGATGTTGGTAGCCCGGACACCCACACAGGAACCATTAACTGGGGCGAAGGAACGACAGAGCCGTTGGCTGTAGCAGGTGGAGGTTTCTCAACCGGCCACGTGTACGGCGACAACGGTTCTTACACAGTGACGGTAGTGCTGACAAGAAAAAGAAGGATGGCGACCCGACTGGAGCGGGCGACGAATCCGACGACGGTGAAGAGTCGGTAGATGGCGAGAGCAAGCTTGCGAAGGCGCACAACAACGCCGAGCAGGAGGTTCTGGCCGCATGGCTGAACTTTGCCAAGGGTGCGGTTGACTGGGATGAACAGTTCGACACGACTGGCGACGGGAACTTGGACATGACGTTCGAGGACCTCGTACACACGGTCGAAGACATCGAACGCCACGAAGGCAGAGCTTGAGTACGCCAAGGACCTTGCAGAGGCCGTCAGCAAGTCGGACAAGAACAACCCCGACTGTGACACCAACACCGGTAGCGGTGATGGGATACAGGACGACAGCTCCAAGGGCGGCAAGAACAAGTAGTCCGCTAAGTCTTAACGGAGATAAATGAAAAGGGCCGGTCGTAACTGATCGGCCCTTTTCGCGTCTGCCGTGTAATTACGCTAGCGGTCGTGGACGCCGACGTGAGAAGCTATCCGACGCAATGACCAACGATTCTCACTCCACAGGACAGAGCAATCCCGCTGCGAGCGCTCGCGGCGCAGAGCTCGCGTCTGATTACACCGTCTCACTGCATTACGACCAGCGCATGTACAAGCAAGATATCGACGGCTCGATAGCGCACGCCCGGATGCTGGGTAGACAGGGCATCATCGGCGAAGAAGAAGTTGGCCAGATTATCGACGGGCTTGAGAAGGTCCGTGGCGAGATTGCGTCCGGTAGTTTCCCGTGGAAGCCGGAGCTAGAAGACATCCACATGAACGTGGAATCCCGCCTGTTCGAGTTGATCGGCGATGTCGCTGGTCGACTCCACACTGCTCGGTCCCGTAACGACCAGGTTTCAACGGACACACGCCTATATATGAAACAGGCCTGTGCAGACACGGTCGTTGCGCTTAGGACCCTCCAGAGGGCGCTTGTGGGCGCAGCAGAGGCCAATCTCACGACGGTGGTGCCTGGATATACCCACCTCCAGCGCGCACAGCCGGTTCTCCTTGCGCATCACCTGCTTGCATATTTCGAGATGTTCGATCGCGATGCGATTCGTTTTGCTGCCGCTGGGACATCGGCTGATGTCCTGACGCTCGGCAACGGAGCGATGGCCGGGGTGCCCTATCCGATCGACCGTGAGTTCGTGGCTGGCGAGCTTGGTTTTTCGCGCGTCACGGCCAACTCCATGGACGGCGTGTCGGACAGAGACTTTGCGCTCGAATACTTGAGTGCGGCAGCAATAAGCGCCATGCACCTTTCACGGCTCGCAGAGGAGTTCGTGATCTGGTCGTCTGAGGAGTTCGCTTTCCTGGCGCTTCCGGAAAACTACACGACCGGTTCCAGCATCATGCCTCAGAAGCGGAATCCTGATTTCGCAGAGCTGGCCCGCGGTAAGACCGGCCGCGTGTACGGCAACCTGTTCGCCATGTTGACCACCCTCAAGGGACTTCCGCTGACGTACAACCGTGACCTGCAAGAAGACAAAGAGGGGTTGTTCGACAGCGTGGACACGTTGCTGGCGACCCTGGACGTATCAGCGGGCATGGTGCAGGGCGCTGACTTCAAAGCGGACCGCATGCGTCAGGCCGCCGAGTCCAGTTACGTGCTTGCGACCGACATCGCTGACTATCTTGTCGGCAAAGACATGCCGTTCAGGGAGGCGCACGTTATTGTGTCCGCACTTTCGGATCGCCTGATAGACAGCGGAAGGTACTTCAAGGACCTGTCTTTTAGTGAATACTCGGCGGCATCTTCACTATTCGAAGAGGACGTGATGGATATCGGGGTCGACTCATCTATCGCGTCTCGCGATGTCCAGGGTGGCACCGCACCGGGCAGGGTGAAAGCCGCGTTGGATGAGGCGAACAAGCGACTTGAGGAGGCCGTTTAATGACTTCGGAATCCGATAAGCCCCAAAAATTACAGGGACCTCAGGTGCGCATAGCGGCGTCTCTGCTCGCTGCGGACTTCTCCCAGCTAGGTCGGGACATCAAGGCCCTGAACGATGGAGGCTGCGACGAGATCCATTTCGACGTAATGGACGGCGCGTTCGTGCCAAATATTACCTTTGGGGCTCCTGTTCTTGAGTGGATACGCCCGCTCACAGGTCTCCCGATAGATATCCACATGATGGTCCAGGAGCCGGTTCGTTTTATAGACGATTTCGCAAAAGCCGGGGCCGACTATTTCACGGTGCACGCAGAAGCCTGCACGCATCTTCATGCAACCGTGCAGTCGATCAAGGCGGCCGGCATGAAGGCTGGTGTGGCGCTAAACCCGGGAACGCCGATATCGGTGCTTGAAGAAATACTTCCAGATGTGGACCGCGTACTGGTCATGACGGTCAATCCCGGTTACGGCGGTCAGCAGTTCATCACCGGGCAGCTCACCAAGATCGCTGCACTGTCAGAGCAACTGCCCTGGCGCGCCGACGGCACGGATTTGGCGATCGACGGCGGGGTCAAGGTTGACACGGCTCCGGCCTGTGTCCAGGCGGGCGCATCGCTGCTCATCTCCGGCACGGGCATCTTCAACCACCCGGACGGCGTGACTTCTGGACTTGCCGCTCTACGAGAAGCTATCGGATCAGCAGCGAACTAACCTGATGGCCAGCCTGGGTCCGTTCCTGTCCGGACGCGAAAACGCACGCCCTAGTTGGCGTGCGCATTGCGGTTGGAAGCAGACAAAGTGTCTAGCGCTTGGCTTTCAGCTCCGTCCGGAGGCAGCGAGTGCAAACATACTCATGCCTCTTGGGGCCGTCCGGCGTCTTGCGACGAACGAGGTTCGGCTTGAACATCCGATTGGTCGCATTCATTGCGTGTGATCGGTTGTGCCCGAACTGCGGACCCTTTCCACAGGTGTTGCACTTAGCCATGTCTGATAAGCCCCAGAGGATTGATGATTGGTCGACGCAGCGTGCCGTTTAATTGGACGCGCGCATCTTTTCGGTAAGAATAATCAAGGATTAGCTTGCGCCAGACCTACAAGTTACCATCCACCGACGGTCTACGACAACATTTACGATGGGGTTTCGGGATGGTTCGACACTCTTCGTTCGTACATTGAGCCGGATGGTTTGATACAGAAGATCGTTAAAAGGACCAATAAGTGACGGGATCTGAACGGGAATATGGCAATCGGGAGTGGATCGACGGTGTCGTCCTTTGCGCCCTGGTTGGCGCTGGTGCGCGGGCTGTCGAGATTAATCGGGCGCAGATCAACGCCCTGAACGTATTCCCGGTTCCGGATGGCGATACCGGGACGAACATGAGTCTCACCCTGAATGCTATCGCTGAAGACTCAGCCCTTCATCCCACGATGCACGCCGGTGACGCTGCCGAGAAGATGGCACGATGCGCGCTCCTGGCGGCCCGTGGCAACAGCGGCCTCATCTCCGCCCAACTGTTCCGCGGGATAGCGAACGTTTCAGTCGGGCTTGAGCGGATCACGCCTGAGGAGTTCGCATCGGGCATGATCGCCGGGGCCACCGCTGCGTATGATTCTGTGCCAAACCCGCGTGAGGGCACGATGTTGACGGTGATGCGCGTCACCGCCGATACAGCGATTGAGCACGCAAAGCCCGGGGTGAGTCTAGGCGATGTCCTTGAGGCCGTCGTGGAGACCTCCATCGAGGCCGTGGCACTAACTCCAACCCAGCTCGACGTTCTGAAAGACGCTGGCGTGGTCGATTCGGGCGGGTACGGCCTTTCGGTATTTCTATCCGGCGCGCTTGAGGCAGCCCAGGGGCGAGGTGACGGCTCGACGATATTCCCATCGCCGGATCCGTTGGGCGTTGATACTGATTCTCGATCTGACACGGGCGTAATGATCGACTTTATCGAGGCCGTGCAGGAAGAGATATTTGGCTACTGCACGGTGTTCTTGATCGAGGGCGAAGGGTTGGAGGTGGCGGTTATTCGGGAAAAAGTGACGACGTTCGGAGAATCTGCCGTAGTCGCAGGAAGCTCTGATGCCGTCAAGATCCACCTGCATCCGCTGGACCCGGGCCCCGTAATGTCCTACGGAGCCAGCCTGGGTACGCTTGCCGGTATCGAGATCCTGAACATGGACGAGCAGACGGCTGAATGGGCGGCCGACAGGCAATCAGGTGGTTCGCAGCCATCGACTCCGCTTTCTGCTTCCGCCTCTGATGATCCGCGGCTTGAGACGGCTATCGTCGCTGTGTGTGCAGGTGATGGGCTAGAGGCGGCGTTCGCGCAGGCCGGGATGGGGGCGTGCAACCCTGTGACCGGTGGCGACACAATGAATCCCAGTGTCCACGAGCTGCTAAGTGCGGTCGAAGCCGCGCCGTCCAATCAGGTGTTGCTGCTTCCCAACAACGGCAACATCGTCGCCGCCGCACTACAGGTCCCGGATTTGACCGAAAAGAATGTCCAGGTCGTGCAGACCCGGTCGGTTCAGGCGGGGATCGCTGCGGCCTTCGCCTTCTCGGCAACGGAAACTCTGGAAGCCAACTATTCGACGATGACCGACGCCGCGATCGCAGTTCGGTCCGGGTCGGTGACGCGTGCAGTGCGCGACGCCGTCGTATCAGGGCAAGAGATAACATCCGGAGACGTCATGGCTCTGGTCGACGGCGATCTGGTGGGGACGACGGGCGACCCCGTGTCGGCACTTGTAGAGATGGTTCGTGTGTCGTCAAAGGATGCGGAACTGATCACTATCTATAGCGGCAGCGATTTCGACGACGCAGACGCAGATAGAGCCTTAGCGGCGGTGCAAGAAGCGGCGGGCGAGGCCGAGGTAGAGTTGGTCAGCGGCGGACAACCGCATTACGTCTTCCTGGTGGCCTTCGAGTAGTTACCGATTTAGGCCTACGTCGCTACATCGGCATGACATCAGGGTCGCCCCTTGCCCCGCGGCACGATAGTCTGTGCGAGTTCCCACTAGTTGAAACTGGCCGCAACCCCCGTTTCGCCATCCCACTCACAGGTCGGGCGTGTCGTATTAGGCCTACGCTGAATACCGGTCATCCCATTTTGACGACCTGATTGAGGGCTGTATGAGTATCGCTATCGTCACGGACAGCACAGCAGATATCCCGAAGGATATTGCCCAGAAACACGGCATTACCGTCGTCCCGTTGAATGTCCGTTTCGGTATGGAAGAGTTTAAAGACGGCATCGATATCGACAACGACGAATTTTACCGTCGCCTCCAGGCCGAGTCCGAACTCCCAACCACATCTCAGCCCTCACCCGGCGACTTTTCCGCCGCATATGAAAAGCTTCTGGCTGATCACGATGGCGTCGTCTCTATCCACATATCGGGCAAGCTGAGTCAGACCATCAACTCCGCCGTTCAGGGCGCACGCGAGGTCGACTCGGACGGCACGAAGATCAAGACGGTCGATACCGGACAGGCCACCATCCCGCTCGGCTTGATCGTAATCGAGGCGGCGAAGTCTGCCGCTTCCGATGCCGACCTTGATGTCGTGGTCTCAGCTGCGAATAACGCCACGGACCGCGCCCGGTTCTACGGGATGGTCGATACGCTTGAGTATCTTGTTAAGGGCGGTCGCATCGGCCGGGCGAAGGGATTTATCGGCGGGCTGCTCAAGGTCACACCGATCATCACCCTTGAGGAGGGTGAATCCTCCCCCGTGGCGAACCCCCGCACACGGCGCAAGGGTCTTGAGAAGTTGAAGCAACTTGTCGAAGAAGCGGCCCCGTTCGATCAGCTTGCCATGCACTACTCGACCGAGCCAGAAGAGATCCAGAAGTTGGCGGCTGATCTTGCACACCTCGCCCCTGAAGGCGGTGTGATGATCTCGCAGATCGGTGCGGTTGTGGGCACTTACTCTGGGCCGGGCTCGCTTGGCGTCGGATTCATCCGCAAGAATTCTGGCTAGCTACCGTGCCTCGCCGATCCCCTCCCCCACGGCGCAGCGCCCGAGAGACCCTGCTACGTATCCTGGACCTTGAGGCCAAACGCGGCTTTGAGGACGCCGCTGTTGCTGGCGGGTTGGACATGTTCATCGAGGCCAATCGGGCCGATCTTGCGCCACTGGAGCTACCGGACTCGTACGCCGCGTTAACGGTCGCCAAAAGAGAAGCGTGGGTGAGGGAGGCCAGTGCAACTGTCGCGGGAGACCCTCCAACTACCGATGCGTCCCTTCGAGTGACCCCTGCAGTCGAGGCAATGCCTGCCCCGGCGAAGCCCGCCGCTAGAAAACCAAAAAAACCGGCCGTAAAACCCCGCAAGAAGGCCGTCCCAAAGAAGAAGATACCAAGCGGTCCTCTCACGCTGGAAACCGTCATCGAAGAACTGCCCTTCATCACGTCAACCCAGGAATCTCGCTTCAAGCGCCTCGGTGTTGAAGACCTACGCGGTCTGCTCCGTATGTACCCGACCCGGCACCTGGACTACTCCAACATCGGTAGCGTTATCGACCTCGTTTATGGCGAAGAGATGAGTGTGGTCGTAACGGTCACATCGGCATCGAGCGCCAACATTGGAAGGCGCGGCGCTGCACGAATCTCGGCCCGGGACGAGACCGGAATTGTCGGCATCACGTGGTTCGGTCAACCCTATCTTGCGCAGCAACTAAGACCCGGAACGAAAATCGTTGTCAGCGGCAAGGTGGAGGCGTACCGGGATCAGGCGCAGTTCCAGAACCCGGAGTACGAGGTAGTGCAGGGCGGAGACCTGACGCACGCCGGTAATCTGCTGCCGATCTATCCTTCCACCGACGGGATGTACCAGCGAACGCTTCGAACCGCCGCCCGCAACGGACTGGACGCCGGCTTAGCACTGCTAGGTGAGTATGTCCCTCCAGATGTCCGAAAGCGCAACATACTCCCCGGCTTGCAAGAAGCCATCCAGTGGATGCATCACCCTGACGACATGGAGCAGTGGCACGAGGCAAGAAGACGTTTGGCGTTCGACGAGCTGTTCGTCAACCAGCTCGCAGTGCAGCGCAGGAAGCGCGAGTGGCGGGAACGGGCCGGTGGCGTATCGATCCAGCCTAACCATGACCTGCTCAGGTCCTTCTTACAGAGGCTTGAGTTCGAACTCACATCGGACCAGGACGACGCACTCAATACAGTGCTTTCCGACATCTCGTCTGAAGTGCCGATGGGACGCCTCCTGCAGGGCGAGGTAGGCAGCGGGAAGACGATCATTGCGGTCACGTCCCTGCTCGCCGCCGTGTCCTGCGGATACCAGACGGCATTGCTTGCACCCACGGAGGTCCTGGCGGAGCAGCACTACCTGTCGCTGCGTACTCTGTTCAACGCGGCTCCGATCGCCGGTGAACAGGCGTCGATGCTTGAGCCGGAGCAGCCAGATGACGCCGCGGTGACGGTGCGCCACGGCGGCGATCCGGTTGTTGAAGCGCACATCCCGGGGATGGACTCGCCCATGAGAATTGCTCTTTTGATAGGCAGTCACACAGCGCGCGTGAAGCGTGATGTACAGTCTCGGATAGCGTCGGGCGAGATAGACATCGTTGTCGGCACCCACGCCGTTATCCAGGAGTCGGTCGAGTTCGAGTCGCTTGGCCTGGCGGTTGTGGACGAGCAACACCGGTTCGGCGTTGAGCAGCGAGCCGTGCTTGGCGATAAGCGGCCACGTCCGCACTTGCTTGGAATGTCCGCCACGCCAATACCGCGCACGCTGGCGCTGACGGTGTACGGCGATCTGGATCTGACGTCGCTCCGACAGCTCCCGGGCGGCCGAAAGCCGATCACAACGTTGTGGGCGCGCACGAAACAGCAACGGTCTGACGCACACCAGCTCGTGATCGACGAGATCGCGTCTGGACGACAGGCCTTCGTGGTTTGCCCGCTGATCAACGAGTCGGAAGAGATTCGCACCCGGTCGGCCGTCGAGGAGTTTGAATTCTTATCTAACGGCCCGTTCGCTGACCTCAAACTTGGGTTGCTTCACGGACGGCTTCCCTTGGCCGAGAAGCAACAGGTGATGGACCGATTCCGTGATCGCAAGATAGACGTACTGGTCGCCACTCCGGTGATCGAGGTCGGCATCGACATACCGAACGCGACCGTGATGCTGATTGAGGGTGCAGAACGATTTGGGCTCTCGCAGTTGCATCAGTTGCGGGGTCGCATCGGGCGAGGCGGGTTCGCCAGCCAGTGCATCCTGCTATCGGACAATCCAAGCGCAGACGCCCGGGAACGCATGGGCATTATCGAGCGGACATCGGACGGGTTCGATCTCGCCGAAGAGGACCTCAGGTTGCGAGGACCCGGCGACTATATTGGTACGCGCCAGAGCGGATTCGCAGACCTTGTCATCGCCAGCCTGACCGACGCCGATCTCATGGCTATGGCCCGAGCGGAAGCGACCGATTTGATAGCCGAGGACCCGGGCCTGACCGATCACGGTCACGAGGCGCTTGGACAGGAGCTGGATCGCATTTTGAAGGACCGTGTGGCCGAGTTCTCCTGACCTCGCTCGGCCCGGTTTGATGCCACCTGTATCATTCGCTCCGCTATGCCATATACACAGGAAATCACCGATGCCACTCCACGGATGATCGCCTTGAGGCGTGACATCCATGCCAATCCAGAGATCGAGTTCCAAGAAAGTCGTACTGCGGCGATCATCGCAGAACGTCTGAGATCGGCGGGATTCAAGGTCGAAGAAGGCATTGGCCACACGGGCGTCGTCGGCGCGCTTGAAGGCGACTCTGGTGGCCCAACACTCACGATCCGCGCCGACATCGACGCGCTGCCCATGCCAGAGCGCGCCGGGTTGCCGTTCGCATCGACCGTGGATGCGATGCACGCCTGTGGCCACGACTCTTATGTAGCAATTTGCGGTCACGGCCGCCGAGCTGCTGGCGCGACACGGCTCTGAACTGCATGGCACGGTGATCTTCGTCTTCCAGCCGGTGGAGGAGAACAACGTCGGAGCACAGGCCATGTCGGACGACGGGTTCTTTGAGCGATACAAGGCTGACAGAGTGATCGCCCTCCACATCGGGGCCAGCTGGGCTATCGGCGAGGTTAGCGCCGCCGCCGGTCCGACCATGGCAGGTAAGGACACTTTCAAGTTGACGATCACCGGTAGTGGAGGCCACGGCGCCATGCCGCACCTCACTGTCGATCCCGTGGTGATCGCAGCACACGTTGTTACGGTGCTCCAGACGCTGGTGAGTCGTGAGACGTCGCCGAACGAGATGGCGGTCGTGGCCATCGGCGAGATCCACGCCGGGACCACAGGCAACATCATCCCGGCCTACGCAACGATGCGCGGCGCGATCCGCTGGTACTCGACAGATACGCAGAAGGCACTGCTCGACGGACTGATTCGTACTGCAAAGGGCGTGGCGATGCCGAGTACGAATGGCTGTTAGGGACACCGCTATGCGTCAACGACCCCGAAGTAACCGACTGGATGAAAGGGCATCGCTGCCGGGGTTGTAGGCTCTGATAAAGTCAATGTGATGCAGCCTGGCACGGTTTCCGACGACATGTCGCTGTTTCTAAGCGCCATGCCCGGGAGCTACTTCAGTCTTGGCGCGGAGATAGAGGGCAAACCAGAGGCGCACGCCCATCACAGCCCGACCTTCGATATCGACGAAGCTGCATTCCCGATCGGCGTCAACCTGTTCATGGCGGCCGCGTTCGATTTCTTGAAGGCGTAGCCGGGAGACCGCTACGTCCCGCTCTTCGTGCCCGCAACCGAATCGACAACACACCAGCAAACCGGCAAAAGAGACCGGGGTGGAGTAGATCTTGGCAGGAAGACTTACAGGCAAAACGGCTCTCATCACGGCGGCCGGACAGCGTATCGGCCGGGCTACGGCCCTGGCTTATGCCGACGAAGGCGCAATGGTCTGGGCGACGGACATCAACCCGGTCACGCTGGGTCCCTCGATTTGTACTCAAGGGGCATGAGTGCCATCTTGTCATTCCCGTACGTGACCTCGTACGCGGCGAAGTCGAACTTTAGGCCATCTTCCTCGAACGGTTCTTGCTCTGAAGGATCGGAGTTATTTTGGGTGCGACGAAGTACGGCGCGCATTCGGGCCAGGAGCTCCATCGGGGCGAATGGTTTTGTGATGTAGTCGTCGGCACCGAACTCCAGGCCTTCGATCTTGTCCATGTGGCTGTTGCGAGCCGTCAGTATCACTATGAGAACTTCGGATGCCTCGCGAATTGCCCGCATGACCTCGAATCCGGTCATGTCGGGAAGGCCGACATCAAGCACGATAATATCTGGTTGATTGCGGCGAGCGTGTTCAATGGCCGAGTTTCCGTCGGCTGCTTCAACTATTTCGGCTTCCGGCCAACTAACGCTGACGGCCGCAGAGACTGCTGCTGTGATGCCCGGGTCGTCGTCGACTACCAGTACCATCATGATCCCTCCCGGCCCCTGCGAGGATCACGATAAGCCCCGGAATCCCCGAGGCGAGTTACAAAAAAAGTAACACGATCAAGAAATTCATGTTCACGTAACGACCAAACATCCCCTCAAAGCAGGTTTAATTCCCAGACGCGGCAACCCCATGCATTCGTCACGGCCCGTTCAAGCGACTTCATGCCCGGACGGTCAACCGGAACGTGGATGTTTTGAACCCGCCTGCTCAACCTCTCAGAAAACTCGCAACGCTTCCGGAAATCCTCAAGAACGTGCAGATCTCCGCCGAGTGCCAGCGCGTCCAGATTCCGCTCATATGGCGTAAATCGCTCTGTCGTCGTCTTGCACAGTTGGCCGTACAGCCGGGCGACCCAGACCTCACGATTACGTTCAAATCGGCGTTGTGACTGGCCTCCGGCACGATGCCTGCCTTTTACGTAACGGGTCCCCGTCTTGCTGACGACCAGTTTCTCGTCGTCAGCGACCCCGACCGCATATTGACCGAACCTGAGCAGGATGAACGCAATCTTGCGCTGACGCGTGAGCGACGCAATGAATGGGTCGAAGTTAGGACCGTCCTGCACTCGGTCTGCGTCGTCGATCTCTATCGCAAACGGGGGGCTGAACGCCGTCTGCCTTCTCAAACCTTCAATAAGTACCAGCCCGTTGGTGGATTGAGTGGCGGACTGCGGCAACCACTCCCATCCCGGAATCTCGCCGGGATCGGGCGTTATGTACAGCGTTTCGGCAACGGTATGTGGCGCAAGGGTCAGGTCATGGAAATAACCCAGCGTGCGTATTCGGGTCAGAAAGCGCTCACTGTAGGACTCTGTCATCGCCGCTCACGCACCGTGATTTACCTACAGAGTCCAGCGTCGGCCGCGCGTATCAACGGTTGATTTATCGAGTGTTGCACCAAGTCCGGGGCCTTCAGGGATGTAAATACGACCGTTTTCAATCCGTTCAGCAGGCTCCATCACAGATGGACGCCAATCGACCTCGCCCCACGCGTGCTCTAACGGCCGTGTGCCGCCGAATGCCGCAGTAGCGTGTGCGCTGGCTAGCTGGGATGCCGGGCCTGATGGCGAGTGCATCGATACGGAACCGGGTGCGATCGGCTCCAGCGTGGCGCCGATGGTCACCGCTTCGCCCGCGCCGCCGCAGAACTTGATGTCTGGCATCACGACGTCCATCACGCCGCCCTCTATGATCCGTCGGAACAGCGCGATGCCGTACCCGGCCTCGGCTCCGGCAACGTCCATCTTGGATTGCTCACGGATGCGCTTCATCACCTCGGGATATTCGATACCGTCCACCGCTTCTTCGTACCAGGCTACGTTTGACTCCCGGAGCGTAATTTCCAGAGCGATCCCGGAGTTCATGTCAAAACGGCTGTGGCAGTCGACAAATAACGGCACGTCTGGGCCGATGGCTTTCCGGACCGCGACGATACGGTCGATCCCTGGACGAGCCGCTTCCGGCAGACCTGGTTCCTCAAACGGAGACCGGGCTTCGTCAAACGGCGCACACTTCACGACCTCATACCCACGCTTTATCGCCTCTGTTGCCGCGGCGTGGAATGCCTCAGGCGACCGATCGCGAGGGCCATCGTCATCGGGCAGCATGGATCGATTCATGTTGCCGTATAGCTGGACCGACTCTGTTGGTTGTCCGCCCAGGAACTCGCCGAGACTGACCCGGTCACGTCGGGCCTGCGCATCCGATATCGCCGTACGGAGCGCACTAACGGCGGTGGCCGACTCACGATTCGCCTCAAGCCCCTCAACGCTCAGATCCAGCCGGGCCGTTACGTCGGACTCGCCGTTCGGCGGCGATAGCCTCAGTTGTTCAGCGTAGTCGGCGGTCAACTGGGCGATAGTTGTCGCAGCGCCACCGCCTGCCAGTTCTGCGAGCCCGGTGTTTCCGTCGTCATCGGTGACCTCCACGAACACCCACTGGTGCGTTCCGTGAACGGCGATGGAGGTGAACTCGACCCGGGCGATATTGAAGTTTCCGTTACTCAACTTGATTCACTGCTCCCGTGCGTTGCTGTTGCATTACTGGCCGTCAGGTCGGTTTCGGTATCTGGCGAACCTGTCACCTGTCGTGAACTCTTCAAGATAAGTTCGCTCGCCCTTTAGCTCGTGTGACACGTTTGCGGCTAGGACAGCGGCCAATGAGTTCAAGCTCGACTCAAAAGTGTTTTTCAGAAACTCTGGCCTGTTCTGAGTCACCGCCTCGGCGAACTTACGGTCTAGTTCAAGCGAGTTTTCATCGCCCATAGGATTTGGGTGTGGGCCACTCGCCAGTACCTGCCGCACGTCTTCTGCGGTTGGCCGCTCTGTAGGCGGATATTCGTGCCCATGGTAGCCGTACGCGACCAGCTCGTCTTCGAACTTCACCTGGGAATGGGTCGTCAGGATGTAGTCGTAACGCTTGTTCAGATAAACCCGACCCGGCCTCGTAAAAATCAGGTTCGCCACGGCACCGCGCTTGAATCCGTATACAACCGTATATGCGCTCAGGTTGTCGCCCTCGACATCGTGCAGCGAGTGATCCCGCTCAACGTACGCCGCCTGCACCCAGTCGATCTCGTCGTGGGTCCAGTAACGCATCAAGTCCGTCTGGTCGATCCCGGCCTCCACCACGCTGGACCCGGACCAGGCGGGATTGGCCGTCCAGATCCGATTCTGCGGCCCGCCAAGCTCCTCCCCACCGCCATCGACCATCGTTATAGAAGTGACCGCCCGGTCGGCCGTGTAATCGCTCAACGCCACGTACCAGGGGCCGTACCGCATCTGGAACCCGGCGGTGGAGATCACGCCCGCGTCACGAATCGTCTTCGCCTGTTGCGCCGCCTCGTCGTAAAAAAGCGTTTGAGGCTTCTCGGCAAAGATCGCTATCGCGCGCCCGGTGGCGAGTTGGGTCTCACCTTTATGCAGGTTCGGCGGGATAACAAACCAGACGGCGTCTATCTCGGCCTCCTGGAGCATCTGGTGCGCCGAGCCGTACAGCTTCGTTTCGCCCTGCCGATACGTTGATGCACGGGTCTGGATGGACCCTTCTTCCAGGTTCTCCGGTTGGGGGTCGGCCAGAGCCACAAGCCGGACCTCATCGTCCGCCTGCAGGCGGACGAGGTACTCGACGTGCTGAAGTCCGCGCTGTCCGCCGCCGATAACTCCAACTTTTAGCGGTCCGGGCATGGTGATCCCTCTAGAGGCGTGTCTTAGCTCGTCAATATCGAACGGGTATGGCGAGCGAGTTTAGCAATCGATTTGCCGTTCGGCTGCGTATAAGTCTGGTAGGTCTGAGCAAGCTTTGGGGTTCAAGATTTGCAATCACGCTAGATAGAGGACGACAATCTCGGCGATCGGGCATCAGTCCCGGACGATCGGGCCCGAAGTAATACAGGAGCAAAGGTGAGTCAGGTTCGCGAGCCGGAATCACTCGGGGCAGATCTCAAGTTCTCGCCACGAGCTATTTTTGGCGTCCCGGTAGCAGTCAGCGTGTTTTTGCACGTGATGACCGGCGGGGACATACAGGTAGGCGGAAATCTGATCCTGGCGACGGCGGGAGGCATTCTTGCGTCCATCGGCCTGGTATTGGTGGCGTGGGCCACGATTGCACTTCGTAAGGGCGGGCAGCATCCGGACCCGGCTCGGGCTACGACCGCTCTGGTTACAGACGGCCCGTTCCAGTACACCCGAAATCCGATCTATCTCAGTTTTACCTCGCTGTCGCTTGGAGTGGCGCTACTCCTTAACTCCTACTGGGTGCTCGGCTCGTTGCCGATCTCCGTCTTAGGACTCCAAATCCTGGTCATTCCCCGCGAAGAGCGATACATGGAGAACGTGATCGGCCACCAGTTCAACGCCTACTGTGAGAGCGTACGCCGCTGGCTGTAGCGCGGGCCTTCGATATAGAAGGCCCCGCTACAGTCTGAAATCAGAGATTACTCCGTCAGCGCAGCCGCCAACCGTTCAGACTCACGTTCCCGCAACCGCACGTTGATGCGCAATCGTTCCAGGAGCTGAGAGAGAGACAGTGCGCCCTGCGGCACCTCGTGATCTTCGAAGAAGGCCAGTACATCGTCGGCAAGTTCCGGCTTGGACAAAGACCGAACCCCCGAGAGCATCCGTACGATGGAGTTCGAGGGGAACACCTCGTTCATCTTGTCCCAGTTGTCCTTGATGAAAGCCCACGCCTGCGGACCGTTCTCCCGGTTCACCATGCAGCCCGCCAGCAGGTATGGCGCGTCCTGCGTTCGGATTTCGCCGCTCAGCGTCATCGCCAGCGTCCGAGACATCTGCTCAGACGTCGGGAAGCCCACCAGTGTTCGCAGATATCGCTGCTCCTCCTGCGGGTCCAGCGGCGACTTGAACCGCTGGAAGAAGGTGTCGTAATCGGCATCCGACCCGCAGTTCGCCACCACGCCGGTGACCGCTGCGGCCACGTTGGCGTCGATGCTGCTCGGGTCTTCCAGGTACCGAGCGTGCAGCCCACGAGCCTGTTCCCGCGCACCCTGATCGTTGCCGGTGATCGCCAACGAACGAATCAGAGTGCCGCGTAGTTCAAGATCACGGGACGACTGTCCCTCGGACGGCTCCCACCTGATTCGCTCCAGTGCGGGACTGACAAGCTCTCGAACAATGGAGCGCATCGCATCGCGACCATCGCCTTCCAGCAGACGGTCAAGTGAGGCCAGGCAACCCGTGAGCTGGGCCCACACCTCGGCGTCCGTCTCATCGGCGAACCCGCGTGCGAAGGCCACAAAGTCGATGGCAGCCGTGTTCCCGGCCACGACCGATGCCCAGGCGTCGTCGATCAGCATGTAACGCTCGATCGCCGAAAGGTCGCCCTGTGTCGGGTCGATTTTCGCCAACAACTCGGGGGAGTAGCGAACCCGATAAAAGCCGTGCCCGCCTGCGTTCACTATCACTGACTCGGCCGGTCCATCCAGCTCGATATCGACGCTTCCGTCCTCCAGCAACACACGTTGCTCTTCGCCGTTCACACGCAGGATGACCGGGACTGACCATCGGCTGTCCGCACCCTCGGGGTCGTTCTCAAATCGGAACCGTCGCTGAGACAACCGTAGAGTCGTTTCGCCTACAGTCTCAGCGCTCACGACCGGATAGCCGCCCTGGTAGATCCAGGAGTCCATTATTCGGCGTGCCGGCTGCCCCGTGGTCTCCTCGATGGCGTCCCATAGGTCATTCGTCTCGGTGTTGCCGTAGCTGTGCTTGTTCAGATAGTTCCGGATGCCGTCCCGGTAAGGCGTGTCGCCAAGATACTGTTCAAGCATCCGCAGCACCGAGCCGCCCTTTTCGTACGTGAGAAGGTCAAACATACCCTCCGCGTCCGAGGGCGAGTTCACTTCGATCTCGATGGGACGGGTCTTCTCAAGCGAGTCGACATCGAACGCCATAGAGCGCTCCATCCCGAACTGCACCCAGCGCTCCCATTCGGGCCTGAAGGCATCGGTGGACAGCGTCGCCATGAAAGTAGCGAACGCCTCGTTCAGCCAGATGCCGTTCCACCAGCGCATCGTGACAAGATCGCCAAACCACATGTGGGCGATCTCGTGAGCAATGACGTCCGCCACCCGGAGAAGCTCCGGCTCCGTGGCGCGATCCCGGTCCAGCAGGAGCAACACTTCGCGGTAGGTGATGGCCCCGAGATTCTCCATCGCGCCAAACGCAAAGTCCGGCACGGCAACCATGTCCAGCTTGTCGCCCGGGTAGGGGATACCGTAGTAGTTCTCGAAGAAGGCAAGCGCATGCTCACCGGCTTCAAGCGAGTACTCAGTCAGGTGGCCCTTGCCGCGCGGGTAGATGATCCTGAGCGGCGTGCCGTTCACGTCGACCGGGTCGGTTGCCTCAAATGGCCCGACGATGAATGCGACGAGGTAGCTGGACATCACCATCGTGTTGGCGAAGTTGACCGTGCGCTTACCGCCTGCAACTTCGTTTGAAATCTCCGCCCCGTTGGACATAGCAAACTGGTCTTCCGGAACCACCAGCGTTACGCCAAACGATGCCTTGAACTCCGGCTCGTCCCAGCAAGGGAAGGCGCGACGTGCGTCCGTGGACTCCATCTGCGTCGTGGCGATTGTGTGTTCGACCCCGGCATCGTCCTTGAACGTGGAGCGGTAGAAGCCGTGGAGCTGGTCGTTGAGGATGCCTCGGAACCGAGAGTGGAACGTGTGGTCGCCCGGGCTTATTACTGCCGCGAGCGAAAGCGTCGCGCGCTGAAGCTCCTCGTCGTACTCGATCCCTGAAACGTCGGTACGGGAACCGTCATCAGCCGAAACCCATG
>Ga0302139_10000238_pt1 | contig 24704 bp, 13 predicted proteins | sample CBN3_331_MG_FD_203104 | JGI IMG/M metagenome (GOLD analysis project Ga0302139, IMG submission 203104) | Marine microbial communities from Western Arctic Ocean, Canada - CBN3_33.1 | ecosystem: Environmental > Aquatic > Marine > Oceanic | place: Canada: Western Arctic Ocean | collected 2017-09-15 | reverse complement strand
GTGGTGTCCTCAGCGACTCAGAGGCCGACTTTGCGTTGGTCCTGGTTCGCTGGTCAGGCAACCTGCACCAGGCGCTCAAAAATGGCTCGCTCGAGGATCTCGATAGGTGGACTCGGATCAATACGCTGATGGTCCTCAGGCGTCAAACCGGAGTCGCCTCGAATCTGGACCGCACTGTCACCTCGGCTCACTGCCCTTCATGCGGTGCCCCCGAATCCGACGTGGCCTCGCACGCCTGCGAGTTTTGCAACGAGGTGATCAATGACGGCCGTTTCGACTGGGTGCTGGACCAATGGCTGCCCATCCATTCGGCTCAGGCCCTGAAATGGCTCGAGCGTCTGAAGCTGACTGATGCCGCAACGAGCACCGCCACACCAGCAGTTCACGACGCTTCTGTTGCCAATGCATTGGACTGGGCCGTGCAGACTGTGGTGGCTGACGGAGTGATCAGTGACGAAGAGAACCGGGCGATCCTTCAACTGGCTGCCCGGCAGGGGCTGACCAGCCACCAGGCCCAGTCGCTGGTCAACCAGGCGGTCAAGCAGGAACTCGACCCGCCGGTCCCAACAAGCGGCAAGCAGGGTCGCCAGTGGCTGACGATGGTTGCCGATGTCGCAGTCGCCGACGGCACGGTCGACGACACCGAAATGAACGTGCTGCTGGACCTGGGCCAACACATCGGAATGGCCCGCTACGACGTCAAGCTGCTACTGGCCAAGAGCCAGGCTAAACAACGGCGAGAGGCCTGACGCGCGATGTAATCGCAGCCGCAACAATTTGTCGCTTCGACCACATAGTGCTCTTGATGACCAGAACACAAAACTACCACTGAACCGAAACTCTCTCATTCGGAGTGGTATAAGATTTGGAGTCGTTCACGATTCGTTGAAACAAACCAACGACGAGAACCGCCGAGATTTGTACTGCCGTCGTTCACGGCGAAACCAGTCAAGAACACGGATCCCAACCCGTTCACGATATTGCCCATTTGCTGGCTATCTCGTTTGTATTCCGAGATTGCAGATACGAGGATACGAAGACCAACGAATCGGTTGATGCGATTGGGCAGGAACAACACATTTCTGGGCACAAGAGCCCGGAGAACTACAAGATCAGTTCGAATCTCGCAGGCCAGGAGGATGAACTGTCGTGGCCAAACAGTACTTCATCAGGCGATCGCAGAAGGTGGCTGGACCCTTCAGCCGAAAACGTCTGCGGTCGATGGCACAATCGGATCAGCTCAAGAAGACGGACACGTTTTCGTCATCGAAAAATGGTCCGTGGCGAGACTTTGCCACGGTCTTTCCGGACGTGGACGCCGAGAAACAAGCCCCCCAGCCAGATGACGGTTTTCCGGATTGGGACTTGGCCGACGAGGACCTTGTTTCGAGTTCACTGGAATCCGTCGATGCCCAGTCGGGTGGCGACGATTATCGCCCGCACCTCCAGGCCAAGCCAAAACAAAGGCGGCGGCGAACCGCCTCACCGAGCCGTACCAAGAAATCTGATTCGGGGTGGCTCGGGTTCGTGTATCTACCAGGGATGCTATGGGAGGCAATTCCAGGCTTCGTGAAAGCGCTGGCGATTGTGGTCGTGGTGACCATCTTTGCCGTTGTGCGACCACTCATCAATCTCAACACGCAGTGGCAAAACGACAACGGAGGACGTTTCGGCCAGCACAGCATCGATACCGTCAGCGCACTGCACTACAAGAATAAGAAAGAACCGGTTCTGCACAAAATTCACATTGCACGCCGTGAATTGAGGAGGGCTCTGGTTCGCGTAGACCTCTTGATTGACGAATTTGCTGACGAGGAGTTGGTTGATGAGCAGGAAGCCATTTCGGCCCGCAGGGCATTGGATCAAATCGCCCGGGAACGGCTTCTGATCACACCTTTTAGCGCCGAGGACTTCTTCTCACCGGTCGGGGAGTTACTGGCACTAGGGACCAGCTTCAGCGTGGTGACGGGATTAGAGGAGCACATGAAGCGGGCGAGAAGAGAGTCCAAGGAGGCTGTGGGAGTGGGAGACCGGTTGCTGGGTAGGACTACCAAGGTCGCAACCGACAGAAGAGTGGCAGACGTGCCCAAGTCAGGAACCACTCGCCAGCGGCCAGCCAAGGTCGCCCAGGACCCGGCGAAGCCTCCCGGAAGCAGTTCCCGCGGTGGAATTGAACCCGAAGCACCCGTTGCGCCCGGCGCTCGTGAAGCGCTCGCCCGAGCTTGTCGGATCGTGGAAGCGTCGACAGTGTTTCGGGATGTGTCCCAATGGCGAGATGCCGCTGACACTGCGACACCAGACGAAGGCGACAAACAACTGACCATCCTGACATCGCTCCAAGAAGAACTGGGCGACGAACCCGAACTCACCAAGGAGTGCCTGCAATTCATCGACTTGCTACGCAAGTTCACAACGCTCGACGGTCAACTCCACGAAGCTCGGCAGAGCTTCGCGGCACTGAACCCCATGTCGGCGAATTACGTTCGGCTTCTGGAATTGGCTGCAAGATGTCAGCAGGTGGGCGTCGCCCGGTTGGCAGCCAAAGGGAAGATCTTCGCAGAGATCATCGATGCCGCTCAAGACGACAAGGCGGCGATCCAGCGATTGACCGCCTTGCCCTCACGTGAGTTCTATCGAGCCACTCACGTCTCGCCGCTCAAGACGGTGACAACGGATGCTGGATTGAGGAAGTTGTCCGACTTTCACGGCAATGTCCGAAACCAGGCGGCTGCAATACAGCTTCGCGAACAGAAATCCGTTGACCAGAAGAAGCTGATTGTTGCTGCCAATCGCGAGACATCCAAATCCAATCCACTGCTCGTCGATTCGCCGGCCGGTACGACATCCGTCGCGAGCAACATCGTGGCGCGGGTTGGAACAACAATTGTCTTGGCATGGACGCCACACCACGACACCTATTGGCAAACGCCGCCCCGACTTGATCCAGCCGTAATCGAAACACTCAGGTCGTTTGGCCTGCGATTTGGACCACGTACGGAATCCTCTTTGCTGCTTCGGGTCCCGGGCTCCGTTCTGTCCCAGTTGGCAGGATGGTTGAAACAACAACGAGGCGTTCTAGGCGACAAGGATAATCTGCACCCACCGCCCACCCTGCCCCTTTTCATTACATCGCTCGAGAACTGTGAGCGGTTTCTGGCGACAGGTAATTGGAAACATGGCGCCACGATCGTACTGACCGGTGAACTCGGCCATGAGACTGTGGATGGTGTGAAGACACCAATCCTGAACTCGAAAGCCATCGTGACAGCACTGCCACCAAACAAGAAATCACTGGTGCACAATCGTCAGCATTGGGGCTTGTCTGCACTCGCGATTCGGGATGACGAGTCGTTTCCGACCACACTGCATTGGCCAAAAGGCTCGACGCGATTCGTCAAAACGGTCCCGGGCGGGTTTTCACCATTTCACGAGACGGTCACCGGTCTGGATGGTCGCAGCCAGTACCTGAGAATGTTGTGTCAGGCCGACTCGGCCCAGATTGAAAGTGTCAACAAGGCGATCACAACCCACTTGCGATCGCTGGTCTCGGATGGTCGCAAGACCTTTTCGGTGACCATGACGGGAGCACTCGAGCAACAACTGCAATCGCTTGTTGGAGCCAAGCAGGCACGAATTGATGCCCGGATTATCGCTGGCGCTGGACTGCGTGCGGTCCAAGGAGTCGATCGGTTTTCAACAGGAACAGGAGATGTTTTCTCCGACGGAGCCCTCTACCGTTTCAACATAGCGTTTCTGAAAAACGCAATCTCCGCCAAAGGGCATGGCTATTTCTTCGACACTCTCCTGGAACGGTCGCCGGTTGTTCTCTTCACGCGCGATGGGATCTCGTTTCTGACGATCAAAGAGTCCATGGAAGTCCTGGACCGAGTGCTGCTGTCGGCAGGATTCGAAACTCGCTCATCTGCTTTCGCCGATGTGTCTACGGCGGAAATTGAAAACCTGCTCCCTGACCTCACGCTTCCTCCAGCACTTCCACTGGGGCCACCGTTTCCCGAGATTGTTCCGCCGCCCCCGGGCGGCGACGCACTGGCGGCCTGGCAGCAATTCGTCAAACAGGCGTCGGGAGAATACGCCGTAGCGCTCAAGCTCCACCGTTCGAAATGTGAAGATGGAGGATACAACGGGAATCAACATTGGGCCGACTTCTCCAGAACTCGTGAAGCATGGCGCAACACGGTCCGAAAGAAAACGGCGTCGCACGCGAGTAGACTCCGCACAATTCGTGATCACTTCTCGACGAGACAACAGCGAGTGGACGAATGGAAGATGTTCGCGGCAACAGCCATGACCAGGATCAAGGCACGGGCCGGCCGGCCGTCGAGAACAACCTCTGACGATGCGGGCGTCCCGGATGATGTCGTACTGGTCCCCTCGATTCCTCTCACCATGAATCGCAGCACCAGTACGTCCACCGCCGCAGCGGACCAGGCTCTGCTGAAACTCTTCTCGGCCTTCGACAAAGACGGGAACCGAGAGATCATTCCGGCAGAAGCATTCGAGGATTCTCCGTTATTTGTGATGGCCCGGTTCTTCGATCTGGATGGAAAACCCAACTCGGTTTCCGGACGCGAATGGCTCTTGATCGCCAAAGCCACGTTCCAACAGGTTGGGGGCAGGACCCGTGGCCTGGAGGCTTGCCAGTTCTTACTTGCCGGGCCAGACGCATTCAGGATGAACAGTCCCCCTGTCAACGGCACAAGCGGCCGGTAGAACCATCAGTCCGCCCAGGAGTTTCGAGCACGAACACAGTTCGGCTGAAGATGAAGACACCAACAAACGGCTTGACCTGATCGGCTCTTGAAGCCGACCGAGGGTTGCACCTCCGCATCATCGTTTTTGCGTGCAGTTCTCAGGATAGCCTGCCACTGTTCTTGGAGACGTCCGTTGCCGTCAACAACTCCTCATCGCGGCTCATTGCTGATCACTCTCAGCATTTGTGGCTGGCTGGTGTGTGCGATCCTGAGCCCCATCACCTGGATCATGGCTCGCAATGACCTGAACCAAATGGACGAGGGGTTGATGGACCCCAGTGGCGCCAGTACGACCCGGACAGCCAAAGTGATCGCGATGATCCACTGTATTCTGGGCCTGGTGTCACTGGCCATTATTGGAGTCCTGCTATTACTGGTCGCCGGCGGCCTTGTGATGGCTCCACAATTTATGGGCATGGACCAGGCTTCAACAGGTGTCTCCGAGTCGTCATTTGAAGGAGTCGATCCGGCGGAGCAATTGTCCAGGATCATCGACGACCTTGGAACCGCCGTGAAGCAGCAGATGCAGCACGGGCGACAATTGGTCACACCCTTGGAAATGAAGCAGGCCGACACTTCAACTCACAACGTCCCAAGACAAACTGTGGCCGCCTTTGTCTATTCATTCCCGATCGTGATCAACGGTCAACGCAAGGATAATCTCGCTCGCCATGAGGGAACGTTCCACTTCAGGGATGGGCACTGGCACCTTGACAGGGTTGCAGTCTCGTTCAAGTTCTTTGACGCCAAGGAGTTCTCTCCGCCAGTCAACATCTTGACGGAATCAGTTGAGACGACGCCCGAGTTCCAGTCTCTGAAGACCATGTGGCTGGAGACGGTTCAGCAGTCGAATGCCACGATGGCACAAGCAAAAGACGAAGAGCCAGGCCAGCGAGGCCAAACGAAGAGCGTTCTTAACGTCGCAGGTGACGGGAAACTCAGAGAACTCGGCATACGTTTTGTCGCGGATCTCAACAGGACAGACAATCCTCCCGGAGGCTTCAACATCGGGCACACGAAAGACGACCTCGTGCTTCGGACCAGCAGAGCCAGCCTGGGATCCACGTTGTTTCTGGAACGCACCAAGACCGGCTACCTGGAATCCTCAATCGCAGTTCTCACCATCGAAACGTTCCAGAAGGACTCGTGGGTGAAATGCAACCTCGACCGCGAGTACGAACTGGACCGCGTCAACGCGGGTGAGATACGCATCAAGGTGTCGGTCAAAGTGAAGTCAGTCAACCAGATGTGGCCGTCCGAGAAGGAACATAAAGTCATGGTCGAGTACCGCAAGTTGATCGCATCCGCACACAAGACATGGACCGGGACGGCTAAAGTGAAAAACGAGGGAGGAAAATGGCAACTCGCTGAGTCGGCCGATGCATGGCAAAAGTCCTTCCTGGAGTCCAAGCTGCGAACTTGGGACAAGATGCAGGCGTCTCACAAAGTCAACGTAGTCAAGCACCTGGTCCAACCGTAGAGCCGAAGAGTTGGTCTACGAAGCCTACTCGTGAACCCGCAACGCATAAAAATCTGCACCACGCAACACGAATCGCATCCGCACTGCCTGGCCGTTGAGGCCGTTCCTTCCGATAACAACTCCAATTCTCAGTGACTTAGTGATCATGAAAGAACTGTTACACCTGAGCCGCCGCCAGTTCCTTCAGGGAACGGGCATCGCCCTGTCGCTCCCGGCCCTGGAGAGTGTTGCGGCCGGCACTTTACCCGCCGAGAAATCACCTCGACGGATTTTGGCCATCGGTAATCACCTGGGCTTTCACCCCCCGTCATTCTTCCCGAAGGCCGCCGGTGCGGACTACGTCAGCAGCCAGACCCTGAAGAACATTGAGAAGCACCGTAAGAATTTCACGGTTTTTTCCAACTTGGATGATGGGGCCCATGGAGGTCACTCAGGGGTGCATGCTTTTCTGAGTGGTGGCATCCGCAAGGAAGAATCGAAGGGCTTCCCCGAGAAGAACGTCTCCCTGGACCAGGTCGCTGCCGAACACAGCGGCAGCGCCGCCCGCTTCCCCTCGATTAATGCCGGATTGGCAGAGGGCACTGACATGTGCTGGACCCGCACGGGCGTGCGCATCCCGCCAGTGAACAATCCCGCCCGCCTGTTTCAGGGCCTGTTCGTGCAGATCGCAAATGCCGAGCGAGACAAACAGCGTCAGCGTCTGGGGCATCGAGGCAGTGTCCTCGACGCGCTTCGGGAGTCCGCCAAATCCCTTCATGGCGACCTCAACCTTGCCGACCGCAACAAGCTGGATCAGTACCTGACCTCGGTGCGCGAGGTCGAACGCAGATTGCAGATGTCCAAGGACTGGCTGGACAAGCCGAAGCCCAAGCCGGGCATCAAGGCGATCGCCGACGAGCAGCGTATGCACATCGAGGAGATGCCCCTCTTCTTTGACCTGCTCACCCTGGCCTTGCAGACCGACTCCACACGGGTCGCGACCTTCGAAATCCCCATGGGATTTACGACCTCCGACCTGGACAACGTCACCTCCGGCTACCACGGCCTTTCACACCACAGCAAGGGCGAGAACAAGCTGGAACAGCTCAAAGTGGTGGAGGATTACATCTTCAACCAGGTCAACCGGCTCTTCGACGGTTTGCACGAGGCAAAGATCTTCGACGACACCCTGGTGATCATGGGCAGCGGTATGAGCGATGGCTCCAAACACAGCAACAAGAATCTGCCCGTGCTACTGGCCGGCGGCGGGCTCAAGCATCAGGGCCACGTGGTCTGTCCCGCGGACAACCGCCAGCGCGTGCCCCTGTCCAATCTCTGGTTGTCGTCCCTGCAATGGTTCGGCGTCGAGCGAGACAGCTTCGGCAAGAGCAGCGGCACCTTTTCACATATGGACTTGTCCTAATCATGGATAGCTCTCGTCTCATCGCGATTGCCGTCATCGGACTCTTCTCTGCGAGTACCCTGCGCGCCGAACTGCCCCAGGCTTTCCTCAAGCAGTACTGCCACAAGTGCCACGGCCCGGACAAGCAGAAGGCCGATCGCCGCTTCGACACCTTGTCCTCAACCATCAAAGATCTTCGGCAGCAGGAGCAATGGCAGGAGATCATCGACCAACTCAACCTGGGGGAGATGCCGCCGGAAGACGAAAAACAACCGAGCCAGGCAGAACGGCTCGCCGCGGTCTCGACCATGACCGAGGACATCGCCGGGGCCCGCGAGCAATTCGCCGGCACCAGCCGACACACAGTCCTCCGTCGCCTGAACAAAGTGGAGTATCAACAGACCATCAGCGACCTGCTCAGCCTGAACATCGACGCCTGGAACCCGGTTGAGGATTTCCCGACGGAAGCCATGGTCGAGGGATTCGACAACAACGGCGCACAACTCGTAACCTCCGGCCTGCTGTTGGAAAAATACCTGCCCGCGGCCGAGGCGGCGGTTCAACGCGCCACGCACTACGAAAAAGAGCCCGCGAGCAAGCAATACGCGCAGAAGTCGCCGTTCTACTTTTCCGGCAAGAGCTACAGCGACCTGCCGAAGCTCTTCAAAGTGGACAGGTTTCGTTTTGTTCCCGAGACTCCATACACCGACCTGTACGGTCGGCATTATCGCGGCGGGCACATTGGCTTTCTGCCGCTCCTACGGCAAGGCGGCGTTTCCCACAGCGGGATTTACACGATCCGTGTTCGTGCCGCGGCCGTGGATCGCGCACACGATTATGGGAACGTGGTCGATGACTTTCGGAACGGCGACCCGCTGGTATTGGAGATCACCTCCGTGGACCGCCGTGGCAGTGTCACCAGCGCTGGCAACGTAAGTCGCTCGGTGTCACTGTCCGCCTACGAACTGGGCAGTGCAAAGCCCCGGTGGTTCGAGTGGACCGGTTACCTCGAAAAAGGCTACGAACCGGAGGTCCGCTTCCGCAACGGGCCAAGCGCGACCAAGCGTTTGACACGACTGCTCGTAAACAATGCTGACAAGCACGCGGAGTTTAAGCCATTTGCGAAGCTTCCGCCGGGCCTTAAAAGAAGCCACGGTGTGCTGAAGGCCTATCGCGGTCCGAAGCTGCGGATCTGGGAGATCCAGGTTGAAGGCCCGCACCAGCAGAGCTGGCCGCCGCCGGGGCACCGCGTGCTCTACGGCGATCTCAAGCCGGCCGACCTGAACCCGGAGACGATTGACGGCCGCCTGAGGGCCTTCGCCCGTAGCGCCTTCCGTCGGCCGCCGACCGAAGGCGAACTCAAACCGATCCGCCTCCTGGTCGCAACCAAGCTGGACGCCGGGCTCAAGCCGCTGGACGCATTGCAGATCGGTTTCCAGACCATCCTGTGCGCACCCGGTTTTCTTTACCAGCACCAGGGCGAGGGACAACTCAAGGACTACGCGCTAGCCTCGCGACTGTCCTATTTCCTGTGGTCGTCCATGCCCGACGACGAACTGCTCAAACTCGCTGCCACCGGCGCACTGAATGAGCCTGCGACCCAGCGTCAGCAGGTGGCGCGAATGCTCGCCGACCCGAAGGGGCAGCGTTTCGTGAGTAACTTCACGCGGATCTGGCTCGAACTCGACAATATCGGAAAGATGCCGCCGTCGAAGGATTTCCTTAGCTACTACCGGGACCACTTGGATAGCGCCATGCGAAAGGAGACCGAGCTCTTCTTCGGGCACATCCTCAACGAGAACCTGCCGCCTCGTGAGTTTCTCGCGGCCGACTACAGTTTCCTCAACCGCGAGCTGGCCGAGCATTACGGAATGCCGGGGCTGAAAGGGAATCATTTCCGCAAGGTCAGCCTTTCGGACGCGTCGCGCGGCGGAATACTGGGGCACGCGAGCTTCCTGACGGCCTCGGCCAATGGCGTGGACACCTCGCCGGTGGTGCGTGGGATTTACGTCATGAACAAACTCCTCGACTACACCCCGCCGCCCCCGCCCGACGACGTGCCGGCCATCGAGCCGGACGTGCGCGGTGCGACAACGCTAAGGGAACAACTGATCAAGCACCGTGCGGACGCCACCTGCGCCCAGTGCCACAACAAGATCGACCCGGCGGGCTTCGCCCTGGAGAACTACGACGCCATCGGCGGCTGGCGCGATCAATACGACCGCAAATTGAAAGTGGACGCCTCCGGCAAGCTCCCCGACGGCAAGACCTTCGCATCAAACGCCGAGTTCAGGGAGTTGATCGTCGCGCAGGACAAAACTTTCACCCGCTGTCTCACCAAGAAAATGCTCACCTACGCCATCGGCCGCAAACTGAACAGCAGCGATCGCCCGAGCATCGACAAGATCAGCAAGGAAATGGCCAGCAAGGATAAAGGCCTCCGGGATCTCATCCAGGCCGTCGTCGCCAGCGAGAGTTTCCTGCAGAACTAGTGACCTTACCCCACCGCACGGGGCCTACTCGTGAACCCGCAACGCATACAACTCAGCACCCCGCAACACGAATCGCATCCGCACTGGCTGCCCGTTGAGACCTTCCAGACCCCGCCCGCCCTTCCAACTCACCTCTCGGTCCACAGTGTCACCGTACACCGCGTGGCAATCAGCCAATCCAAAACCCTCGATCGGCGTTCCGTCCGGTCTCTGCAACTCGACACCGATCGAACCGACCGCCGAGGTCGCGAAATTCAACCGCAACCGCTTGCCCGTGAAACGCAATGGACGGGTCAACAACTCGCCACCGGTCATCTCGGCACCGATCGACACGAATCCGTCCAGCCGCAACGTGTAACGCCGCAACGTGCAACTGGTCCCCGTCCAACCACTCTCCTTGCCGTAAAACGACAACTCGCGGTCCGCTCCCGGCAAGTCCGATGCCGTCTCGACCGGCTGAGACGCCATCCCCAGATGACTGTAGTTCCACGTGTCCGGACGCTCGGGACCCGGAGGAATGAACGCATCGTTCCATCGCTTGAAGCGCACGCCATCACGACTGGCCATGAACAACGCGTCGGTCAATCCCGTACCGTATCGCTCGTGTGCCTCGGCTCGCATCTCCCGATGCTTCCGCTCGGGCAACGCACGCATCGACGGGTTCCAGCCACGCTCGACATAACGCATCGGGAAACCAACCAGTATATGAGGAGCTCGGTGATACGCACTCACCTGGTTCGTATACATCTGCTCGCCCGGAGAATCTGCGTACACCAGATCCGCCGTGTTCTCCCAGTGCACCAGGTCCGGCGACGTCGCCGTCCGGATCGCACGGATCCCCGCCGGCTTCCACACCTTCTGTGTCGTCACTCCCTTGGTGAAATAACGCCAGTACGCACGGTAACAACCGGCCTCGGTGTCCCAGAACGCCAGGTTCTGTGAATCAAACGCACCGTTGGTGATCACAGCTTTCTGGTGCAACAACCGCCAACGCACTCCATCGGCCGATGCAAACGCAAACATCCCGCCCTCTCGCATCGTCCCGCCCATCGCCTTGTACTTCTCGTCTGCCGGACAACCCGGTCGAGTGTCCAGAAATGGTGAGAAATTGTGAGTCCCCACGCCGGCCCAACAGATGTTGTTCTTCTTCGAACCATTGAACTCAACCAAGCCCAGGTCCGGCTTCGTCCACTCGATCCCGTCCCGACTCTCGGCGTAACAATAGAACTCCGGATGACTGTTCGTGATCAAACGCCCATCAACCACCGACAACTGCGCCCCCCTGTAGTACATCCGGTACAAGTCGCCGTCCTGAAACACCGTGTGGTACCCGCAACTGGTCCCCTCCCATGGGGCATCATGCACCAGCGACAACTCGCGAGTCACCGGGTTGTGCAACCTCTGACGAGCCGAACCGCTCAGCCGCTCAATCACATGACCGTCAATAAACAACTCGCGTCTCGAACCGATCGACAACTCCTTCACCGGCCGAGCCAAGACAGCCGCCGCGGCCGACTCGGATCCACCACCTTCCGCCGTCACGGCCGCTGCAGCGGCACCAGCCCCGACACCGGCCGAAACCTTCAGAAACGAACGACGGTTGACGTTTTCGTGAGACGTATCAGATGAGGTCATCGCCAGCGGACTCCTTCAAGGAACATTTCGATGTCAATTGTATGACATCGTCAGCTAGCATGCACCAAACACCACCCCGAGATCAACTCATGCGCCGTATCACCACCCTGCTCTCCGCGACACTCGCTCTGCTGCTGGCCACCTCCGTGTCGGCCCAAACCAAGCTCTCCGAAGCCCGCAGCCTCCACGGCATGGTCGTCACCGTCAGCCCACCGGCAACTCGAGCCGGACTCGAAATCCTCGCCGCAGGCGGCAACGCCGTCGATGCCGCGATCGCCGTCGAGTTCGCTCTCGCCGTCGCTTGGCCCGAAGCAGGCAACATCGGCGGAGGAGGATTCATGATGGTCCACCCCGGCCGCGACCAGCCTCATCAGCCGGTCGTCTGCATCGACTACCGCGAAATCGCACCACGCTCGGCCACCGAAACCATGTTCGGCCCCCAATCGGGACAACACACGCACCTCATCGTCGGAGTCCCCGGCACCGTCCACGGCATGGTGACCGCTCACCGACGATTCGGGTCCCTGAAATGGAAACGACTGCTCGCACCCGCCATCCGATTGGCCGATGAGGGATTCCAACTCGATGCAGCCGTGGCTCGGTCGATCAATCGCGTTCTGGCACAAAAAAGCGTTCGCGACGGCGTGCATCACCGGGAACTGCGCCGTGTCTATGGCAAGCCCGACGGCAGCAGTTGGCAAGCTGGAAATCACCTGGAATTGCCCGACCTCGCCGAGACACTCGAACGGATCGCCGACGATAAGGCCGACGGGTTCTACGACGGCAAGACCGCACGACTCATCGCACGCGAAATGAAACGCGGAGGTGGGATCGTGTCACGAAACGACCTGGACCGCTATCGAGCACGAGTGCGACCCGCCGTTCGCGGGACATTCCGCGGCCACGATATCTATGGAGCACCGCCGCCCAGTTCCGGAGGCACCTGCGTCGTCCAGATGCTGAATGTGCTCGAACACCTGGAATTGAAGAAACACCCACGCTACTCGGCCCGCAACCTGCACGTGCTGGCCGAGACCATGAAGCGAGCGTTCTGCGACCGAGCCCGTCACCTGGGCGACGCCGATTTCGTCGACATCCCCGGCCACCTGGTCACCAAACCCTACGCCAAAACGATCGCCAGCAGCATCAATCTCGAGAAGGCTACCCCCAGCCAGCAATTGGCCCCGAAAATCCGCGTCGTCGACGAATCGCCTTCCACCACCCACTTCTCCGTCGTCGACTCGCAGGGCATGGCCGTTTCCAACACCACCACGCTGGAAGCCAGTTGGGGGGCGAGAATTGTGGTCCGCGGTGCCGGATTCGTACTGAACAACGAAATGCGTGACTTCAACTGGTTTCCCGGCCACACCGATACCAAGGGCCGCATTGGCACCAGGGCCAACCTGATCCGACCCGGTAAGCGAATGCTCAGTTCACAGTCTCCCACCATCGTCGCCCGCAACGGACGTGCAGTGCTCGTGACCGGCAGCCCCGGCGGACGGACCATCATCAACACCTCGCTGCAAATGGTCCTGGGAATCGTCGAATTCGGCCAGGATCTGCCCACAGCGATGCGGGCTCCCCGGATTCATCACCAGTGGTTGCCCGATCGGTTGATCGTGGAAACGTTTGATGGACGAATCTCCGATGATGTCGTCAAGCAGTTGCAGGCGATGGGTCACACCGTCAGTAAACGCAAGAAGACAACCTACCAAGGCGACGCTCACTCGATCCTCATCGACCCCAACACCGGCCAAATGCACGGCGTCGCAGACTTTCGCCGAAACGGGTTGGCTGCAGGGTTGTAGGTCAGACAGACTTGGGCTGCTTGGGTAACGCCAACACCGCCACCACGATCCCCGAAAAGATCAACAACGCACACACTCCAAAACTGACTCGGAACCCCAACGCCGCACTGGTCATCTCGCCGAACTGCCACTTGGCGTCCTTGATCGATTCGGCAATCGATCCGAACAGGTATCCCGTCGGTGCCGCCGGCACCATCAACAGCGTCACAAACGCCATGTTGCGGCGAATATCGCCAGGCCGCGACGCCGACAGAATGTAGTTCGGAGCATAGACGCCAATCAACTCGCCCGCTCCGTACAACCCAAACGCCACCAGATACACCGTCCCGGTCGCGAAGATCGCCCAGACCTGGGCCAACAGGAAAATCATCGCCGTGGCAATCAAGCCAGATCGAGGATGCGAACGGGTCAGCAGCCAACCCAACACCGCTCCGGCAACCACCTTGAACGCAAACCTCAAGGCGTTCTGCATCCCGGCAAACTTCGCCGGTTCGTCACCCAACACCTCCGCCGAAAACAGGTTCATGTTCGATGGAATCGTATTGCCCGAATACACCAGTACCGTGACCACCGTCGCGATCAACAGAACCCGCTGAGTCAGGATAGGACGGAAGTGGTACGCAAACGCCACCGCCGAAACAGCTGCCGCACCGTAGGCCGCGTACTTGTAACCGGCCACCTCGCGGAATTCCCCCAACTGCAACAGCCCGATCGAAAGAAGCATCACGGGCAACCCGACCAGCAACCCAACCACGCTGCCAATCGATTCCCGAGTCGGCTCGGTCTGAACCTCGGGTAACCGAAACGACCATGCCAGAATCGACGCCAACCCCATCACCGGCACACCACAGGCGAACAGCACTACGAAACCGTCCAGCCCGTTGTAGCCCTCGAATGTCAGGCCAAAAAAACTGCCTCCCAACAGCATCGTCTGGCCAAACGAACCCAACACCGCCAACACCGGCCCCGCTCCGAAAGCCAATCCCAAGGCCAGGCCGCGACGCCTCTCGTCCGAACCCCGCCCGATCATCTCCCACAACAACGCAATCGCCGTCGGACCAGCCGCTCCGGACACCGCACCCTGCAGAATCACTACGCCGATCTTGATCTCGTTCGCACACGGCATCGCCAGCACGAATGCCGTCAGCATCAACATTGCCGCAGTCGATGCGTAGCAAATGCTCAGGTTCCGACGCAAGGACGCGATGCCAGGCGACAGCCATGCCAACAACACCACGACTGCCGTCAAGGCAAAATACAACGTCGCCGGCAGATTCGACACTCGCGTGTCCGCACCCAACGCCTGGCACAACGAGGCCTGAGTGATCCCGACATAAAGCACCGGCGCCGCCAGGTACTGCATCCCGGTGCACATCGCGAAATACACCAGGTTCCTCATCTGCACCTTGGGCGCCAGCGAGCATTCCTGATCATTCGCATCCGCCTCAGGGGCCATCTCCGTGTCGTTCATCTGGATCTACCGTTTCCGCCTTTTGAGAGTCAAAGAGGCAAGCGGATGACTTGCCCGGATTCCGCCGACCTCAGACACGCTTCACAAATCTCAACCGCCTTGCGACCCTCCAATCCACCGATCCGCGGCGGCCGACCGTCTCGAACGCTGTCGACAAAGTCCTGGATCACCCTGGCATGAGGATACAGCCGGACGGGCGACTTGGGCTCCTTCAGATAATCAAACCGTTCGGGCTCGTAGATCCGTTTCCACGACTCGCCCTTTCCTAGTTCCAAAAACTCGAAGTTCTCGAGATCGAACATCGCATCGCGACCAAAGACCTGAAACCGCACCTCGCTCGACGGCAGACTTGGTGACGGCAACTCGGCGGTTATCCACATATGAGCCTGGATGCCCCCTTCGAACCCGAGTTGAGCCATCACCGAAAGATTCGGCGTGTCGAGATCGCTGTAGGTCGTCGACTGGGCATAGACCGTCTCGACCTCGCGACCGGTCAACCAACGCAGGAAATCCGCATTGTGCGACGCCATGCCCATGAACAACCCACCACCTGCCGGGTCAAACATCCACTGCCGATCGTCAAACAACTCGCGGGTCGTCGGCAGCGGAAAGGCCGAGACCGTCCGCATCATCTGGACCGGCCCGATCACCCCGTCATCAATCAACTCCTTGGCCTTCAGCGTGATCTTGCGATATCGCTCGGTCTTAACCACACCCAGGTTGACCCCCGCCTCCTCGCACGCGGAAATCATCCCGTCGCACTCGGCGATCGTGGGTGCCATCGGTTTCTCGGCCAGTACGTGCTTGCCCGCCGCGGCGGCCTTCCGGGTTAACTCGAGACGATCCTGGTCCGGAGTCGCCAGCACCACGGCGTCGACATCGTCTCGAGCCAACAACGCATCAACATCCGGCTCAGAGGGAACCTCATAATCCGACGCCAACGCCGGTGCCCGGCGACCACCGGCAATCGCCACCAGGTGACACCCCTCGGTGTGGTTCGCCACGGCCTCGCTGTAGGTGATCCCCATGAAGCCACTGCCGATCATCCCGATTCCAACACTCTCCATGATTCGTCGTCCTGGTCGTTGCTGGTTACTCAAGCGGATATCCATTCGATTCGACACGGAAAAGATAACGTCGTTTCGACTGAACGTGGCACGTTACTGCGCAAGGCCAGCACCAGGCAACTGTGAAACCTTTCCCTCTCGAACCACTTGCAAACACCTTACCGATCTCCGTGACAATCGAGACTGGTCCTGTGTGGTCTGCCGCCGCTAAACTACGCCCACCGCACAACCGCCTCGTCGGGTCTCGCAACCAACATCCACCATGATCAATGTCCTGGGAAACCCCCGTCCCAACTGCCAGGGCCTGAGCCGCCGCGAGTGGTTGCAGGTTGGAGGCGGCGGGATGTTCGGTGTTCACGCCGCGGTGGCACGGGCCGCCGAATCGGTGGCCGGAACCAGTCCCGGAATCACCACCGGTGGCCGGGCCAAGGCCGTGTTATTTGTCTTCCTTTATGGAGGTCCCAGCCAACTCGACACCTTTGATATGAAACCCGACCTCCCCCGGAGTTATCGGGGACCATTTCAGACGATCGACGCGGCGACACCGGGACTGAGAATTTGCGAACACCTACCCCGGCTGGCAGTTCGCTCGAATCGCTACGCCACCATCCGCACGGTCACGCACCCGCAGAACGACCACAACGGCACACACTTCATCCAGACCGGCCACGCCCTTCCGCCCGCCAACCGGGGCGCTGCCAACGTGGCAGCCACCAACGTTGACTGGCCGGCATTCGGATCGGTCATCTCCTACCTCGACACCCAGGCTTCTCCCACCGGGCAACTCCCGTTCCCACCCTACATCTACCTTCCACAACGTCTCGGCCACTATGCCGGTTATGACATCAACGGCCAGTACGCCGGCTGGCTCGGCAAGGCCTACGACCCGATGGCCACAGCCATCCCCAAACGCCACTCGCAAGACAACCCGTTCTTCCGTGATTGCAGCGACCAGGAACTCGACTTCCGTCTCACCGGCCTCGATCCACTGCCGGGCATCACGCTCGATCGACTCAACACTCGCCAGCGACTACTCACCCAGCTCGAATCGCGGCGGCGGGAACTCGACCAGTCAACCGCCACCCGTACCTACACCGCTCAACAACAGCAGGCCCTCGGCTTGATCACCTCGTCGGATATCGCCGGCGCGTTCGACATCCGCCAGGAACCCGATCGCCTCCGAGACAACTACGGCCGCAACCTCTTTGGGCAATCACTGATCATGGCCCGACGGCTGATCGAATCGGGCGCCCGATTTGTCACGGTCGGATGGGACATGACCGTCCGTGGCGACGACACCAGCAGTTGGGACAGCCATCGCCAACTGACCCGGATCAACCGTGATCACCTCCTGCCCGGCCTCGATCTCGGACTCTCGGCGTTACTCGACGACATGGGCCAGACCGGCCTGCTGGACGAAGTGCTGGTGATAACCGCCGGCGAGATGGGCCGGACTCCCAAGTTCGAAAACCGTGGATCCCAGGATGGCCGTGACCACTGGTCGTATTGTTTCCCCTGCCTGCTGGCCGGGGCCGGAATTCGCGGTGGCATGATCCACGGCAACTCGGACCGACACGCCGCCTACCCGGCCGATCACGCGGTCACCCCCGGTGATCTGGCCGCCACCGTCTACCATTCACTGGGCATCTCTCCGGACCTGCGGATCCCTGATGCCCTGGGCCGCCCGGTCCCGCTGGTCGAAAAGGGCCGCCCCTTGACCGGGCTATTTCGCTAACGGGCCGCCCTGGACCGTAGTTCGCCGGCCATGGCACTCCCACGCCAACTGCGGGACTCCCCGTTTCTCACTCACCCCACCCGCTGTGGTCCGGCTCAGCAGAGTCGTCTTCAGCAACCGCTCACGAACCCAGGCACGACATCACATTCGGTCTCTCCACCTTCTCGGAAGAACCCTCCAGCAATCACCTTGGCAACGGCGTGTCCACGGCGATCACCCACCAGGCCACCGGACCCGCCTCGTCAGTCGCAAAGCGTTCGAGCAATCCAGTGTCGAGGATGCGGAACGAGGCGATCCGGCCGCTGGATTGGCCGGCCGCATACAGGTATCGCCCGGTCGGATCAATCGTGAACGAACGTGGTGTCTTCTCGGTTGGCACCTGGCCGAGCCTGGTGGCCCGGCCGGTCTTGGCGTTGATCGAATAACAGGCAATGCTCTGATGGCCGCGATTGGCCACATAGACAAAGCGACCGTCTGGTGTCATCTCACAGCGTGCCGTTGAATTGTTCGCCCGGTTGAAATCCTCGGGCAGACTGCTGAGCGTCTGCAAAGGTGTCAACCTCCCAGACTTGCCGTCAACGGCATAGACACCCAGCGAACTACCCGCCTCGTTGCTGGTGTATGCCCAGCGGTCACTCGGGTGTATCACGATGTGCCGAGGATGCTCGCCTTTTGGCCGGGCCACGAATGGAGGATCCAGGGCCCGCAGACGACCGCGATTGCGATCGAAGGAGAACTGATGGACGCGATTGCCACCGGTGTGAGACACGTAAACGAAACGGTCCTTTGAATCGAAGGCCACGCCATGAGCCTTCTCGGCTGTTGAAATCGTCTGCAGCGGCTTCTCGGAAATCCGCCCCTGGCGGTCAACGGCGTGGACGGTCACCTTGTTCGAGACATAGTAGGCCGTGATCAGGAACCGGCCTGAAGAATCCGGCTGCAGGAACGCCGGGTCCTCGCCGCCATCCACAACGCTCAACGGTGTCAACTTCCCGTTGGCTGGATTGACTCGGTAACTGGCTAACTGGCCGGTCGATCGAAACGAAACGAACAGCGTCCGACGATCGGGAGAGATGTTCATCTGGGCTGGCTCGGCCGGAGTCTTGACCTGGTCCAGCCGAACCAGTTTGCCAGAAACCGGCATCCTCATGTACGTCAGGACCTTTTTCTCCTGCAATAGTGATACGAACAGCCACGAGGCCGATTCGGACCGGGCTGGTGTCGACCAGAACCCAAGGGCCAACACAACGGTGAGCAGTCCAATCGCGGTCGTTTGTCGTGTCATGATCGCTCCACTGTCGGCCAGCCATTCATTGGCCAGGACACCCGCCTGACCATGTCCGGATTATCTCTCAACAGCATCGCCCACGTCGAGTCGACCGGCCGGGTCCCGAGTGGTTGCGTCGACCAGGGGATTGCCCGAGAATCACCACTACAGCATAGCCGCCGCAATATGCCACACCACGTGGGATCTCACCCACCGGAATTCCGTGTCGATGCCTTCCGTTCCCAAGTTTGTCGCTGCATTGGCCATGTGGATGCTCGCCGCTGCCGTCACCGCAGCGGAACCCTCCGAGCGAGTATCATTCGAGCGTGACGTTGCCCCGTTGTTTCGTACCACCTGCGTCGCTTGTCATAACAGCAGCGACCCCAAGGGTGGTCTCGACCTCGGAACGGCAAGAACCGCCTTTCAACCGGGCGATGACGGCCCACGGATTGTCCCAGGCCAACCCGCTGCCAGCCTGCTGCTGGAACGTCTTGTCGATGGTTCGATGCCTCCCAGCGGCAAGCAACCTCGGCCGACCCCGTCTCAAATCAACAGCGTCCGACGCTGGATCACGCAGGGAGCCCGCTGGCCCAAGACACTGACAATCGACCGCCATGATGTCACGACCGATCGCTGGGCCGGACGAGACTGGTGGTCGTTGCAACCGATCCGACGTCCCACGCCGCCAGTTGTTGACGCCCCCCGGGCAGCCAATCCCATCGACCGGTTCATCGCGGCCCGACTGACCCAGCACGGACTGGTCCCCAACCCACCCATCGACCGCCGCGGATTCCTGCGACGTGTCACTTTCGATCTCCTCGGCCTGCCTCCCACACCGCGACAACTGGCCACCTATCTCTCCGACACCGCACCGGGCGCCGATCGACGGCTCGTCGACCGGTTGCTCGCCTCGCCACACCACGGCGAACGCTGGGGACGCCATTGGCTCGACGTGATCGGTTACACCGAAAGCGACGGGTTCGAACACGACAAGTTTCGACCGCACTCGTGGCGGTACCGCGATTACGTCATCAACAGCTTCAACACCGACCTGGCCTACGATGAGTTCGTTCGTCAGCAGATTGCCGGCGATGTCCTTCCAGAGTCCACTCGCCACAGCATCGCTGCCACCGGGTTCCTCGTCTCCGGAGAATGGGACGAAGTGCAGAAGGTGGGTGCAAGCAAGGCTGAAATGCAACGTGCCCATGAGGAGCAGATCGCCGAACTCGTCGGGACCGTAACCGGCACGTTTCTGGGTCTAACTGTCAACTGTTGCCGCTGTCATGACCATAAATTCGATCCGCTTCCGCAAACCGATTATTACCGGGTCAAGGCGGTCTTTGATGGTGTCGATCACAGGCGGGGCCAGAACGATGACGGCAATCGGTCCATCTTGCCAAAACAAGAAATCAGCCAACTTGAGCTGGCCAAGCTTCCACTGAAACGGCAGCAAGAATCGCTCAAAGCGGAACTGGCCCGGCTCCGTCGACTGCTGCCCGGCGATGCGGTTCCCAGCAAGGGCAGCCGCCCGGTTGACACGCTGGTCGACGGACGTCACGGCCGGGCACTCAACGCCGTCCACACCCAGGCCACCCTGCCCTCCAAAACTGTCTACCACCAGCCACCGCTGACCATCGAATGCTGGGCCCTGGCCCGTAGCCGAGACAACTTCAACGTCTTTGTCGCCAACAACCTCAAGTCCTCGGGAGAGCACTGGGAACTGTATTCGTTCTCCGGCACGGGAGATTTCAGCGTCTACATGCCTGGATACGAACCGGCCACGATTCGCTCCAATGTTGTCATCACCGATGGCCGCTGGCACTACCTGGCCATGCAGTTCGACGGCAGTTCGGTCCGGATGTTCGTCGACGGCAGGCCAGTCAAACATCAGTCGGTCACACGCAAAGAACAACCCGGGCCACTGGGCACACTCGACTTCGGTGGTTATACGCCCGGACCTGTCGGCTGCGACGGCGCGGTCGACGATGTGCGAATTTCAAACACGATCCGACCGATCAATCAGGTCGCCCCAGCCCCCTTCACCGTCGACAAGTCCACCGTCGGCCTATGGAACTTCGATACGCTCCGTGCCGGACTTTTGGCGGATCTCTCGCGGGTCACCGAGAAACCGGCCCGGCAGGCCGCCGAACGACGAATACGGCAGTTGACCAGACAACTTCAAACGAACGAGACACGGCTCGGCTCACTGGTTCATCCGATGGGTTACATCGGGTCTCGCCGTCAACCCGAGGCCACCCATGTGCTGTTGCGAGGCGATATCAAGACCCGGGGGCCACGCGTCGCTCCTGGTGGCCTCTCGGCATTTCCGGGGTTGCCTGGTGACCTCCGACTGTCCCCCGATGCGACGGAAGCCGAACGCCGGTACCGTTTTGCCCGCTGGGTAACCGATCCCCGCAACCCGCTCGCGGCTCGCGTCATGGCCAACCGCATCTGGCAGTTTCACTTCGGATCGGGCCTGGTTCTCAATGCCAGCGACCTGGGCTTCAATGGCGGCCGTCCCTCGCACCCGTTGCTACTTGACTGGCTCGCATCCGAGTTGATCCGCTCGGGCTGGAGCCTCAAACACCTCCACCACCAAATCGTACTGTCGGCCACCTACCGGCAATCGTCGCAATCACGGCCACAGGCTTTCGATGCCGACACCGACAACCGCTGGCTGTGGCGGTTTCAACCGCGACGGCACGATGCCGAAGTCATTCGCGACTCGATGCTGGCCGTCAGTGGCGAACTGAACTCGTCGATGCACGGGCCCAGCGTCCGCCCCTTCACCGTCACCGTCTTCAACACACACTTCTATCACCTCTTTGACAGCGCCGACGCCCCCTACAATCGACGCACCGTCTATCGAGCCAACGTGATCACCGGCCGCGATCCGCTGCTCGACTGTTTCGACTGCCCCTCCCCGTCGGTCGCCACGCCGCGACGAGCAAGCACGGTCACTCCGACACAGGCACTGGCACTGATGAACAATTCGTTTGTCATCAGACAAGGACGCCGGTTCGCCCAACGTGTCGTCCGCGAAACCGGACGCGACGCGGACAGACAGACCCATCGCATGTTCCAATTGGCATTCAATCGACCGCCAACACCACGCGAACGACAACTGGTGACGACCCTGATCCACGACCACAGCCTCGAACACGCCTGCTGGGCACTACTCAACAGCAGCGAATTCCTTTATCTCCCCTGAGCCTCCTCGCCCTCGCACACATGACTTCCACACGACGCAACTTCTGCAATCAGATGGCCAGTGGCCTTGGCACGATCGCCCTCGCCAGCCTGCTCGACCAGGATCGTGGGCAGGCTGACCGACCGCACAATCTTGCCCGAGCCAAACGCTGTATTCATATCTTCTCGCCCGGCGGAGTCAGCCAGGTCGACACGTTTGACTACAAGCCCGCACTCGAACGCCTGGACGGCAAACGACTGATGGGTAAAGGCGACATTGACACGTTCTTCGGAAAGATCGGTGTCCTGCGAAAAAGCTTCTACCGCTTCAGGCAGCATGGCGCAAGCGGCAGTTGGGTCTCGGAGCTGTTTCCGCACTTGGCGAATCGAGTCGACGACCTGACCTTCTTTCACACCCTGGTCTCTAAAAGTTCCTCTCATACACCCGCCTGCTTCCAGATGAACACCGGCTTCACCCAGGTCGGATTCCCCAGCGTTGGATCCTGGCTCTCCTACGGACTCGGCACGGCCAACGACGAACTGCCAACGTTTGTCGTGCTGCCTGACCCTCGCGGACTCCCCAACGGAGGCACCAGCAACTGGAGCCAGGGGTTCTTGCCGGCACAGCATCAGGGCACCGCCTTTTCAACCATCGCCAAGGGCCAGGCAATCGCACACCTGGAGACTCCCGATTCGGTTTCGCTCGAGGGGAGACAAGCCGGACTCTCGCTCCTAGCCGATCTGGATCGCCGCTTTGCCCACGCCAATCCCGGTCACGATCAACTCAGAGCACGCGTCCGTTCCTACGAATTGGCCGCACGCATGCAAACCAGTATCCCCCGAGTCGTCGATTTTGGCGACGAAACCCAAGCCACTCGAAAACTCTACGGCCTCGACGACTCGGTCATCGGCCAATCCGCCTCCAACTTCCTGCTGGCACGACGGTTGATCGAACAAGGCGTTCGCTTTGTCCAGATCTTCAACGGCGGAGCACTCGGGTCTCCCCGTATCAACTGGGACGCTCACGAGGACCTGGTCCGTAATCACACCAACCAGGCCCGACATCTCGACCAACCCGCGGCCGCCCTGCTGACCGACTTGAAACAGCGAGGACTACTCGACGACACGCTGGTCGTCTGGTCGTCGGAATTCGGCCGCACACCGTTCACTCAAGGCAACCCCGGCATGGGCCGCGACCATCACCCGCTGGTCTTCACCGCCTGGATGGCCGGCGCCGGACTCAAACCCGGTTACCACCACGGTGTCAGTGACGACGTGGGATACCAACCGGCCGAGGATCCCGTCACCGTCTACGACTTCCATGCCACGCTGCTGCACCTGCTCGGCATCGACCACACCCGATTGACCTACTACCACAACGGACTCGCCCGACGACTCACCGATGTCCACGGCCACGTCGTCCACGATGTCCTGGCCTGAAAAACACAGAGGCTCACTATTCATCTGCTGCTGCCTTTGGCGTCGAGTATCCTGACCGTCCTCGGATTGCTGCTGCTCAAGCGAGCCCAGGCCCAGGGCACAACCACCTGGACCACTCTCATCGTGGTCACTTGGACCACCGCCGTCGCCTTCTCGGCACTCACCCTCATCGGTGGCACCATGCAGCCACTCTCGCTCGTCTGGCAGCCAGCCCTCGTCGGTGCACTCTTTTTGGCCGGGCTGACCTTCACCTTCCTGGGCGTACAGATCGGCGATGTCTCGATCGTGACTCCCGTCCAAGGCGTCAAGGTGCTACTGGTCCCGGCCCTGGCCGTGCTCGTCGTCGGCGATGTCGCCGGAACACGGATCTGGCTCGCTGCAGCCATCGCCATGGGTGGCATCTGGTTCATTCAATCGACCGACGAAACTCTCGATCGGTCCAAGGTCCGAATCTCAATCGGCTGTGCACTCCTGGCAGCAGTCTCGCTGACGCTCTTTGACCTGCTGATCCAGAAATGGGCGCCCGCCTGGGGACCCGGGTACTTCCTGCCCCTCGCGTTCGCATCGACCGCACTGCTGTCGCTGGGTTTTCTGAAACTCGCCAGGCCCAACCGACAGAGCATCCGCTCGCAACTCTCCTGGCCACTGGCTATCGGAGCACTGCTGATGGCAGTGCAGGCCTTCGGCATGACCTACACCATCGCACAGTTCGGCGATGCCACTCGAGTCAATATCGTCTACTCGTTGCGAGGACTCTGGGGAGTGCTGCTGACCTGGACTCTGGCAAAGTCCCTGGGACTGGCCGACACACTGCCCGCGTCCTCAGTCATGCTCAAACGGCTCGCAGGTGCCATCCTGATCGGCGCTTCGATTGCGTTGTCCCTGGTTTGACACGACGATCCCTGAAACTGGTGCCAGAATCCGACATCAACCACGGCAACCGATCTACTGTCGAACACACCCGGGC
>Ga0302139_10000235_pt1 | contig 24757 bp, 17 predicted proteins | sample CBN3_331_MG_FD_203104 | JGI IMG/M metagenome (GOLD analysis project Ga0302139, IMG submission 203104) | Marine microbial communities from Western Arctic Ocean, Canada - CBN3_33.1 | ecosystem: Environmental > Aquatic > Marine > Oceanic | place: Canada: Western Arctic Ocean | collected 2017-09-15 | reverse complement strand
TCCAATTCCAATGATGACCTGACCGTGAAGTATGGATGCACCTGTCACAATAATGGTGCACCATCAGATAGGGCAGTGGTAATGGTCACTGGCGTCCCCCTGATGTACGATACGTCAGAGGAGTACCTACTGACCATACGTGTGGCCGACTCCCTCACCCTCTCAGGAGCAGATGGAAATACTCATGCAGGATTTCTGATATCCTCTGACTCGGTTGGAAACTTCTCATGGGACGAGAGTGAAGAGATTCGTTATGCCGAGGGTCGCTCAGATGACGTCTCTCACTCGGATCCAAGTCTGGAAGGGATTTGGACGATTAATTGGATGTCTCCCAGCGAAGACGTCGGAGCGGTGCAATTCTGGCTTGCTGGCAATTCTGTCGATGGTGCTGGAATACCTGACGACATGGATTACTGGAACCTCCTATCCTTCTCAATAAACCCCCCTGGGACCATTACTACTGACGAGAGCGGTTCTACTTTGGAGACAAGGACCATTTCCGTCGGAACCTACGACTCTCTATTCCTCATTGATGTGTCTGACGAACAACTCGTGCAAGAAAGACAAGATGCACTGTCTCACAGGGTTTTCTCTCAGGGGAATCTTTTCTTCTGGACAAGTTTGACTGCACTAATCTTCGGAGCCGTTGTGCAGAAGGAGATTCTTGAGAGGAAATACGAAGATGGCCCTGAGTTCCTAGCTAGTGAGTTGGCATACCCTCAGGGCTTTCGCAGAGCCGTTGTATGTGCACTTTCATTCTACTTCGCTGTTGGTTGGGCAAATTCAGAGACCCCAATTGCATTCCAAGGCGTCAATTTCACCGATTTCATTACTGGAACTGCATTCTTCATCAGTGCATGGGCGGCTTACGGAGTATACCGAACAATCCTTGCAGCTAGATCGGCCCCCGAAGTGAAGGATGTAATGTGACCCCAGATCATAACCCTAAGGTGGACCTTGGGCGTTTTGTAGTACATTTAGAGGAACTCAATTCAATTGCCAGAAAAACTGCATTTGTGATGTTACTACTATGCATCTTCTGGTCATTCTCCGCCAATCAGGTTGTATCTATGTGGTTGGAGATAGTCCCCCTGCCAATTGGTCCGAACAACGAGAATTTATCCGTTTATGGGCCATTTGACTGGATTCAGATGCGTTGGAGCGTCGTAATTCTACTTTCGATGATAACAATGCTACCAATGGTTTCAGTTTTGACTTACAATTTCGCTAAAACAGGCCTATTCCCTAGAGAGAGGAATTGGCTCACAGCTGTGCTATTCCTTACGACTACGGTTGTGCCGGTTTCAATAATTGTTATTTGGGCATTTGGTATTCCAGCACTAATTGATTTCTCTAGAATTTCTGGTACTCCAGAAGGGATTCTCGTCCGATACGACGCTGCTTCAATTTTCTCTCTCGGTTTGGGGGTCACTTGGGTCATGGTGGTTTGGTCAGTAACAACAATCACCCTTTCCCTGTCAAGGATATTCGGAATGGTATCATCCGGAAAGACCAGATTCAGGAACAGATTGTTGACTATTTCTTCTGGCATCATAATACTAACTCTACCAGTTGAATACGATGGCCTGAAATTGGTAATCGCCATTATGGTGGCTCTCCTCGCGGATGTGATTTCACAAACAGCACCTGTGAAGATGTCGCTATGGAGTCCCTATGGTAATAATGACACAACTACCTAGCAGTTTGGCATTGACTTGAAAGGCTGCGCTATTGGCCTAATGCCGTGGGCAAACTATCATCAACACATTATCTCAGAGTTGTTGTAACAGTCATTTTGTTAGTCAGCTCCGTATTCGTATCCATGAACTCATCCAAGGTAAACGAAGCAATAGCATCTACAGTTAGGGATCAAGAACATGTGGATAATGAGATGGTAGGGCTCTCGATGGAGGAGAAATGGCCCGTACTTCGCATCAGCTTCCCCGGAAAGCCATTTCCGAATTCTCTGCTTGGTGATCTCTTTGACGGAGACTTGTCAGCCCAGCAGTATATCTCAGAAATGAGTGGTGGCCGGTCACAACTAGATCCAACCATAGTAGAAGGAGTCTGGGAGTCCCAATATGATGAGTCGTACTGGGGAGAAGATTCTGATTTAGAGAGGGATTCTGGTAGTGATTCAGAAGGTGCTAGGGAGCTTGCAACACAGGCTATAATGGGATTATTGCAGGACCAGGACCCTTCTCGATGGGATCTCGATGGAGATTTTGTGGTCGACCGACTCCTAATACTACATTCTGGTCAGCCCCAGGAGGAGGGTGGCCCATCTAGTAGAATCTGGAGTCATTTCTCACTATTTCATGATCCAGTTGTCATTGGTGACTACAGGTTTGAGCACTACACCATGGCATCAGTGCACGGTGGCCTCGGTGTTACGATCCATGAGATGCTCCATCAAATGGGGGCAGTCGACCTCTATGACGTACATAGCGAGTCTCCGACAAAAAACTGGTATGGGCTTGGTGACTGGGACATTATGGCTAGTGGAAACTGGATTGGAGACGGCGACAGGCCATCACTGCCGTCTTCTTCTACTTTGGATCTAATTGGGGCAATCAGCCCAATTCTACCCATCCTTCATCTAGATGGAAACTTCACTTTGTACCCAGTTTCCCAAGGTGGGTCGCCACTGAAGATTGAAATTGCCCAAGGAGAGTACATTTGGGTTTCACTAAGGTCAGATGTTGGGTTCGACAGTGGGTTGCCAGGACATGGAATATTAGTAGAACAACAGGATTTCGAATTCGGCAATATTGACTCAAACCTTGTCAATACCGACCCACTTAAGCCGTGGGTAAAGATCATCGAAGCGGATGGCAACGATGCATTACTGAGGGCGAGGGACTATGGATCCGCAGGGGATACTTTCACGGTTGGTGATAGATTTGGCCACACTGGAAAGCAGATCTGGGACAATCGTGGACGATTAGCCCCCTGGACAATCACCGTCACATCAGTTGGAAATGATTCGGCCACGTTTGAATATGACTTTGTAGGTGATTCAAATGCAATAGTATCGATGCCGAGAAATCCAATCGTTTTACTACCAAATGAGTCTGTTTACGGAGAGATAATTGCCGATTCAGATTGTCAGATTGTGTCCCAATTATCTACTACGGGTGATTTTTTGATTCCATCCGCAAATGATTCGAACCCAATTCCAATACTGGAATTATCAGACTCATCACCAAGGGAGGGAGTTATTTCGGGAACAATAGGTTGCTACGATCGGCCCATGACTAGGGTCTCTCTCGAATGGCGTGTTGTTAACCACAGATTCACCAGCGATACTTTGGAGTCTACGGTTGCATGGGATGAACCATCAACTGTGAGGATGTTTCCTGATACTGAAGGCGATGGCCCTCGAATATATACGATCACAGTTGAAGGTCCAGCAGGACGAATTTCTGATTCCCCGACATCTGGACAATTCTATCCTGGGGACCCAATAATATTGAATATTGAGCCGGCTGGACTGCTTGAACCAAGAATGGTGGCAAGGGGCGAGCTGGTCATAGTAGATTCAAACAATATCGAGCAAAGAATTCCAATCGTGCTAAACTCTGAAGGAGATTTCCCATTTGGGCCCCTAAATTGGCTAGCAATTCCTTCGAATGCAATCTCAACTGTTCTTGTGCTCTTGGCCCTGTCAATAGCTACAGGAAATAGGAAAGAGTCAACAGATCTGTAAATTTGTCGGAAAAGTCTCTAAGCCAGCGAATGCAGACTACCAAAGTGGACTTAGCTACAGCTTCGCAATGGGCCGAGGTAATCGGACTGGTGACAATCCTCGGCGCTGCATTCTACAGTTGGATTCAAATCAGGGAACTCAAGAAGTCCCGTAAAAGCGCTGCAACGATTTCGCTGGCTAACCTTTTCCAGTCCAAGGACTGGTCACCCGGTTTGATGATGATTTTCAATCAACCCGATGACTTGTAGACCATGGCTCAGATGAAGGAATACCACGGCAATAACTGGGATATTGCAATTACCATTTTCACCACGTGGGAAAGCATAGGTGCGCAGATTTACCATGGAAATCTCGATTTTTAGATAGTCTACGACTTGTTCTCAGGCCCCATAGTATCCACATTCGAGAAGACCCAGAATCTCATTTTCCAGAGTAGGGAGCAATCGGGAGTTGAGGGTGATTTTGAGTGGTTCCAATGGCTAGCCGAGAGGATTATTGAATTCAACGAGGAGAAGAATATCCATCCAGCGCACATAGCCTATTCCGATTGGACTCCACCAAACTAGGACTCATCTAGATACGCTTAGGATTGCTCCATCGGGAATCCGATGGTGGCCGTGAGATCTGCAGATACCTCCATCTTTCTCCATCGTGTATTGGGTAAAGCCAGTGCTTGTTTACGCCTGATGCAAGCCTAGATGATAGACAGGCCTCAGCCCAGTTTGCCGGTCCCTCCTTGGATGGATCGACTACCAACCACGGAGCATGCCCATCCCCAATATCTCCTGAATAACACCTCCAAGCAGTTCCATACTTGAATCCGGATCTGGTATTCAAACCTCTCATCCACAAATCGAGTAGTATGCTTGCCGACACCGAAAGAAACCCAAATTCATCATCATTAATAGTGGATAAATGCGATTTTGAAATCTCAACTTCTCTAGTAGACTGTGCATTTTTCCCCATTAATCGGACGATTTCTGCCTCAATAATATCCAATTGCCTTCCCTCGTGGAGGGGGATACCAATTGACTCAAGCGGCCAATTGATTGCATCTGATATGAAAATTCCATTCCAGCCAAGGCTTTCCGCGCTTTTCTCTGATATACTTTCAAACACTTGTGCCGTTGGTTGATTCATATCGCCATTGGGATCAGCTTCACTGAGGCGATATGTGACTACAGACTGTTCCTCGTCAATGACAAGTACTTCCGGCAACCTCCCCCTCCTAGTCACCTCGTCGCACCAATAGAGTAGGCCTTCCAATGTGTTCTCAGGTTCCTGGTTAACATCATGTAAGACATCCTTTGATTCATACCATAGAATCTCAGAAACGGGGGAACCTCTGCGAGGGTGGTCGTCGGAAGACCATCTAACAGCCCAGGAATCTGAGCTTTCAAGACCCAATGGCTCAAAGTTTTCCGATAGAACAACCTTGTTTCCAGGAACTCTCAGAGCCTCTAGGATTGCTGCTTCTCGGAGAATGTTTCGATTTAATCTAACTCGTTCGGAAAGCCATAATGCAAATGATCGCTGGTCCGAAATATCTTCGAACTCAACACCCCTATGTTCTCTACAGAAGATCACCTCTGAATCTGTGAGAAGAAGTCCCTGATTCCCGGTCAGTAGTCCAATTGCAGATTTCTCCCAAAGCCTGCTATAGGCCGGACCATCGTATATTCTCCTTAGATCCCCGGACTTCATGTCCCATTGCAAGACGCTAACAAATTAGACGCTATCCCCAAATATCATTTCGTCGAACCCTCTCCCGAACATTATGAGTGATGATTCCACCACCCTCAGAGAGGAAAGTTTAGTGAGACTGAAGGCCTTACTGGATTCAATAGATGGCGCCCAGGTTACTCTAATCGGTGATACCATGCTAGATAGATATCACCATGGTTTCGCGAACAATCTGAATTCTACTGCACCGGTGCCCGTACTGAAGATAATCCAATCCGATGAATCGCCCGGTGCATCGGCTCACATAGCTATTGGACTAACCTCATTCGGAATGAAGGTCTCATTTCACACAGCAATTGGAGATGACAACGAAGGCGAATCAATTAAGACCACTCTCAAGGATATGAAAATCAACCTTGATAATGTTATGGAAGTATCCGATAGAATGACGTTAACTAAGATTCGATTCTTCGGTAGTAGGGAAAGCCTCCTCGATAGAAGACAGATTCTACTTCAGGCAGACAGAGGCCCCAACGAAACTCTTGGTTTGGAGATTTCTGACTCTCTTACTGAATCAGCCCACTCTTCCATATCCAATAGTTGCGCCTTAGTTATCTCAGATTATAATAAGGGAGTCGTCACACTAGATGGGGCCCAATCTCTGATATCCGCCGCAAATGAATTGAAAATCCCTGCGATAGTGGATCCGAAATTGACCGGCCTGGAAAAGAGTAGGGGGGCAACGGTTGTTATATTTGAGAAGAGAGGGATGGCTCTTTTGTCTAGAAGGATTGGATTGGATGATGATAATGCTGCAAAGCAACTGATGAATGAGTACTCATGGGATGGGATTCTCGTACTAGGTGGAATTCATGGTGTTATTCTGCATCAAAGAGAAGACGACAGTATTCACATGCCATGCATGGCTCCTTCAGCCGAACAACAGATTGGAATGCATGATGCAGCTGCTACATCCTTAGCTGCAGCACTGGGTTCCGGACTATCTCTATTTGATGCAGCATTATTGGCTTCGGCAGCATGTGAATGCGTTTTATCGGCAAACTCCGGACAAGAATACATCGATCGCGCAACACTGGGATTATGGCTAGATGAGCTGACTTGGCAAATGAGAATCTCAGATAGATAGCGCAGAAGCCCATGGCATTGAATAGTGTTGGTTCAGCGCGATTATCGTGTTCACCGCAATATCTCGAGTCCGCGTGTTACCCATCATCGCAGCTTTTCTGGTAGTGACTATCTCGCAATCAACCTCTTTTGCAGATGATGGAGGGGATGAATATCCTGCGCAAATTATACTTGAAATTGCTGACGGGACCTTTATCCTTGAAATGACAGATGGGTCTAGTACAATTGTATCAGGCACAATACAGGATGAGAAGATCCCGGATTCTGCAACATGGGAATTACTGGATTCATCAGGTACAAGGCATTACGTCGATTTCACAGATGATCTAGTAATCGAATCTGAAACTGGTCTCTGGAACAAGTGGTCATTTGACATAGAAATTAATCCCCTTGTTATTGGTCCATGCGCATGCACGATTGTCGTTACAGCAATAGATGACTTTGGAAATTCGCATACAGAATTGATGTCTATTTTCATTTCCCCTAATACTCACCAGTTACCTCCGTCTATCCATATCTACGGAGAATCTAGCGACTCATGGTCCAGCCAAGAGCATAGGGTAAATGCACTTTCTATGACCGCTCACCACGCAGAACCAATTTTTGAATACACCTTCAGGAACTCATCAAGTGTGAAGTGCTCAGATGTAGCAAGTCAGGATATGTCTGATATTCCAGACGATGCAATAACGCTAAATTCATCTCAGATATTATTTGGAGTGGGCATGGATGGCAATCCCGTGGGGCCATTATCTTTCGAGATAGACTTGGTCCAATTCTCTGATGGTTGGTATGACCTAGTATTATACGCGACTAATCCTTTGAATGAAGAAATCTCACATGACTGTACCAGTATCAGGGTAGACAACACAGCACCCGTGGCACTAATCGAAGGCCCGAGCACTATTCCGGAAGGAATGGAGGAAGTGGTGATAGATGGATCTTCATCGTATGATTTGAACTGGGGGATTCAAGGTCTAACTTACATTTGGTCTGTAATTGAAGTCGAAGCAGGTTCTGCGTCTGGTGTGGATTATATTGTGGACATGGATGGGAGAAGTATCTCCATTTATCCTAATGGTTCGGGAATCTATGAGATCAAATTGGCCATTGCGGACCAAGCCGGTAATATTGGTAGCAGTTCTCAAATTATTGAAGTTCAGAATATTGCTCCAATTGTCAGGTTGTCAATCGACGGTGTTCCAATTTCGAATAATGATGAATTCATACTTCCGAAGGATTCCACATGTCTTATCGATGCATCAGGTTCTATTGATACATCAAATGATGCAGATAATTTGCGCTATATCTGGAGAGTCAATAACATCCCTACTTACGAGGGGGCATCTAGAGAGTTTTTTTGGCCGGAGGGCGTTGACGATGAATTCATACTTACCATCGAAGTGATTGATGATGATTCGAACTCGTCAATGATTTCAATATTAGTAAAGGATATCGACACAAATGGTACATTTCCACTATCGATAATTGTATTAATTCTATCAGCAGTATTTTTGACCTATTCTGTAGTCAAGTTCCGAAATCAAACCAACGAGTCTGAAATTCCGAAATGGACTTAGTCGTAAAAAGACCAAAAGGCAGAATCCGGAGGGGGGAACATGGTCCTACCTTTCAAATCATCAGAGTACATTAACCGTCAAGAAAGCCTGTTTGTAGAATTGCCCGAATCTAGTGTACTAATCATCCCGACCAATGACAGAAAATTCCGATCCAACGATGTTGGCTACCCTTACAGGGGTAATTCATACATGCTGTACTTATGTGGCTGGGAGGAGGAAGAAGGCGTATTTGTTGCCAATAACACATCTGGCAGCTGGGAAACCATGCTCTTCGTACCACCACGTGATACGAAGAAAGAGATATGGGAGGGAATAAGGATAGGCGTAGATGGCGCTACATCTTGGCCAGTAAATGCTACAGATTCCATCGAAAATGTCGAATCATATATTTCAGAAAAATTTTCTGATTCCAAAAACATATTTACTATACTAGGAGTTTCTAGGATCATCGATGAGATGTTAATCAATCGTGATGACATTTCTGATCCAAAAGGTATACTGGATCCAATGCGGCGAATAAAATCATCTAGAGAGATTGAACACATGCAAGAAGCCGCAAGAATAGGCTCAGAAGCCCATATTCATGCCATGGAAATATCATTCCCTGGCATAGGTGAGTGGCAGATTCAGTCTGCTGTAGAGGGTCATTTCATGAATTGCAAGAGTCAATGGAGTTACCCATCAATTGTTGGAGGTGGTGAAAATGGCACTATTTTGCATTACAATACAAATATGTCTGTAGTAAATGATGGAGAACTAGTTCTAGTTGATGCTGGATGTGAAGTACATGGTTACGCATCTGATATCACTAGGACATGGCCGGTTAATGGTAAGTTTACGGATCCTCAGAGGGAAATATATGAGTTGGTCCTCAAGGCCGAACTTGCTGGGATTGAGGCATGCCAAAATGGATCTACTTGGGTTTCTATACATACTGCAACGTCCCAAGTTCTTGCCACGGGTCTTATCGAACTTGGTATCTTAGATTGCTCTCTAGAAGAAGCAATAGGCGATCCAGTCAAATTCGATGGCCCATATAGGAACTTCTTCATGCATGGAACCGGGCATTTTCTAGGCCTAGATGTCCACGACGTTGGTGGCGGTAGGCAAGGAGATGATGATGACAAAGGACTCATATTGCAGCCTGGAATGGTCCTAACTGTAGAACCGGGGCTTTACTTTGGTGGTTGGAGAACCGATGTTGAAATTCCAGAAAGGTACTCAGGTATCGCAATTCGCATAGAAGATGACATCCTCATTACTGAAGAAGGTCCAGTGATCCTATCTTCATCATGTCCCAAAGAAATTCACGAAATAGAGATGATTGTTGGTTCTGGTGTATAATATGGCAAACTGGCAGGATATTCTAGAGAAGCAACTTGGAACATTTCCCCCTCCTATCTCTGTAAAAGATGCCGCCACCCTATATTCTGATGCTTCATTAAATGACCTAATGTTTGTTGCAATGGAAAGGAGGCATTCACAAGTACCAGGTAACTTAGTCACATTCTTGATTGATCGAAATATCAATTACACAAATGTTTGCACCATAAACTGCCATTTCTGTTCCTTCTATCGAACTCCCGGGCATGAGGAAAGTTATACTCAGACAGTAGACGAGATTAGTGAGCGCATTGAGGAGCTCGAAAGTCTGGGTGGTAGCAGGATATTGATGCAGGGTGGGGTGAACCCGGCACTTCCATTTGAGTGGTATACTGAACTCCTATCTGAACTGTCAATTAGGCATCCCAGTATTTCATTGGATTGTTTCTCACCCATCGAGATAGAGGGTATTGCAGAAGTATCAGGATTTTCTACTCTTGAAGTTCTCTCTAGATTTCGAGACTCTGGCTTACATGGCCTGCCAGGTGGCGGTGCTGAGATGTTGGTTGATAGTGTCCGAAGTGGAATTTCACCACGCAAAGGCTCTTCCAAAAATTGGCTCAAAGTCATGGGGGAGGCTCAGTCCCTAGGATTAATTACTTCTGCAACTAATGTATTCGGATTCGGAGAAAGCTACTTCCAACGTGTGGAACATATGGAGAAAATCAGAAGTCTCCAGGATAACTCGTTATCATCTGGATTTCCAGGGTTTACCTCCTTCATCTCGTGGCCTGTGATTCTAGAAAACAATAACTTCGGAAAAATCGTACGCCAGAGAAATGCTACAGCTCTTGGCGTCGGGGCAGTCGAATATCTACGACATGTGGCCGTATCGAGGATATTCATGAATAATATTGACCATATTCAATCGTCATGGCCTACAATGGGTCTAGGAGTGGCTCAAATTGCATTGTCTGCTGGTGCAGATGATATTGGCTCTACTATGATGGAGGAGAACGTGGTTTCTGCTTCGGGAACTAAGAAGACCATGGCTACTGTAGAAGAACTGAAGAATTCGATAATTGACAGTGGATTTACCCCCGCACTTCGTGATTCGGAGTATAATTTACTGGATCATATTGGTGTAAAAGAAGTTGCACTAGAAGTTTGAAAGCTCGGCTCTGCCGCTGATTACAGGCGCAATTTCAATCACTGTATCAATTTTTGATTGAGGCATTATTACAGGTGATATCCACATAATTTTTCTACCGTCAGTTTCAACGAACTCGATAATAATCTCCCAATGTATTGCGATAAGTGATGAGTAAACGGTTCCGGGCCATTGCCCCTCAGGCAAGGTTAGTTTGAAGGGAGAACCCACATCAATTTCGGATGTCCATGAACCATGGCTCATGATTCTAAGTGGCTCAAGAATAACTGATTTCTTTGATGTGGATTGCATTGGCGTGGATTCGCCCACACCAGCACCCACCTCATCGCCTGGTGAAATACGTTTCTCGGGGAGTTTTGTGGACAATCCCGGTGACGGCTGTCCTCCCTCATTCCTTCCCAGCGAGGCTAGCAAAGTACTCCTCTCGGGAATTGGCACTCCGACTTGGATCCTAGCTCGTGATAGTGAAAGGCCAATATCGATTTCTCCAATCGTTACTTCCGAAGTATCTCTATCGATATGGATAGAAAACTTAGGATCTTGATATGGTGTTCTAGCGATTGATGATTGCCTAGAAATATCTCTGAAATTAGCAATAGTTCGAAATAAGAGAGGAAGGAGAAAAAGAGGGAATGTATAGAATAGGAGTCGAGGGTATTCCAACGGACCTATAGTGACTGAACCTGCTACAATAGTGCCAATAATTCCATATTCCACAAGTCCAGGTTCTATGGCATGAACAAAAAGTGAAACTATCAAGAGCACTACTGTGGGCTTAATCAACCTCCTAGAGATATTGTGAAGAGGGTCCGGATTTACAAACCAACCCATGCGCGATCTGGTCAGAAACTCAGGAGTAATATCACTAATTTCGCACTCCAAGTGAAGCTTGCCAGCATCTTTGTCACTAGAATCTCTCCATTGTACGAACCATCCATCATCGGTTCCAATTTTGAAATTCCTGAGGATGTCATCATTAACATCGACTACAATCTCTGAAACTGGTACATTTCTGGGTTCCATATGACCTAGTTCGAATGGTGGATACCTGATACTCTGGAGTGTTCGGCGCATCATTTGCCCCACAGAATAGCCTTTGCTGCCCGGCCAGCAAGCCTCCTGAATTCAGGAACCTCTCTGAGCATCTTTATTCCCAGAGGAATCGGATTATCAATGTCACCAAATTCATTGATTAGTTGTGTTACTTCTGGCCGGGCCCAAACAGAAAATATTCTTTCGAGCTCTGAGTCATCCATCTCAGTAAGGAAAGCATCCCTTAGTGCCCGCTTCTTCCTTTGGTCCCTCTTCATTTCTTTGAGAGTACCTGATAACTTCTGCATCCTTACCTCGCTCAGATCATTGTCAATTATTGACTTGCTTAACAATGGTACCAACATGTCAACTTGTTTGAACCCGGGTCCAATGCCACCTCCAGTAGTAGGCTTGCAGATACCTGCAGCATCACCAAACAGTGCTACCCTCTCCCTCATCGGTCGCCCGACAATTCCACTTGGAACCGGACCGCAAAAACGTCCAACTTCTGAGCAATCTGAGAATCGAGTATTTAGGGAATCATTGCTCATTAATCGAGACATGAATTCTTCACTAGAAACTCCATCCATCAGTTGCGCCTTTGTCCATGTCCCCAGTCTTGTTGACTCACCTGAGGGTATCGCCCAACTGAAAAATCCGGGAGCAATGCCCATTCCAGTGTACATATCGAGCATTCCCTCGTCTCCAGCGTACCCAGTAACCTCGATTTGAAATCCGATCATCGTCTCTGTTGGAGTGCCCATTCTGAATTTCCTACGAACCCATGAGTGAGCTCCGTCGGCACCGCAGAGTAGTTTACATCGAATTGTATCGGCACCATTTGCTCCGTCAATCTTCACTTCAACGTAATCGCTTTCGATATTTGCCGAGATGGGTTTAGTAGAAAGCATAATTTCCGTTCCTGTGACGATTGACTGCATAACAACAGCCTCGTCGAATATCTTCCTACATACAGAATAGGTTCTGGGTACTTTTGGATCTCCTATAGTAACCATTTTTCCAGATGGGCTGTGGATATTTGCCCCCCAGATAGTTGATAGAATTGAATTCTCAAGGCCAATAGTTTCCATAGCAGTTGGATTTATTAGACCCGCACACTGGAATGGCCTACCAATTTCATTATGTTCTTCTAAAAGAAGCACGCTGTGCCCATATTCATTCAGTTTCTTAGAGAGATAGCCGCCTATTGGCCCGGCTCCAACTACAATGACATCGAATTCTTGGGCCATGGTTTCGCCACACTTGCTACTTTTTCGACCGGCGTTTCGAATTTATTGTTTTCTTTAGATTTCCAATGAGAATGCTTGCATCGGATTTGGTAATGGCGTCAATCGATTCGGTTTTGACTGCATCCATGGCATCTTCGATTGACATTTCTAGGGAATCAGTCATAGAGATTATTGTAGTAACCTGCTTTTCGGTAGCGGGAGAATCTTTGTCTAACTCGATTAGAGACCCGATTGCATTACTTGCAGAGCCCCCCCTTCCACCTGTTAACTCACTAATATCCGATTCGCCGATATCATTCAAGAATTTGCTCAAGTCAATATTTAACCGGTCAACTAGTTTCAGTATAGTAGCAATTTGCTTTTCGCTAGGTGGGATATTTGATTGCGCTGAGTCACTGAGGCCATCGATTATGGTTCTCACTTCCTCCCCAGTCAGTTCTTCCACTAATTTATCTCCGATGACGGCGTTTCTGTCTTCATCAGTCATCCTATTCAATATCGCCTGTAGATACTGAATCTGCCTTACTGTTGGCTTTTCACGACGCTTTTCCAGAGCTATGTTATGCATGTCTCTGAATATATCAACAAATTGTGACCACTGGTCAGATGCGCTTGCTTCACCCGCCTCAATTAGGTCTAATTTTTCTTCCATATTGGAAGTAAAGTCATATGAAAACAATCCCTGCCCGTAAACCTCAGTTTGATTGTAAAAAGGTGCCACTTCAATCCATAGAGTTCTCCCATTTACCGTTGGAATCAAAGACGAACCATCCTTTTCGACGTACTTGCGGTCAACTAACTTAGTTACGGTCGATACGTATGTAGAAGGCCTTCCAATTCCATCTTTCTTCATTTGTTGAATAATCGAGCTTTCGGAGAATCTCCGTGGAGGTTTTGTGAAATCTGTAGTCATATTGGCGTCAACATCGATATCCCATGCGTTCCCGACGCTGAAACCAATTTCTGGAGGATGAGTTTGAACTACATTAGATGACCATGAGAAAACCTCTTCCCATCCAGAATGTGTTCGCCATGAGGAGGTGCCAGTAACTGGGACATCCAATCCGTTACACGAGAATGTCATACTCCGCCTTTCTCGAATCGAGTTGGACATCTGGCTAGCAGCAAAACGAGACCATATCAGAGTATAGAGGGCCTTTTCATCACGATCATCGCCTACGATTTCCATAGTTGGATTCGTAGGCCTAATTGCTTCGTGGGCGTCTTGTACGTTACCCTTCTTCTTTCCGGCGTTATCCTTCTTCTTTCCGGATTCTCCAACTCCATCGCCTAGGTAATCCTTACCAAATTTTGATTCGATATGTTTTCTCACGTCATTTCTAGCAGATACATTCGTTCTCGTTGAATCTGTTCTAATGTATGTTATGTGACCAGATTGGTATAGTGTTGAAGCAATTTTACTGGTTTTTGATATTGACCAACCTAGTGTTGAGCTGGAAGTCTGAAGCATTGTGTCAGTGGAAAAGGGAGCCTTTGGACGTCTACTAACAGTACCATCCTTGACAGATTCTAGCTTCAGTGAACGTTCTGAATTGATAACTTCTAATGCAACCTTTGCTTCATCGGTATTGGAAGTTCGATCGGGGAAATGCTTCCCATCGTCATCAAACCATGCGCTGGAATCATCAGATTCATGAAACCTCACCTTGAGTTCGATACCATTTGACAATGCGCTAACTGAGTTGTACTCTTTGGGTACGTGAGCTTCTCTTTCTAGTTCCCTTTCCACGATATAGCCTAGTGTTGGAGTTTGAACTCTGCCCATGGATCTGAGTTTCCACGAGCGGCAAAATTTTGAGCACCGATATCCCACAAGCCTATCCATTAACCTCCTTACAATTGCAGCATTGACTAAATCCATATCCAGTTCTTGTGGATTGGAAATTGCCGAAATCACAGCATCCTTGGTGATTTCATTAAATGAAACTCTATGCACTGAATCAAAATCAGACATTATCTCACTCAGTCGCCATGCAATAAACTCGCCTTCTCGATCTGGATCGGTTGCGATGTATACTTCATCTACGCCTGATTTTTTAGCCTTAGAAGTGATTTTCGACATGACTCTCTCGGCCCTATCTGTCCACGACCATGGTGGGTTGGGCAGTTCTCCAGGATTCGAAGCCCACATTGCTTTGGAGCTATCCTTGCTCTTCCTGTTCGAGGGCAGATCTTGAACGTGGCCATTGCATGCATCTACTATCCAACCCTTTCCAAGATACTTTTTGATAGTTCGAGCCTTGGCACCAGACTCAAGAATTACGAGTTTCAATGTTACTCCTCTGAATTTAAAACGCCGTAACATACCCTGTATAAACATGAGTGATGAGATGGATGGTAACGCGCGCGCTCGCGCGCTCACGTGCGTAACCGAATGTAATTATGGACTATGAAAAATGGATTTTTTTAATATTTCATGCGTAACTATTGAAGAATAGATTCGATTGCCAATATTGATGGGAGTGGCATGGAGGCTTTTCGGAAATCCCGCACTTCGTCTTATTGACTCAGAAAAGGCCCATTCAATCTCCATGAAAGCTCTGAAGTCCATTGGTGAGACTCAATCGGGGCAATCATTGCTTAATGCGTTATACAAGTCTCCAGAGATGCCAATTGAGGTGTTTGGCAAGTTATTCCACCATCCTCTCGGATTAGCTGCAGGTTTTGATAAAGGTGCAGAGGCACTTTTGTCATGGTCAGCAATGGGATTCTCATGGTGCGAATATGGCGGCGTCACTAGGTACCCGCAGAAAGGAAATGCAAAACCCAGGATGTTCAGGGCCAACAAACACCACGCACTAGTAAACAAAATGGGTTTGAATAACCCCGGTGCTTCTGAAATACGCAAAAGACTCAGTGCAAGGAAGTCTGCAAACCGCTGGCCAAAATCCCCAGTTGCCGCTAATATTGGCCGTTCTAAGAAGGTCCCAAATGAACACGCAGCTGATGATTATGCAGCAACACTAGAGTTACTGTGGGATCATGCGGACATGTTTGTACTGAACATTTCTTCGCCCAATACCCCTGGACTTAGGGATCTCCAAGGTCAAGAATACCTCGAATCAATATTAAATTCCTGCAATTCCATTCGATCCATGAAGGGAGACTCAAAACCAATCCTATTGAAGCTGTCTCCGGACACCAATGATGATGACATTAGGAGTACTGTTTCATTTTCACAGCAAATGGGAATTGACGGCATAGTAGCTACCAATACTACGATCAAAAGGCCTATTCCACTATCAACTCAGTCACGCAAAGCATTCTCGAGTGACGGGGGGCTGTCTGGTAGGCCATTGAATTCTCGGGCGTTGGAAGTAATCAATTTGGTGTACGATGAAACCGACGGAAAGTTACCAATCGTCGGCGTAGGAGGAATTGACTCAAAGGACTCGGCTTGGGAGGCAATAATCTCTGGAGCGTCGCTAATTCAACTTTATTCTGCACTTGTGTTCAATGGCCCTACAGTAGTGTCATCTATTGTCAAGGGCCTGAAGAAGAGGGTCAGTGAGTCTGGCTTCTCTTCTATTAGCGAAGCCGTGGGATACAAACACATTTAGCGAAGGGTCGCGAGAATATGTCGTGGCACTAACTAGAATCACACGACTTGCATTAGTATTCGGCTCATCAATGGCCATACTGGGACTAATGATGGCAAGCGTAGATCCAGAGGTTCAGTATTCAGTAGATGAGATAATGAACGAGCCTGAAAATTTTCAAGATAGAAAGGTTTTCGTCAGGGGAGTTGTATCTCCAGACTCAATGGACTATGCAGATATGAGCTTCATTCTCGATGGTATTTCTCACGAGATATTGGTTGACTTTGCCGATTCTCCGATACCAGATGGCTTTGACGAAGGTCGCACCATAGCTGTCCGTGGCAATTTGGATCTTCAGAATGGGATCTGGATCATTGACTCATATCAAATTCAGACGGGATGCCCTTCAAAATACGAGTCATGACCACTGGTCATGTTCATACGTGACCTCTGTGCGCTAAATATGGGCTAGGGGGAGAGTTGACGTGCTCTATTTTTCACAAATCGTCGAAAATGGTGACCCGAAGTCCGAGGGCGGCGCAAACGAACCTCTGGAATTACTCCAGTTGACTGCGATGTCTCGCCCCCAAGAGATCCAGGTTGGCGGGAGGCAAATCCGGAGGGATTTGCCAAGCGTCTTACGCCCGGGAACCAGGTCAGGCGCGGAAGCGAGCAGCCCGACCGGGGATGCTGGATGCCTTGGGACTTCGGGACGGAGAAGACTGGCGTGCAAGTTCCATTGATGACGAGCGTCCACCGAGGACATGCCCACCAATCAGTGCTCAGGACGATAGTCTCGAAATTCCATCGGAATCCATGCCACCCATCGAACACACTATCCTGAAGTGTTCTTCTGAAACCGGCTGTACTGACAATCTTTGACCCCTCTGCAATAGAGGCATCCCTTCTAAATCCCCATTGGCTCTCAAATCGGGTAGGCCAATAGCAACAAGAGCCGATATCGGTTCTATATCGACCATTATCCATCGGGGGTTATCCGGTGTTGCCTTGGGATCAAAATACTTGGAATGCACATCCTGAGCGGTAAAGTCATGATACCCCTCCTTGCAGACTTTGGCTACACCGGCCACGTGTGGGGGTTTACAATTTGAATGGTAGAAAAGAACAAAGTCACCCAAGGCCATATTGTCCCTCATAATATTCCGTGCTTGGTAGTTTCTAACTCCATCCCAATGTGTCGACCCATCGGTAACGAGTTGATCCCAAGGATAAACATGAGGTTCGCTTTTCATCAGCCAATAATTTACCATGTAAATCGTAGTCATAGGTAGGCAATCAACATTGGCTTCACCATGCATCCCTAGTTTGTTCGAAAACAACTGCGTCTCTCGCAATGTCGGCACCTTTACTAGTTGCGATATTGTTCAAACCTGCTGTTTTCACCATTGCTGACATCCCCCCAGTGAGCCCAAGATTCGAAGTCACCATGAAGGAGTATATGGCTGGCAACAATAGTAATGCTGACAATGCTGCGACAATAAGTAATATGATGACCACTGTAACGAATGGCGCAATTGCCTCGATTTTAATCCCATAAGCACAGGTCAATCCAGCAGCCGTAACAGTTGTTGCTTCGAAAAGACTCATCCCGGTACTGGCACAGGCTGTGCGAATCGCATCCAACGAATTTCCCAATTCCTTCACCCTGTTAGCAATGTGAATAGAAAAATCGATTCCAACACCGACTAGAATTGAGCCTATCATCACCGTCACGAGCGATAGAGTGACCCCTCCTGTGTCCATAACTAGCCATTGCATTGTGACCGTGAAGCCAACCGGAATTGTAGTAAGAAGTGCAAATCGGATATCTCTGAAAACTAGTGCTAGTGTGACCACAGTGAAACCTAGGGCGAAGGCAAGCGATGTCCATTGGGAATCAACAATTAGGTTATTCACCTCGATTGTGATGGAAGCAACCCCGATTAGGGTGTCTCCAAGTACAGAAATTGGGTTCTCTGAGTCTCCGGCAGCCTTAGCCCAACTATTGATTTGTCCAGCAGTCACGGTAGTGGCCTTGACGTCCATGAATGGCATATCGATGTAGATCAATGTCCTCTGATAATCGGATGATATGAAGAGCTCCCGCATTTCTTCTGTCATGCTGTTATAGAAAACGTATAGAAGGAAATTCTGAGCCTGTCTCCCACCATCGTCCTCTTGGGCATCAAGGGTGTCAAGGATAGTCCAGAAAGAGACGTTTCCTGCCTGTTCACGGTCGAATATTAGCTCTGCGACCTCCTTGATTGGCTCAGGAATAGGGATTGGGGACCAATCGTCATCTTGAATTATGTCATTGATGGGTGATCCAGAGACGTTTACACCCACGGCTATTGCCTTCATTAGGAAAACTATTGACACGGCAGTAGCGTTTTCTACGTCGTTGCATTTTGATTCGAGATTCTCGATTCCTTCGAGATTCGCATAGGGATGTTCTGCTGTAATCGAACCTATGCCAAATTCTGGCTCGGCCTGAATGTTGGCCTCCACGAGCAAGAATCCAGGTTGGCCTGCCTCGAACTCATCTGAGTAGACACCCATTTTCTGAACTGCCTCGACCTCATAGGGGGCCATTTTCAGGAGATCGATATTTTCCTCGACGTTCGGTCGATTATATCCAGCTGAGATAAGCATTAGTATTAGGAAAAATGCTATTGTGATTCTAGACCACTTCACTGGCATGTTTACTGCTGCAACGAAGACTTTCGGCGGAGGATGCGAGGGTTTTTTCAGATCCAGTAGAATTGTTAGGTTGGGGACCATTATCATGGTCATGATGTAAACCACTACAATCCCACCCGCCAAAGCCCAACCAACGGTTTGAATGGGCTTCATGGGTGCAAAGGTGAGTGAAATAAATCCAATTATCGTAGTCATTGCAGACAGGAATACCGCCCGGCCCGTGGAGTTCAGAGCAGCGGACATCTTCTCATGTGGCGTGCCTTTGGATTCGGCATACCTGTTAGTGATATGGAGTCCATAAGAAACCCCTAACGAGAGGACAATGGGGCCCACAAGAATCACAGTCATAGTGACTTCATAATCGATTAAACCGATTAACCCTAGAGTAACCCAGACAGCACAAAGAGTAGGTAAACCAGCGATGATTACGACCTTGATGCCTTGGACGAAACGTATCCGTCCGGTTTGGAGTAGGTCGCAATGGAATATGAACAGCATTGATGCTACGATAATACATCCAACCGGGAAAACCTCCCAGAACAGCTTGAATGACTCTTCGGTTACGGCATTAGTTAGTGGTGCGGGACCTGTTAGTGTCATCCTGAGGCATAAGGTGTCCTCTCCGATGGGGCACTTTCCTTGGGAATCGGGAGTGCCCCAGTTGTTGTTCACACCGATTTCATCAATCTTGTCTTGGGTTTTTGTGACAATATCCCCTACTGACATGTCGCCAGTATCATCGGCAATTCCTATGATTATCACTGCCCGATTCCATCCATGAGGGCTCCTTTCCTCCGTTGGTGTCCCCACATCTCTAACCAGTTTGTCTAAGGCGTTCTGGGGCATTTCCTGTAGGATCTGATTGACTCTCTGTTGTTCATCGGGAATTGCATAGTTCCCAATCAGATCGCTCTGAGAATCTATTGTCTCATTTATCTCATCCGAGAGTTGCTGGTTACCCGTAGCTTCTGCAAGACCTGAAAAGAAAGCCTTGACTACTCGACCCCCACTTGAGTTAACTTCCTTAATCACGGTAGAAATTGATAGTACGTAGATGACATTGTCATCGACCCCTTTATCGTTAGTCTGATTATTGATTACCCTTTCGACACTATCGATCTGGTCAAGTATATTTATCTGAGTGACATTGTTTCGGTACGATTCCACATATATCACCATAACATTGGTAGTCCAGTCTTCCTCCACTTGAGCAATGAGATTTTTTACGCTGTGCGGATCATCATCGGTCGGTAGGTAAACCTCTAGGTCACCATTCACGTTCAGAGCAGGCTCTTCGTTGCAGAATGCTGGATTGTCAAAACTATCTCTGCAGTCCAATACTCCAGAGTGAGGCAGTAGTAACAGAGTGAAACCAAGTGATATTAGAACAGCCCAAATTGGAAACATCGTGAGGATGCTGGAGCTATCTGACTCCCTGAATCTCCTTCGGATACGGTTGTTAAACTTTGCAAATGATCCTTTGATTTGCTCTGTATCTGTATTAGAAATACTCGTTCTTGCACCATCGATTATTGAGTTGACAGACGTGCCTAATGAGTCGCCGATACGCTTCTTCGCCATGTCGCTCCTACTACGACGTGAAACGGCATACCTTCAACCCCTCGGAAGACATGTTTCGTGATGTGTATTTTTACAATGACATGACAATTATCAAGAACGCCAGACTTTTCCAAAAATTCGGTGACATTGTGAGTGAGCCAAGAATTTCTGATAAGAGATGGAGCGTGGACCTTGAGAAGCGCATACAAGAGTCACACTTCTCCGAAGAGTCATATCGCGAAAGATATAGTTTTGATTCCCGTAGCGAAAGAGAGATTTTCGTAATTGATACTCCTCCCCCGTATCCTAGTGGGACATGGCATATTGGTGCCGTAGCTCAGTACAGCATGATCGATGTCATAGCAAGAAGTCAGCGTTTACTAGGAAAGGAAGTCAGATTCCCATGGGGAGTGGATCGAAATGGCATCAACATCGAGTTTACGGTCGAGAAGAAAACTGGGAAAAAGATGAGGACATTCGATAGAGCAGAGTTCCTGGATATTTGTTCCCATACTATAGAAGAATACACGCAAGCAATGCGCAAGACTGCAAAAAGAGTGGGTTTATCTTGCGACTATGATAATGAGTACCTAACTGATTCGCCTGAGTATCGTGCTGTTTCACAGTCAATTTTTGTTGATTTATTCAAGAGTGGCGATATTGTAGAAGATTTGAGACCCAATATCTACGATCCCGTGGAAGGCACTACAATTGCCGATGCAGAGGTTCAAAGAATTCAACGCAGAACAAAGTTATGTCATGTGATTTGGACAACTGAAGATGGCGAGGACATTACCATTTCAACAACTAGACCAGAAATGATATGCGCATGTGGTGTCGTGATGGTTCACCCCGAAGATCCAAGATACTCTCACTTAGTTGGGAAGAGGGTAAATCTCCCCTTGCCCGTCTCCGAAAGAGGGGAAAATGTCGAGGTTATGGCACACCCATCTGTGAAGAAGGATTTTGGTAGCGGAATTCTGATGGTCTGTTCTTTTGGAGACCAGAATGACGTGGTAATATTCAGGGAACTCGGTCTAAGGCCATTTGTAGCAATTGATTTAGAAGGTGAAATGACTGCAATCTCAGGTCCACTTAGAGGGATGAAGGTCAATGATGCAAGGATCGAGGCGACTAAACTACTGCAGGACTCTAACCGCTTGGAGTCAACCGAGGAAAGAGATCAGGAAATTCCAGTGAGTGAGAGGGGTGGAAACCCAATTGAAATCATCCTTCTCAAGGAATGGTATGTCAGGCAAACCCATGTTCTAGACAGACTAGTGGATCTATCAAAGAGTAGCCGATTCATTCCAGAGAGAAATAGGCAGTATCTTCATGATTGGGTTGATGGCATTTCCATTGATTGGCCAATTAGTCGAAGGAGATGGTACCACACCGAGATCCCAATATGGTACTCTGAAGATAGAACAAAAGTAATCGTCCCACCTAAAGGAGTATACGTCCAACCTTGGAGAGAGGGGCCCCCGTCTGGTTCTGAGGTAATTGACAGGGAAACGAAGGATCATTTAGGTGAGTTTTCTAAACTAGAGGGAAGCCTGGGAGAAATTTCTGGCGAAGAGAAGGTTTTCGACACGTGGATGGACTCGTCGAACTCCAACCTGTTTGTTTCGGGTTATCTGAACCAACCAGATTTGTTCGATCGTTCATTTCCCACATCTATCCGCCCCCAAGGCAAGGAGATTGTCAGAACTTGGCTGTACTACTCTCTACTAAAGAGTGCCTTATTATTTGATAAACCAGCTTTCCAGAATATTTGGATCGATGGACTTGGGATGGACCCATGGGGGAGGAAGATGTCGAAGTCTCTGGGCAATGGGATTGACGCAGATAGCGTTCTTGAATGCGGAGCTGGCGGACGTACCGGCTCTTGGAAAATCAAGGGGGCCGATGGAAAGCAAGTTATCCTCAAGGCGAATAAAATTGGGAGTGAATGCTTTCGACTCTGGAAGGCGTGTGATGCACAGGTAGGAGATGACTTTCACATCAATCCAGAAGAAATTGAAACCAAGTATTACGGAGTACTAACGAAGATTTTCAACATCGCCAGGTTTGCAAGTCAGTTCGATGTGCCGAAAAATCTTGAATCGCCGTCCGAACTAGAAATTGAAGACATCTGGATACTCGCTGAGTTCGACTCTACTCTTTCTGACGTTCGGGCTGCGTGGGAGGATATCGACATATACACTGCAGCACAATCAATCAAGTCGTTTGGTACCGGGATTTTCCCAAGCCACTGGTTGGAGATGTCAAAATCGAGACTCTATGGTGAGAACAAATCTGCCACATGGACTCTGCACAGGATTGTCCGGGATCTGATGAGTGCCTTCTCGCCGATATGCCCATTCTTCACGCATTATCTCAGCACCACTCTATATGGTCGTAGCTCTGTCGATGTGAGGGACTTCCCTCAATTACCACCTTCATGTGGAGTCGAACGATTCGACGAGTTACGTTCCCTTACAAGTACTCTAGAAAATTATAATTCAATGATCTGGAAGGCAAAGAAGGGTCTCGGAATATCTCTGAAATCGCCAATTTCTGGTATTGATATGCCTGAGAAGTTAGCACCCTTTGCTAGTGCCCTTACACAAATGCATAACTTGGAATAATACTCATTATGTAAGGTTAGTTTAGTGAAGTACTAGTTTCACCGGTCTCGAAGAACTCGATTAGCAATGTTGCCATCTCAATACCGATTCTGGCTTGGGCTTCCAACGTGGATGCGGCTATGTGGGGACTTCCATGAAAAGATTCGAAATCAAGAAGGGGGTGGTCTCCTAAGGGTTCATTATTGAATACATCCAGTGCAAGGGATCGTAGTTGACCGGTTTCCAAAGCCTTCACTGCATCATCTTCATCGACAATTCCGCCCCTTGCGCAGCTTACAATATGGTTGCCGCATTCTATGCCATCAGCCCCTATCCCGGGCATCAATGATATCATATCCAAGTTAACTAAATTTCGTGTTTCATCTGTGAGGTTGCAATGGACTGATACATGGGTACAGTGGCGAAAAATTTCATCCACATCATCGTGCATTACAACCTCACTAATTTCACCACTCACATATGGATCGTATGCATGGACTTCCATTCCAAATGACCTAGCAATTTGAGCGACCCCTCGTGAGATTCTTCCGAACCCGAGTAGTCCGAGTCTTTTACCGCCAATCTCCGAGCCTCTGAGTCTCTTCTTGGCCCAATCACCAGCACGTAGATTCCTGTCAGCAGTAGTGATATTCCTAGTCGAAGCAATTAGGTGGCCGATTGTCAATTCTACAACACTTCGGGTTGAGGCACCTGGAGTGTTGCATACAACAATTTCATTTTTTGTAGCTTCATCGATGTCTATGTTGTCGACCCCGACACCAGCCCTACCAATGAATCGAATCCCCCCTTCCGCAGTTATCGATGACGAAATCTGTTGGGCTGTTAGCTTTGTAGCACTTCTAATTACAACAGCATCAAATCGAGCAAGTGAACCGTTAGAAATCTCCTCTGAATCATGATGCCTCACGACGACTTCATAGCCTTCATTCTCGAGCATTGCAATCGCTTTGGGAGACATGCCGTCCGTCACGGCTATGCGAACCATGATGCAACCTGAGGAATGATGTGCATCAACATTGTTAGATTAGGGTCCGGTGGATTGATATCTACCACTACAATACGGAGTTAGATACGATGGAATTTGAATTGCCTGAACTTGAATATGATTATGACGCACTAGAGCCGCATATTGATGCAGAGACTATGGAGTTACACCATTCCAAGCATCACGCTGGATATACTGCCAAACTGAATGCAGCAATAGAAGGGACTGAAATGGATGGATTGGGCATTGAGGAACTGATGACTGCACATTTCGATAATGCAGCAGTCAGGAATAACGGAGGAGGATACTGGAATCACCGGATGTTCTGGAAAATCATGTGCCCTAATGGTGGAGGAGAGCCCAGTGGAGATCTTGCTAATGCTATTGTCGACACATTTGGATCATTTGACTCAATGAAAGAGCAATTC
>Ga0302139_10000225_pt1 | contig 25198 bp, 14 predicted proteins | sample CBN3_331_MG_FD_203104 | JGI IMG/M metagenome (GOLD analysis project Ga0302139, IMG submission 203104) | Marine microbial communities from Western Arctic Ocean, Canada - CBN3_33.1 | ecosystem: Environmental > Aquatic > Marine > Oceanic | place: Canada: Western Arctic Ocean | collected 2017-09-15 | reverse complement strand
CCGTGCCAGTTGCCCTTCAGCCCGATACAGGCCGGAAACGCGTTGGCGATCGTCGTCGCGCCGGCCACCTGGCCGATCATGTACGTGGCCAATCGCGTGGTGTCGGTCTGGAACGACAGGAACAGCAAGTCATACATCGCCCGCAGGTACTCGCGAGGAGCATCCTGGTCGACGGCCAGGTCGAGTGACTTGGGATCGACCTTCGGCTTGGGAACGGACAGCCATCGCTGCGACTGCTGGACCCGCCTTTCAACCGCGCGAACCGATGCCAGGTAGTCGTCCAGTTTCTTCTTGTCGCGAGTTCCCAGCCGCCGTTTCAGCGACCGGGAATTCTCGAGCAACAGGTCCAACAGGCTGCCCGACTGTTCCAGTCGACGTCGCTGGGCCTCGGTCGAACCGTCACCGGCGCCGAAGAGCCGGTTGAAGATCTGCTGCGGGCTGGCCAACGCAGGAACCGGGCGGCCTGTACGGGTGAAGGAGAGCGTGGTCGAACGGGTCGGCTCGCCGACACCACCGTCGCTGGAAAGCGTCAGCGAGGGAAACCGGGTCTGGTCACCGATAAAAGCGGCAGCGTACTGATCAATCGAAACCGAGTTGGAAAAACTGCTTCCCGAGAGATTTGCCCCGGTCAGGAACGTGTCCCCGGTGTCATGGCCACCCATCGAGCGGCCCCGGGGATGCGACAATCCGCCGAGAACGGTCAACTGCTTGCGCAACGGCTCGAGCGGTTTCAACGGGTTGGTCAACTGGTAATCGGCGCCCTCGCCGGTGGGGAACCAGCCCCACGGACGATCCGGGGTGCCGTCCTTGGGCATCGCGACGCCAAAGGGGAAGTAGACACAGCACATCCGTTTCGGACGCGAGGCGGCCTTCTGCTCGCCGTGAACCATCCCGTCGAGCAACGGCAGCCCCAGGCTGACGCCCAATCCCTGCAGGCAGGTCCGGCGACTGATCTTCCAGGACTCTCTCGACATCGATTCTCTCTCGTCTCTCTGGTTCTACTTCGAAATAAACGGCCGACTGACACTGATCGCCACGATCAACTCCCGCAACCGATAGTCACTCTTGATGAAACCAGCAGCCAGCGTATCCACGGCCTTGCGATCAGAGTACTCCAGGGACCGTCCCAGGCTGTAGGTCAGCAGTCGCCTGACCAGCGCCCGGGCAAACGCCTTGCCCCGGACCTCGACCAGGTATGTCTTGAGTCCCCCGTCACCGTCGACTCCATCGATCCCGGTTCCATCGGGCAGCTTCACCGTCGCATCGATTGGCTGCCGGGGTCGGCGTTTCTTGCGTGGACCGGTAACGACGGTTCGCCAGCGACCCACCGCATCGTAGTTCTCGAACACCACGCCCCACGGATCGATCCGCCTGTGGCAGTTATTGCACGACTCCTTCTTGCGGTGCAATTCCAGTTGCTGCTTCAGCGACAGCCTGGCAACGTCGGGTTGATTGGTATCCAGGTCGGGCACATCGGGCGGAGGAGGCGCCGGCGGATCGTCCAGCAGCCGATCGAGCAGCCAGACGGCTCGCCTGATCGGATGAGAATCCTCGCCATTGGAATTGCTCAACAGGAAACTCCCCTGTGTCAGCAACCCACCCCGATGCGATCCCTCGGGCAACTGGACTCTCTGCATGTCGCCACCCGGCGGCAGGGGGACGCCATAGTGATGGGCCAGCCGCCGGTTGAGCATCGCGAAGTCCGAGTCGATCAGGTTCATGGCGCTGAGATCCTTGTTCAGGATCTCGGCAAAGAAATGTCGTGTCTCGCCGCGCATGTCCTGCTTCAGCCGATCGTCGAAGTTCGGGTGGAACTCGGGATTCACCGCAATCCGATCCAGCGCCGGGAGGCCCAGCCACTGGTCGGTGAAGTGTTTGACGAACTGCCAGGCCCTGGGATCCGCCAACATCCGTCGAACCTCGGCCTGGCGAACCAGGGGATCAGAGAGCTTGCCACCGCGGGCCAGTTCAAAGAGCCGATCATCGGGCATCGTGCTCCACAGGAAATACGACATCCGGGAGGCCAGTTCGAATTCCTCCAACGGTTGCCGTTCAACCGACTCGTTACGCGGCTCGACCAGGTAGAGAAACTCCGGTGAGACCAGCACCAGTGCCAGGAGATCACCGATGGCACTCTCGAAAGACGGGGACCGTGTCCGCAGCCTCTCAAGCAGGTCCAGCATGGCGGTGAGTTCCGATTCATCAACCGGGCGACGATAGGCACGAGTCATAAACCGCGCGAGAATCTTGCGAGCGTACTCGCGTTCATCGGGCTTGCCGGAGGTCTGGAAGAAGATCTGAGAGTGGCTACGAGGTGGCCACGTGTCGAAGATCGGTCCCTCGAAATCGACCGACTCGATGACCAGCAACGGCTGCGTCGGATCTGGCTCCAGCGGAAGGTTCTTGCGGTTCTTCTTGGCCATCCTCTTCTTCTTCGGGACGGGTTTGCCGTCCTCGTACACGTTGTAGACGGTCACCTGCAGGCCGGGGTACTTCGGGTTGTGTCCCGGCAACGGGAAGGACTCGATGCGACCCCGAAACGTGAACGTCTGCGGCTCGGTGTTGGTCACGTCGATCTCGGCCAGTGTCTTTTCCGGTGCTCGCACGTCGGCCCGGACACCCATCGTGACCTTCATCCTGGGGAAGCCGGCCTGGTCGGGTACGACCGCATGCGCCCGCACCCGGACCACGACATCGCCCTCGCGCGGAAACTCGTCCAGCCGGACCTGGAATCTCGAACCCGGACCCAGCCGATTCGACACCTCCCCCTTGACCCGGCGGACCTTGGCACTCTTGATCGCATGGTGCTTGATCACCTCGGGCCGTGGCCCGGTGACGATCGCCTTGCCCAGGGCCAGGCGGGCCGCCTTCAGGTAATACTCGACCTGGATCGGCGAGATGCCCAGGACCGATCCGTTGTTCTGGAAGCCATCGCGCGAGACCGACTCGGGCGGGAGATTCTCGGCATAGTCGAACTCCACACCCAGCAGGTCCCGCATCGTGTTGTTGTATTCATACCGGGTCAGCCGTCGCATCACGACGCGGCCACCAGTGCTGCGAGCCACCTCCTCGGCACGTCGCAACTCGGACGTCAGCCACCGCACCAGCAATCGACGCTCCGAGGAGGTCAATTGTTGCTCGGCCTTCTTCGGGGGCATCTCGCCAAGGTTCAGCTTGTTCAGCACATCGTGCCACGTCTCCGCATCGGATCCCTTCACGAGATCCGTGCTGAGCGTGTCCAGCCGAAGCTTGGCTTCCTGCTTCTTTGGTCCGTGACAACCGACGCACAACCGCTGCAGGACCGGCTTGATGTCACGGGCGAACACGATCGGCTTCGGTTCCGCTGAGGTAGCCGAACCGGCAATCCCCACGATTGCCCAGCACACCACGCTCAACCGACAGATCGCGACCCATACCGGAAAACCCGCTGCGCCAACCAGGCGAGACTTGGCCAATTTCAAGGACATGGGTCCAGTCATTTTCGTTTCAGCAGGTTCGGCGATCGATTTCCATGGATTGTACGACATTCGGCAACCCCAGATGTCAACAACGACGTCGGCATCTGTCCAAATCGCCGAACAACGACCAGTTTCTTGTCGCTCTCCAAGGGGAACCGGAAGAGATGCGCTCCCTGACCTGACCCCCCTCCCGTTGTACCAGTGGAAATGAGAGGATCACCCGGATCTGACTGATCCAGAAGTGAGATTCTCGCGTTGCCCAAGAATCGCTGCGGAATGCGCTGCAGCAACCTGCCATTTTGCCTCGCACGGGGTCGCAAACCGATTTCCCCCAAATGAAACAACCCCCTGTGGTGCAGGGGGTTGCGGGCGGGTGCACCAAGGTGCGAAACCCGCTAGTGGGAGTGGATGGGAATCGCGCTGATTCTCTCAACCACATTGTTGGCAACACGTTACGGGATCCGGTTTTCGGCAGCGCTGCAGAATGCGCTGCAGTTGGTGACGAATATGCCTCAGACGACCCCGATCTGGCCCAGGTGATCGAGGTCTGGGACACGCTGCCGCCGGACACCCGCACGGCGATCCTGGCCATCGTCGAGGCCGCTCAGGGGCGGTAACCGCCAGATCCGAACCGCCCCCCCGTCCCTCGCTCGCTGGGTAACTCCGGTTATCGTGTGGTCGGACAAAGGCGGTGGGCTACTTGGACGTGTCCAGCGACGAGATGTCCCAGACCTTCGCAACGCCGCGAAGACCGGCGAACACGGCGGTCCTGTAACCGCCCCCGCTGACGATCCGCTTCCCGTCGGGGCTGAAACTCACGCTCCAGACAAGACCTGAGTGCCCCTTGAGTGTGAGCGTCTCCTGGCCACCACACCCAGCGATCCCGACCAACAGCAACGCCAGCAGTACTCGCATCACATCTCCCCAGGCTCGGACACGTTCCCCCCAGTCTCCCCACCCCAGCCCCGGCGTTCAACTCAGGGGCGGTAACCGCCAGATCCGAACCACGCCCCCCGACGTCGCTCGGCGGGGCCGGCGGAGATACACGCGGGTGTCAAACCGGGTGTCAAACCGATAAAATCGTATTTGGCGATCGGCTGTCATTGCCGGTCACCACAGCACTTGCCCTCGTAGCTCAGGGGATAGAGCGACGGTTTCCTAATTGCTCCCAGGGGACTTGGTCGACGGGCTGAAAAGCCGCAGAAACAGCGGTGTAACAGCGACTTATGACAACACCGACGTGACGGCCCCCCGTGTTCGGCTTGGGAGCAAAAAGAGACCAGCGGCCCAGAGGCTTGCTACACTGTGTGAATCTTCGTTTTTCGTTGCACTCCAGCGAGTGATGGAATGTCGTTGCTTGACCAACTGAACCGCCGCCAGGCCATTCGGATCGGCATGGGCGGTGTGCTCGGTCTTTCCCTTGGTGACCTGCTGCGTGCCGACGCCGATGCCAGGGAGACACCGCAGGCCAGGAGCGTTATCCATCTCTACTTGACCGGTGGATTCTCGGTCCAGGAATCCTGGGACCCCAAGCCGGAGGCACCGACGGATTATCGGGGATCGTTTGACGTTGTCAGGACAAACCGCGGTGACCATTTCAGCGAGAATTTTCCGCGGATGGCAGCCGTCGCCGACAAGATGACGGTCATCCGCTCGATGCATTGCAAGATCCCTGACCACGGCCAGGCCGCTTACCACCTGTTCACCGGATACCTGCCGACCACCGTGATGGACTTTCCTCAAATGGGGGCGGTTGTTTCTCAGCAATTCGGATCGCGGAAGAACATGCCCCCGTATGTCGCGATTCCCAACAAGGTGTCGGGCACCGGTGGCACCGGGCACCTGAGCAGCAAGTACGGCGCGTTCGAATTGAATGCCGACCCGGGCGGACGCGGGGAATTCAAGGTCAAGGACTTCTCGTTGCCCGGGGGAGTCTCGCAGCGGCAGTTCGAGCGGCGTCGCCGCGCCCGAGCCATCCTGGAATCGCGGCTGCGGAGCCAGGGCGTTGATGACACACAGCTCGGAACGATGAACGAATTCTATCAGCGAGCCTACACGCTGCTGAATTCTCCCGCCGCCAAATCGGCGTTTTCATTGGAAACGGAGCCGCAAAATATACGTGACCTCTACGGGCACGGCTACATTCTCAATTACCGTCGCCAACCGGCGGCGATCGGTGGCCGGTTGATGATGGCCAGGCGGTTGGTGGAAGCCGGGGTCCGGTTCGTGACCGTCCGTTACGACGGCTGGGACAGTCATGTCAACATTCGAAACGCCTTCACCGACAAGGCGCCGGCCCTGGATCATGCGATTGCCGGGCTTTTGACAGACCTTGATCAACGGGGCATGTTGGATGACACGCTGGTGATGGTCACGACCGAATTTGGCAGGACACCACGTGTGAATTCCAGCAACGGTCGCGATCACTGGGCGCGGAGCTACTCGATGTTGCTCGCCGGCGGTGGTGTGACCCGTGGGCAAATTTACGGTGCGTCGGACGCCACGGCTTCCGAGCCGGCCAAGAATCCCGTGGCTCTCGAGGACTTTTTGTACACCGTCTATCACCAACTGGGGGTCGACGCCAACAACGAGCTTTTGGCCTTCGGCACGCGGCCGATCGAGATCGTCAAGGGTGGAAAACTGGTCAAAGGTCTACTGGCATAACGCAAAACCGCTTCCCTGTTGGCTGGCGTGACACAATCGCCTGTCGTCGCTGGTTGAACGAGTGGAATTGAATCACACATGCAACCTACTCTGTCCAGCACGCTCGTCTCCGCCTTGCTCGTGTGCGTGTCGTGCCTGGGCGAGCGCGGATTCGCGGCGCAACAACGGGACATCGAATTGCTGCGGCCACGCAGTGGCCAGCGGGGCACCACCGTCGAGGTGATCCTGGAAGGACGGGACATCGGGAATCCGAAAGAGGTCCTGTTTTACCGGCCCGGCATCAAGGCCATCGACTTCGAAGACATGCCGCCCCGAAAACGAAACGTCAGCCTGCATCATGGCGGCATCGTTCGCGACCGGGTCAAGTGCCGGTTTGTGATCGCGGCAGACTGTCCGTTGGGCGAGCACGCTCTGCGGCTTCGCACCGCCGAGACCCTCTCGACAGTCGCAACATTCTGGGTCGGTCCGTTTCCCATTGTCCCGGAATTGGAACGGGGTGGATTCGAGGTGACCTACCGGGGAGGAGAGACCGTTGTTACGGCCAACGACAAGGCCACCGTCCAACCGAACAACTCGTTGAAGACCGCGCAGGAGATCCCGCTGAATTGCACGATTGCCGGCCAGATCAAGGTCACCCGCGAACTCGACGACGATTACTTTCGTGTCCAACTGGAAAAAGGCCAAAGACTGTCCGTCGAAATCGATTCGGTTCGGTTGTGCGACAAGGCGTATGCAGAATCGGAATACGATTTGATGGTGCGGATCCTGGACCAGGACGGGAAAGTCCTGCTGGAACAGGATGACAGCGATCTACACGTCCAGGACCCGATTGCTTCGCTGATTGCCCCGCACGAGGGCACGTACTTCATTCATATTCGCCAACAGCTGTTCAAGGCCGGCCGCTGGATCTATTACCGTGCCCACGTCGGTGGGTTCCAGAGACCGCTGATCGCGTATCCCCTGGGTGGTCGGGCGGGGGCGACGACCCGGTTGCGTTTGCTGGGCGACCCCGGTGGCACGACGCAGCAGGTCGTCACGCTGCCTGAAAAACCGGGCGACTTCACAATGTTTCCTGGCCCGAAGCGGGAACAGCCGCCATCGGGATTGCCGTTGCGAGTTTCGTCGTATCCCAATGTCCTCGAGAAACCCGACCAGGTGACACCCGTCCAGGCATTGCCGGCAGCTCTCAACGGGATCATTGCCCGTCCAGGCCAACAGGACGTCTTTCGGTTCTCCGTCGACAAGAAGAAACGCTATCGGGTTCGAGTGTTTGCCCGCGGGCTGGGGAGTCCGCTGGACACCAGGATCTGGTTTCGTCACGTGGGCGACGAGAAAAATGAAATGGAAGCCGACGACGCAACGTGGGCTGACCGTGGCAAGCCTGTTGTCCCAAACAGTTTGCAACGCCCGGAGTTGTTGGACCCCAGCGTCATCTTCGCTCCACGACAAGATGGCGAGTATCTTCTCGGTATCGCCGACATGCGCGGCCTGGGAGGCGAGCGATTTGTTTATCGGGTCGAGATTGAACCGGCGCAGGACGTGATTCACACGCACACGGTGAGTTGGGCGAACGATCGTTTCGAGATCAATCGCACAGCCGGTTTCATCGTTCCTCGAAACAATCGCTGGACCACGAATGTCTACATCGCGCCGGAGCGAGGGAATGCCTACGATGGCCCCCTGCGGCTAGTCCCCCGGGGTCTACCCGACGGCGTCACGATGACGGCTCCCATCTTTCAACCCGGCATGAACGGCGTGCCCGTTCAATTTGTTGCTGCCCCCGGGACCAGGCCGCAGGCTTGCCTGTTCTCCATTGATCTTGTTCGAACCGAAGGCGAGGGCAAGATCCATACGACGTCGCAGGCCTACATCCCCTTTATCAATCATTCGGGTGGACGCTCGTGGCACCACGCCCACCTGATGCAGTTTGCCCTGGGAGTGATCGACAGTTCGCCTTTTACAGTCAAGCTGGAGCAGCCGAGCATCCCAATTTCCCAGTCCGGAGAACTCAAGCTGAAGGTGTCGGTCCGTCGTCAGAATGGATTCCAGGGAGCCATCGACATTCAGCCGGATTGGTATCCCAACGGCGTCTCCGGTGGCGGTGCCGTGACAATTCCTCCCGAGAAGTCCGAGGTGGAGTTCTCGTTGAGTGCTTCCCCGCGAGCCACCCCGGGGACGTGGCAGATGACCATGAACGCCACCACGACCGGAGGCGATGCCTACTCGGGCGTGGGACGGGTACGCGTCTCGTCCAACGTGATCGAACTGGCCGTGGGCTCGCCCTATGTCGCACTGAAGTTCAAGCCGAGTGCCGTGCGGCGTGGACAGGTCACCGAGATTCATTGCGAGGTCAAACATTTGCAGCCGTTCAAGCAACCGGCTCGTGCCAGGCTGGTTGGAATCCCCAAGGGGGTTTCCCTGGTTGGTGACCAGTACCTGCTCGGCCCCGACGACAAGAAGATCGTCTTCAAGCTTAGGGCCAGTGGAGAGGCATTGCTGGGTCGGTATGCGCAAATGCGTTGCGAGTTGACCTTCCAGGAAGCCGGCCAGTCGATTCGTCAACTCACCGAAAACGGCGTCTTGCGAGTGGACCCGGCGGTCAAGGACTGAGTGAAACAATGGTGCGCAAGTCGATCCTGCTGTTGTTGCTGGCAACCGCGCAAGGGGTGGCTGCCGACGGACCGAGTTTTCGGCGGGACGTGATGCCGATCCTGTTCCGTGCCGGCTGTAACCAAGGAACGTGCCATGGCTCGTCACGAGGCAAAGACGGCTTCTCGTTGTCGCTGTTCGGGTACGATCCCAAGGGGGATTACTTCCGTCTGACAAGGGAGATCATTGGTCGCCGGGTCAACGTTGCCGCACCACGGGAGAGCCTCCTGTTGCTCAAGGCAACCGGCGCCGTGCCCCACACGGGAGGTTCTCGCTTCTCCAGGGACAGCGCGTACTACAAGACGCTGCTGGAATGGATCGGCCAGGGGGCGCCCGACGATGTGGGAGCGGTTCCCGAGCCTGTCGAGATCACGTTGTCTCCCACGAATCTCCTGTTCAAAGGCCAGGCCAAGCCTGTCCAGACGACCGTGACGGCTCGTTATTCCGATGGCACAAAGCGGGATGTCACCTCGTTGGCCCTGTTTTATTCGAACAATCCGGACACCGCCGGGATCGATAAGAACGGCCTGGTCCAGCCTGTTGGCCAGGGTGACAGCTACGTCTTTGCTCGCTTCAGCCGCTTCACGATCGGTTCGGAGGTGATCGTTTTGCCCGAAGCAGCCGGATACAAGTGGTCCAACCCGCCTGTCCACAACTACATCGACAAGCTGGTCCACGATCGGCTGCAGAAACTGAAATTGCTTCCTTCGGCACTGGCCGATGACGACACGTTCGTCCGCCGCGTGTATCTCGATTTGACCGGTGCCCCACCCAGCAGCGAGCAATACAGGCGTTTCGTGAATGCCCCTCGCGCTGAAAAACGCGCCCGTCTGATCGACGAACTGTTGCAGTCGCCGGAATTCACCGACCTGTCGACCGGTCTGTGGGCCGAATCAGTCCGGCTCATGGGAGGTGGGTACACGCCGACGGCCACGGACTTGAAGGCTGCCGAAGCGTACTACCAGTGGATTCGGAAACAGATCCAGCAGAATCGACCGTTCGACGAATTTGTTTACGATCAGATCACAGCCAGTGGCAGCAACCTGCGTGACGGACCGACGAACCTGTACACGATGCTGGTGCATGACGTCCGCTTCAAACCGAAGGCCTTCGCGTCCGACTTCTCGCAGTTGTTTCTCGGCATCCAGATTCAATGTGCCGAGTGCCACAATCACCCGTTCGATCGCTGGACGATGGATGATTATTACGGGTTCGTGAGTTTCTTCACCGGCATCACGCGGAAACCCGGAGCCGAGCCTCGCGAGTTCTACATCTTCAACAACCGCAGTGCGGCTCCGTCTCGTCACAAGGTGGATGGTCGCCCGATGATCGCGACTGTTCTTGGCGGGGAACGCCCCGCTACCGCGAATCTTGATTCACGAGTTGCCCTGGCCAGGTGGCTGACCTCGCCGCAGAACGATCTGTTCGCACGGAACATCGCGAATCGTACCTGGGCACGCTTTTTCCACCGGGGATTGGTTGAACCCGTCGATGATTTGCGAATCTCGAACCCGCCAACCAATGGTCCGTTGCTGGGAGAACTGGCGACGAGATTCGTGAAATACGGTTTTGATCAGCGGGCACTCATCCGCGACATCTGCAACTCGCGGACGTACCAGCTTGCCTCGCAACCCAACGCAACCAACAAGCTGGATGATCGACAGTTCTCGCGTGCCCGACTGCGGCGATTGCGCGCGGACGTGTTGTTGGACTCGATCATCAAGGTGACCGAGTGGGACCGGCCTTTCAGGAATTTTCCGAAAGGAACCAAGGCCATCCAGTTCTATCCTCGGACACCGGGCGACACGTCCCAGCCACTCTGGTTTGACGATTTCTTGAAGACCTTTGGCCGGTCCAGTCGCAACAGCATTTGCTCGTGCGAGACCAGGGGCGAGCCAACATTGTCGCAGACACTGCACATGATCGTCGGAAAGAACATCAGCAACGCCATCAACGCCGGACTCGTGACCAGGCTCCTGCAGCGCGGTGATGGGCCCAGCGCGTTGATTGAAGAATTGTTTATCCGGTGTCTCAGCAGAAAGCCGACGGCTGAAGAACTGGCCGCGATGCTGGAACTGGTCGCTGAAGACGTGAAGGAGAAAGCTCCGTATGAAGACATCCTGTGGAGCCTGTTGAACTCGACCGAATTCAGTTTCAACCATTGATCGTCATGAACCCATTGCCGTTTCGACAGTTTGTTTCAATCCGGGAGCCAGGAACTCTCCGGGTCGGGCGTGGCCTCGCGTGCATCGTTTCGGCAACGATCCTGCTGACGGCACCAGTCAAAGTCGTGGCGGCTGATAAGCCAAAAGCCGAGGTGATCACGTTCAAGGACCACGTCAAACCGATCCTTCGCCAGTATTGCCTGAAGTGTCATGGCAATGACGAACAGAATGCCGACCTGAATCTGCAAACGTATGCGACGTTGCTGAAGGGAGGCAGCGGTGGTGCGGTCGTGAAACCCGGCAGGCCCGAGGCCAGCGTGCTCTTCCAGGCAATCACCGCAACCGATGATGCGGCCAGAATGCCTCCCAAGAGTCCTCCGCTCCCCGCGAAACACATCCAACTGATTCGGCGGTGGATTGAGACGGGGCTTCGAGAGACGCGTGTCAGCAAGTCGCTGGCTCCGGCGGCGACGATCACTTTCAATCCCAGCGGAAACGCGGCGATGAAACCAACCGGTCCGCCGGCGATGCCCGCTGGTCTCCCGGTCATCAAGCGAGCACCGAACTCACGTCGGCTGCCGGTACTGGCGATGGCCGCCAGCCCATGGGCTCCGTTGCTGGCGGTGTCGGCCTACCAGCACGTTCGGTTGTTTGACATCACGACTCGCAAGGAAATCGGTTCACTGCCGTTCCCCGAGGGAATTCCACAGGTGCTGCGTTTCAGCCGCAACGGCGGTGTGCTTTTGGTCGCCGGTGGCAAGCCTGTCCAGGTCGGCAGCGTGGTCTTGTTCGATGTACGAACCGGGAAACGGCTGACGCAATTGGGTGACGAACTGGATGCGGTGATGTCGGCCGACATCAGTCCCGATCAACGGCTGGTCGGACTCGGTGGATCCGGCCGGACGGTCAAGGTCTACTCGACCGCCGACGGCGTTCTGAAATACAAGCTGACGCGGCACACCGACTGGATCACGGCCTTGGCGTTCAGTCCCGATGGCAAGCAATTCGCCAGTGGCGACCGGGCCGGTGGCCTTCATCTCTGGAATACCAGCAATGGAGGACTTCTGTTCTCGCTGTCCAGCCACCGGGCTTCGATCCGGACGATCTCATGGCGAAGCGACAGCAAGGTGCTGGCGTCGGGCAGTGAAGATGGCCGGCTGATCTGGTGGAACACCAAAACCGGGTTCACCAGCATCTCCAACAGCAATCCTCATCCGCCCCAGCGACCCAGTGGTGTGTTTGGCAAACTGCCCAATGGTGTTCTGGGGGCGAGATTCGGAACGGATGGCAACTTGCTCACCTGCGGTCGCGACGGCCACGCTCGCTTCTGGGATGTCTCCGGCCGACAACTGCGGACGTTCAAGGTTGCAACAGCCATCCCAATCCAGGTGGCCATCAGTCACGACGGAAACACTCTGGTTGCGGGTGATTCCACCGGCCAGGTCCATTTCTGGGCTCGCATGCCTCCTGCAAAACAGTGAGAACAACCCAACGGATGAGGCTCAGTCGGTTTTCCGCACCTTTCCAGTGGGAGGCTTCGCAATCGGCTTGGGAATCCTGGGCCGGCGTTCAACTCAGGGGCGGTAACCGCCAGATCCGAACCACGCCCCCGCCCCTCGCTCGCGGCGTGACTCCGGTTATCGCTTGGGCGGGCGGTGGGCCTTCGAGACGACACTGCTTCTGACGCGATCGGTTGAGAACTGCCGCCCTTCGTGGGCAGAATGTGCGGCACGTGGCCGCTGCATTCCCTTGGAGACGGTGCGATGCTGCTGATCGATGGCTGGCAGGCTTGGCTCGGAAGACGAACGCAAAACGGCGGTCTTCGTCGCCGCCCACCTATGCGCGTTTCAGTCCCTTACAGGAATGGTGCTAACGGCCTTTGATTCGCGGGGACGTATCGTGTAGCCGTCCGATGATTGGATCTCCACTTCGATCTGCCAATATCCAGAATCCGGGGGCGTCCATGTCGCATCAACGAGTGCTCGCGTGAAGAATACCCTTGTATTCTTTCCCCAACGTGCCGTTGGGTACTTGGTTCCATCGACGATCTTGTGATCCACGGCCACGACGTTGTCTTCCTTGAAAACTGGATAGTCGGTACCGATCTTACCGATCACGACATTTTTGAGCAGAGTCCGCTGGCCTGTCTGCACGGACCGCGCGTAGACCTTGACTGCCACGTTCTTGGCGATGCCCTTGCCCACGTTGTGTATCCGAGTCTGCACGGCGACCTGTTCTCCTGCCGCCGGCGCGTAATTGGACACCCAGATGTCGTCCTTGGTGACAGCAAGCTCGGCCATGGGCGAAGCGGCAGCCGAGTCGGCCAGGATTTCCATCCTTTGCTCGGCCAGTCCCCTCAGGACGGTGTACTGCGCCGACGGATGCAGCTCGGTCTCGATCAGATACGCGCCCGCCTGATTCGGCTTCCATTTCGCGTCTACCAGCACACGGTCCAGCAGGACGCGACTGACATCGCCGATTCGTCCCATCGGATGCCGGACCCCGTCTAGCGCCCTCTCGGTCGTTGATTTGGGCTGCGGTTCGACGATGTCGCGCGTTCCATTGGCGATTTGTGGAATCACCACGCGGGAGATTAATCTGCGCTTACCCGACTCGATGTGCCTGGCGAAAAACTTGACCTTCACGTCCTTCGCGGGCATCCCGCCGATGTTCCGGATTTCGGTCCTCAGCGATACGGAATCGCCTAGCTTCGGTGGTCCGCCCTCGGCCTTGCGTTCCCATTCTTCCAAGGGATGCTGCCGCTCGATGGTCAGCACGGGCTTGATGAAATAATCGAGCGTTAGTCTGTCCAGGAATTCGAGAAGACTTCCTTCGTACGATTTTCCTTTTTTGAGGTAGGGGGCTTGGTAATAGCAAATCCCCGGCATGTCGGGTTCGAGTTCTCGGATCATCCGCACGGAACTCTCGATCTGCGGTCTGTACGATCGACCGCAGTCGCCGCCAACCCCCAACGCGATCATGCTCTTGGGTCCCAGCTTGCTGATGTATCCTTCCAACCGTCTTCGCCACGTAGGACCGCGGCGGGCGTGGATCGCCTCGTAGCATTCGCCCAACATGATGTGATCATTTCGCACACCGTTTTCGACTTCCTGGCGATGCAGCGGTCCGGCAATCCAGTTGTACACTTTGAGTTGCGGATACTTCTCATGGACAACACCGTAAGCGTTGCCAAACCGACGGATGAACTCGAAACCATCGGGCGTGCCGTAGCTGCCCGTCTCGTCGATGATCAGACCATCCACCCCGGCCGCCTCGTACATTCCGGCCTTCTTCACAAGGTGCTTGGTCATGTCCTGTTCCGACAGTTTCATCAGGTTTCGCTCTTTGGTGTACATAAACCCCAGCACCTTGGCCCCCCTGTGATGCCAATAGTCCAGCGCCGGAAGATCGGATCGGTTTCTCGGAAACTCCTGCGCCATTGCGGTGGTCCACTTGAGGTGCCGGGTCTGGCCCCAAGGAATAATGTGCAGCTCGCGCCAGACGACAGGCATGGTTACGGTTGCCGTGTTGTTCGCTCGTACCGAATCGTGCTTCGTGTCCTCAGGATCCACGTCGACCGTCAGCGCATACATGCCAGGCTCACTGGGGACCCATGTGGCTTTGTAATCCACGTACTTCACGTCCGGATTGTCGCGATCGGCGGCGTTCTTTTGCGGGCGCGCGGTCAGCGTGAGGGGCGCCGAATCATCTTTGGTCAGCACAAACCGCAACGGAACGGGATGCACGCCACCACCGCGTACCCTGGCGGTGATCGTTGTTTTCTGTTGCGCGATCGGAATGGCCCTGGAACATGTGATGTCAGGCTGGTCAACGGACCCCGGAGAAACGGAGTAGAGATCATCCGCCGCTACAACTGACAATGCCGAACACACAACCCAGACTACAATCATCGAGTTGAACGGATATCTCATGGAAAGTTCCTCCGAGAGGGATGATGAGCTCAGCGATTCCGCTAACATTACGGACCAATTTGGCTACGAGAATGTCCAATATTTATTCTTGCCTTAGTGCATCTCAACGGGCGGAACAGGCTAAACAAACGTATCCGTCACGGCAACTCAATGATAACCGCGATCGTGAAGGACGGGTTGCCGACTTCCACGCAACAAGACACACGTTCATTTCCGGCATTGTGGCTGGCAATGCCTCAATCAAAGTCGCTCAGGAACTGGCTCGCCACTCAACAAGTCGTCTCACCGTCGATCGATACTGCCACACAACTACACATGAAGTCGTTGACGCACTAGATGCTTTGCCTGAGCCGAAAACGAAAAAGACAGACCCAAACGGCTCACAGTCCTGCGCGCAGCGCCAAGCGCAGCGCGCAGGACGCGAAGGCGGGTACTCACACAAGCCCGAATGGCCTTGAGCTCTTTGGCAGCAAGACTTTACAGCAATCGGCTGCTTTTGCAACAGCCGGCAAAACGTAGCAAGAACATGCGAGAATACTCAGTATTTCGGAGGTTCCTCCGTAGGATTCCGTACGGTTTCGGCTTGGCGGTCAGGCCGGGGAGCAATCACGCGAACGAGTTTTCATCTGTCCCTCACCACGGCGACTCGTCGTCCAATCGACCACGCCCTGGCAAGCCTGATCGAAACCTGGCCAACGCTGCCACCAGCGATCCGCGAGGCGATGCTCAGGGCACCCAATTGAACCAGCCGGTACCCATGCACTCTGGGGCCCCAGTCGCCCAGAAACCGAACCGACCCCCCCACCCCGTTCGGGATGGACTCCCTGACTTATCCGCCATTCGCCGCGATGGGGAAATAGCTGCTGAGCAACCGCAACAGCACGCGTGATTCGCAAGCGGGGGAGCTTAGTACAAAATGTACCAAGGTCTAGAACCGCGGGAGAATCAGGGGTTAGTGAAAAGCTTCACTAAGGGACCGCTCCCATAGAGGGCTCAGGGACGGGATCGCAGGCGGGCGTCAATCCGGGGTACACCTAGTGAAAACTTTCACTAGGTCCTCAAAGGGGGGTGAGGCGGGGCTGTCCCGGTGTTCAACCCGCCAGATCCGAACCACGCCCCCGCCGGACAGGCCTGGGTGCATCCAGAACCCCTCGATGCCTCTCCGTTCCTGGTCGACACGACCAGGCAATGCGTCGTCTCGCCCCGAATCGGTGTCTCGATCAACGGCTACGAACGGATCGAACCCGAGGTCTTCAGCCTGACGGCTTACGAGGGGACCCCCGATTTCGACACCCGGTCCAAATTCAACGGCCTGGACTTCTGTCGCGAGTACGGCATCGAAGGCATCGGCTTCCCGGCCAACATGGTGTGGATCTTCAACGGTGACTACTGGAAAAAGATGACGATCGCCCAGATCGACAAGTGGTTTGACGAGGGGCACGCCGAACAATTTTTCCGCAGCCATCCGGCCTTCACCGCCCGCTACGTCCTGGGCAACATCCTGCCCAATCTCCGCAAGGTCGGTACACGGGGGGGGCATTTACTTGTACGGCCCCGAACCTCCCGCAATCGGCTGTGGGGCACCAACGGCGTGATCGACTGGTCAGCCCAGGCGGGACCGATCCGTGTGCTGGCCACGACCAGCCCGTCTCCCTAGCCACACCAGCCGTTCGGGCGACCCACTCGGCCCAACAAAACCAACGAGGGTCTCTAAACTTCCGGCAGCGGCGAGTGCTTGTCGACGATGTACTGCGGTCGCCCGGAAAGGTCGGGCAATTTCATCGTGGCCGGGTCCAGTCCCAGGTTGCGGTACAGCGTGGCAAAGACCTCGCCGAAGTGCACCGGGCGATCCTTGGGGAATCCTCCCAGCCGATCGGTCGAACCGATCACCTGGCCGGTCTGCATTCCACCACCGGCAATCAGGCCACCGCCGACCGGGACCCAGTGGTCGCGACCGGCCTTCCTGTTGATCCGCGGCGTTCGGCCGAATTCCCCCCAGGCCACCACGGAAACGTCGTCACCCAGGCCTCGCTCGTAGATGTCGGCGATCAGCGTCGCCAGCCCACGATCAAACATCGGCAGGTGCGTATCCTTCGCGGTGTTGTGGTTGTTGCTGTGAAAATCCCACTCACCGAAGTTCAGCGTCACCACCCGGGCCCCGGCTTCGACCAGCCGGCGAGCCATCAAGAAGTGTTCAAGGTTCCGAGGTGCGCCATCTTCGTAATTTTCCGGACTCCCTTTCCCGTACCGCTCGCGAACCGCCGGATCCTCTTTCGAAAGATCCAGGGCGTCGGCCAGGCGGCCGGAGGTGAGGATGTCCAGTGCCTGGCGATTCAGGTCATCCAGGCCCGCCAGAAAAGAATCCCCCGAGTGGCTGCGGCGGAAGGCGTCCAACGATGTCAGCAACTGTTTGCGGTTGCCAAACCGATCAAGCGTGACGCCATTGAGTTTCATGTTGGCCCGGCCACCGGGCAGGGGCACCCCGAGTCGATTCGTCGGCACGTGGCGGTCCGAGGGACGGAAGGCCCCGTGGCTGATGCCCAGGAACCCGGGATATCCCGTCGAACCGTAGGGCGGGTATCCGGTGTTGGGAGAGAGACCGATGAACGGCGGCACCCCCACGTTGGCCGACCCCTGCAGTCTCGAAGCGACGGCACCCATCGAGGGCCAGTCCCCCGCACCGGCAGGCCTTCTCGGGACAACCAGTCCACCGGGCTGCTTCGCCCAATTGTGACCGGTGTAGCAGATGAACGAGTCGTGGAAGCCGTTGGGAGATCCGTGGACACTCCGCAAGGGAATGCACTTGTCCATGACCTTGGCCAGCATCGGCATGTGTTCGCAGATCTGGATCCCGGGAACGGCAGTATCGATCGGCTGGAACGGGCCACGGATGCCGCTGGGGGCTTCCATCTTCAGGTCGTACATGTCCTGGTGCGGCGGAGCGCCGGGCATGTAGATCATGATGACCGCCTTGTGCGACCCCTTGATCCCGGCCCGTTGTTCGGCCTGCAACAGGTCCGGCAGGGACATCCCACCCAGGCCCAGTGCCCCGATCTTCAACGCGTCACGACGGGTCATCCCATCGCACAAACGGCTGCCTTTTCCGTTGATCGTCAGCATCACCGTGCTCTCGTCCGCATGCAGTTCGGTTCCCCTTTTTACTTCATCGGCAGGGCACCGACCACCCCCGTCTCCTTTTTGATTCCGTCAACCACGTTCCGCGACGAGACCCGGCTCGAGGCCGACTTTGTCCAGGCTGCCGCAAGGAAGTACTGCGACTTCCCGGTCCGTCGGGTGCTCGAACCCGGATGTGGAGGCGGACGGCTGGTGGTCGAACTGGCCGCCCGGGGCTACGACGTGACCGGTTTTGATCTCAGCGGTCCGGCCATTACCTACCTCCGTCGTCGGCTCAGCCGCCGCGGCCTGGCAGCCAACGTCTTTGAAGGCGACATGACCCGCGAGCGGGTCGAGCCACCGGTCGACCTGGCCATCTGCCCGATGAACACCTTCCGGCACCTGACAAGCGAAACCGACGCTCGCCATCACCTCCAGTCGGTCGCTGCCAGCCTGAGACCCGGGGGTCTCTACCTGCTGGGCTTCCACCTGCTGCCGAACGACATCGATCCCGAGTCTTCCGAGCGCTGGACGACACGCCATGGCCGAACGCGTGTGACGTTTTCCCTGAAAGTCCTCGATTCGAATCGTCGTCGTCGCATCGAGACGCTGCGGTTCCGCCTGCAGGTCACCACCGGCCACAGACAACCTCGGACACTGCTGCTGGCCGACGAGTTTCCGCTGAGAATGTACACCGCGAGACAGTTCAGCCGGCTGCTGAAGTCCGTGCCCGATCTCGAACTGCTTGACGTCTTCGATTTTTGGTACGAGATCGACCACCCGCTGGAACTCGACGACGAAATCACCGACACGATGTTTGTCCTGCAACGTCGGTGACGTCCCGGCGGCTAACTGGTGACCTCCACCGTCGCACTCGCATGCAACGCCGTGTCCTGCCAGTGGAGCATCGACGCCTGCTGGTGCGGTCCCAGTTCCAGGCGGTATTCGCAACCCTCTCCCACGGCCGGGGCCTCCTCCCATTTCGATTCCGCGAGCCGTTCCAGGAACACCTCGATGTCCAGCTGGTTGAGACGACGACCGAACAGTTCCCGCTGGGTGGAGCCCGGCCGGCCGGCCCCCACTCCCACCAGTTCGCGTTTGGGTGACGCCATGCGGTTCTGTTCCGAACGAAGCGCGTCCACCGCATAGCCGCTCAACAGGCGATCCCACGCCCGGGCACAGACCTCGTCGGAATCGAACAGGTCCATGCCGACGATGTGCCCGTCCACCACCGCCACCAGTCCATGGCATCGGTCGGGACAGCCGAGTGCCCGACGGAACCTGTCGATGCGGTCCTTGTAACGGGCGAACGTATCCGACATGGCCGCCGTCTTGGAACGGACCTTCATGTCGTGCTGCTGTGACTCGATGTCCCGCCACACCTCGGCCTGGTCGGAGGTGTGTGCACGTTTCCTACGAAGAGATCGGGTCACCGAGCGTTTCAGCTTGTGGCGAAGATGCGACGGGGACACCTGGCCGTCGGAACCGAACCCCCGGGATATCTCGCGCCAGCGGCCGTGCTCGATGCAGCTGACCGGAATCACGCAGTCGGCCCCGGCTCCCACCAGCACCGACGCCCCGGCTCCGCAATCGCGGCGTGACTCCGTTTATCGCGTGGGCGGGAAAAGCGGGCTGACTGCTCAGTCGATTGCTTGAACTCCAGGCCCCGCTTGGTGCTTGTATGCTCTAACCCAGCAGGTCTCGCACCACTCTCGCTCCAGTCACCTTCGCGTCGGTCAACGTCTCATTGGTGGCATGCACATTGAACGTCAGCCGCTCGTGATCCAAGCCCAATTGATTCAACACGGTGGCCATCAGATCCGGTACGCCGACACGACCCTCGGTTGCCGCGTAGCCGAACTCATCCGTGGCCCCGTGAACGTAGCCGCTCTTCAAACCGCCACCGGCCAGCAGTGCGGTGAAGCCGTTGGGATTGTGGCCTCGACCAGTTGCGTCTTTGCCTTCCGCCGTTGGCAATCGCCCGAATTCGCCGGTCCAGATCACGATTGTCTGGTCGAGCAGACCGCGGCGTTTCAGGTCGGTGATCAACGCCGCGGCCGGGAGATCGGTCCTGCGGCAGATCGCGGGCAGATTGTCGTTCAGTTTGCTGTGGTGGTCCCACACGTTATGCCCGCCCGGCGAGAGCACCTGGACGAACCGCACACCGCGCTCGACGAGTCGCCTGGCGAGCATCAGTTGCCGGCCGTAGGGAGCAGTCTCCGGGTTGTCGAGTCCGTAGAGTCGCTGCGTTTCCTTTGATTCGCTGGACAGGTCAAGTTCGGCTGAGGCGGTCAGCTGCATTCGGGCGGCCAGTTCGTAGTTCTTGATACGTGCGTCGAGAACTGTTTCGTCCGGGAACCGTTGCCGCTGGATCTGATTGAGTTGGCCGAGGAGTTGCAGGCTGTTTTGTTGGGCTCCCGGCGGCTGTGTGTCCACTCGCCTCAAGTTGAGCACGGGGTCGCCTTCCGAGCGGATTTCCGTACCGCGGAATATTGCCGGTAGCCATCCGTTGGTCATCTGCATGGCGCCGCCGCTATGAAATACGCCCGGAGGTCGCAACAACACGTAACCGGGAAGATTCTGATTCTCACTGCCCAGGGCGTACGTCACCCACGATCCCATCGTGGGACGGCCCGGCCGGTTGTTGCAGCTACACATCATGTACGTCGCGCCGGGATGGTTGGGATCGTTGCTGTACATCGACCGCACAACACACAAGTCATCCACGACACGACTGAGATGTGGAACGAGTTCTGAAAATTCGATGCCCGACTGACCCCGTGGCCGAAATCGAAACTTGCTGCCCATCAACGGCTCAGGGGTTTCCTTTGTGTCAGGTCCGCCCGGGAAGTGGGATACCATTTCTCCGTGACGCCGCTGCAATTCCGGCTTCGGTTCAAACAGGTCCATCTGACTTGCGCCGCCGTTTTGAAACAGCATGATGACGGACTTGGCTTGCGACGTGAAATGGCCAAGCCGGGGCGACAGATCGTGCGAACTTCTGTCGTGTGTGGCTGCCTGCGCCCTGTCCGTTTCGAGAAGACAGGACAAGGCGAGAGCGCCGAAACCGAGGCTCGTATTTTGCAGGAATTCGCGGCGGGTTGGTGATGGGTTAGGCACGGGTCATTCCGGGTAAAGAAACTCGTTCATGTTCAGTACCGTCTGGCACAAATCCGCCAGCGCGGCGAGTTCGGGGGACTTCTCCGGTGCGGCTGTTCGGTGCAGGTCAATTTGTTTTGCCAGCATCTTGCGGCAGAGGTCTCGCTCTTGCGGGGACGGCTCCCGCGCGAGGGTCAACCAGAACAGCAACCCAATGCGGGCGTCCGGCAATGGTCCGGCATCGACTGCAACGCGGGCGGCGAGTTTTCGAGACTGCTCGACGACGAACTCGTCGTTCATCATGGTGAGCGACTGCAGCGCGACCGCCGAGACGTCTCTGCGGCACACGCCGCCGGTGACGATCGGTTTGTCGAAGACGCTCAGGAACGACGGGTTGTAGATACGCCGGTTCAACAGATAGACACTGCGTCGAAACGCTGCCCCCGGTGTTGGCAGGCCCTGCTTGGCGACGAGCACAGTTCCGTCCGGACGATATTCCAGCGGCACCGGTGGACCGCCCATTGAACGGTCGAGTTGGCCTGCGACCGCGAGAATCGAATCGCGCACGACTTCCGCTTCCACACGGCGCAGCCGCGCACGCCACAAGAGGCGGTTGGTCGGGTCGATCTTCCGTGCCCGCGCCAGGTGTTCATGCGAACCGAATGACGCTTGTCGATAGACCGACGACGTAACGATCTGCCGAATCAAGCGCTTGATACTGCCGTGGCGGCGAAAGTCCGCTGCCAGCCAGTCCAGCAAATCCGGGTGGGATGGCTTGTCGCCGGAGACTCCCAGGTTGTTCGCCGTATCGACGATCGGCGCGCCAAGCAAATGATTCCAGACTCGGTTAACAAACACGCGGGCGACCAAGGCGGATGCGGGCGACGACTCGTCCGTCAGCCATCGAGCCAACGCCAAACGATAGCCGCTGCGTGGACCAGGTTCGTTATCTGCAGTTCCCTTGGCGATGTCGGCAGGTTGCAAACCTGCCCCACGTAGCACCTCCAGGAATCCTGCGGGAACTTCGCGACGCGCATTCAGGTAGGACCCTCGACGAAACAACCGAGTCCCCGGTGGCGGCCCGACGTCATATACCGCATGAATCCAACCGTGCTGGCGACGCCCGGAGTTCAGATCCGCGATCCGCTTGATTGCCTCGTCGGTTTTCGTGCGATCGTCACCGGTGATCGCTGCGTCGATCTCCTTGGGTTCGACTCTTAGCGCGGCTTTGTACTTTTCAACCAATGCCTTCTGCGGTGCGTCTTGCTTTGGTGTCTTCAATGCTACAGCAACGGCCGCTCGGTCGGCCTCCGGAATCGACGTCAGCCTGGCGTTACGCAGCTTCGTTTCGTACCGCTTGCGAACGGCCGCAATCGCTTCCTGCACCTCCTTGACTTGCTTGTCAATGTTGGCGTTGTGTGCATTGATGTTTGCCAACGTCGCCTTTGATACGTCTGGCAACGCCCGCTGCTGAGGATCCTTCCAATTAGCCGGATTGAGAGCCGGCGTGAGTAAGGCCATCAGTCCGTAATAGTCGCGCTGCGGAATCGGCTCGAACTTGTGTGAATGGCAGCGAGAACAATTCAATGTCAGTCCGAGCAGGCTCGTGCCAATCTGTTCGACCGAATCGTGAAGCACTGACCAGATGACAAACGCTCGTGGATCTTCTTTGCTGATGTCCTCGCAACACCGCAGATAGCCGGTTGCCACCAGCGATTCGATGATCTCCGGTGTGTACTTCTCGGCGTCGCGCCAGTTGACCAGTTCGTCACCGGCGAGTTGTTCGGTGATGAAACGACTCCAGGACTTGTCCCGATTCAAGCTGCGAATTACGTAATCGCGGTATCGCCACTTTCCCTCCAGAAAACCGATGGGCGGACCATAGTCGTCATCGAAACTGATCGAATCGGTGTAGCCGGCGATGTCGAGCCAATGGCGTCCCCAGCGGACACCAAACTGCGGCGACGCCAGGAGCTCGTCCACGAGCCGCTCGGAAGCATCCGGGCGGTTGTCGGCGAGAAACTGATTCACGCGGTCCGGAGTCGGCGGCAGTCCGGTCAGGTCAAGGAACAGCCGCCGCGTCAATCGCGTGCGATCGGCATCGGGAGACATCGATAATCCGTGTTTCTCGAGCCGAGCCTGAACGAAAGCATCGATTGGAGTGTGAATCCTCGCGGTGCTCGCGGCACTCAATTGCGGCACCGTTATGTCTGCTGCGAGCTGGCGAAACGCCCAATGTCCGCGATCCTTGGCGGTGGCTCGCACAAGTGGCGGAGGCTCAACGACCGGCGCAACCGATTGACAGCCTCGATCGATCCAAGCCTCGATCACACGACGCTCCGTCGGCGACAACTTCAGCCCGGAATCCGCCGGCGGCATTTCGTCGAACTCGATGCGTTCGGTCAGCAAACTCTGCCCAGACTCGCCACGGACAACGGCTGGTCCATTGGCTCCCCCGCGCAGCATGGCGGTCACCGTCTGCAGGTCGAGTTTGCCGTCGGGTTCATCGCCGTGACAATCGAAACACGCGCGGCGCAGGATCGGCCGCACGTCGGTCTCAAAGACAAATGCCGGGGTTGCGTTGGCGTGCGCGACAACTCGACGCGCCGATAGAGCATGGTTGTAGAATGCAACCTCATCCAAATCACCGACGAAGAACTGGATCCGCGGTTGCTTTGGCGGATCATAATACAACGCCCCAATGCTCAGTGGCGTTCCCTCGGTCGAACGCGGCTTGCCCTCGATACGTTTTGCTACGTCGAGTTGACCGTTGATGTACATCTTCGTGTTGTCGCCACGCCGCGCTGGATCGAAAGTGACCACAACATGAGTGAACTCGTTTTCGACGAGCTTCGATGTCTGGTCAATGTGACCGTCAGCGATGCCAAACCTGAGACGTCCCAACTTGTCCGACCGTTCCTGGAAGTACACGAGGTAGTAATTGCAGCCCGTGCGAGTGAACTCGCCTTTCGCAATGAAATCCTGAGCCGGTCCGCCTCCTTTTGTTGGTCGGATCCAAAACTCGATGGACACCGCGCCGTCAAATTCGTACACGTCAGGATCGGCTGTCACGTTCACGTAAGACGAGCCTGTGAAACGCGCTGCCTGATTCCTCGTGCCTTTACGCGTCAGTAACGCCCCGTCTGTCGACACATTCAATTTGTGCGAGGTTGCAATTCGTCGGGCGTGCTCGTTTGAGAGAAAGTCCCGGACTTGAATTCCGGAGTCCTCTTCAAAGCGAAAGTACGCAACCGGTTTATCCTGCATCACTGTGTGCGGGTAGTCCGCAGCGCTCGCCCCGGTGCTGATCCCGACAGCAAGACCCACCGCCAAACCAAAGTGGGCCACAGTTACGTATTTAGCCATCTTGCCTGCCACGTGTTTTGACCGGGACATCTCATTTGGGTTGAACCAAAAATGTCCTGGGATTGCGCCAGGCACATTTCGCTCCCCACTGTAACATTTGCCCCCCCCCGCACCATATCTACCGCGACACGAATGCCAACCTGCGAACTCGACGCTTGGCACACGCTACCACCCGATACTCTTACGGAGATCCTGGCCATCGTCGAGGCCGTCCAGGGGCGGTAACCGCCAGATCCGAACCACGCCCACGCCCCTCGCTCGCGGCGGGACTCCGGTTATCGCGTGGTCGGGCGGTGGGCTACTTGGCCGCGTCCAGCGACGAGATGTCCCGGATCTTCACCGTGTCGTCAAAGCTACCGCTCACTCCGCCTGCACTCCGGCACCTCTGGTCGCGGCTCCGCTCGCTCCCGGCGGGCCTACGCTACGCCTCCGGCGCACTACTTGATGGAACTGCGGAGCACACGAAAGCCAAGGATGAGGCTCCGGTCCACAGGCGTGAACCTGCGGCGGTACGCCGAACGGCAGTACCTGGCGAAGCTGCCCCAGCTGCCGCCCCGGAACACCCGGAACGAGCCCGACGTCGCGCCGGTTGGATCCGTCGCCGAGCCGCTCGGATACGGGCCGTACCAATCCTGACACCACTCCCAGACGTTACCATGCATGTCATACAAGCCCCAGGCATTCGGCTTCTTCTCGCCAACCGGGTGTGTGCTTGAACCCGAAATGCCACCGAACCAACCATACTCCCCCA
>Ga0302139_10000194_pt1 | contig 26292 bp, 20 predicted proteins | sample CBN3_331_MG_FD_203104 | JGI IMG/M metagenome (GOLD analysis project Ga0302139, IMG submission 203104) | Marine microbial communities from Western Arctic Ocean, Canada - CBN3_33.1 | ecosystem: Environmental > Aquatic > Marine > Oceanic | place: Canada: Western Arctic Ocean | collected 2017-09-15 | reverse complement strand
AAAGGGACTGCAAGTCCTGGGCGATCTGATCCAGAGATATCCATTTCAACCATTCAGCGACGATGCGGTCTTTCACTCCGCCAACTGGTATCTCAAGAACAACCTTCCCGAGGATGCGGAGAGATTCTTCGAGCGATTGTTGCGAGAATATCCCAATAGCCCATGGACGGCTCCGGCACAGATTCTCGCAGGGGATGCGGTACTCGCACAGATCAAGGGGGTCGAGTACGACATGGGCCCGTTGACCGTGGCGGAAAGACACTACCGCAGATACCTACGGTTGTTCCCCAATCAGGGGGAGTCCCAGAGAGCGCGCATGGAACTGGTAAAAATCGCCAAGATGAGAGCACAAAGGCATCTGCTGGTGGCCCAGTTCTATCTCGGCATCGCCAAGCCTGAATCGGCCAGAGTTTACCTGGAGAAAGTGCTACTCGATGTGCCCGCCAGCGAAGAAGCGGCAGAAGCACGCCGGGTCATCGCGACCCTCGTTCCCCAGCCAGTGCAGGAGGACCGATGAGATTCACCGGCTGGATCCTGATACTGCTGGGCCTGTCGCACCTGCTGGGGTGTGGTTACACCCCAGGCTATCGCCTCCCCAGGGGAGTCCAGCGCATCTCGGTTCCGATCTTTCGCAACGAGACGATTCCTTTTCGGAGGGATATCGAGTTCTCCCTCACCAGAGCGGTGAAACGAGAGTTCCAGTTGCGAACCTCGGCAGATCTGGTGGTGCAGGAGAAGGCGGATGCGGTGCTCCATGGCACCATTTTACAATTTCGTGAAGGAGTCCTGGTGGAGAGTGCCAACGGCATCATCCAGGAGCAGGGGATCGGTGTCCGGGTCGGATTGCGACTCGAAAGGGTGCGAGATCAGCGGGTTCTGATCGAACGGGTGGTCGAAGATCTGGTGTCCTATTCGGTTCCTGCGGGGGAGTCGATCGAATCGGCGATGGAGGAAGCGGTGCAGGAAATCGCTCGGAGAATCATCGCAGAACTGGAACCGTGGTACGAGCAGAGCCGCTGACTGGATCGAGACCTGATCCTGGCGAGAGGAACATTTTCGTGAACCCGAAAGTACTCGGCATCTTGAATGTCACTCCGGATTCCTTCAGTGATGGAGGTCAGTTCATGGGTGTCGATGCTGCCAGGAGCAGGGCTCTCGAGATGGTTGAGCAGGGCGCCGATGCCCTCGATGTCGGAGGCGAATCGACGCGCCCCGGATCCCTCGCCATCTCGGTCGATGAGGAACTTCAGCGGGTTCTCCCCCTTCTCGAAGCGATCCAGGGCGAAGTCGATGTCCCCGTCAGCATCGATACTCGTCGAGCCGAGGTGGCTCGGGAGGCGATCGCTCGGGGAGTTCGAATCGTCAATGACACCTCAGCGCTGCAGGACGATCCAGCACTCTCATCGGTGATTGCGCAGCACCAGTTGACGGTGATTCTGATGCACAGAAATGGAATTCCTGAAACGATGCAGCGGGATCCTCGATATGTAGATGTGCTGGAGCAGATCCGGACATTTTTCGAGGAACGGATCGAGTTCGCCGTTGCAGCGGGGATTCCTCGCGAGCAGATCGTGATCGATCCCGGACTCGGTTTTGGCAAGAGTATCGCCGACAACTATCAGATCACCGGCAATCTCGATTACTTTCGATCGCTGGGAGTCCCTCTGTTACTGGGCGCATCGAGGAAGTCCTTCACCGGAATCTTCGATGGGTCGGCTCCGCAAGAAAGACTTCCGGCTTCCTTGGCGTTCGTCGCACGAGCGCAGAGGTCTGCGGTGGAATGGGTCCGGGTCCACGATGTCGAGGAAACGGTGACCTTCCTCAAAGCGGTGGCAGCCATCGAGGATCCACAACTCATCAAGGAGGGCGTCAGTTGAACGAGTTCGAGACGATCTGGACCGCCATCGAGGCGATCGGTCCGCTACGAGTACTGATCGAGGTGAGTGTCATCTACCTGCTGATCTATGGATTCATCGTCTTCTGTGAGGGGACACGTGGAGCAGGAGTCCTGAAGGGGCTGGCGATGACGGTGATCATCACCGTGGCGGCCACCCGGCTGGCGGTTGGAGTTCTCGATCTGGAGCGGATCGGATTCCTGCTGGCGGTGGTGACTCCTGCGGTATTCACCGCCATCATCGTGATCTTGCAGCCGGAGCTTCGACGAGGGCTGGTCAGGCTCAGTCAGGCACCCATCTTTGGCGAGCTGATTCGAGACGAACAGGAACTGGTCGTGGTGGTCGTTCGCGCTTGCGTTACGTTGTCGAAGACTCGCGTCGGGGCCCTCTTTGCCATCGAGAGGGACCAGTCACTGAATCCCTGGGTCGACCGCGGCACCAGACTGGATGCGGAAGTCTCGTCGGAGATCCTCACCACCATCTTTTATCCTGGTACTGCCCTCCACGATGGCGCAGTGGTGATCCAGAGTGCGCGGATTGCCGCGGCAGGTTGCTTGCTGCCACTCTCAGAAAATGAGCAACTGGGCTCCTGGGCGGGAACCAGGCACAGAGCGGCGGTTGGCCTGACCGAGGAGTCAGATGCGGTAACCGTGGTCGTCAGTGAGGAGACGGGAATGATCTCGCTGTGCGTGAAGGGCGAGGTTTTTCGAGATCTCGATCGTGATGAACTGGCGGATAAACTACGCAGTTACTACACCAAGACCGATGCTGCTACAGAGGCCACCCAGGTCGAGAAAACTATTCCAGGCGGGGGGGGAGCATGAAGGGATCATGGAGGGTCCGGGTCGTCGAGTTCCTGGTCGGAAACAAGCGCAACAAGTTAACCAGTCTGCTGCTGGCGGTGGTGGTGTGGGCATACGCCTTCGGAAATACCGGTCATGAGGTGAGTATTGATGCTTTCCTGATCGTACAACCGGCAGCCAAGGACCAGGTGGTGATCTCCAAGACCATTTCCCAGGCGAAATTGATGGGACAGAAGGGCGATCCCTTCGTTGGGCGCTGCAAGATCAATCTTTCGGGACCTCGAAATGTAGTGGCTCGATATGTCGAGTCGGAGCTCTTGCCGCAGGGGATTCTGAAGGTGGATCGATCTGGCCGGATCGACCTGCGATCCGCAGATCTATTCCAGTTGCCTCAAGGACTCTCGGTGCAGGGCATCGATCCATCCACTCTGGATGTGGTCCTCGATTCGGTGGTGAGGGTCGAGAAGGAGGTCCGAGCATCGGTCCGTGGAATTCCAGGTCCAGGATTTGTGCGATTCCCCGGAGGGATCTCCACCGATCCGCAAAAGATCACGTTGGAGGGTCCAAGTCACTTGCTCGAGCAAGACGTGGTGGCAGTTCTGACCCAGGAGATCGATATCGATGGTGTGGTCCTTCCTCTCGTCGAATCCACCGTTGCGCTGGTGATTACCGGCGATGACCGCAACCTGGTCCGGATCGCAGAAGGGTTCCCGAGGGAAGCGACGGTGAAGATCCAGTTGCAGGAGAATTTGACCCAGGAACAGGCTCTGGTTTCGGTCCGTTACATCGTCGACGAAGATGTGGATCTTGAAATTCGCGGAGACCAAGGAATCAAGGTGACCGTCTCCGGAGTGGAGGAGGCGGTGAGAGAGTGGAAGAAGAGAGTTGAGGAGGGCCGCTTCTATCTGCTGGTGAGGGTCACCGATACTGCAGGCGAGGGTCGCAATGTTCCCGCGGAAGAAGTGCGGTGGATCCATGGAAGTCTGCCGGATGGAATCTCAGATGATCAGGTGAAGTTGGAGCGAATCATCCTCTACAGCGCCAAGCCATTCGAAGTACCCGGAGAGGAACCGCAGAAGTGATCTTCGGAACCGATGGTGTTCGAGACATCGGTGGTGAGGGTCTACTCTCCCCCGAGTCCGTCGACAGACTGGGCCAGGCGATCGTCGGCCACATGAGTCGCAATGGAAGTGCCGGTGGGCGAGTTTTGATCGCACGAGATACCCGTACTTCCGGGCCAGGGATCGAGAAAATACTCACGAATGCCCTGCGACGGGAAGGCTGCAGCACCATCCACGCCGGGGTGCTTCCGACTCCTGCAGTCTCGCTCCTGGTCCCGGATGGAGTGGCAGATCTGGGGCTTGTCATCTCGGCTTCTCACAACCCACCCGAGTTCAACGGGATCAAGATCCTCGATGGGGCCGGCTCCAAACTCGATATCTCACAAGAGGAGGCGATCTCCGAGGACCATGGAAGGCATGCGGGCCAACCGAACGCTTCCCTCGAGATCGAGGTGGAGGAGGGGCTGGGCGATCGATACCTCGAAAAGTTGATGGACTCCTTTCCTCCGGGAGAGTTTCTTCAAGGCTTGTCGGTGGTGCTCGACTGTGCCCGTGGGGCTGCCTGTCACTGGGGCCCGGAAGCGTTCCAGCGTGCCGGTGCAGAGGTGACCGTGATTCATGGTGAGCCAGACGGGGAACGGATCAATGTCGGTTGCGGTTCACTCCATCCCGAGGTGCTGGGAGAGGAAGTGAAACGTATCGGTGCTGCGGTGGGAATCGCATTGGATGGTGATGCGGACCGGGCACTCTTCTGTGACGAATCGGGCACTCATGTCGACGGCGATGACGTGATCGTGATCTGGGCGAGGGCGATGCTCGAGGAGGGATTACTCGATCCACCCATCGTGGCCTTGACCGTGATGTCGAATGTCGGAGTAGAGGAATATCTGAACCGCCACGGAGTTTCGGTGGTGCGAACGGCGGTGGGCGATCGAGCTGTCGCGGCCGCGCTAAAAGAGAGTGGCGGAATGCTCGGCGGAGAACCTTCAGGGCACATCATCTGCCCCGGGGAAGCGGCCACCGGAGACGGTATTCGTACGGCGCTAGCTGTGGCTCGTCGGGTGGTCCAGTCGGGTCGACCCCTTTCGAACTTGTATTCCGGAATCGAGCGATTCCCTCAGGAACAGAAGACCTTGAAGATCCAGGAGCGGCCACCACTGGAGCAGTTGTCACTTCTCTCGGTGACGATGGAGCAAGCCCAACAGGCGCTCGGCAGTGAAGGACGGATCCTGGTGCGTTATTCCGGAACCGAACCGCTGCTGAGGATTCTCGTGGAAGCCCGCAGTCAGTCCGAGGCGGAACTCTGGATCGAACGCCTCGAGAGATCCGCCGAGGCGGAAGAAGCACTGGGAGTCATTCCTACCAGCGCTTGATCGAGCGGGAGTTACCGCGACAGAATCTGGAGGTCACCCGCTAGAAGGGGAGATCTCCCGAGGAGTTCGATTCTCCGTCAGCCACTCGATCGGTCTGTTTCTGTTGCGATGGGGCTGTAGAACTGGCCGGGGGTGAGTTCTGGAAATCTCCAATGAAATCGAGATTCCTCGGAAAGAATGGCCTCACGTCGAGCATGTAGGAGTGCGCCCCGAAGCGAGAATCTAGCGGCCCGGGTTTGGCACTCCGGTACAGTTCGAGGAAGCCCATCAGTTTCGCATCCAAATTGTCGATGTAATGCATCGCCAGTGCTTCGGCGGTCATCGGCTTCTTCGGCGATCCGTATTCCAACTGGCCATGGTGACTGGCCACGATGTGCTGGATCTGCAGGAGTAGTTCGCTATCGATGTCTTCGACTTCACGAGCCGCCTCATCGATCCAGTTGCAACAGAGAACGATGTGACCCAGAAGCTGACCTTCATCGGTGTAACTGAAGCCATTCTCGATGCCGAGTTCGGCAGTTTTGGCGATATCATGCAGGATCACCCCTGAGATCAAGACATCGCGGTCGAGCCAGCGGTAATGGTCACAGACCATGTCCGCCATGTTCATCAATGAAACCATGTGTTCGAGCAACCCGCCGATGTAGGCATGGTGCATCGATTTTCCCGCGGGTGAGATTCTCAACTGGTCTCTCAACCCGGGACGAGCCAGTACAGTGACCACCAGTTTCCGAATCGACTCATTCTTGATGCTGACAACTCGTTCTTCGAGTTCTCTCTCGAGTGCTTCGATGTCACAGGGAGTGCGAGGAAGAAACTCAGCAGCCTTGAGCCCCGCCGCACTGGCTGAAACCGGCTCAAGGGAGTCGATGATGGACTGGAGATTTCCTTGGTACTCTTCGACTCGACCCTGAACCCGTACGAACGGATTCCGATCGAGTTCTCTGAATTCTTCCTGGCTGCTCTCCCAGCGCACTGCTTTAATTCCTGCAGTGTGATCCCTGAGGGTCAACTGGATGAAAAACTTGCCATTACGAGCGGTCTTGAGATTGGCTCCCTCGACCAGAAAGATTCCTTCGAGGCGGTCTCCACGATTGACCGAGTCCAGGGTTCGTTGGTCCAAGAGGCCCCCCCATCAGTTTTCTAGATTTTAATTTCCAAGAAGATTGCTTCAGGAATGACCAGGACTAACTTCCCCGGTCGATTCCAGCCAGTTTGGAGAGTCTCCCTTGTTCCCGGGGAAGCCGCAACCCCTGACGGGACTTGCAGCAACTCCAGGATACGGCAAGATGATGGGCTGTATCGCTGACAACCCCCGATCGGAGGCACCCTTGGCCCGAAGTGGCACCATCCAACGATTGAGCCCACTGGCCATCCTCGGCTCGGCTCTGCTGATCATTCTGCCGTGCCTCGAGGTCGCGGCGGATGTACGACTTCGGATGAAGGCTGGAGAGGTTCTTGAAGGTCGGATCTATGACCTGGGACATGAGTACCTGGAACTGAGTGGGCGTCTCGGATCGAACCTGATCCTCAAGAGAGATGTGAAGCACTGGAGCCTCAAGACCCTCACCAAGCCAGAGCCCAAGGGAATCCTTCTGATTCTGAATGAGGGACTCGAGGTGGGAGGAGATGTCCGATTTGATTCCGGATCCAGTGAGTGGGTCGTGGATCTGGGCAACGGTACCGCAAGATATCTGGATTCGATGGTCGAGCGAACCATCGACCCCAACGGGATCTGCAGCGATGATCGATTCACCCTGCGAGCAGGCTTCGAAGATCGGACGGCTCGTGCCATCCAGGGGGTGATCGCAGGCGATTCCATCGAACGAGAGGACGGCATTCAGTACCTCCGATCCTCCGGTTTCTTCGGCCTGAGACCCATCGAAGAAGAACTCGAGAAGAGCGATCATCCGATCCTGCGGAGATTACAGCTGGAAGAGCGCTTCCGCATGTCGCTGCCGGCGGGGATCACAGAGGCCAGGCCCAACTTCCTCGAGCAGATCATGAAAGGCTCGTCGAGGGAGCAGGTCGGAATTCTGAGGGAGACGCTGCTGGAGCACGGATCGGATCTCTACCCGCTGCTCGGGCTGTTGCTACTCGACGATGCGCAGAGCGCAGAAGTCCGGACCTTTGCCATCGATGTCTTGCAGCGAACGCACAGCATCCGGGAACTGGTGACCGCATGGGAAGCCTCGGATGGTCAGGGTCAGTTGGCACTGGCCATCGCGCTCGGAGAAAATGGAGTGCACGTTGGAATTTCAACCTTGATCGAGGCGCTGGAACTGGAAGAGCGTGCCGCAAGGGCCATCGCGATCAAGAAATTATACGACTACACCGGAGAACGATTCGATTTTGATCCCGATGCGGAACTCGCCGTTCGTGGTGATTCGATCCGCAAGTGGCGTGCTTGGTGGGACAAAAACCGCGACCGGGTCGAGGGGCTCGCAGTTGCGGTCCTCGATGGTAAAGACACGAGTGAAGAGCGTCGAAGGGCATCTGATCTGTGGCGCAGAGGACTCTCGGCGGAAGCGGATCAGCGATTTGAACTGGCCGAGCGGTTGTACAAGCAAGCGATCGAGATCGATCCGACCGCCATGGGGCCCTTTGTCAGCCTGGGAATTCTTCAGTACCAGCACTTCTCTGATTACGATGCGGCACTCGAGTCTCTCCACCGGGCCATCGGACGTGAGCCTGGCAAGGGAGACGGAGTCAATGAACGGGTTTGCTATTACCACATCGGCCGGATCTATCAATTCGGTCTCGATTTCGACCGGGCTCGCGGGGCGCTGCTGAAATCGGTGAGCCTCGACCAGAACTACTCGGCCGCCTGGTACGAGCTGGGCCGGATCCAGTATGAAGAGGCTCTACTGGCGGGTGGAGCGGTCGAGGTCCGCCGGGAACGGCTGGAGGCGGCCCGGGAGACCTTCATGAGCGGCATTCTGGCGCTGACCAGGTATCGAGAGGGACTGATCGTGGTCGATCGCACCAATCTCCCCTTTGACAATGCCTTGCCCTTCTCGACCCGCGACCACAACCGAACGCTGCGAGAATTGCGGGTCAGGATCCTCGAGGAACTGGGCCGATTCCGCGGTCGCATCGGAGCCATCTCGCTGATCCTGGACGAGCCCAAGAGGGTGCTCCAGGAGTATCGAGAAGCCTCCACCGAGGGCTCGGTGACCGATGAACTGGAGAAACTGGTTAGCGTCGCTCGAGCCATTCTCCAGTCCAGACCGGGAGATTCCGGAGAGCCGGTTCCCACCGGAGGCACCGAGAATGACGGCGAAGTGGACGCCGGAGAGGGAAGATAGAGCAGCCAAGGATGGTGGCATCCGATTTCGGGTCTCGTTGCACCCCTATCTTTCGGCGGCTAACCTGCGCCATCGTACCCAGGCGTCACGGATTCCCATCCTGTTCGCCATGATCCAGCGGCATTGCACTCCCTCCAGGTCGAGATCGTGGTTCCATACGATCGATGTGAATGGCAAGGGCAGGCGGCGGAGGAAGAAGGAGATGATTTGAAGATCCACGAGTACCAGGCGAAGCAACTGCTCGCTCGGCATCAGATTCCGGTGCCCGACGGGCGAATGGCGAGAGACGTCGATGAGGCGCTCGCCGCTGCCGAGGAGATCGGCAGTGGCCCCTGGGTGGTCAAGGCGCAGATTCATGCGGGCGGGCGAGGAAAGGGCGGCGGAGTTCGTGTCACTTCCACCATGGAAGAGTGCGAGGCCGCCATCCGATCGATCCTGGGAATGCAACTGGTGACTCACCAGACCGGGCCGAAAGGTCAGGAGGTTCGCACGCTGCTCATCGAGGAGGGCTGCGACATCGCTCGTGAAATCTACTGTGGAATGGTGATCGACCGGGCTCGAGAGAAGCCGGTCCTGATGGCCAGTGCCGAGGGTGGAATGGACATCGAGGAAGTCGCCGCCAATCGTCCGGAAGCGATCTTCTTCGAGGAGATCGATCTCGATACGGGGCTCTCCGAGGAAGCGGCACGGTCGGTGGCACAGCGGCTCGAATTCGAGGGGAAAACCGCCGATCAGTTTGTAGATATCGTCTGCAAACTGGCCCGAGCCTTTGTTGAGGAAGATTGCTCCCTTGCCGAGATCAACCCGATGGTGGTGACTGGAAGCGGAGATGTGATCGCCCTCGATGCCAAGATCAACTTCGATGACAACGCAGATTTTCGCCATCCAGAACATGCGGAGCTGCGTGATCTGGCCGAGGAGGATCCTCGAGAGACCAGAGCTGCCGAGTGGGACCTTTCCTACGTTGGAATGGATGGAACCATCGGGTGCATGGTCAATGGAGCGGGACTCGCCATGGCAACGATGGACATCATCAAACTCCATGGTGGTGAACCCGCCAACTTCCTCGATGTGGGTGGAACGGCCACCGCAGAGAGAGTTACCGAGGCCTTCAAGATCATCCTCGAGGACCCCAACGTGAAGGCGATTCTGGTCAATATTTTTGGCGGAATCATCCGCTGCGATCTGATCGCAGAGGGGATCGTGCAGGCCGCACGAGAGACCAACCTTCAGGTTCCTCTGGTGGTTCGGCTTGAGGGGAACTCGGTGGCGGAGGGCCATGCGCTTCTGGAGAGTTCGGGAGTCGATGTCATCTCCGCTGCGGATCTGGCAGATGCTGCAAGGAAAGCAGTTGCTGCTGCGGAAGGAGTGAGCCGATGAGTATTCTCGTGAACTCCGAGACGCGTATGCTGGTTCAGGGTTTTACCGGACGTAATGGAACCCTGCACAGCGAACAGATGATGGAATACGGCACCAACATCGTTGGGGGAGTGACACCCGGAAAGGGTGGAACCCGTCACCTCGATCGACCGGTGTTTGACGATGTGGTCAGTGCCAGAGAAGAGACCCGCGCCAACGCCAGCATCATCTATGTCCCTGCTCGCTTCGCAGGAGCGGCGGTGATCGAAGCCGCAGAGGCTGGAATTCCTTTCATCGTATGCATCAGCGAAGGAATTCCGACACTGGACATGATTCGCGCCAAGGATGCAGTCCGAGCCAATGGTGTCCGACTGCTGGGTGCGAACTGCCCAGGGATCATCACCCCGGGAGAATGCAAGGCGGGGATCATGCCCGGCTTCATCCATCGACCTGGTTCGGTGGGGGTTGTCAGTCGCAGCGGTACTCTCACCTATGAGGCGGTTCATCAGACCACTCAGATCGGACTGGGGCAGAGCACCTGTGTCGGCATCGGCGGAGATCCGATCATCGGGACGACATTCCTCGATGTCTTGAAACTATTTAATGAAGATCCAGCCACCGAATCGATCGTCATGGTCGGTGAAATTGGTGGTACCGCTGAAGAAGAGGCGGCAGATTACATCGCATCCGAAGTGAACAAACCAGTGGTCGGTTTCATCGCAGGTACAACCGCACCTCCTGGAAGGCGGATGGGGCATGCCGGAGCCATCGTCAGTGGTGGTAAGGGTACTGCAGCGGACAAGATCGCAGCGCTGGAAAGAGCAGGTGCAAGGGTTGCGGATTCCCCGGCGGGAATCGGCTCGACTCTTTCCGAATTGATCTCAGCAAAGAACTAGATCGGGATCACGCCATGAAGATGGTGTTGAATCCGGGTCCCAGAGAGGAAAACAGTGATGGCAAGACGCAAGATCGGAGTGATCGGCGGTGGCTATGTGGGGTCGACCACGGCGCAGAGACTGGCCGAGAAGGAACTCGGAGATGTGGTACTGGTGGATATCGTCGAGGGGATGCCTCAGGGCAAAGCACTCGACCTGTCTCAGGCTGGTCCCGTCTGCGGGTACGACTCCTGCGTCACCGGTGCCAATGATTACGCCCCACTGGCGGGCGCAGAGCTGGTGATCATCACGGCAGGGATGCCGCGCAAGCCGGGTATGGACCGTTCCGATCTGCTCAAGATCAATGGAGAGATCCAGCAGAAGGTGGTCTCAGGAATTATGGAGTACGCACCGGAAGCGACCCTGGTGATCGTATCCAATCCTCTCGATGTGATGTGCTTCGTGGCTCATCAGGTTTCGGGACTTCCCAAGAACAAGGTGGTGGGAATGGCGGGAGTGCTCGACACCGCTCGCTACCGCACTTTCATCGCGATGGAACTGGGGTGTTCGCACAAGGACATCCAGGCGATGGTTCTGGGAGGCCACGGTGACAGCATGGTGCCCCTCACATCGACCGCGTCCGTCAGTGGCATTCCGGTGCAACAACTGATCTCACCCGAGCGACTGGAGGAACTGGTCCACAGGACTCGTCACGGGGGTGCCGAGATCGTCAATCTACTGAAAACGGGCTCTGCATACTTCGCACCCAGCGCATCGGCGGTGGCGATGGCGGAGTCGATCTTGCTCGATCAGAAGCGAGTCTTACCTTGCTGCTCCCTGCTCGATGGTCAGTACGGAATCGATGACACATGGGTTGGCGTGCCGGCGGTGCTCGGAGCCAATGGAGTGGAAAAGATTCTGGAAGTCGAACTGAACAAGACCGAACTCGATGCGCTGCAAAGTTCAGCCTCGAGCGTTCATGAAGGACAGGGTGAGGTGGCTCAGATGTTGAGCCTGGCATGATCCGGTTCCGGTGGTCCGCTACAACTTGTTGACGATCTTCTTGAACAGTTTCTTCTCGTCGGCATCGTGCTGCTCGAGTTGATCCGATCGCCCCAGGGCAAAGAGAGCCAACCGAACCTCCCGGGTGGTCGCGGACAAGGTGGCTTCGAGTAGTTGTTGCTCTTCATCGGAGAGTGACCGTAGCGCTTCGATCAGGCGTTTTTCTCTCGAACTGACCTTGACCGATCGGCTCCGGGTATCCTGCCTGTTCGAGGACTGGATGTTTTTCAGCAAGGCGATCCGGGGCGGTGGATAGGGTGCATCATCATCGAGAATGTAGTCGGCGGTGACTCCCAGTTCACGTGCGATTCGGAGAGCTACGGCACCTCTGGGCTGGTGAATCCCCGCCTCAATTCGAGACAGAGCACTGGGCGTGACCGAGGTCATGTTTGCCAGAGAACTCTGGGCGACCCCTCGATCCTTGCGTAGATTCATGATCTTTCGTCCGGTTTCCAAAGGGCATCCTCTCGATTCTCAAGCGGCTGTGGTTTCAAGCGGCTGTGGTTTTAAGCGGCTGTGGTTTCAAGTGGCTGTGGTTTCAAGCGGCTGTGGTTTCAAGTGGCTGTGCTTTCAAGTGGCTGTGGTTTCAAGCGGCTGTGGTTTCAAGTGGCTGTGGTTTCAAGCGGCTGTGGTTTCAAGTGGCTGTGGTTTCAAGCGGCTGTGGTTTCAAGCGGCTGTGGTTTTGATTTCAGTTCCAGTCGATTTCAACGGAGGCTTGAATCGCCTGAATCGCCTCGTACTCCGCGAGATCCCTCTACGGATCGGCTGGTCCCCACTTCGTCGTCGATGTAAAAGATATGTTCTCGGAAACGATGCTCTCGGAAACGATGCTCGAGGAAATGAATCGGACACCGTTTCATGGCGACATGGTATTGCGTAAACGCAATATCTGCAAGTGAGGAATCCATGACGACAGGAACTCCACTGTGGCAACCTGGAGAGATCCCGGCAGGGCTGATCGAGGCGCTGAAGGGTGCCAAGCGCCCGCTGATCCTGACTCACATCTATCCCGATGGAGATGCCCTGGGGTCGGCGGTTTCCATCCATCGAGTCCTCGAAAATCTGGGCGCCACTCCGCATACCATCTTGACCCATCCGGTCCCGGAAAAACTGAGTTTCATCGATCATGACAAGGTGGCTGAAGTACTCGACGGAGAGCCCACACCCCAACAGATCGAGAAGGCTCAGAACTGCGATCTGATCGTGGTGGTCGACACTTCCGCACCCGATCGCCTCGGGCACATGCGCAAGGTGGTCGAGGGTTGTGACGCACCGAGAATCTGTATCGATCACCATCTCGATGGCTCGGTCGATTTCTTCGACCAGATCTGGTGTGAACCTGGATCCCCTTCGACGGGCAATCTGGTGCTGGAAGTGATCCTGTCACTCGGGTGTGAGATGAGCCAGAGTAGTGCCGAATCGTTGTTCGTGGCGATCGCGACCGACACCGGTTGGTTTCGTTACTCGAACTCCGGTTCGGTGGCGTACAGATATGCGGCTACCCTGGTCGAGTCGGGGGTCGACCCGGAACCGATATTCCAGAGAATTTTCCAGTCCTTCAGCCTACAGAGAACCCAGTTGTTGGGGGATCTGCTCGCGTCGATCCAGGCTCCAGAAGAGAACAAGATCATCTATGCAGTGCTGACGGAGCCGATGAGGCGCAAGCGCGGGGTGGATCTGGAGGATCTGGATGGATTTGTCGACTCTCTCGGGCAAATCGCCGGGTGTGAGATCGTATTCCTCGTCGTTGAAGTCGGTCCCGGGCGTTATAAGGTATCTCTTCGGTCCCGTGGGGAGTTTTCGGTCCATCGAATCGCCGCTCATTTCGACGGCGGAGGGCACGCCAAGGCCGCAGGGTGTCGACTGGAAGGCTCTGAAGAGCAGGTGATCGAGAACTTGCTGGGTCAATGTAGGCTGACACTGGCCGCAGGTGCTGCGGAGTGAGGCTGTCGAGAACGAGAGTTCGCTGAAGGAAAGCGGTGCACAAATGAAAGTCGATCTCGGCGATCGTTCGAAGATCCTGATCCTGACGCTGCTGGTCGGTACCGCCTGGATCGGTGTTCCTGGTTGCGGTGATCCCGTGGCACCGGTGGAGGTCGAGCCCACCACTCCCCGCAAAACTGCCGAGGAACTCGCCCAAGCGCAGCAGCAGCGCGACAAGGAGAGACTGGAAACACGCTACCAGGGTCTTTCCAATGCGGTGAGGACCGACCCTGAACGGTTCGATGACTGGATCTCTCATCTGGAAGATTTGATTTATGCCTCCGATGGAACCTCCGTCCAGGTCAAGGCCAAGAAACTGCTCGAAGCACAGCTGCAGTTCCGCGAGGACGAGGGGCAAAAGAGTCTCGATCAGATGACCACACGGGTCGAGGCGTTGGTCGAGGAGGGAGACCCCCTCGCCGCAGAGAACATCCTCGAAGGGTTTGATCCCGATGGACTGTTTGCCAAAACCGCTGCTTTCAAGGGCTGGCAAGCTCTGAAGAAAAAGGTCGCGATGCGTCAGGCGGCAGAGGTCGATTTCGACCGGATCACCCGACGAGCGCGGGCCTATCGCCGCCAGGAGGAGTTGGCCCAGGCGATCGGCCTACTCGAGTCCTTTTCTGACGAATACAAGGGGACCCAGGAGTATGCAGAAGTTGTCGAAACGATCCAGGAGTACCTCGCAGAGTACGTGGTCGCTCGTGCGGCGATCGCCGAGCAGTTAGCCATCGAGTGGATCGATCTCGAAGTGGATCAGTACCTCTCTTCCTTTCGTGCATCTGCAGCCGATCTCGATGCGACCGTCTGGACTGCTGAGGATGGAGAGGTGGTGGGAAATAACGACACCTCCGGTCTTGCGCAGCTGGAGATCGGCGATGATCTGTGGGAAGAATACTCGGTCGAGATGGAGATTCAGCTGGTCTCAGGAGATCAGATCAATCTGGGAATCACCGCGGGGGTGCGTCCTGGAGCGGGGATCAAGAATTACGATGTCCACGGCTTCGAGTCGGAGGAGGAGGAGTGGCTGAGGATCCGGATCGAACTGAAGGAAGGGCTGATCCGATTGACTGACCTCGACAGCCTCGAGCGTCTCGATGATGACATGCGTCCATATTTTGCCGCGGGAGGGATCGCAGTACTGCTCAGACCGGAAGAGTCGGTCCGTCTACGCAACGTCCGGTACAAGGTCTTTCGACCCGTTCCCGGAGAAGAACCGGATCCGGACGGGGCGGAAGAAGAATCGGAAGAAGAATCGGAAGGGTAACGGCACCGCAGTGACCGCATTCGACGCCAGCCAACTAGGTCACTGGGAGCAGGATGTTGCCAGCCTTGCGGGCATGCTAGTCCACGAGGTCAAGAATCCACTCTCGACCCTGAACATTTCTTCCCAGTTACTCCTCGAGGAACTGGGAGATACGGGATCTGCACGCGATCAGCGAACCCGTCGAAGACTCGAGATGATGAAGTCTGAAATCCAGCGCATCGAACACATCATCTCCTCGTTTCTTCAACTGACTCGACCACAGCAGATGCAGAGAGGTGCCGTCGAAGTTTCACGGCTGGTCGAGGATGTCATCTCGAGGAATCGGGAAGCGATCGAATTGGATGGAATCAACATCCTGTTCCAGCCGCAGGAGACCCCGAAAGTCGCCGGAGACGCGGCATTGTTGCACCAGGCGATCCTCAACTTGATCCTCAACGGTTGTTCTGCCATGCCGGATGGAGGAGAACTGTTCATCCGGGTGCTCATATCGACCTACCGTGGTGGAGATGCGGTGGTGATTGAGGTGACGGACACCGGTGTCGGGATCACCGAGGACGCAATTCCGAGGATTTTCCGACCCTATGTGTCGACCCGTGACGGGGGCACAGGGCTTGGCCTTCCCACCACCTTGAGGATTGTCCGCCTTCACGGGGGTACGATCTTGGTGGAGAGTGAGCCCGGTCAGGGAAGTCGATTTTCCGTGGTGCTGCCGACGGAGGGCCCGTCGAGATGAAGGAGCATGAGATGCAGGGTGAGGCTTCCAGTTCAGCGGGAACTCCTGCACGGATTCTGGTCGTCGATGACCAGTCCGCTCACGCTGAATTGCTGGCCGAGGCGCTGGTCTCGGTGGGGCATGAATGCAGGGTTGCGACCAGTGTCGATGAGGCGAAGGAACTGCTGCGCAAGGAGGGGGCGGATATCGTCATCACCGACCTGGTGCTGGGTGATCGCGACGGCCTCGACCTGATCCGGGAGGCGCAATCGATCGATCCCTTCATCGCAGTGGTGGTGGTGACCGGTCACGGAACCGTCGAAACTGCAGTCGAGGCGATGCAACTGGGAGCGGTGGATTACCTGCGGAAGCCGGTCGACTTGACCGGTCTGCGGATTCGAGTCGGACGAGCTCTGGAGGGTGCAGCTCTCAAACGACGTGCCGACGAACTGGAACGAACCATCGATGATCGCTTTGGTTTTGAGGGCATCATCGGATCCAGCCATTCCATGCACCTGATCGTCCAGAAGATGCAACAGGTGGCCCCGACCAATGCGTCGATACTGATCCTCGGCGAAAGCGGCACAGGCAAGGAACTGATTGCCAAGGCGATTCATGCCAATAGCCGCCGCAAGGGTAATGTATTCGTGCCTTTGAACTGTGCAGCACTCGGTGAGGGGGTGCTGGAGAGTGAACTGTTCGGTCACGAAAAGGGTGCGTTTACCGGGGCGTCCTCATTGAGGAAGGGTCGCTTCGAGCATGCCGATTCTGGAACTCTTTTCCTGGACGAAGTGGGAGACATCCCGAATACGGTCCAGGTCAAGTTGCTGAGGGTGCTGGAGGAGGGGGAAGTGGTTCGCATGGGATCGAATGATCCCGTCAAGATCGATGTCCGATTGATCTGCGCCACTCACCGTGATCTTCGTCAACGCATCGAAGAGGAGAAGTTCCGCGAGGATCTTTTCTACCGGATCAATGTGGTGACCATCGAGATTCCTCCTCTGCGCGAGCGTGTCGTCGACATTCCTCTGCTGGTGAGTCATTTCCTCGATGAATACTCCAGGGTGCACGACAAGACCATCGATGGAATCTCTCGCGAGGCGCTGAGAGTGTTGACCGCCTATCGCTGGCCGGGGAATGTTCGGGAGCTGAAGAATGCGATCGAGAACATGGTCGTGACCTCTCCCAACTCGGTGCTCGATGTCGATGATTTGCCGGGGCACATCCATCCGAGGCAACCGTTGCCCAGTTCCGGTTCGGCGGTGGTCGGGACGACCATCCAGGAGATGGAGCGGGATCTGATCTGTTCGACTCTCGAGTTTGTCGGGGGCAATCGTCGCAAGGCGGCCCAGTCGCTCGGGATCGGCGAAAGAACTCTCTATCGTAAGATCCAGGAGTATGGCCTGCGCACCACCGAAGAGGAGGAGGAGACTGCCAAATAGGCAGCCCTCCCGGTTTTCCCACATCTTGAGTGCCATCCTGGCAGACCCAGTCTTCTCCTCGCTCCTTCGACTTCTCCCGTGATTGCGATTTCCTGCCATAATAGCGATAAATTGTGGCCATCTAGCCCCATCCTGGGCTCGATTGGAACGAGGTTTGCGATTTCATTGGCGGAGCCAAAGCGGCTTCCTCGGACCAAGATCGGTCCGGGCTTGCGAAGGGAGAAGCACAATGAGCAAGATCATCGGAATTGACCTCGGTACCACCAACTCAGTGGTTGCCGTCATGGAGGGCGGAGAGCCCACAGTCATCCCGAACCGCGATGGAAATCGAGTGACCCCGTCCGTCGTCGCCTTTACCGATACGGGAGATCGCCTGGTCGGCCAGACCGCCAAGCGCCAAGCGGTCACCAACCCGGAGAACACCGTGTTTTCGGTGAAGAGGTTCATGGGGCGTCGTCATGGAGAACTGGGCAAGAGCGAGATCCTGATTCCATACGAGATCACCGGAGGAGCAGAGGACCTGATCAAGGTCAAACTGCAAGGCAAGGAATACACGCCGCCAGAACTGTCGGCGTTGATCCTCCAGGAGTTGAAGAGTACTGCCGAGGACTACCTCGGAGTTGAAGTGACCGAGGCCGTGATCACGGTTCCGGCATACTTCAACGATAGCCAGCGTCAGGCGACCAAAGACGCTGGGCGAATTGCAGGGCTGGATGTGAAACGAATCATCAATGAGCCGACTGCGGCGTCCCTCGGCTACGGTCTGGAGAAGAAGGGGTCGGAGAAGATCGTGATCTACGACCTGGGAGGCGGAACCTTTGATGTTTCGATCCTCGAGGTCGACGATGGGATTTTCAAGGTTCTGTCGACCAATGGAGATACACAACTCGGTGGAGATGACTTCGACGAGGTCTTGATCAACTACATCGCCGACGAGTTCCAGAAAGAGCAGGGAATTGATCTGCGAAATGATCTGATGGCACTCCAGCGCCTGAAAGAAAGCGCAGAGAAGGCCAAATGTGAGCTCTCGAGCCGTGCGGAGACCGAGCTGAACCTGCCGTTCATCACTGCTGACGCTAGCGGGCCCAAGCACCTGCAGATGTCGATCACCCGGGCCACCTTCGAAGAGAAGGCCAGAGGGCTCATCGAGCGCACACGCCGTCCATGCGAACAGGCGCTCTCTGACGCGGGAATGAACTCGAGTCAGATCGATACGGTGATCCTGGTCGGTGGATCGACGCGGATCCCCGCCATTCAGGAGATCGTCCTGTCCATCTTCGGCAAGGAACCCAATCGCTCGGTCAATCCGGATGAGGTCGTGGCCATCGGAGCTGCAATCCAGGGCGGAATCCTCGCCGGAGACGAGAAACTCAGCGATGTTCTGCTGCTCGATGTGACTCCACTCTCGCTGGGAATTGAAACCCTCGGAGGAGTGACCACCAAACTGATCGAACGCAACACGACGATCCCTCACAACAAGAAGCAAGTCTTCTCGACTGCAGCAGACAATCAACCTGCAGTGGATATCCACGTGCTTCAGGGGGAGAGGGAGATGGCCTCGGACAACCGGACCCTGGGTAAATTCCAGCTCGACGGAATCCCTGCCGCACCACGCGGAGTGCCACAGATCGAGGTCTCATTCGATATCGATGCCAACGGAATCCTCGAGGTGTCTGCCAAGGACATGGGTACCGGCAAGGAGCACAGTATCAAGATCCAGTCCTCCTCTGGGCTGAGTGAGGAAGAGGTCGAATCGATGCGGCAGGATGCCGAACGATTCGCCGACGAGGACAAGACGACCCGTGAACTGGTCGAAATTCGCAATGAAGCGGATCAGGCCTGCTATGCCACCGAATCGAGCCTCAAGGATCACTCTGACAAGATGGAGGGTGACGAGGTCGAGAAGATCGAGAAGGCACTGGAGGCGCTCAAGGAGGCCAAGTCCGATTCGGCTGCGACCACTGAGTCGATTCGGGTGGCCCTCGACGGGCTCAATGAAGCTTCTCACGATCTGGCCCGGCGGATCTACGAACAGGCCTCACCCGAGGGGGGGGGCGCCCCAGATGGGCCTACGGGTGCTCCAGGCGGTGCGGCTCCTGGAGGAGCGTCCGCAGAGGGCGCAGCGGCGGAAGAGCCGATCGTCGACGCCGATTTCACCGTGAAGGACTAGCAAGTTCACAGTATCGGAACATGAGCAGGAGGCGGCACGGATTCTCAAGAGTCCGTGCCGCCTTTCTCATCCACCTGTTGCTGGCCGGCGTGGAAGAGTTTTCCCCCCAGATATTGCAGAATTGCTCCCTTCCGACCATCCTCATCCCACCGTCTGGGGGCGGTAATCGTTCGGTGGCTGACTGACGGGTGCCCCAACCCTGTTTCAGGCGGCTGGACCTGTCAGCGAGTCTTTCCTAAAGAACTGGGGCCAATAGGCCGAAATAGACTGGTGGAGGAACGCATGAATCAGCACATCAATTTGTTCGAGTTGATCTCGAAGAATCTCGAAACCGATCGTTACCGCGAGTTGAACTGGAACGGTAGTTTTCACGACTATCTCCAGATCGCATACGAGAACCCGGATGTTCTACGCAGTGCCTTCCAACGCGTCTACGACATGATCTGCATCGAAGGCAGCGAGCCATCGAATCAACTCGATGCTCGCGACGTCTCGCACTGGAATTTCTTCGATGATCCGGTTGAGGGGGGCAAGAACGCGGTCTTTGGCCTCGATCAACCACTCCATCAGCTGGTCAGTTTCTTCAAATCAGCGGCCCATGGTTATGGCACCGAGAAGCGGGTGCTGTTACTGCACGGTCCAGTGGGATCGGCAAAGAGCACCATCGTTCATCTTTTGAAGAGGGGACTCGAGAGATATTCGAAGACTCCTGAAGGAGTTCTCTACACCTTCCAGTGGCAAGATGAAAAGGGTGATTGGGTAGATTCTCCGATGAACGAGGATCCGATCTATCTGGTCCCCGATGAAGCTCGACCAGAACTGATCGAGAGCATCCAGGCGACGGGCAAGGTCAAGTACCCGATTCAGTTGCGGGGCAGCCTTTGTCCCTTCAGTCGCTGGTACTACAACCATTACATGCAGAAGTACGATGGCGATTGGCATCAGGTGATCAACCATGTGCGCGTCCGTCGGGTCATCATGAGTGAAGAAGACCGGGTTGGTATCGGTACCTTCCAGCCCAAGGATGAGAAGAACCAGGACTCGACAGAATTGACGGGTGATATCAACTACCGAAAAATCGCCGAGTACGGTTCTGAATCGGACCCCAGAGCTTTCAACTTCGATGGTGAGTTCAATGTCGCCAACCGCGGAATCATCGAGTTCATCGAGGTCCTGAAGCTGGATGTGGCATTCCTCTACGACCTGCTCGGCGCCAGCCAGGAGCAGAGCATCAAGCCGAAGCGCTTCGCCCAGACATCCATCGATGAAGTGATCATCGGACACACCAATGAACCGGAATACAGAAAGCTTCAGAACAACGAACTGATGGAAGCTTTCCGGGATCGAACCGTGAAAATCGATATCCCTTACAACACGACTCTTCAGGATGAGGTGAGGATCTACCGCAAGGATTACGCTCGCGAGAAGATGACCAAGCACATTGCACCACACACCCTGGAGGTTTGTGCCATGTGGGCCGTGTTGACTCGTCTGGAGGAGCCGAAGAACGCCCAGATCACTCTGGCGCAGAAGATGGGCCTGTACGACGGAAAGAGCGTTTCTGGGTTCACCGAAGAGAATGTCAAGGAACTGCGAGACGAATCGATTCGTGAGGGTCTTGAAGGAATTTCACCTCGTTACATCCAGGACAAGATCTCCAATGCTCTGGTCTCCGATTATGACTACGTGAATCCGTTCATGGTGCTCAACGAGATCGATGAGGGATTGAAGCACCACAGTCTGATTTCGAATGATGAGGTTCGATCTCGATACCGAGAGATCCTGTCAGTGGTCAAAGCGGAGTACGAGGACATCGTCAAAAACGAGGTCCAGAGAGCCATCAGTGCCGATGAGGAAGCGATCCAGAAACTGGCTGCGAACTACATCGACAACGTGAAGGCGTACACGCAGCGAGAAAAGGTGCGCAACCCCTACACCGGCCAGTCGGAAGATCCGGACGAGCGTCTTCTTCGTTCCATCGAAGAAAAGATCGACATTCCGGAGAGCCGGAAGGACGATTTTCGGCGTGAGATCATGAACTACATCGGGGCACTAGCGGTGGATCAAAAGCAGTTCGATTACACGACCAATGCTCGCCTGCAGAAGGCGCTCGAGATGAAGCTCTTTGAGGACAAGAAAGACACCATCAAACTGACCACCTTGATCTCTGATGTGGTGGATAAGGATTCGCAAGCCAAGATCGATGTGGTCAAGACACGGTTGATCGAACAGTTCGGGTACAACGAGGATAGCGCGACCGATGTTCTCAACTACGTGGCGAGTATCTTCGCCCGTGGCGACACCAAAGGTGTCGAGTAATCACGGGAGGGGCCACTGTGCGCAAGATCGATCCAGACACCAATCGGTTCCGAAAAATCGTACGCGGTAAGATTCGCGAGAACTTGAAGCAATACGTCTCTCAGGGGGAACTACTGGCTCGCCAGGGGAAGAAGGTCGTCAGCGTCCCTTTGCCCCAGATCGATATCCCCAACTTCAGATTCGGTGATTCCCAGCAGGGTGGCGTGGGGATGGGCGACGGCGAAGTGGGTGAGCCGATCGGTGAAGAGAAAGGCCCTCCAGGTGCTGAAGCCGGAGATCAGGCGGGAGAGCATGTCATCGAGGTAGAAGTTTCCCTCGAGGAACTCGCCGAGATTCTCGGTGAGGAGCTGGAACTGCCACGGATCGAGCCTCGGGGAACCGAATCGGTGAAGGTCGAAAAGGATCGTTACACCGGCATCAATCGCAATGGCCCCGAATCACTGCGCCACTTTCGTCGCACTTTCAAGGCCGCGTTGAGGCGTCAGATTGCCAGTGGCTCCTACGATCCAAAGAAACCAAAGGTGATCCCGGTTCGCGAGGATCGAAGGTACCGATCGTGGAACACGAAGCAGGTTCCTCAGTCCAATGCTGTGATCATCTACATGATGGATGTTTCCGGATCGATGGGAAATGAGCAGAAGGACATCGTCAGGATCGAATCCTTCTGGCTCGACACATGGCTGCAAAGTCAGTACGAAAATATTGAGACCAGATACATCATTCACGATGCCCAGGCGAAACTGGTCGATGCGCACACCTTCTTCCATGTCAGGGAATCGGGTGGAACCAAGATTTCAAGTGCCTACAACCTGGCCAAAGAACTGATACAGAAGGAGTTCTCTCCGCTCGAATGGAACATCTACCCGTTCCACTTCTCCGATGGAGACAACTGGGGTGGTGACGATACCGCCCAGTGCATCCGCTTGCTTCAAGAGGATCTGATCCCGGCCAGTAACGTGTTCTGTTACGGCCAGGTCAAGAGTGCTTACGGCAGTGGTCAGTTCATCAAGGATCTTCGTGAGGGAGTTGGCCAGGACGAAAAGGTATTGGTTTCCGAGATCAATTCCCGCGATGAGATCCTGCCATCGATCAAGACCTTCCTCGGGAAGGGATGCTGAAGATGTTGAAGAACAGGGATCTTACGCCTGAAATCGAGGAATGGCGCCAGACCATCCGCCAGCATGCGGTGGATTGTGGGCTCGACTTCTTCGAGGTTCTCTACGAGCTGGTGGACTACGATGAGATGAACATGATTGCGTCGTATGGCGGATTTCCTGTTCGCTATCCGCACTGGCGCTGGGGAATGCAGTTCGAGGAGCTACAGAAACAGTACTCCTACGGCCTGGCAAAGATCTACGAACTGGTGATCAACAATGATCCTTGCTACGCATATTTGATGCGTTGCAATCCATTGGTCGATCAAAAACTCGTCATGGCTCACGTATATGGGCACAGCGACTTCTTCAAGAACAACTGCTGGTTTGCGCATACAAACCGCAAGATGGTCGACACCATTTCCAATCACGCAGTCAGAATTCGCAGGCACATCGACGACCAGGGGCAGGATATGGTCGAGGAGTTCATCGATGTTTGCCTGTCTCTTGAAAATTTGATCGATCCGCATATGCCGTACTTCGCTGCAGGAGAGAAGCAGAGTGAAGAGACACTGGATCTGGCGCGGAATGAGGCGCATGGGGTTCGATTCGCGACCAAGCCATACATGGAGGAGTTCGTCAATCCTGCCGAGGTACTGGCAAGAGAGAAAGAAGCGATCCTCAGCAAGATCGATGAATCGGAGAGGTTCCCCGAAGAGCCAGAAAAGGACGTCCTGAACTTCCTGCTCCATCATGGCCAGTTGCGAAGGTGGCAGCGAGATGTCCTGTCGATCATCCGGGAAGAAGCGTACTACTTCGCTCCCCAGGGAATGACCAAGATCATGAACGAGGGTTGGGCTTCTTACTGGCATTCCAACATGATGACCAGGAACATCCTCGATGCGTCTGAACTGATCGATTACGCCGACCATCATTCGGGCACCCTTGGAAGCAGCCCTGGTGTGTTGAATCCTTATAAGGTGGGTATCGAGTTATTCCGGGATATCAAGATGCGGTGGGACACGGGTCGCCACGGAAAAGAATGGGAGTCCTGCGAAGATGTTCATGGCAAGAAGGATTGGGATCGCGACGAAGATCTGGGCCTGAAGAAGATCTACGAGGTGCGCAGCACTCACAATGACATCACCTTCATCGACGAGTTCCTCACCGAAGAATTTTGCGATCAGCACAAGATGTTCACTTACAAGTTCGATCGACAGACAGGAAAGTACATCCTCGACGGGAGGGACTTCTCCTCGATCAAGTTGGCATTTCTCGATCAGTTGTCGAACTGTGGTAGACCGAGGATTCAGGTGCAGGATGGTAACTATGGCAACCGAGGCGAACTGTTGTTGAAGCACATCTGGTCCGGTACCCCGCTGAAACTCGATTACGCGACTCGCACGCTGGAAAATCTCTACAAACTCTGGGGGCGTCCGGTATTCCTTGAGACCATCATCGAGGGAAAGACCAAGGTGCTGGGCTTCAACGGCAGTGCTCACGACGAGAAATCGAGCGCCTGAGCGGCTGTGGCGGCCCGCTGAACTGTCGATAATCGCTCCATTCCCATATATCTGCGACTTCTGGCTCGCTCGACTTGAAAAATCTGGCGATCTCTTCGATGATGCAGGGTGTCGGAGGGTGCCAAAGGGGATCTCCTTCGACCTCGGTGATCTTCCCCTGGCCAGGAGTCCTGATGCGTCCGGTTCGATTTGTTACCGCGGCCAGTCTCTTTGATGGCCACGACGCTTCCATCAACATCATGCGACGGGTCCTTCAGGACCAGGGCGCTGAGGTAATTCATCTGGGGCACAACCGGAGTGCCGAGGAGATCGTCGATACCGCCATTCAGGAAGATGCGGATGCGATCGCAGTGTCTTCCTATCAGGGGGGGCATAACGAATTCTTTCGGTTCATGAGAGATCTTCTGGTCGAGAAGGGATGCCCCTGGATTCGAATCTTTGGAGGTGGCGGAGGAGTCATCGTTTCCGAAGAGATCGCCGCATTGCACGAGTATGGGATCGATCGGATCTATTCCCCGGAAGATGGTCGCGACATGGGCCTCGAGGGGATGATTCTTGACATGCTCAAGCGTGTCGGCTCCATCGAAGGAGTGGCGGACCGTGGAGCGGCACTTCCACAACGAATCACCAGGGTTGAACTGGGAGAAGAAATCGAGTCCAAGCCACAGGAGGTTCCTGTGGTGGGGTTAACTGGAACCGGCGGTGCAGGGAAATCATCTTTGACAGATGAGATCTTGAGAAGGTTACTGCAAGATTTCCCGGATCGAAGATTTGCAGTGATCACCGTCGATCCGACCAAGAGGAGAACCGGCGGAGCCTTACTGGGAGATCGGATTCGGATCAACAGTGCCGACAACCCCAGGGCATATGTGCGATCCCTGGCGACCAGATCGAGTGGAGTAGAGGTTCCCGAGGCGATCCGAGGAGCGGTGGATCAACTCCGTTCAGAAGGCTTCGATCTGGTGTTGCTGGAGACATCCGGAATTGGCCAGGGGGACAGTCGGATCACCGATATCTCCGATCTGTCCGTCTATGTGATGACCCCTGAGTACGGAGCCGCAACTCAGCTTGAAAAGATCGACATGCTCGATTTTGCCGACATCGTCGTCCTCAACAAGTTCGATCGTCCCGGTGCTCGTGATGCGATTCGAGATGTTCGCAAACAATACCGGAGAAGCCGCGGGATTTTCAATCCCGACATCCGTGATGAGGATCTACCGGTATTCGGAACTACCGCCAGTCACTTCAATGATGAGGGGGTGGAAAAGTTCTACACTCATCTTCTCTCTAGCCTCACCTCGTCAGAACCAGATCGATGGAAAATCTCTCATGATCGCATCTCGGTAGATGGTGCCAGCAGGCCTTCGACGATCCCACAGGAACGAGTGGGATACTTGCTTGAAATCGCCAACTCGATTCGCGACTACCATCAATGCGTCGAAAGTTCAGCACAGTTATCTGGCGATGCCGAATCTCTGGAAAGAAGTTCGGAATTGATCGAGGCGGAAAACCCGGATGCGAGCGCTCGATTGAGCGAGATGGCGATGACATTGCAGGGATCCATGGATCCTCGAGTCCTCCAGTTGATCTCGCAATGGCCAGCGCTGGCGGAGTCCTACCGGCAGGAGGAATTGGTTTTCCAGGTTCGAGATCGGGAAGTCCGGGAGCCCCTTCAGTTCGAATCTCTCTCGGGAAGTCACATCTCGAGAGTCTCTCTCCCCACCTTCAAGGGGCATGGAGATCTGACCCGCTGGTTGATGAAAGAGAACCTGCCAGGGCACTTCCCCTTCACTGCAGGTGTCTTCCCATTTCGCCGAAGAGATGAGCACCCCAAGAGGATGTTCGCGGGTGAAGGACCTCCCGAGAAGACCAATCAGAGGTTCCACTATCTGTGCGAAGGAGAAGACGTCCATCGGCTCTCCACTGCTTTCGATTCAGTCACGCTGTATGGCGAGGATCCAGATCCACGTCCCGACATCTACGGAAAGGTCGGGGAAAGCGGCGTCAGCATCTGCAATCTGGATGACATGAAGAAGTTGTACGCAGGTT
>Ga0302139_10000191_pt1 | contig 26378 bp, 25 predicted proteins | sample CBN3_331_MG_FD_203104 | JGI IMG/M metagenome (GOLD analysis project Ga0302139, IMG submission 203104) | Marine microbial communities from Western Arctic Ocean, Canada - CBN3_33.1 | ecosystem: Environmental > Aquatic > Marine > Oceanic | place: Canada: Western Arctic Ocean | collected 2017-09-15 | reverse complement strand
ACCGAAGCCACAGCCCTCACCCCAACCCTCTCCCTTGCGAAGGAGAGGGAGTAATTGGACTAACCCAACTGCTCCAACAGCCCCACCACAGCCGCGCAGTCCTTGCAGTCGCGTGCGCTGGCTGGTGGGGTTTTCATGTCCCAAATGCTGCGGGCTTTACGGAGTAGTGGCGGCAGCAGTGTGGGCTGTCGGAGCGCCACTGGCACGATCTTGGCGTGAAAGCCCATCACGAAACCACGGTCGTCCACCAAGCTTGGCTCAGATGCCGTGTCTTTGTCAGTGGCCGGTTCCATGTAGACCAGGGCCAGTTTGGTCACCGGCGTTAGTCCTTGGCTCTCAGCAATCAGCGCGTAGGCGTTGAGCTGGACCTCGTAATTACTGAACATGCCGGGCCGCTCCGGGTTATAGCGAGAGGTCTTGTAGTCAACGATCACGTAGGAACCATCGGCCAGCTTGAAGATGCCGTCAGCCTCTCCCCGCAGCGTAATCCCAGTCTCTTCGTCTAGGACTTTGAACTTGGACCAGTGGGGCGGGTCGATGTAGCCGCCTGGCTCCCCTAGCTCGACGAGCCAGGACGGAGCGCGACCTTCGCGGTCGAAATGGTTGTGCACAATCAGCTTGTTGTAGCGATCGATGCTGCTGAAGATGCCGGGGAAACTCTGGTAGGGCAGGTTCTTAATGTGGAGCCGGATCCAGGCGCAGCGAGAGCAAAAACGCGTCCTGGCATAGGTGCCAAGTTCGGTGGCAGAGACTGTCGGCCCTGCTTGGACCTCTTCATCAGCCCACAGTTTTTCTTGCGCCATGCCTAGTCCGGTCCCGTCTGGTTATTAATCGTCGGAGCCTTCGGCTGCAGGCGTGGCGGTGCCTCCGACTGACGTTCGTGCTTCGGGCGGCAGTTCGTCTTCCCAGTCGGGCAACTGCCGACGCGACGATGATGGCAAGAACATGATACAAAACACGGCGGTCAAGCTGAGGCTAAACGAGAGCAGAATCGACCAATCGTAGATTCCAGTCCAGTCTTTCAGGAATCCTGCCAACACTGGGCCAATGCCCATACCAATGCCGGCACCGCCCATCTGCCATCCGTACGTGCTCCCGGTGGGCGCATTCCCGTAATACTGGCGGTTGATGATCGGGAATGCCGTCATTTCGCCACCAAGGCCAATGCCGAAAAATACCGCAAATATGAAGAAGGCCGTCACATCCTGGGAAACCAGCAAGATTAACAAAGGGAAGGTCTGAGCAGCGAAGCAGCAAAGCATCACCGTCTTTGCGCCAAATCGGTCGGCCAGTACCGGAGTGCCAAACCTGGTCACGGTGCTAGTTACTGTGAGGAGAATGTAGACCGCCACAGAGGTGCCGTCAGACAGACCTGCCTCGCGGGCCATATCGACCAGCAAGATTAAGATAATGTTATGGGCTGCGCAGCCCCAAAAATGGATTCCTACCAAGTTCCAAAAAGCGGTAGTCTTTTGGGCCTGCTTCAGAAAGACGCTGGTACGCACCCTGGCCAGGTCGTTGTTTTGCATCCGCTTGACGGGTTCGTCTTTATCAGCACCCCACGGAGTCAGACCCAGGTCAGCAGGCTCGTTATAAAAATAGCGAGTTAAAAACAGGAGCAATGCCCCGCCAATCAGACCAGGTACCCAGAAAGTGGCCCTGAGACCAAAACGTTCAAACAAGATGAAAACGGTGAGAATCGCCACTGCAGTGCCCAGCCCCTGAAGCCCTTGCAACAACCCCATGGCCAAGCCAAGTCGTGTCCTAAACCAAAGGGTCACTCCTGAAACCAACGTCACCTGGAATGACGCCATACCAGCGGCTAATAGAACGCCGAAGAAGAGGTAAAACTCCCAAAGGGAGGACATGGAGCCAGTCAGCAGCATTCCAAGAATGAAAAGAACCCCACCAGTCCACATCACCCGCCGAACCCCGTAACGATCGCCTAGCCATCCGGATAAGGGAGAGAGAAATCCGGATACTAACCATTGGATGGTGAATCCAATGGTGATGAAGCCAATACTCCAGCCAAAGGAACTTTCTTTGTGGAACTCGGGAATCAACAGGCTGGTGGCGAAACGCATGCCGGTGCTGGTCATCCACATCATGGAGGCGATACTGACGATCACCCACGAGTAATGGACGTTGCGTCTACCCAGCGCAAAACCATCTGGCGTAATGCCGAACCGAAGCATGCTTCCCTCCCAATAGGTGACTCATTGTACAGCCCAGCAGAGGGCCATTCAACGAGCGCCGCGAAAACATGGCAAACCGTGAGCAAGGTTTGCGTTTAGAACTACGAATCTAGGTGAAAACCGAATAGATTAAGCGTCGATCAATAGACCTGGGTTGAGTACGCCGTTTGGATCGAGAGTCTTCTTGATTGCCTTCAGTGACTGGGCAAACAGGTCTGGCCGTTGCTGGTCATACCAGGGCCGGTGCAAGCGCCCCACAGCGTGGTGGTGGGTGATAGTGCCGCCAGACGCTATGATGGCATCAGATGCTGCCTGCTTGATCTCTGCGTACATCTCAAGCTCTGCTCCCAACCTTCCCATGCCCTCAAAGGTGAAGTATGGCGCTGGGCCGTCAGTGTAAACATGCGTGAAGCGGCAGGACACCGTGCCGCCGCCGCAAACCCGATTCAACGTATCCTGCAACCCGGCGCGCACCGCACGGTCCAACTCGGGCCAGCGGTCCCACGTCACGGCAGTCTCCATAGTCTCGGTGACAAAACCCAGTCCGGCTTGGTGGTTCTTCATGTAAGGCGCATTCAGGAATGAGTCTCGCCAGGCACCAACAGCGCCCTGACGGCCCGTTCCCCCCTGCGGACGACCTGCCGAACTGTCTGACACCTTGATATCGTCATCGCTGATAGTTCCGCCAGCGTCGCGTGCAATCCTGACCGCGTGTTGGATGAACTCACCCTGGGGTATCTCAGCCGATTCAAAGCCCAGCAGCAGCAGAGCTTTGGTGCCGTCCATACCGGCAGCGGCCGCAGCTTCAACTGGGTCTAGAAGACGGCAGTTACCAGGCCAGAGTTTGGTCTGCACCACCTGCCTTGCTGCGTCTGCTCCGGCGGCGAACGTTGGGAAAGTTACCCCAGCCGACGCACGAAACACCGGCCTGGCCTGAATCTTCATCCAAGCCTCGGTGATAATTCCTAGAATACCTTCACTGCCAAGCACGATACGGTCTGGACTGGGGCCGGCGCCACTGCCCGGCAAACGCCGTGATTCCCAGACTCCTGCCGGGGTTATCATCCGCACCGACTCAACCATGTCGTCTATATGGGTCTGGTTGGTGGCGTAATGCCCGCCCGAGCGAGTGGCGATCCAACCGCCTAGGGTTGAAAACTCAAAGCTCTGGGGATAGTGGCGCATGGTGAAACCGTGGGGCCGCAGTTGCCCTTCCAACGCCGGTCCGTAGATGCCGCCTTGGATTCGAGCGGCGCGGGATACGTCATCAACCTCAAAAACCTGGTCCAGCCCTTCCAGGTCGATGGTCACAATGCCGTCATAACCGTCCGGAGGCTCAAAACCAGCCACGGTGGAGCTGCCACCGCCAAATGGGATGGCCGCGTAACCCGAGTTGGAACACCATTCCAACAAAGCTTCAACCTCTTGTTCGTTGCGGGGACGAGCCACGACGTCTGGCGGGTTGGGGAAATCGAAGTTGAAGGCGCGAATACGATCACGGAAGCTGCGTCCGTAGGTATGCACCGCACGGTCGTGGTCGTCGCTGACACAGATGTCTGCCAGCGCAGGTGGCGGCGTAATACGGGGTTTGCGGAGAGAAAGGCCCGACGCGTTGGGCGGTGTAACCGGGTTGAGGCTAACGTTATACCGTGCGGCCAGTTCCCCAGCCGCCGTCTTCATCTGCTCGGCAGTCGGCTCGTCCGACTCGTTTCCCCAAGCCCAAAAACTCCGTTTGGACATGCCATCTCCTATCGTTGTTCCAGGCTAACTACCACAAACCGCTCATGGTGAGCTTCGACCAAGGTCGAGAGTCTCGATGTATCGGACCTGTCGAACCAGGTCTGCGCAACCACGTTCATTAGACAAGCTCAGGACGAACGGGCGACTAGCTCAGGATTAGTGGAGGTGGCTGCGGACAACCAAAAGTGCAAAGCCCATTACCCATTAGATGAGAGCGCTAGTCGGCCATCTCAAATCGTTCGTTCTCGGCCGGTTTGGACCACATGTCGCCAGCGCCAGCCATGGCCGCGGCCCGCTCGGGACTGGCGCGCCAGACGTCGTAAATCTCATTGGAGTCCCAGGTCACCAGTGTCGATATCTTGGTTGGGTCTTCCTGCGAGATAAAGGTCAATCTTTTGCCGTAGCCGGGGGCCTTGCTCTGGGCTACACCGTTGCCGTCCAGCATCTTTTTGGCCTCTTCAACATTTTCCGGTTTTGCCCAGTGGTGAGTCAGTACGCCAATCATCGCTTGGGGCTCCTAATATTCATAATTCAGAAAAGTCGCGATGCCGCTTTATACCTTTTGAAAAGACCGTCTGCAGGTAAAGGGAGCGTCTGCAGGCGCGAGTATATCACTTGTCCGGGCCGTCTTTGACCTTGAGCAAACGCCCAACAACAAACGCAACCACACCAGCGCCAACGCTTAGCACCGCACCCATCTTGGCCGGGTCTTGAAAGGCCGGATCCTCGTAAGCTTTGCCGGCCACAAATAGGGCTACAGTGAGTCCCAGACCAGCTATGATGGCCGCCACCAACAGGTGTTTGATGCCCATACCTTCCGGCAGCGGGAAACCTAGCTTTACGCCAACCCAAGAGAAAAAAGTCACGCCCAAAGCTTTGCCCAGTATCAGTGCCAAGACCACAATCAGCGTGACCTCTGTGATGCTGCCAAAGGCTACACCGGCGTTGGCAAAGGCGAAGAAGAACAGACCAAAGTCCACTGGCAGCTTAAGTTGGTGTTCAAAGTCGTCCAGCGGCGCGTGTTGGTGGTGCAGTTCCTGCGCCTCGCGTCCGGTAGCCACCGGCACTATTTCTTCAAGAACGGCATCCTCCCCGTTGGGGTGGGTGTGCTCAAATTCATGCTCGTCTTCTTCAAACAAACCTTGGGTGGAAATAGGTCCGGGCAGGAACGGGACAATCACCACCAGAGCCAACGCTGGCTCAATGGAAGACTTGACCAGCCCAACCCAACTGAGTCCGCCGGCGATCAGGATGTAGATTACCCAGTGGCGAACGCCAAATCGCCGCATAGCGTAGGCGACAGCCATTCCCGCAACGACCAACAGCAGCCAGGATGGCGCAACCGGGTGTTCCGGGTCCGGGTAGAAGATGGCGATGATCCCCAGCCCAATGGCATCATCGGCCACCGCCAGCAACAGCAGGAAATTGATTGCAGGATGGCCGTTGCCAAAGATGATCCTAGCCACCAGCCAAGCCAGGGCGATGTCAGTAGCAGTGGGGATGCCCCAGCCATTGGCCACAATGCTCAGATCACCCGTGCCGCCGTAAAATATCCAGGCCAGGAGGAAGAACGTTCCAGCTGGGCCAACAACGCCCCCGATTGTTCCCATCAGGGGATTGAACGCCTTGCGAATTGGGTTTAGCGCACCGCCAGGCAGGACCGACTCGGTGATTTCCTTGGTGGCGATACCAAAGAAGAACACCATGAATATCTCATTAATGAGGAAGTGGACGGTGACCGATTTGCCGAAGATCTTGGTATCGTCGCCAAAGATACGGTAGTCGACCATCTTTTCGTAGGCGTGAATATCGATATTGGCAAAGACGAGCCCGGCAATCACGCCGATAATCAGTGGAATGGAGAATTGCTGTAGCAGGTGTATGTGATGGGCGCGGACCAGGTGATCACCTTCGTGTATCTAGAGCCAAATCGTGATTTAAGTTCACAGGTAGGCTCTCAAGTTTCGTGTCTATCTACACCTAGTGTATAAACAGGGTTTCATGCTCCGAGATTATATCACCGAATTTGAGCTTCAAACGAACCACCATCGGGCCTGCTTCCAGGCTCACAGAGGCACCCTTCTAGGCGTGAGTCAAGTTGACATCTCATAGGGGCTTTGTTACTATCACGAGCAGCCCTAACGCTTAGATTTAGGGCTTATTTGGCCTTTTACATCGGCCAGTTTTGGCCAGGAGGAACCAACCGCGGTGGCTTTCATAAATGGACTCAAATGCCGTGAATGCGGCAGAGAATACCCCGCAGAACCGCTTAACGTTTGCGAGTTTTGCTTTGGTCCTCTGGAAGTGGTGTACGACTACGCCACTATCTCTGAAGTTGTCAGCCATGACAGCATCGAAAAAGGGCCTCTCAGCATCTGGCGTTACAAAGACCTGCTCCCCGCTAATGGTGATGATCCAGTAGACATCATGGCCGGTTTCACCCCTCTTATCAAAGCTAGGGGCCTTGGCAAGCAGTTGGGTCTCAACAACCTCTACATCAAGAACGACAGCGTAAACCCTTCGTTCTCCTTCAAGGACCGGGTGGTCTCCGTTGCGGCGACCAAGGCCCTTGAGTTTGGCTACACAACCATTGCCTGCGCCTCCACCGGAAACTTGGCCTGTAGTGTTGCCGCCCACTGCGCCCGCGCTGGTGTCCGAGCCATCGTCTTCATACCCTCCGACCTGGAGCGCGGCAAGATTGTTGGGGCCGCAATCTATAACCCCATTTTGGTTTCAGTGGACGGCACTTACGACCAGGTGAACCGACTCTGCAGTGAGTTGGCTGACGACTATCCTTGGGCTTTCGTGAATATCAATATGCGCCCCTACTACGCGGAGGGCAGCAAGACCCTGGGCTACGAAGTGGCCGAACAACTGGGCTGGAGACTACCAGACCACGTTGTGGTGCCATCAGCCTCAGGTGCCATGTTCACCAAGATCTGGAAGGGCTTCAACGAACTGGCCTGCCTGGGTCTGTTGGACGGCGTGGAAGGCAGCTCCTTTGGCATTGACCAGAACACGGTGCACCACCCCGCAGTAACCACCAAGATGCACATGCAACAGGCAGAGGGCTGCTCGCCCATCGCCTACGCTTGGGCCAACAACCAGTCCCAGGTTATGGCCGTGCGACCAAACAGCCTCGCCAAATCGCTGGCCATTGGCAACCCGGCCGATGGCATCTACGCCATCAAAGTAATTGACAAGTCTCAGGGTTCTGCCTACGCAGTGCCTGAATCTGAAATAGTGAACGGCATTAAACTACTGGCGGAAACTGAAGGTATTTTCACCGAAACCGCCGGCGGTGTCACGGTCTCCGGACTCAAGCACTTGGCCGAATCCGGAGCGATCAAACCCGATGATTTGACGGTTGTTTACGTCACTGGCAACGGTCTTAAGACCATTGAAGCCGTGGAAGAAGTGGTAAACCCGCTGTCTATTAAACCCAGCATTCGGTCCTTCGAAGAAATGTTCCATGGAGCTAAATAGCAGCCGTCATTTAACAAGAAGAAATGTTTGATGGGGCTAAATAACTGGGTAAAAAGCCGGGAGGTGTTCGAGTATGGGTAAGCAGCGTGTAAAGTTCACCTTTGAAGAAACGCTGGTCAAACAGCCGGTAATTTACGAGCTGGGTCAAAAGTTCAAGATTGTTACCAACATCCGCCGCGCAGAAGTTGGCGAGGAAGTGGGTTGGGTGATTTTGGAACTGGAAGGCGGTGACCCGGAGATACAGAAGGGACTGGAATGGGTCAGTTCCACGGGTGTTAGAGTTGACCCGCTGGGCGGGGATGTAATTGCTGGGTAGGAGTTGATCCTGCCCTAGCACTTCCCTTTTAACATTCTAAAAACGTTAGAAGGGAAGTGCTAGAATAAGTGCCTGAACAGGCGATTGAACCACCAGGAGGGTTTTTCCAGATGAGCGTCACGGTCCGGATTCCCACGCCACTAAGGCGTATGACAAACGGCAAAGATAAAGTAGAAGTAGCGTCCACCGTTCTAGGTGAGCTGGTTGATAATCTGAACTCGGAATTTCCGGGTTTCAAAGATCGTTTGGTTGACGAAGAAGGCGAACTCCGCTACTTCGTGAACATCTACCTGAACGGCGAAGACGTCCGTTTCATGGACGGACTTGGCACCGCCACCAACGACGGTGACGAGATTAGCATCGTTCCTGCGGTTGCCGGCGGCTTCTAAGTAAGCCCAAGAACTCGCGACCCGGAACCCCTCCCGCACAACGCCTGCACTTAATCGGCTAGTCGGCCTGCGTCCGCAGCCAATGTTCTTTCTGTTGCTGCCGCGCCGCTTCATTTGCAGGCTTGTAAGCGGCCATAAAGTCCCTGTGGAAAGAGCCGAACCGGTTCTCTAATATCGCGGCCCGCATTCGTTCCATCAGAGACAACACAAAACGTAGGTTGTGGATGCTGGCCAGCCGCAGACCCAACAACTCCTTGGCCCGGAACAAATGCCGCAGATAAGCGGCTGAATAGTTCTGGCAGGTGTAGCAATCGCAGGTCTCATCCAGCGGGCCCTGCTGTTCCGCATACCGCGCCTTGGAGATATCCACTCGCCCCTCTGGCGTGAACATGCTCCCGTTTCTGGCCACTCTGGTCGGCAGAGCGCAGTCGAACATGTCGATGCCTCTGGCAACACCCTCCACCAAGTCCTCCGGTGAACCCACACCCATCAAGTACCTGGGCTTGTCCTGGGGCAACAACTCCGTCACCTGGCCGGTAAACCGGTACATGTCCTCTTTGTTCTCACCCACCGCCAAGCCGCCCACCGCATAGCCGTGGAACGGAATGGCCGAGATGGCCCGGGCCGACTCATCGCGCAGATTCTCAAATGTGCCGCCCTGTACGATTCCGAACAGGGCCTGGCCGGATGCCGCGCCGGTTGGCGAGGCCTGGTGAACATCGAAACAATCTTGCGCCCAGCGGTGGGTACGGTCCATGGCCTGGCGCACCTCTGTCTCAGTGGCGCCGTAGGCGATGCACTGGTCAAAGCACATCGCAATGTCTGGAGCCAGCCCTTCCTGGTTGGCTGTGGCCAGTTTGGGAGTAAAATTATGCTCGCTGCCATCAATGTGGGACCTGAACTTGATACCATCATCGCTGACTGTCCGTAGCGGCCCCATGCTGAAGGCCTGAAAGCCGCCACTGTCGGTGAGTATCGGTCCGTCCCAGCCCATGAACTTGTGGAGTCCGCCCAGCTTGCTCACAGTCTCCACGCCGGGCCGCAGATACAAGTGGTAGGCGTTACTCAGGATCACCTGAGCGCCAACGCCCCGCACTTCCTCCGGGGTCAGTCCCTTGACCGTGGCCTGGGTTGCCACTGGCATGAAGAACGGCGTGAGCGCTTTGCCGTGGGGTGTAATAAGCTCACCGGCCCTGGCAGAGCTGTCGGTATGCTGTAATTGAAAATTGAACTTGGATTCTGGCATGTGGCACTTGTCCCGCCTGCGACCGGTGGTATTCTGTTTAGGGTAGTCGTGGCAGGCTCGACCTATGGTATCCTCTACACGCTGAACCCTTCAACCATCTAGCAGGCGACCAGCATTATTTAGTCGTTATTAAACTAGCAGGCAATCAGAGTAATTAAACCGCCAGGCAAATGCCCTGACGCCCCACGATGAACGAATTCCTAATCATTTTTAGTGACGATCACTCCTTCCTTTGGGCATTGCTGATAATCGGAGTCATAGGCACCTCCGCAGTAGTTTTGCACTTTTTCTGGACCGCTTTGTTTCGAGCAGTCGACGCTTTACGCGGGCAGCTGAGTAAGAACTCCAAGGGCGGCCACTAAGATGTGGTTCCCAAACGCCGAAGTCGCGGTTAACCCAGTGCTCCTATTGCTACTGGGTGTCATGGTCGGTACCCTCAGTGGATTCTTTGGCGTTGGTGGTGGGTTCTTAATCACCGGAGGTCTGCTGGTATTTGGGGTGCCTCCGGTCTTTGCCGTGGGCACTGGTTTGGCCCTCATCATGGGCTCTTCGATCATCAACACCCTCAAGCACCGTCACCTGGGCAACGTTGATCTCAGATTAGGCATGCTGATGCTCATTGGAACCGTTCCGGGCGTCTTTTTGGCTGAGCAGTTGAACTCCACACTAGAAGAGGCCGGCGTAGTTGGGCCAGTAATCCGCTATGTGTACATCTTGTTCTTGGGAGCTCTCGGCAGTTTCATCGTAAATGACTACTTAAAGGTACGCCGGGCTCCCAAATCAGAAGGTGAAGCTATCTCAACGGCATCACTGGCGCGGCGAGTACAAGCGATGCGCATCCCACCGCATTCCATTTGGCTGCCGGGAAAAGGGAAAGTCCCAACCTACGTTTCTCTGCCGGTTTCCGGAATTGAAAGCCTATCTGTGTTCATCCCGGTTGTGGTGGGTTTCGGCGTGGGATTCTTCGCCGGATTGCTCGGGGCGGGCGGCGGATTCCTCCTCATGCCGGCATTGATTTTTGGACTTGGAGTTCCCACTACCGTAGCTATTGGCACCGACCTGTTTCAGATAATCGTAACCGGGTCTTGGGGGACGTTTATTTACGCAATGTCTCATAACGTAGACCCTAAAATGGCCATCATTATGTTGGCTGCGGCGTCGGTGGGATCACAATTGGGGGCCTCTGCTACCAAGTTTGTTGAGGCGGCACGCATCCGCATCCTCTACGGGATAACGATTCTGGGCGGGGGCGTGGCAGTAGCCTTGGAACAGGTCTCAACCTTCTCGGATAGCTTGGAGTTTTTATCAACCGTAGCGTCGGTGGTGTTGCTCGGAATTGCTGGAGCCATGTGTCTGGTCATCATGGGAATGATGATCAAAGCGAAACGCGAGAGCCATGACGGGGGCCTAGCCCCGGCTGACGACTAGTTAACCAGGTCGCGGATCGTCTTCTCCACCAGTTCTTCAGGGACATCAGTGCGGACCACCGACCGGCCCACTTCTTCCAGCATCACCCAGCGCTTGGAGCCACTCTGGACCTTTTTATCCAGAGACATACCTTCCAAGATGGCGGCGACGTTCAATCCCTTGGCCGAGGTTGGCAGGTTGAACCGCTCAAGAATAGCCCGCTGTCGATCCACCAGGTCTTGGGAATGCAGTCCCATCTCCTGGGCCATCGTCGCAGCGCCCATCATTCCCACGGAAACGCCCTCTCCGTGGAAGAAGGTGCCGTATTCGGTGGTCGACTCCAGCGCGTGACCAATTGTGTGGCCGTAGTTCAACATGATGCGAATGCCCAGGGTCTCTCGTTCATCCTGGCTGACCACGTTAGCCTTGATGGCCATGCTTCGGCGGATAACCTCGGTTGAAATCTCAGGCTCCACGTTCATCAGGGATTCTGCGTGTTCTTCAAATACGTCCACTAGACTGGCATCCAGGATGAAGCCATGCTTGATAGCCTCCGCCCAACCTTCCGCCAATTCTCTTTTGCCCAGCGTAGATAGGGCTTGAACGTCGGCGAAGACCCCTTTGGGCTGGTAGAAGGCCCCAACTAGGTTCTTGGCCTGGGGCAGGTTGATGGCAACCTTGCCACCAATGGAAGCGTCGACCATGGCGGCCATGCTAGTGGGCACCTGCACAAAGGCCATGCCGCGCAGGTAAGTTGCCGCGATGAACCCGCCCAGGTCGCCCGCGACGCCGCCACCAACACTGATGATGGTATGGCCGCGTTCAGCTTTCAGGCCTGCCAACCAGCTATAGATGCCCTGGGCCAGCTCAAAACTCTTGCTAGTCTCACCGGCGGGAATGATGAAGCAGTGGGCAGCAATCCCCCTCTTCTGAAGCGCGCGCTGCACATTGCGACCATAAAGGTTCATCACATTGGAATCGGTGATTATGTAGGCCGTGTTGGTCAGACCCAGATCCGTAAGCCGGTCTCCCAGGGAATGAATCAACCCCCAGCCAGCAACCACCGGATAGGAACCGCCGCCGTGATGTACTTCCGCCGCCAGGTCTAAGTCCGCCATGTTCAGGTCTCCGTGGTTTTCTTAATTTAAGTGATTTACAAGGATTTCCTAATTAAATATATTGCGGGATTCCAGGCCCGCAAATCTTAAGGACAGCCTGCGCCACTTGGTCCGAAGCTAGGCCGTCGGTCTTGATTTCATGATGGGCCTGAGAGTACACCGGGGCACGCTCTGTCAGCAGTTCTTTGATCCGTCCCAACGGGTTACCCGTTCCCAATAATGGGCGCACCGGCGCGTTGGGGTTACCTCTGGTTATTCGCCAGTGGATGGTCTCCGGTCGAGCGCTGAGATAAAAGACCGTGCCGCAATCAAGCATGACCCGCCGGTTCTCTTCATCCATGAACGACCCACCACCGGGGGCGATGATGCGGCCCGACTCCGAGCAGATGTCATTGACCACTTCCCGTTCCAGCGTCCGAAACGCGTCTTCCCCTGAGTCTTTGAAGATCTCAACGATAGGCTTTTTGGCTCGGGCTACGATTTCCTCGTCGGCATCAACTCTCGGCCAGTGGCAGCGGCGGGATATGGCTCGCGCCACGCTGCTTTTGCCCGAGGCCATGAAGCCGACGAGGATTATGTTACGCACTTGGTCTGATTGCATGATTCGCCCTGAGCTCTAACTGAAGTTCAATACGTTGGCGAACTAGTCTGGCAACCGGGTCAGGTGCATCCGTGAACCCATGCTGGTGTCGGTCTCAAAGTACAACACCTGCTGTCCAACGCCGTTGGTGGCGGGCGTATCGGAGACGAATTTCAGGCCGTGGGATTCGCATTCACCGATGCAGGATGGGATATCGCCCACCACATAGCCGACGTGGTCCATAACGTGGTCATCGCCCATGCTGGCGGGATCACCAGGCTCGATGAGTTCCACCTGTACATCGCTGAAATTCACGAAGGCGTTGCGGCCGCCACTCCGAGAAGGGCCACCTCCCAAGAGGCTTCCCTTGAAGTTGTCCACGTAAAATTTGATGGCTTCTTCCAGGTTTTTGACCCGGTAGCCCGCGTGGATGATGCGCTCAATCTCCAGGCCGTCATTCGCCTCTGCGGGAGAGCCTGGCAACTGGGTGATATGCAACTTCACGCCGTTGGTGGTTGAGGAGTCGAAGTACAGCAGTTGATGGCCCAGCACGTTGACGTTGGGTTTGTCAGCGGCAAACTTGAAGCCTCGGGCGGTCAACTCGTCGATCGACTTATTAATATCAGTAACCACATAGCCAACGTGATGCATGGTCAGGATTTCGCTAGAGAGACCAGTCTGGTCCGTAGGCTCCAGCAGTTCAGCCTCGGCGTTGCCAAAGCGCACGTAGGCGTTACGCCCGCCGCTGGGCATGGCATAGCCGGGCTTCAGGGGTCCGCCGCCGGCCTTGACCGCATTGAACGATTCCTCGAACCAGGCAATGGCGCGGTCCAAATCCGGGGTCAGATACCCAATATGTTGAATCTTCTCGAACACAATTTCTCCTAATTATTAACAAAGCAGCTCGACAAATCGCCAAGGCAAATTTTTAGTTCCGGCAGGTACAAATGCCCGCTATGCGGGGCGACCGGGGGCTGGGAAGTAGCCGGAACCAGTGCAGAATTCCACGCGGTTGCCGTCCGGGTCATTGATGAACATGAAGCCTTGGCCGTCGAACCGCACACCGTGGCGCAGGATCTCAAAGCCATTCTCTTTCAGAGTCTCCATGGTCCCTTCAAAGTCTTCAACCTCAAAGGCGTGGTGGGTGTTCTCCGGCTTAACCGGGGCGTCCGGTGTCTCAATCAAGTGCACCATGATGCCGTTTTCCAGTTGCAGCCAGGTAATCTCCGGGTTGGGAACCTGACTCTCAATCTGCTTGATGCCCAAGAGTTCGTTGTAGAACTTCATGGCGCGGGCGGTGTCTTTAACCATGGTTGTTACGTGGTTAATACTTTTCGTTTTAATAGTTCCTGGCATGAGACTCCTATTTGTTAACCGATATTTAATTCCGTGGGTTTGGGTGGGTCAGACCGTTGTTGGTCTCTTTATCATCTGCGCCCAATTATGCCACAAAGCCGTGGTCTTGGGCAGGCACGCCAAGCCCGTGCTACAGGGTGCTGCCCACCGTAACCGTGATCACGCCAAGAACGGTGATACCCACTCCCAAAAACAGCCACTTGGTGAGGTTTTCCATGCGGGAAATAAATATCTGGGCCAGTATTAGCGTGAAGATGGGGTTGGTCGAAACTATGGGCGACACCACAGTCACGTCTGCTCGCTGCAGGGCGAAATAAAGAGCAATGACTCCCGTGGCGGCCGCCAACCCAGAGAAACCGGCGGACAACGCAAACATGGGGTTCCCACTGGACGCTTTAACCTCGCGGATCGTGCTGGCCCCGGCCAAAGGCGACAGCACAATGATCCCGAAGAACAACCCCAAGGCGGAAACCATCAGCGGGGAACCGTATTCTTCAGTTAATTCTTTGGCAATGACATTGGTGCCGCCGTAGGATGCCGCCGCCACCAGAGCCAGGCCAAACCCGATCAACATGCCCCGATTGTTGGCCACGCCTTCACGGATGGAGTTACCCAGGGCCGTGGTGAGTCCGAGTACCACAGTTAGCGTGCCCAGCAGCACCACAAAGTGGGGTCTCTCTCCCGTGAGGGTGATGGCAAAAATAGACGCAAACACCGCCGCAGTACTCTGGACGGCCGCAGTGCGGGACGCGCCGATACGCCCAATAGCCTGGTAGCTGGACGTTCGTCCGCCCAGGAAATTGACCACGCCCAACAGAAAGAACCAGAAAAGCGCCACCGGCGGCAGGTCTTTAATGTCAGAGAATGCAAATACCAGGGCCAAGAACGCCGTGGGGCAGAAACTGACGACCACCGATACCAGCGTGCTGGACAGGGGGCTCATGCCCTGCATGCCTACTCGGGCTAGGATGGCGGCGCTGCCAAACCCAAAGCCAGACAACAGTGATAGCAGTATCGCGTCCATGGACTAGCGCACCTTCAGGTTGGACTTGCGAGTTATAGCTAATGTCATAGCTGACTGCCCACCACGACTAAGACCACGCCGCAAACCGCCAGCAGCGTCCCCGCAAACAGCTTTCGCGTCACGGTCTCAAGTCTGGCCAAGAAGATATGCGCCAGCAGCAGAGTGACCAATGGACTACTGGCAACAATGGGACTGATGACCACCACGTCGGCTTTTTGCACGGCAAAGTACAGCGCGTTAACCGCGATGCCGGAAGCCAGCCCGGCCATTGCCACAAAGCGAAACGAGTACAACGTTTGACCAAGACTCTGGTGCGTAGTGCGAAGAAAGCCGGTCCGTGTTGCGCTGGCTCCGACCAAAGGCGCGATGACTAAAAGACCGATCAGCATGCTGAACGCAGTGACCATCAACGGCGAGTCGTAGATTTCGATGGCCTGTTTGGCCATTACGTTGGTCGCCCCGTAAGACGCTCCGGCCCCCAGCGCCATTAAGTAACCTAGCATGAAGATCTTGTCGGTCCGCCATCCAGCCAGGATTGAATCGCCAGTAGAGAACAGCAAGCCGCCGACCACACCGGCCGTTCCCAGTGCAACCAATGGATGAATGGTCTCACCAGTGAAAGCCACGGCAAATATGGCGGCAAAGGGCGCTTGGCTGGCAATGAAGAGACTGGAACGGGATGCGCCAATCAGGTTGGAAGCCAAGAAATTCTGGGTTCGTCCGCCCAAAAATGTGATCACACCCAAGCCAACTATCCAGAGAATAGCCTCCTGCGGGATGTTTCCAATATCGTCATACGCAAACGCCAGGACCATGGTGGACGACAAAATAAAGCTGACGAACAGAGAGACTAGAACACCTGGAAGGGGGAAGACCGACTGCATGCCCTGGCGGACCAAAATAGCAGAACTGGCAAATCCAAAGGCAGCGAGTATCGACAGGCCGATTGCCGCCATCGGGCTGGCTAGCCCTGCCTGAAGTTTTCGATGATGGACTCGAATATCAGATTGCCATCGGTACTGCCCAAGATAGCCTCACAACTGCGCTCGGGGTGCGGCATCATTCCCAGCACATTGCCGGCCTCGTTGATGATCCCGGCAATATTGTTGGCTGAGCCGTTGGGGTTGGCTTCAGCCGTTGCTTCTCCTGTGGCGTCGCAATAGCGAAAGAGTACCCGGTTTTCTTCTTCAAGCTGAACCAGAGTGGCAGCGTCGGCGAAGTAGTTCCCTTCGCCGTGGGAGACTGGAACGTCTAACAATTGGCCCTGACCGCAGACCCTGGTGAAGGGGGTGTCGGCGCGTTCGGTGCGCAGATGGGTCGGTTGGCAGCGGTATTCCAGGTGTTGGTTGGGGAGCAACGCGCCGGGCAAGAGCCCAGACTCGCACAGAATCTGAAACCCGTTGCATATGCCAATGGCCGTTCTGCCGGAGGCGACAAATTTGTTCAGCGCTTCCATTACCGGAGAAAAGCGGGCCATTGCGCCAGGACGCAGGTAGTCGCCGTAGGAAAAACCGCCGGGCAGAATCACAGAGTCAAAACCGTCCAGGTTGGTCTTGTCATGCCAGACGTATTCGGCGTCTTGCCCAAGGATGTCTTTTACCTGATAGTAACAATCGGTGTCACTCCAGGTGCCTGGAAACACCAAAATCCCAAATTTCATGTTATTAGACCGACCACGCTTCTATCCTAGTTTCGATCCTAATCCCAATCCCTATTTCTATAGGGAATTCAGATATTCAGTAGCCATTTCATTGACCACGGTACCGTCTGACTTGCCGCGAACCTGGGGCATGAGCTTACCCATCAGTTTGCCTTTGTCCTTAATGGAGGTTGCGCCAACTTCTGCGGCGGTAGCCTTGATGATCTCAGTCAATTCATCAGTGGACATCTGGGGTGGCAGGAACTCTTCCAAGACTACGAGTTCCGCAGCTTCTTTCGCTGCCATAACGTCGCGTCCGCCCTCTTCAAAAGCCTTGATGCTATCGCGCCTATCGCTGGCCTGTTTTGTGGCCACATCGATAACACCGGCGTCGTCAAGTCCTTTTTTCTGTTCTTTTTCAACTGCAAGAACCGCGTTCTTGAAGAAACGAAGGGCATCCAGGCGTGCCTGGTCTCTGCTACGCATGGATGCTTTGATGTCTTCTTCCAGTTTTTCTCTGAGGGTCATGATGAAAACCAGTCCTGTGCTATCACCCAATATTTTTAAAATATGGGCGGATTTTATCTGAGGCTGTCTGGCCGCGCTCTTATTCTACTCTCTAGAACGGGCGTGGCGATTATAGTTGGCGTCGAAATTTAGTATTAATCCGAGTTTTTCGGAGAAAAACCGTGCAACAGTTGTGTATTTTGCCGTTAATCGGTCAGAAACTGAATATGACTTCTGTAGTGTGTACTCCCTTCCCCATAGAAAATGATTTTGCTATAATCTTGTTGCTCTTTCCCGTTACTGGGGACGAGTATGTTTTTTTGTAAGGCGGGCTATTAGGAATGCCGGCATATGCCGTAATTGGCGGCCAATGGGGTGACGAAGGCAAGGGGAAGATCATTGATTACCTTGCCGGAAGTGTTGACAGCGTAGTTCGTTATGCAGGCGGTAACAACGCCGGGCATACCGTAGTCAACGATAAAGGAACTTTCCAACTGCATCTGGTTCCATCAGGAATCTGTTGGCCAGATGTCTATGGAATCATAGGTAATGGCGTAGTAGTAGACCCGGATGTGCTGGTCGGTGAACTGACTGAGATTGCATCTCGGGGTATTGATACATCCAAGCTGTTCATCAGCGAACGCGCCCACGTAATCATGCCCTACCACGTTGTCCTTGACCGATTGGAAGAGGAAGCCAGGGGCGAATTTGCCATCGGCACCACTGGCCGAGGGATTGGGCCTGCATACATGGACAAGACCGGTCGTATGGGCATCCGTGTGGGTGACCTACTGGACTGGGACGCACTTGTGCCCATGGTCACGCAAATCTTGGAACACAAGAATGCCCTGATTACCAAGATTTACGGCGGTGAACCGCTCCTACTGGATGACGTGCTAGCCAAATGCCATCTCTGGGCAGACCAGATTGGTCGCTATGCCAAGGCAACCGAGCAACTGGTACAAGACCTACTGGCCCAGAACAAGAATATATTGCTGGAGGGCGCCCAAGGCACCCTTCTAGATATTGACCACGGGTCCTATCCCTACGTCACGTCTTCATCACCGTCCATCGGTGGTGCCTGCACCGGATTGGGGCTAAACCCTCAAGCCATCAAGGGCGTGCTGGGCGTATTCAAGGCCTACTCAACTCGGGTTGGCAGCGGGCCCATGCCCTCTGAAATCCCAGAGCACGAGGCTGACGAGATCCGAGAAAAAGCCCACGAGTTTGGTGTAACCACCGGACGAGCAAGGCGCATCGGCTGGTTCGACGGCGTGGCCGCAAAATACAGCCAGCTGGTGAACGGGTTCACCGGAATAGTGCTAACACGGCTGGATATCCTGGACGACTTTGATTCGGTCAAGGTCTGCATCGGCTACAACGTTGACGGAAAACGGATAGACCGCTTCCCGGCCAACACTGGGTTGCTAGCTCGCTGCACACCGATTTATGAGGAACTGCCCGGCTGGGATCAGCCCACCGCCAGCGCCACCGAATTGTCACAGCTACCGGCCAACGCTTTGGCCTACGTGAAGCGTATCGAGGAGTTGGTTGGCTGCAAGGTGCAGATCATCTCCACCGGCCCAAGACGCGAGGAGACCATCCAGGTGGAACCAGTCTTTACGTAAACGGAATCAGGCAAAGTCCAAAAGTTTAATAAGAAAAAAGGCCTAGGCGGTTTTCACGCCTGGGCCTTTTTTATCTTCCAGTGTAGGGGCAGGTTAGAAACCAGCCCTGCCTATCCACCAACCAATCTCTAGGAGTAAACCCGACTCCGGATGACCGCCAACTTTACCTCGGATTGTCTCTGCCACTCGAACTTTGATTGACGAAAAAAGGGCGGGTTAGAAACCCGCCCCTAAAAATCCCAGTTTTCCAATCGTAAGTAATGTACTTAGACTATCTGATCGCTACGCTGAAACCGGCAGGTCAATGTGGAATTCTTCCAGGAGTTTGTTGACCTCAGCCATGACTTTTTCACTTGGGGGCACCATGGGCAATCTGGGGCCGCCCACCTTGATGCCAACCTGGTTCACGGCGTATTTGACCGGGATCGGATTGGACTCGGTGAACATGCCAAGGAAAATTGGTAGCAGGCGGCGGTGCTCAGAAGCCGCGCCCTCTATGTCTCCCTCCAGAAGCAGACCCATCATGTGCTTGATCTGGTTGCCAACAAGGTGAGACACCACGCTGACCACGCCGTATCCGCCCATCGACATAATCAAGAAGGTCTGGTTATCGTCGCCGCTCCAGACTTTGAAGTCGGGACCCGCGCCGCTGATGATGCGGGAGATCTGGTTCATGTCGCCGCTGGCTTCTTTGGTGCCGATGATGTTGTCGATCTGGCTCAGCCGAATCGTCGTCTCATCGGTCATGTTCACGCCGGTTCGGCCCATGATGTTATAGACGATGCAAGGCAGGTTGGTCTTGCCAGCAATCGCCTTGAAGTGCTGATAGATACCCTCTTGCGGGGGCTTGTTGTAATAGGGCACAACCAGCAGCAGTCCATCAACGCCTTGTCGCTCCGCTTCCTGGCTGAGCTCAATGCTCTCTGCAGTGTTGTAAGTTCCGGTGCCGGCAATTACCACGCCCTTTTCGCCCACCGACTGTTTGACCTCACTGAATAGCCGCATCTTTTCGTCAGTGGTCAGGGTCGGAGACTCGCCGGTGGTGCCAGACAGCACAACGCCGTCGCTGCCGGAATCTAGGAGAGCGTGGGCCAGTCGCTTAGCCTGCTCAAAGTCGACCGCGCCCTTCTCATCAAAGGGTGTAACCATCGCTGTGAGTAGCCTACCTATCTCTGGCATTTCCGCCTCCTGTCATCGCCCCAGTCATCGCTCCCGTCGTTTCCTACGACGTTTTTCACCAAGAAGCATCTGAGCTTGGAAAGTTTTTGCATTATACCCGTGAAAACCTGATATCGCACCTTCTCGGTCCAGGCAAGAAAAAACGGCCAGAACCTGGCCGTTCCAGGCCTTGGCCGTCTATGCGAGCAACAAAAACGCCCCTATGGGGCCTTAGCTAGTCACTCCACTGGTGTTCTTCGGCTTCAGGCGGCCACGGGAGACCAATTCCTCTGCAATCTGCAGGGAGTTGAGCGCCGCTCCTTTGCGCAGGTTGTCAGAGACAATCCACAGTACCAGGCCGTTGGGATGGGACATATCCTGGCGGATGCGTCCTATGAACACATCATCCTCGCCCGCCACGTCCCAGGGCATAGGGTATTCGCCAGCCGCAGGGTTATCGAGCACCGTTACGCCGGGCATAGCCTTGAGTAGCGCGGTCGCTTCATCCGCCGGCATCGGACGCGTGAACTCTATGTGTACCGACGCTGAATGGGAGATATAGACGGGTACGCGCACACAGGTAGCAGAGATCTGTATCTCCGGTGCGTGCAGTATCTTTTGGGACTCCTGCCGCATTTTCTGCTCTTCAAAGGTGTAGCCAGACTCCAAGAACCGGTCAATCTGAGGCACAACGTTAAAAGCGATCTGGCCTTGACCAGACTTGCTGGTGAGGGAATCAGCGTTGAGCAGCCTTTCCGACTGCTCCCGCAGGTTGGCCATTGCCCCGCCGCCAGCGCCGGAGACCGACTGGTACGTGTCAGCCACGATACGTTTGATGGGGTTTACCTGGTGCAGCGGGTGGGCCGCCATCACCAAGGGAGTGGTTGAGCAGTTGGGAATAGATATTATTCCCTCGTGCCACTCAACATCGGCACCGTTGACCTCTGGCACCACCAGCGGCACATTATCTTCCATGCGGAAGGCAGAACCATCATCGATGACCACCGCTCCGGCAGCCACTGCGGCCGGGGCCAGTTCATGGCTGACCGCAGAGTTGGCAGAAATAAACGCCACATCAACATCGTCAAATGAATTTACCGTGGCTTCTTCGACAACAAAGTCTTGTCCGCCCACCTTGATGGTCTTACCCGCAGACCGGCTGGATGCCAGCAACTTTAGCTTGGGCAAGTTGGGATAGCGGGTTTCTACGATGCGGAGAAATTCGGCGCCCACCACCCCGGTGGCGCCAACTACGGCGATGGTTAAATCCTGCACTGGTGATTCTCTATTTACGGTAAAATTCGTGCCTAAAACGGTCTTTAACGTTGGTTAAATACCAAGCACGTTCTCCAAGCCTATCACAAGGCCAGGACGGGTCACAACGTCGCGGATACAACGCAGTACGCCAGGCATGTAACAGCTCCGGTCCAGGGTGTCGTGGCGGATGGATACGGTCTGCCCAGCAGCGCCAAAGATAACCTCATGGTGGGCGCTCTTGCCCGGCATACGGATGCTGTGCACCGAGATGCCGTTATACTCGCCGCCCCGTGTGTTGGCCAGGTTCTCTTTCTCGGGCTGGTTGCGAGTGAACTGCTTGTTCTCCCCCAAGCTGCGCATCAGGTTCAAGGCGAACCCGGATGGCGAGTCTATCTTGGCCTCGTGGTGGGACTCGATGATGTCCACGTAGTCGAAATACGGGGCTGCTTGCTCGGCCAGTTTCTTGAGGACAATGGCTCCCAGAGCAAAGTTGGGCGCGACGATGATGCCGATGCCGTTGTCGTTGGCCAAAACCTCAAGTTGTTGTAGCTGCTCGTCTGAGAAACCGCTAGCGCCCATGACAATGTTTATCTTGCGGGCTGCAGCTTTGGCCGCAGCATCCATGGCCACAGCAGCGTTGGTCAGATCCAACATCACCTGGGGATGGGTCTGTTCCAGCAGGGCTTCCAAATCTGTGGAGAGTGCTATTTCGCCGGCGGGTGTCTCCATCGTCGCGCCCCGGTTTTTCGCGCAGGTGCCGCCAACCAATTCCAAGTCATCTTCTCGGCAGACGGCTGCTACGGCCTCAATACCCATCTTACCGGTGATACCACTGATTACAACTTTTGTAGACGCCATGAATACTCCTTTTAATACACTAAGAACCAAGGGTTCGATAATCTGGAATTACCCTCATTGGCGGTGTGACACCGACTGCCGGCAAACGCACTTAATTCTAGACCGCTAATTCGCCAACGTAAATTTATTCACCGAATTATTGCCGGTATCAGTTACGTATAGGTTACCTTGGCTGTCGAAGGCTAGGCCGTGGGGACTGGAAAGGATTCCTGGAGCAAGTTCGGCAATGTAATCCCCTTCTGGGCTGAAGATCTGCACTCGGGAATTATCTACCTCGGAGACGAAGAAATTGCCCTGGCTGTCTATCGCGATACTGGTCGGCACCTTAAATTGACCGGGATCAGAACCATTTGAGCTCCAGACAGCCAAGAATTCTCCGTTTCGAGTGAATTTCTGGACCCGGTGGTTTCCATGGTCTACAACCCAGATATTACCGTCTCGATCCACTTTGACGCCGGTGGGCGTGGTAAATTCGCCATCCCTAGTGCCGCCATTACCAATCTGATCCAGGTAATTTCCATCGGAGTCAAACACCTGGACCCGGCCATTTCCCCAATCGCTCACGTAGAGATTGTCATCAGCATCTACGGCGATAACCATAGCCGGCCCAAACTCTCCGTCGGCAGATCCTCGTGAGCCCCATGATGCCAACCATTGGCCATCCGCAGTGAATTTTTGAACACGGTGGTTGCCGATCTCGGAAACATAAACGTTTCCTCTTCCATCAATGGTGATACCCGTTGGGCTCTGAAATTCACCCCTTTCACTCCCTTGGGAGCCCCATACAGTCAACAGCACACCGTCGGGGGAGAGTTTTTTGGACTCGGTTACCTCGAAACTCTGTGACATAGACGTTGTCCGAGACGTCAATCGCGATTCCATTTGGGGATGTAAAGCTGACCTCAAAGGCTGGGTTATTGCCCCAGACGCTTTCTATTTCGTAGATGGGACTTTGGGTTTGAAGTGCACCGGTGGTAATTTTTTCAGTAGGCCGCGATGTGGGACTTGATGTAGCTCCGCAAATATAAGACGGAATGAAACCCACATCAGGTCTCTTTCCAATCAGGCGACCTTGAGCAACCAAGCGACGCTGGACTCGTATGGCCGGGTTTATAACCCGCCCGCGCTCGCCCAGACCACGCTCAATCGCCCAAGCCAACTCACTCCCGATAATAGCACGCAGCATAATTCCGGGAAAATAAAAGAGTCCTTCCAGCAGATGCTGGAAGGACTCTTGGTTTGCTAAGTAATACGGGGCTGGTTAGCGGTTTCCACCCTGGAAACGTCCGCCACTGGGGCCGCCGGGACGACCACCGCTGGATCCACCGGGGCCGGATCCGCCGGGGCCACCAGGACCTCGGCCAGGTCCGCCTGGGCCACGACCGCCTCGATCGCCGCCGCGTCCGCCGCCCCCGTCCCGTGGGGGTCCGGAATCAGGCCGTGGGGCTGGCGGGCTGTCATCGCCGAACAGGGCTTTGCGAGACAGGTTAACCCGTCCTTGGGAGTCAATCTCACGGATAATTACCGTGATTTCCTGACCCTCAGCCAATTCCTCTTCCATCTCTCCAACGTCGCCGTTGCGGATCAGACCGTCCTTGCCGGGGACCAGCTCCACGAAAGCACCGAAGTTAGTTATCCGGACCACCTTGCCGGTGAAGATGTCACCGATGGCCAGGTCACGGGTGAGGGCGTCGACCTTGGACTGGGCCTGGGCCAACATGGCGGAGTCTACGCCGCCAATGGTCACTGAGCCGTCGTCTTCGACGTTGATCGTGGTGCCGGTCTCTTCGATGATGGCTCGGATTACCCGACCACCAGGTCCGATGAGTGCACCAATCTTTTCAATCTTAATCTTCATGCGGATCATCTTGGGAGCGTGTTCGCTCATTTCACCGCGGGACTCAGAGATCGCTTCGTTCATCTTGCCCATGATATGCATTCGGCCTTGGCGCGCTTGCTCCAAAGCTTCTTTCAATACCGCAGGGGTCAGGAATTGGGTCTTGACGTCCATTTGGAGGGCGTTGACACCTTCGGATGTTCCGGCGACTTTAAAGTCCATGTCGCCCAGGAAGTCTTCCAGTCCTTGAATGTCGCTCAAGATGGCATACTCGCCGTCGGTTCCGGTAATCAGACCCATGGCGATACCGGCCACTGGGGCTTTGATTGGAATGCCGGCGTCCATCAGGCTGAGGGAGCTGCCACAAACGCTACCCATTGATGTGCTTCCGTTGGAACTGAGACACTCGGAAACGATCCGGATGGCGTAGGGGAATTCGTCTTCTGAAGGGAGCACGGGCAGAATCGCCCGTTCGGCCAATGCGCCGTGTCCAATTTCTCTTCGTCCCGGTGACATTGCCCTGCGGGCTTCGCCAGTGGAGTACGAAGGGAAGTTGTAGTGGTGCATGAACCGTTTAGTGTTGTCTGGCCCAACGGTGTCCAGGGTCTGCTTCAAGGCCAGGGAACCCACTGTCACAATGGACAGCACCTGGGTCTCGCCCCTGGTGAATAGTCCTGTGCCGTGGGTGCGGGGCAGAATCCCCGTGTCGCAAGTGATGGGGCGAACCTGGTCCAACGCCCGTCCGTCGGAACGAACGTGCTGTGACAAGATACGACCCCGAACGGCCTCGCGGAAGACGGCTTTGAAACCGTCAGCGATGGCCATTTTGGAATATTCATCTTTCAGGGTTTCCGTGACCAGGGCGGAAATCTCTTTCTCGCCGTCGTCCATCTCGTACATGCCGGGATTGCCGCTGAGAAGGTCGTCCCAACGGGAGCCAACAACCTCTTTGACTTTAGCAATCACTGCATCGGCAGCCGCGGAGTCATACTCGAAAGTGGACTTGGGTTTGCCGACCTTGCCAGTCAAATCTTCAATCATGTCAATGGTAGCGGAGTTGGCTTGTTGAGCCTTGGAGATGGCTTCCAGGATGACTTCCTCGGAAACCTCGTTGGCGCCCGCTTCCACCATGAAGATGGCATCGCGGGAGCTGCTGACCACCATGCTCAAGGTGCCGTTGCTGCTCTGCTCGTAGGTTGGGTGGATGATGTACTGACCATCCAGGTAGGCGATACGGCAGGAAGCGACTGGGCCGTTGAAGGGAATCTGGGATATGGACAAGGCGGCTGATGCGCCGATCATGCCCAGTATCTCCGGTGGGTTTTCCTGATCAGAGGAAAGTACTGTCAGTGTAATCTGAACGTCGTTGTGCAGGCCTTTGGGGAACAAAGGTCGGATGGACCGGTCGGTCAACCTGGAAGCCAGGATACCGTCCTGTCCGGGGCGGCCTTCCCGGCGGAAGAAACTGCCGGGTATTTTGCCAACGGAATAAAGACGCTCTTCGTAGTCGACTGTCAGTGGTAGGAAGTCGATGTCCTCGGCTCGGGGCTTGCTGGACATCACTGCCGTGACGAGGACAATAGTCTCGCCTAAAGTGATAGTCACACTGCCGTGCGCTTGATTAGCCAATTTACCCGTCTCAATAGTAACGGTCTTGCCGTCGATCTGGCTTGAAACCGACGTGGGAATAGCTATTTGTGTAGCCATAATATGCCTAGGGCAACCTCGCAATAAATAACGTGCGCAATCGATAGATGGGGTGAGAGCTAGACGACAAACAACACCCTTAAAGGGTGTTGTTGTAAGGGGAGTTTATCGGCGTAGGCCTAGCCTGGCGATAAGTGTTTGGTAGCGGGTTACGTCTTCCGCGTTGAGGTACTTGAGGAGTCTTCGCCTCTGGGAAACCATTCCAAGAAGCCCGCGCCGTGAATGGACGTCCTTCTTGTGTTCCCGCAGGTGTTCGGTCAGGGATTTTATATTTTCTGTGAGCACGGCAACTTGGACTTCAGCGGAGCCGGTGTCCTTGTCGTTGACTTGGTATTCCTTAATTATCCGTGTTTTTGTTTCTCCGTCTAGCATCAGGTGTGTATTCGCTTCTCTCTCTTCTCTTCTTTTACGTTACCCAGAATTATAGCATATGGCCTATCAGCGGGCAACGATGTGGGCGTGAATGGCACCGTTGCCATCGTCATACGACAATCATATGTTAGGCATATGTTAGGCTTTGTTCCGCAATTAGCCAAGCCCAGTTTCAGTCTCGTTACAGAGACTCGCGGAAGGCATGAACTAATGACCAAAGACGAAATCCGAGAATCGGTCTGGTCGGCTATTGAGCAGGCCGGGGCCGCCCACACCAAGAAAGTGCACGACCGTATCCCCTTTTTCCGGGGAGCGGACGAGGCTGCCCTCCGCATTTTTGAGTTGGAAGTTTGGCAGAATGCTCGGGTGATTAAGGGCAACCCGGACAAGCCCCAGGGGCCACTGCGCCAGAGGGCTTTGGAACAGGGGAAGACGGTTTATATGGCCGTGCCCAGGCTGAAACAAGAGCGGTGCTTTGTGGAGTTGGACCCAGCCGTCATGCTCGGTTCACCAGCGGAAGCGTCAACTATTTCTGGTGCGTTTAAACACGGACGGTTG
>Ga0302139_10000181_pt1 | contig 27190 bp, 21 predicted proteins | sample CBN3_331_MG_FD_203104 | JGI IMG/M metagenome (GOLD analysis project Ga0302139, IMG submission 203104) | Marine microbial communities from Western Arctic Ocean, Canada - CBN3_33.1 | ecosystem: Environmental > Aquatic > Marine > Oceanic | place: Canada: Western Arctic Ocean | collected 2017-09-15 | reverse complement strand
CCTGACGCAACTGGAGATCCCAGCGGCGGTAGCGCCGACGGGTGATGTCGCTGCTGGCGAACGGCATTGGGAACAGTTGGGGTGCATCGCGTGCCACACCTTCGGCCCGGCTTCCCAGGCCGACGAATGGAACCGCACGTCGCTGCACCTGGCCGCCACGAAGTACTCTCCTGCTGCGCTGGGGCGATTCCTGGCCAAACCGCACCAGTTCCACCCAGAATCACGGATGCCCGACTTCAAGCTGACTGAGATCGAGGCAAGAGACCTCGTCGCGTTGATCCACGCACGCTCAAAGGGACGACTGAAACAACGCCTACTGCCCCGGGGCAACGCCGGGCTGGGTAAGCAACAGTTCGTCTCACGTGGCTGCCTCTCGTGCCACGGGTCACAGTTGGCCGGATCCGACAAACTGAAGCCTCTCGACTCCGTCCGGCTCACCTTCGGCAAACAGACATCCGCAGGCTGCCTGGCCGAGATTCCGCCCCAGGCCGCAGGCAAGCGACGGGTTCCCGTCTATGGGTTCTCCAGGCAACAACGAGCCGACCTGTCGGCCTTCCTGGCCTCGGGCCCCGACCGTTCGCCGGGCCGCTCGCCCCTGGAATTCGTCGCCGGCGCCATGCAGACGTTACGGTGCACGGCCTGTCACGACCGCGACACGGCGATCAGCCCGCGTCGCGAAATCATTGCCGAGGAGAGTGAGTTGGGGATGCTGCCCGGCGTGTTGCCCAACCTGACCTGGGCGGGCGAGAAGTTGCAGACCCGCTGGACGGCACGGTTGCTCGGTGGTCGACTGGAACACCGGTCACGACCCTGGCTGAAGGCCCGCATGCCGGGCTTCGGCGAGTGGGGAGATCGACTGGCACGCGGCCTGGCCGCCGAACACGGGGTCTCGACCTCCAGCGAACCCGGTCCCATGCCCGAGCTGGCGCTGGCCGAGATCGGAGCCAAGCTCACGCTCAAGCAGGGAGGATTCAACTGCCTGCAGTGCCACGGTGTCGGCAGCAAACCGGCGATGGCCCCCTTCGACAACAGGGGAGTCAACTTCTCCCGGGTCCGTGATCGCCTGCGTTACGGCTTCTATCTCGACTGGATGTTTGATCCCCTGCGGCTCGACCCGCACTCGAAGATGCCCCGCTTCTCACCCGATCGCAAGACAACCTCCGTCGGCAACGTGCTTGACGGCAACGCCAGAAAACAGTTCGACGCACTGTGGCACTTCCTGCAGGCCGTCAAGGACAATTAGCCGGAGTACCACTGCAATGATGCGATCCTGCACGCTAGCCATCTTGTTGTGTTCGGCCCTGGTGGCCTTCGACCCGGTGTCGACGTCCGCCGCCGGGACTCGCCCCAACATCGTGCTGATCATGGCTGATGATGTGGGGTGCGAGACCCTGGGGTGTTATCACGGACAGAGCTACAAGACACCGCACATCGATCGACTGGCAGCCACGGGCCTGAAGTTCACTCACTGCTACGCGATGCCCGTCTGCCACCCCACTCGGACCTGCCTGCTCAGCGGCCGCTACCCCCGGCATCAAGGCAACCCGAAATGGGGCAGCTATCCGAAGATCGACGAATCCTTCACTCTCGCCCACGCACTCCGCTCGGCCGGCTACCGGACCGCCATCGCCGGCAAGTGGCAATTGGCCCTGCTGAGCAAAGACCTGCACCAGCCACACCGGATGGGGTTCGACGAATACTGCGTCTTCGGCTGGCACGAGGGGCCACGCTATCATCAGCCCCTGGTCTTCCAGAACACCAGGGTCCGCACCGACGCAGTCAAGCAATACGGCCCCACCGTCTACACCCGCTTCCTGGCCGATTTCATGGCGGCGAACACCGACAAACCCTTCTTTGCCTTCTTCTCGATGGCTCTCTGCCACGACGTCACCGACGACCTCGAATCACCCGTACCCTACGCCACCGGCAAGGACCACTACGACACCTACGCCGAGATGATGGCTCAGATGGACGTCCACGTCGGACACATCACCACGGCAATCCGCAGGCTGGGTCTCGAGAAGAACACGCTAGTGCTGTTCACGACCGACAACGGCACGCCCATGAGGTCCCTACACCAGGCCCGCGACGGCCGGTTCCTCCGCCGTCCGGTCTCGAGCCGCTTCGGAGGCAAGCTGGTCCCCGGCGGCAAGGGTAACCTCAGCGACGACGGCACCCACGTCCCCCTGCTGGCCAGCTGGCCCGGTCGGATCAAGCCCGGCACCACGACCGATCAGCTGGTCGACATGAGCGACTTTCTGCCGACGCTGAGGGAGATAGCCGGTGGACATCAACCTGCTCCAGAGAAGACCCGGATCGACGGCCACAGCTTCGCCGGGTTGCTGGATGGCAGCGGATTGCTGAAGGAGCCGCGTCGATGGGCGTATGCCGAACGAGGCGCCAAGCGGTTCTTTGTCCGCACGCAGAACTGGAAGCTCTACAACAACGGTCGGCTGTTCCACGTCGCCGTTGACGTGAACGAAAAGACTCCGGTCACCCGTGCCCCCGCCTCGGCCGCCAGCGACATCCGGCTGCTCAAGCAGGCACTCGCCACAATCGATACCGGCCACGCCTTCCCCAAGTAGGCCCCAGCCAGACGCCCGCCGTCATACCAATACGGCCCAACGGCTGGCATGCGAACTGTAGTCAGGCTGTCTGCCTGACCCACCAACCCGGTCTTCCAACCGGCCGGCTACCGCCCCAGGTGCTTGGTCGCAAAAGCGATGTACTGCCGCCAGTCGTAATCGGTTACGTCGTGCTTGCCCGTTCGCAAGTGGTATCCGATTTGCCCATGAATCGGCGAGTCAGCCTTGGGCATCTGCCGAGTCCCCAAACCCTCGGTCCTCAGTAAACGGTAAACCGGGTCGGCATGCACCGCCGACAGGAACTCGCCTCGCGGATCCGCCCAACGGTCGCCCGTGGCACTGGCAATGTAGACCGGTCGCGGAGCAATCAACGCCACCAACATGTGCTGGTCGACCGGCAACCGGTTCTCCCGGTTGTCGTATTTCTTGAAGTTGCCACAAAACCAATGGGGAAACGAGTTGTTGATCCTCCAGACCGTTTCGCCAATCCCCCGTCGCGACAACGCCGCTCCGCCGCAGCCCGAGTTGTTCGAGATCACAATCGCAAACCTCTGATCCCGTGCCCCGGCCCACAACGACGTCTTGCCCAATCGGCTGTGACCCAACAGCACAACCCGCTTGTGGTCCACCTGCGAGTCCGTTTCGAAATAGTCCGCCGCCCGACTCAGACCCCACGCCCACGCAGCGATCGTACCCCATTGATCGGCCCTCGGAGCCGTCTGTCCCTTCTTGTAAGACAGCGGATGCACTCCGTTCTGGAACTCGTCGTGGTAGTCCGGATCAATGTCCCCGCAATAGATCGTTGCCACGCCGAACCCGCTCTCCAAGCACCGATCGACCGCCCAGCGACTGGCCGAAAGGCCTCGCGACTTCTCCGTCGCCCGGTTGTTCACGTACCCGTCGCGAGGATTGTCGCGGTGCCACGACCGAGCCAGCACGATCGACTTGTCCGCATGGATCGAATGGTTGCCATTGAAGTTCAGACCCAGGAACACCGGCACGGCCGACGTCGCCTGCGAAGGCAGATAAACCAGCAGATCCATCCCCGGCCCCGACTCGGTGCCGTCAAAAAGAACTCGAACCTGCTTGCGAATCGCCTTGCCACCCAGGGCGTCTCGAGATGTTTCGATCGTGCGAAACACCATCGACTTCGGACGACCCGGCGACTTGCCGTAAACCTGTTCCCTGAACAGTTTCAAAATCTCCGGACGTCGAGACTTCGTCCACTTGCGGGCCGACACGACCGCCTTGCCCGAACGCATCGTCAAGGGATCGGGCAGGTCGTATCGAGGGATCTTGGATTCGTCGTAATTGGGGACGAATTTCTGAGCGACGGCCGGGCCCGATAGCCACAACATCGCACCGGTCACCAGCAGCATCGAAACAACCCAACCACGAAACCGAAACCCGTGCATCTTGAGATCCTCGTGTTGCCTTGTGCTTGTGCTAGCTTGTCAACAAGCCGCAATCCCACCCCGACTATGCCGTCTCGATCGTCGTGTTGCAAATCCGCGGGCGGCCGCCTTCACGGTACGTCTTGCAGCCGCTAGGCTGTCGCATTCTTAACTCGCCACGGACCCGGCATGGCTCACGGACTGAACGCTTCGCAAATCCAGGCGGTACACGCCACCCGCGGCCCGGTGCTGGTCCTGGCCGGTGCCGGTAGCGGCAAGACGCGAGTCATCACCTTCCGAATCACTCACCTGATCCGCAACGGCGTTCGCCCCGACAAGATTCTTGCCGTCACCTTCACCAACAAGGCGGCTCGCGAGATGAAACAACGGACCGAGGAACTGCTCGGCCGAGTCCTCAACACTCCACCTCCCAAGGGACCCGACAACAAGCCCCTGCAACCGTTTATCTCCACATTCCACTCGCTCTGCGTCCGCATTCTCAGACAGGACATAGAAACGCTCGGGTACCGAAAACGATTCACGATCTACGACCGGTCCGACCAGGAAGGCGCCGCCCGCAAGGCACTCCGCGACATCCACTGCGCCACCACGACACTCCGACCCGGCGACTTGCTGTGGCGAATCAGTGATTGGAAGCGAGACGGACTGCGGGCCGAGGCAGCCGGAGACACAGTCTTTGACGAAAAAGACACCCTCGCCGCACTCGCCTACAAGAGATACGAACTCGCACTCAAGGCCGCCAACGCCGTCGACTTCGATGACCTGCTGCTGTGCACCGAAGAACTGTTCCGCGATCACCCCGATGTGCTCGCACGGCACCAGCAACGGTTCGATTACGTGATGGTCGACGAGTACCAGGATACCAACGCCACTCAGTACAAGATCATCTCGGCACTGGTCGCCAAACACCACAACCTCTGCGTCGTCGGGGACGACGACCAGTCGATCTACGGCTGGCGAGGGGCACGGATGGAAAACATTCTCGAGTTCGACCGAGAGTTCCCCGATGCGACCGTCGTGCTGTTGGAAGAGAACTACCGCTGCCGACCAGAAATCCTCGAACTGGCCAACCGCCTGATTGTTCACAACACACAGCGACGCGAAAAAACGCTCAAACCGGCCCGAGCACCCGGCAAGCCGCCGCGGTTTCTCGAGATCGACGACGAGGTCGACGAGGCGACCTACATCGCTCGTGAAATCCGTGCGGCCGCCGACAGCAATCGGTTCCGCTACAAGGATGTCGCCATCCTGTTCCGAACCAACGAACAGCCCCGGCTCTTTGAGCAGGAACTCCGAGCCAACAAGGTGCCGTATGTGCTGATCGGCGGACAGTCGTTCTTTGATCGTCGAGAAGTCCGAGACCTGATCAGCTATCTCAAGATCATCGCCAACCCGGATGACGAGTTGTCGTTGTTGAGAATCATCAACCGCCCGGCTCGAGGCATCGGCGACAGCACGGTGTCGAAACTGCTCAAACGGGCCGTCGAAAAAGGCCAGAGCCTGTGGCATGTTCTGCCCGAGGCCACAGTAGATGGAGATGTCCCACAACGTGGTGCCGAGAACATTGAGCGGTTCCGGAAGATGATCGACGGCTACCAAGAACCGATGAACCACGGACGGCTCAGCGAACAACTCGAACGACTGATCGCCGATATCAACTACAAGGGCGAAATCGAACGGCAGTACAAGACGCCGCTCGAACGAATCTCTCGGTGGAGTTCGGTCGAAGAACTCGTTAATGCCACCGCACAGTACGAACGAGGCAACGACGAACCCACGCTCGACGGATTCCTCGAAGAGATCGCATTGACCAACAACGAGGATGAACAGGACAAGGACGAACAGCTCAAGAAAAACGCCGTCGCACTGATCACCCTCCACAGCGCCAAGGGACTCGAGTTCCCCGTCGTCTTCCTGGTCGGCATGGAAGAAGGACTGCTGCCACACGAACGCTCGATCCAGGACGGAGACAAGTCGATCTGCGAAGAACGACGGCTGGCCTACGTCGGAGTGACCCGGGCCATGGACTTCCTCACGCTCTCATGGGCCAAGCATCGCACCAAGTGGGGCAAGCGACGAAAGAGCAAGCTGTCGAGGTTCCTCGCCGAAATGAACGGCGGGCCGGTCGGGTTCGACGAAGAAGAAGACGAACCCAAGTCCAAGGGCAAATCACGACGTCGCCGAACCCGGTCCAGGTAGCTCAGGCGATCGCCTGACTCGAATACCAAGCAACCTCGATCGCCGACCAAAGCGTCAGGTCCTGACGCGATGCAGGCTCCGAATTCTCAGCCAGCTAAAATCAACTGCTCGCAAATGTGGAATTTCGAGTCGACTTGTAGTGGACGTCCAGGTGAGGTGTCTCAAGCATCTTCTGCTTGACCATCGACTCGATCGATGCCGCCAGCACACCTGACACCAGCAGAGTTCGCTCGACCGGGTACCCCGCCTTGCCGCTCACAAACATGTCCTCGGCACGACCCATCAACTCGGCCGAATACTGCACGTTGGGACCCGGAGGCAGATGAAACAGTGTCGAGAGTAGTTTCTTCTTCCCCCTGAGATCGGCGGCAAAAGTGAAATCGGACACCAGCCCATTGAGCAACAACATCGTGGCACGCGTGCCGTCACGATACTCGTAACGGTAGGCCACCGGCTCCTTGATCATCTTGCGGATCTCAGCCGGCGTCGGGTGCCAGTGAGTGAACGTGGGACGCGGTTGTGCAAGAGTCTGACTTCGCGTCAGGCAGGCTTCGAACAACTCGGGACTCCATCCTCCCGCTTCAAACGATCCCCGGTCCATCGCCTTCCAGAACGCATCACCACGTAGCCCCTCGACCCATGCCACGCCCGTCTCGCCGCCATCACGACGCTCGGCCATGCACTGCATCGTCTCCAACGCATGGAAGTCGTAACTGTCGACTCCTCCGAAGGCCACCCCCATCAACTCGTTGATCCGCTCACCCCGCGGCATCTCCACCGACGGCATCCGCCAGGTCACCGGCAAACTCGAACCGGCCATAAACGGAAAATCGAGTTCACGCGAAATGTCGACCATCTCCTTGGCCCATTCCCACTTCCACGACAGGTGCTTGTCGTTGAACACCGGCACACTGCGACCGTCCTCGCGAAACACGTCGGTGATCTTCTTGAACAGCTCGTAGCGTGGATACTTCTTCTGGCCGTACTCGTTTCTCGGATAGTCGCCGTGTTCTCCGATCAACAACACCGCATCAACAGCCAGACTCTTCCCACCACGACGCAACGTCTCGGCAACGCTCGGAAAGATCTTGAAACCGAACTCCTTTTCGCGTGGCCGACTGAGATCATTCTTGGGCACCTGGTCGGCATACAACGACACGACATCCAGCCGAGGCTGATTCCAGACCCCATCGGTCGGATATCCATGCAAGAATCGGTCACCCATGTGCTGCGAGTGCGAATGAAACCGCCATTCGGTCGAAACGACCGCCATCGTCTTGCGAACCGGCTTCGCGGCCGCCCGAGCCTCTCTGGCATCAAGCGACACCGCAGCAGCAGCAGCAGCAGCAGTTGCAACAGAACCCTGCACAAAGTCACGCCGAGTCAGCATCAGTCATCTCCGTAATAGAACAGGGGCGAGGATTCTGGACGAATGGTAGGCATTGTGGTGAATCGTGTTGATCGCCTTGCGGACCTCCGACGGGGACTCGATCGTTGACGGTTTTCCCGTCTGAGGATTCGGTTCATAGAACGGCGACCCCGTGCTGGCGATCGTGACCCGAATGCGATGCCCCCTGTTGAACACCTGGCTCAGCCAACCGACTCGTAACCGAACCGGGTAGATCTCATCGGGTTTCATTAGCACCTGCTTGCGGAATCCCTCTCGGTAGCGCAACCGCAATGGGTAACCGATCAGCAGAATCGACCGGCCGTCAGGATACACGTCGCTGATGCGAACTATTACGTCGGTGTCGGGTGCAGTGGATGAGACCTGCAGTTCGGCAATGACCGGGCCGGTCCATTCGACCGGTTGCTCGAGTTTGCTCGAGGTGAACTCGAGCACGTTGTCTTGTTTCTCGAAGCTCCTGCCATCCCGGGCTCCGGGGAATCCTCCGCGGGGAATCGACGCAGGCTGCCGGGGATCACTGGTGTAGCTGGTCTCAATGCCCATCCCATCCGTAACTTGAGGCTCTTCAAGATCCAGACCTCCATCATGCTGCAGGTAATACGACGTCGTCTTGACCGCCGGCGGAAAGTCCGTGGCATCGCGCCAACGATTGCCCGGAGCACCGGCTTCTCCGACCGCACCCATCACGTAGTACCGCACCGTCGCAGACGCCGACTTCGCCAGCGGCTGACCCTTCAGGTGGTGATCAAACCAGCCGACCATCGACCGATGCACGTCGAACACGGCGTTCTCGGGGTAAACCAGTTCACCAACCCGGTTCCCCTTGTTCCGTCGCCCATGCAACCACGGCCCGATCAGCAATTGCTGACGCCCGACCGAAGCCGATCCGCCCCTGTGCTGCCGTCCAATGAAACTGGCGATCGATCCCTGGTTCATGAAGTCGTACCAACTGCCGATCGTAAAACACGGCACGTTCATCCGATCAAAGTGCCGGCTGCAATCCTCGGCCTCCCAGTACTCGTCGTACTCGGGATGAACGAACCAGTCGGCCAATTGGGCCCGGTTGTGAGCCGGCACTCGACAGTTGGCGTCCATCCCCTTGAACCGCTCAGGACGAGTGGTTCCCCCGATCCGGTACCCCTCCTGGTACAGACTCAAACCCGTGTCGACCATGTACTGGCAAACCAGCTGAGGTGGCCGGGTGACGGCGAGGAAGTTCTGAGCAAACCCGCCCTGGGAACTGCCGAAGGTGCCGATCCTGCCCGTGCACCAGTCGCGGCTGGCCAGCCAACCGCAGGTGTCGTACCCATCCTGCAACTTGCCCCAGGCCAGGGCCCGGTACCCCACCCACGTCCCCTCGGATTCCTGTGCCCCACGGAAATTGACATGCAACACGCCGTAACCTTCAGCGGCCAAACGGGCAGCCATCTGCCGAGTGCCACGCCCCTTCAAACTCGCATATCGCTGCTCGAACACACCCGGCCATGGCCCCTTGCCGGGCGGAAGATAGAGATACCCTGAGAGTCGTTTGCCGTCTCGCATCGGCACCATCACCTGAGTCTCGCTCACGTCGCCGAGATCGAGATCGTCGGCGGCCATGAGGCTCATGGAAGGAAGCATGGCCGCGACCAAGCCCACAAGCAGCAGAACGTTTCTAAACATTGGCATGAATCCGCGTCTCATTTCCACTTGTCGCCGGTCACAGCCGGGTTCACACACCCAGCATTCGTACGGCATTGTTATAAAAAATGTCCTCGACCTGGCTGTCACTGAGTCGTTCGGACCAGCAGGCCCACTTCAGCGAACGGATGTGCTCCAATCCGACAACCACCGGATCAACCTTCATGTGCTTCTCGCCCCACACCGGGGTCTCTTCATAGAGCCAGATGAACGAATCGGCAGCCGAGAGTGATCGGCCTCGGAAATGGCTGACCGGCAAATCGGTGCCGTACATCAACTTGTCGTGGCCGATGATGCGGATGATCGCCTGGTGAGCGATCGGTTCGCAGTTGGCACTGGTGTCAAAGTACAGGTTGTCGAGGCCGGTGAGTTGAGGCAGTCCCTCGAGGTTGTGAGAGGGTTGGAAGCCGCGAGCCGAATGAGCCAGGATCAGCCGCATGTTCGGATACGTCTCACAGTACCTGCGGATGCAGGCGATATTGGCCGCCTCGGCCACCGCTCGCGACTTGACCATGTGCAAGGTGATCACCCAACCCTCCTCGTCCGCCACCGCGACCAGCGGTTCCGGCAGAAACGACTCGATGTCGGCATCCCATGTCGGTTCGACACCCGACATCGTGTGGTAGCACTTCAAACCACTCAGACCCAGACGCCCCACCTCCTGCCGTACCCACTCCGGATCGTCCTCGGGATGAATGAAAAAGATCCCGCGATTCGCCTTGTCAACGGCAACGTGCTCGGCCACCCAAGCATTGGCCGTCTGCCGACTCGCGGGTTCCAACGACGTGGTGAACGGGATGAACATCGCGTTGGTCGGCCGCTGGCCGTGAAGATCCTCCATCAGCCGATTGTATTCGGACAGCCCCACGTCTCGAGCCGCTCCGGGCACCGTCCAATCGACACAGTCGTGGCACCAGAGATGCGTGTGGGCATCGTAAATCCGATCTGGCAAAAACGACTCGATCTCACGACGGTAGAACTCGTGATCCACTTCACCGACGGGTCTGCCTGATGTGCTCATCAATCGGTCTCATGCTCTACCGGGAATCCCGGCTGAATGTGCCGGTTTCGAGCATCCTACGACCGCCCGGCCAGGTTTGCCACTGAAGTGAGCGACCATCCTGCTGGAACTTGGAATCGGATTGCCCGACGCGTAATCTGACATCCATGACACACACACGCATCCCCGGGACCAGTTCACCCTGTTGGGCCGTTCTCGTACTGGCCGTCTCCAGCCTGCCCAACGCAGTGGCTCAGGAAAGGACTCCCCGTCTCGAGTTCCTGGGCCCGGAGAGCCGTCGAGTCTTCGAAGCCAACGATTCGCTGAAACCCGCCACAGAACCCTCGGCCGACGCCCAGGAATGCCTCGATGGGTTGACCTGGAAGCCGAACCCATTCCAGGTCCGCTGCCAGACGGCCGAGACGGGGCGAGGGGATGTGTTGCTGAGATACCAGTCACCGATCGACACGGGCGATGCGGTCAACGACGAGGTGGCGATCGAGTGGTACGTGGCGGGCATGGACAAGGGGAAGCCAAAACGAGCTCGAGCCGTTGTGGTGGTTCACGAATCGGGTCGAGGCATGGTCGTCGGTCGGCTGTTCGCGGCGACTCTTCGCAAGGAAGGCCTGCACGCGTTCCTGGTGCAGTTGCCCGGCTACGGTCATCGCAGCGGTCCCGGCGGTCGACTGCCCGCCGATCGCATCTTCGTCACCATGCGGCAGGCGATCGCCGATGTCCGTCGAGCCCGAGATGCCGTTGTGGCACTCCCGCTGGTCGACCACTCGCACGTCGCACTCCAGGGCACCAGCCTCGGCGGATTTGTCGTCGCCACAGCCGGTAGCCTCGATGCCGGCTACGACAGCCTGTTCGTGATGCTCGCCGGAGGCAACCTCTACGAGATGATCGCCAATGGAAAACGCGATACGGCCAAGGTTCGAGAAAAACTGGCGGCGGCCGGTATCACCGGCGACCGTCTGAAACAACTGCTCCGGGGCATCGAACCGACCCGCGTCGCTCATCGACTCGACCCCAAACGCACCTGGCTCTTCTCGGGAATCAACGACACCGTGGTGCCGATGTCCAGCGCCCTGGCACTGGCCCAAGCGGCCTGCCTGCCAGACAACCACCATGTCAAGATGCCGACCAATCACTACACCGGCATCGTGCTGCTGCCGAGCATGTGTCGGCTGGTCGCCAGGCAGATCCAAACCCTGCCATCCCGGCAGCGCTGACCTCGACTACTGCAACGCGTCGCGCAACACCCGAGCCAACCGAAACCCCGCTTCGACCACTCGGCGGCGCGACACCTCGCGAGCCATCCGAGCATAGTTCTTCGAGAGCCCGACCGGCGGAATCGGCTTCCCGGCATCCGCCTCGCCGAGCCGAATCGCCTCGAGAATCGCTGGCGAGTAGACCATCTCGCGAGCCAACCGGTGACTCTCGCCAACCCACACCTCCGCCTGCAACTGACCTTGGGCCTGGCGGCCGGCAGCCGCCAGTTTCGGATCAGCCAACAGGGTCGCCGCACGTCGCATCAGGTCCGGACTCAACGTCCGACCGCCGCCGAACTGACTGTCCCAGTACATGTGCAGATTGATCGGCTTGGTCGTGCCCTGCACTGGCACATCATTGCCGCCTCGATCGCCGCTTGGAAACCGTGACTCCGTAAACGTCGCAGTCGAATGACACGGCTGGTGTACATCGCCAACCATGTGACACAGCCAAGTCACGCAGAGTGCCCGATCGGTGTCACTTGTACCCGCTGCCGACAGCTTCTGACGGCACAATCGAATGGCCTGGATCACGTTCAATTCGCCAGTCTCCAGCGTCGCCGCCCTGGGCACAACCGTGGCCAGGTTGACCGGCAGTCGTGGACCCAATAGACGGCGGCTGCGATCCGAAAGAAACAGCGGACGGTTGATGTAATGCCAGGTCGGCCGGTCGTAATCCGTCTTCCGTACCAGGTCGCTCCAGACGGCGGCTTGAGAGATTACCCACTGCCGACGCAGCGTCTCGCCACGCAGGTCTTTGGGTGGCGTGAAGTACTTTCGGGCATGAGGATGCTGTCCAAGCAGTTTCAGAGTGGCCGCTCGAGTTTTCTGGTCCATGCGGCTCCAGGCAATCAACGCGACCAGCCTATGACCCGAATCCCACCAGGCCGACGCCGTCAGTGGGCAGCTCCACAGCGTGATCACGACCATTCCGATCGCGAGCAGCCGAGTGTGACGGTTGCATGTCATCATCCAGTCTCCCGGCCGCTTCAGTTGCACGTCGCCGTCAGTTCGCTCAGGGTGACGGACTCAACCTCGACTTGCCAGAGCACCCTACGAAACGTTCCGTTGGATTTCAGTACTGTAGTGAATCGACACCTTGAACCCTTTCCGGTGAATTCGCAGCCGAAATCCACTCGACACCACGCCCGGCCAGCAACTCGTCAACCGCGTCATTCGAACTCGAGCGATACGCCACGATGGTGTCGGGATCTTTGAGTTGGTGTCCAGTCAGAACGCAGACCACGCGATCGCCGGCTGCGATCGTCCCGTCGTCACCTGAGTTTTCTGGCTCCGATCAGTGCAAACACGATCAGGAATCTCCAAAAAACCACGGCATCAGGTCGCAACCGCGGCGAAAGACCAACGACGACACCTCGCCCGCCACCTCGTTGTAGGTCTCGTGAACGTCCCTCTCCAAGCCTGTCCCGCAAGCAGCGATCGGAACAGGTCCGTGAGCGTGAGTCCTTGTGCGAAGCAAAGTGGAATGATCGGGTGAAACAAGAATCCGGTAGTCACCAGCCTGGGCCAGGTGTTTGTGAATCGGAGCAACAATACACTCGTCGATCCGCTCGATCGCCTCGACCTTTCCCGCCAGGTCCCCATCGTGTGACGCCTCGTCGGTCGCCTCGACATGGACCACCACCAGGTCGTGCTCGGACAACGCAGCAATCGCCGCCTGCCCCTTGGCCGTGTAGTCGGTGTCCAGGTACCCCGTCGCACCGTCGACCTCGATGACTCGAATTCCCAACAACCTGCCGAGGCCACGTACCAGATCCACGGCGGTCACCACCGCTGCGGATTTCCCATAACGCTCAGCAAACCGCTCGAGCTGCGGGCATTGACCCAATCCCCAGAGCCAGACCCCAGTGGCCTGTGAATCGTGATCGACAGCAGCCAGCAACTCCCGGCTGCGATCCATCATCGCAACAAGACTCACCGATCCCGGACCAGAGGGCAGATGATCGTCGATCCGCAAGTCGAGCAGATCGTGAGGCGGACTGGTCACAGTCCGACTCGAAAATGTGGCCTCGGTGTCACCCCCCCCGGGTCGATACACCAACAGGTTGCGGTAGCTGACACCGGGGTAGTACTCCCACGGCGAATCGTCGCCCAGGTCCTGACTCAGACAGTCCATCAACTCGGCCGCCACCCGGTTGTCGATGTGACCGGCCGTATAACTCCGCATGCACCCTGCGGCAATCGTCACCAGGTTGCAGCGGAACGCCCAGTCGTCTTCACCCAGTTCGATACTCTGGGCGACGGCTTCGATCGGAGCCCGCCCGGTATGATCCACCAGCGGGTCGTATCCCAACAGGCTCAACATCCCCACGTCGCTGCCGCTGGGCAAAGACAATGGCACGTGGTCGGCTCGACCAACGACTCCCATCCGGGCAATTTCATCCATCGCCGGAGTCACAGCGGCCTCGAGTGGGGTCTGTCCACCCGAGTCCAACTGAGGCTCGTCAGCAGCTCCATCGGGGATGATCAACGCGTATTTCATGACACCACAGACGGTCGCTGCCGGATGCCGCAACTCGGACCATCAAAAACAAGGCCCAGCGTGGGTAGCTCTCCGAGCTGCCCACGCTGGGGTTGAAGGCGGAGAGGGAGGGATTCACCCACCGCCCTTCTGCTGCCCTACCCGTGTCGCGGTAACATATTGTCACCATTGAACTTACAGATCATTCGCAACGTGGCCTGATTCCGCCGGATCCCGATCTTCGAGGTTCCATCCGCCACAAAAACTCCTGCGGTTGACCGACGACGAAACCACTGCTGCCCGGCGCCTTCGTCGTCCACATCTTCTACCGAGGGGTATTGTAGCGACAGTCTCACGCGGTTCAACACGCCCGCTTGATGTCATGCAAGCCGTCACTCCCTTTGCGACTCCGACACATGCCGACGCACTCGGGCAGCACACCGTTCAGTCAGTGTGGAATGGACTCGAGAGCGACCCGCATGGCCCCGCCCAGGACACTCTCCGCCTCCACCACATCCGACGGCAACGACGGGAGAACTTTTGGTTCCGGACCAATGGTCTCTTCGTCAATCGTACGAGACTTTGTAGAGATTCTGTTGCATTCGAGCGGATCGACTGCGTCTAAGACTCAAGTGCTGCGCTGGTCCACCGATTCTTTGCTGTTGATTTCCGTGGAGTAACTCTCGTCTCGCGTTGATGTTATCGTGTTCTCCGCAGCTTTGCGACGAAGAGCCTGGAGTGCACGATGTCGGACCGCAAACCGCCCAAGATCCCTCTGCCGAAGGGCTGGACGGCTCACGTGCGCTCCGCCGTGCTGTACGTCATCTCGCTGGCGCAGTATGCAACCGTCCAGACCCGCAGCTGGGCGGCGAACAGTGTGAACGTACGGATTCGGTCGAAGGGCAAGAACGACCGGCTGCGTCAGGAACTCGCTTTGCTTCAGGAGGAATGCCGCATCAAGGACAGCCGGATGGCCAGGATTCGAGCTCAACATCGGCCGCATTTCCGGCCCACCGAGCGGATGGCCATCTTGGAACTGCGTGCGGCTCGAGGCTGGTCACTTCGGCAGGCCGCTCGCGTGTTTCTCGTCTCACAGGTTACCCTCGCCTCATGGATGAAGCGCCTCGACGAGGCGGGGCCCGATGCACTGGTCCAGATGAACGAACCGGTCAATCGTTTCCCGGACTTCGTCCGCTACCTCGTCCAGCGACTCAGGGTGCTCTGCCCGTCGATGGGCAAGGTCAAGATCGCCCAGGTCCTCGCCCGCGATGGACTGCATCTCGGGTCAACGACCGTTGCCCGTATCCTGCGTGAACCGCCAAGGCCTGCACCAGTTGAAGTCAAGTCCGCTGGCGGACGATCAGTCAAATCCAAACACCCGAACCACGTCTGGAACGTCGATCTGACCACGGTCCCAACATCGGCCGGCTTCTGGACGGCCTGGATGCCGCTGGCCCTTCCACAACGCTGGCCCTTCTACTGGCGGGTGGCGGTGGTCGTCGACCAACATTCACGCCGGGCATTGGGGTTTGCCGTCTTCAATTCGCAGCCCAGTTCAGCCGAGGTCTCCTCACTTCTAGACTCTGCGATCCACCAACACGAGGCCAAACCCAAGCATCTGATCACCGACCAGGGCGGACAGTTCACCGCTAACGACTTCAAGGACTGGGGCAAGCGACGTGGAATCCGTCACCGTTACGGTGCCGTTGACAAGCACGGCGCTCTGGCCATCAACGAGCGTTTCAACTTGACCTTGAAAAACGAGTGCACGCGACGACTGCTGGTTCCCTTCTGTCCTGACGGATTCTGGCGAGAGCTCTTCCTCTTCGTCAATTGGTACAATGAACGCCGGCCAAACATGGGGCTCGATGGACGAACTCCCGATGAAGTCTACTACGATCGCGCTACAGCCAACGAGCAGCCTCGGTACGAGACTCGGCCCCGCTGGCCACGTGGATCACCTTGTGCCGGACCGCCTGCCCCGCTCAAGGGTGATCCAGGTGTGCGGATTGCTCTCGACCTGCGATTCGAAGCGGGCCGCAAGCATCTGCCAATCGTTGGGCTCAAGCAAGCGGCGTAGACATCGCCGTTCGGCTACCAATGTCGCAGAGTGGCCAACCTGCGCACCCACGAGACGGCACATGCACTCTCTCTACCGAGTTTTCAAAGATCGTACCGTCAGCGTCGTCTCGAAGGCCAATTCAACCAGCTCGGAAACGATGACTCGTGTCCAAGAGTGTTGCAAAATGAGGCGTTCAGAATCGGTGGACCAGCGCACCTGGTTGGCCATCACTTCGCACTTCGTTCAGAGAGAATCCACACAATGAATCGGAATTCCGTTGCCCTTCTCGTTTTCACGCTTCTGTTTCTTTGTGATATCGCCGTTGCCCAGAAACTGACAGCTGACGTCCCCTACCTGAAGAACGGGCACGCGCGGCACGTCCTCGACATCTACACACCAGAGAAACAGGCTCGAAACAGCCTGCCCGTTGTGTTCTGGATTCACGGTGGTGGATGGCAGACGGGGGACAAGGGCGATGTTGCACTCAAACCGAAGCTGCTAACCGAGCGAGGATTGATCCTTGTGTCGACGAACTACCGTCTACTACCGGAAGTGACAATGGACGAACTGGTTGGTGACGTTGCCAGATCGCTCGGCTGGGTGCACCGCAATATTGCGAAATATGGAGGGGATCCCAAACAGATCATTGTTGGCGGACACTCTGCCGGTGCCCAGTTGGCGGCGTTGATCTGCATCGACGACAAGTACCTGAAGAAGGAAGGCGTGTCTTTCGAAGTCCTCAAGGGTTGCATCCCGGTCGACGGCGACACGTACGACATTCCCAAGATCATCATGACCGCCGAGCACCGGCAGGCGGTCTACGGCGGCAAGATGTTCACCTTTGGCCATCGACAGAAGTTCGGAAACGACCCCGAGAAGCACGTCGATTTTTCGGCAGTGACACACGTCACAAAGGGTAAAAGCATTCCGCCGTTCCTCATCCTGTATTTCTCCGGAAACCCGGACACGCGGGCTCAGGCGCGGCGTCTTGAGAGCGTGCTGAAGGCGGCGGACATTCCGACCCGGGCATATGGCAAACGCGATACCAACCACAGCCGCTTGAACAACGATCTCGGAAGGCCAGGAGATCCCGCTACAAAGGAGCTCTACAGGTTTCTGGATCCGCTAGTCGGCAGGAAGCCGTGACGAATGTCGACTTCCAGTTGACCTGCGTTCCAACGGGAGAACGGTCCCACATTTCCCCTTCGCACCCAACACGGGATAAGCCAGGGACTCTCACTCAAACGGGACGGGGGTTCGGTTTCTGGGCACGCCGCCCAGCGGGCTGAACGCCGGGGCTGGGGTGGGGAGACTGAGAGCTGAGATCGGGCGGAATGAACACCGCGAAGTCACTGATCAACATCTTCCTGTACGGCGGTCCACCGCACATGGACACCTTTGCTCTGAAGCCCAAGGCGCCGAGAGAATACCGTCCGGAGCCAAACTGCTCCTCCGACAGGTTGAAGGTGGTCTTTCCACTGGGCGAACGCAAGATAACCAAGCCTCAACTTTCCGCCCATTGCCGGAGCGGCGTCCCGCGATCTACTGGTCAATCCAGAATGAGTACAATGCCGTCTCTCGCAACGTGAATCGCAACTTCACCGGCTGTCCTTTCAGAGCGGCGCTTTTCCCGCGCCCCCAGGTCACTTCGCCGCGGCGATGATCTCCTTTGATCACACGAGATGTTGCCGTGACTTCCCCGGCTTTGTCCAACACCTCGACGAGTAGCCGACCACCGTCGCGGACATTGACGTTCACGAATAACCTCTCACCGCTCAGCAAGAACGGCCGGGTAATGAGCGTGCCATCCGCTTCACCTGCGTCGAGCGAGATGAACCCGTCACGGCGCAGAACCGCCAGGCAGACAGCGCCTGCTTTCTCGTCCGCATTCTCAGGGCTCGCTCGGTACTTGATACCGGTGTAATAAAACCACAGCTCATCGCCGCGCTCGACCGGGGCACTTGGTGGGAGCAGTTGAGTTCGGTCGAAAACGCCCGGCCCGACTGCTGACGGACCAATGAACGCTCGGCGGTCACCAAGCCGCGTCCACTTTCTCAGATCGCGGCTGCAGGCAAGTTGAATCAGGTGAAACCCATCGGTGTTGGCCTTCAGCTTGCCGGTCGCGTGATAGACCGCGGGCATGCCAATATAGAGGCCCTCGTAGCGAAACACGCCGAAGTTATAGATGTCCGCGTTGTAGTCGGCGGGCACGTTCTTCACAGGCTGCTGCAACTTCGGGTTCGACAGCCGCGCTGCAATGTTCTTTTTCGCAAGCTGCTGGTCCTGTTCATCGGCGTGGAACAGCACGCCCGTGTCGGTCCACTCGGTAAAGTCGCGGCTCGTCCAGATGCGATGCGATCGCCCAAATGGACCGCCTCGCTTCAACGTCGCGATGAACGTCTTGTTGGCGCGGTCGTAACTCAGGTTCGACTCGTCCGACGAGGGCAGCACCGGGGTCTCCAGCAGCGTCCAGCGGATACCGTCAGGGCTGACCATCGGCCGGCGCCCCAGGACCCCATAAAACCCCTTGAATCGTCGGTCAGGATCAGGATCGTCCGGGTCAAGCACCACGTTTTCGATGCCGTTTTTTGGCCAGGTGTCGCCTGGAACAACGGACAGGAAGTTGTTTTCCAGTGAGCCGTTGATCTTTGTTTGCCTGAGAACCGGCTTCGTCCAATGGACACCGTCCTTGCTTTCCGCATACGAAGTCCCGGCGAGTCCCGGGATGTTGGTCGACGTGATCAACCAGAGCTTGAACCGCTTTCGCTCTGCGTCCCAGGCCGGCGAGCACCGTGTTTGCAGCGACGTCTCCCACTTCTGATCAGGCTTGATCACTGCCCCGCGTTTGACCGGCTGATGCATCGTGCGTTTCAGTCCATCGGTCCGCGCGATGATGTGATCGTCCAGAAACAACTGCCGCCGAGACCCGATCTCGAGCGCCTGGCGAGGGCCGGCGTTGCGCCACCAGCGGACTTCGTTCGCTCCCCTTTCGGCTCCCGCGACGATGTCAGGCCGCCCGTCGCCATCAAGATCCGCGATCTGGACCGCGTTGGCCATGGCCCAGTCGGTTTTGAGCGTGTGCTGCTTCCAGTTCTTTCTGGGCTCGCCCGTGTTCTCGAACCAAGCCACCTTGCCGTCTTTGCCCCACGCGGTGGCCACCACGTCCACGTCTTTGTCGCCGTCCATGTCGGCTGCGCAGGCTTCGAATGATCCGGTATATCCGTCCGCGATCAGGTGTTTCTTCCAGACCCCCCGAGCCGGCTGGCCGTCGTTCTCATACCACACGACCTGTTCTGTCGACGGATTTCCCGTAAACGTCATGCCCAGCGACATGACCAGGTCCAGGTCACCGTCGGCATCCATGTCCACGATTTGCCCGTGAAGCGGCTGCGGCGACGTGTCGTCGATAACATGTTTCTTCCACTCGATCTGTGCACCGTTCTTGTTGTTCTCGTACCACACGACCAGTGGCGCCTCTTTCGCTGTTCCAACCAGGTCCAGGTCATTGTCGCCGTCGATGTCGGCAGCTCGAATCATGCGAGTTTCCGTGGTGAGTTGATCGATCACCCGCATCTTCCACTGGCCATCCGCAGGCGTGCCATCGTTCTCGAACCAGACAAAGTTATTGCTCAGCCGCCAGGTCGACGCGGCCACGTCGAGGTCGCCATCTCCGTCGTAGTCACCCAGCGCGACATCGTAAGCGCCTGGGATCTTTTTGCTGTTGATGACGTGCCGCTTCCACAATTCGCCGTCAGCTGGTTTGCCACTATTTCGGAACCACAACAGATCGCCCACGAGGTTCTTGACGATCACGACGTCGAGATGCCCGTCCTTGTCAATGTCGCCAATTGCGTGCCGTTCCAGGCGTTCGGGGTCATCCTTCTGAATAAAGTGTTTCTGAAAACGGCCCTGACCGTCGTTCTCGAACCAGTACAAATCGTTGTTCGGCAGCGCGTCGGCACTGGTGATGTCCAGGTCTCCATCACCATCGAGATCCGCTGTCGCGATTCCAAAGGAATAGGTGTACCCGTCCATGACGAGTTGTTCATCAAAGCGAAGCGGGAGTTGAGCACACGCGCGGGAGCCGGGGCCCTCGACGATCACGCTCAATAAGAAGAGCACCAATAGTCGTCTCATGATCGGTTTCTTTCAGTCGGCAGCAGTTCCATCAAGCAGGTTTCTCACCGCCTGACGCTGAGCGGCCCCACTCTCCAATCCCTGTGGCATCCCTGTCCTGGTCCACCGATTCTGAACGCCCCATTTTGCAACACTCTTGGACACGAGTCATCGTTTTCGAGCTGGTTGAATTGGCCTTCGAGACGACGCTGACGGTACGAGTTTTGAAAACTCGGTAGAGAGAGTGCATGTGCCGTCTCGTGGGTGCGCAGGTTGGCCACTTTGCGACCTTGGTAGCCGAACGGCGATGTCTACGCCGCTTGCTTGAGCGCGACGATCGGCAGGTGCTTGCGGCCTGCGTAAAATCGTAGGTCGAGAGTAATCCGCACGCCGGGTTCACCCTCGGTCGGAGCGAGCGGTCCGGCATAAGGAGAGCCACGTGGCCAGCCGCTTCGTGGCTCGTACCGCGGTAGCTCATTGGCTGGCTCACGATCGAAGTAGTCTTCATCCGGCGTCCGTCCGTCGAACGCCATGTTTGGCCGATGCTGATTGTACCAATCGACGAAGAGCAAGAGTTCTCGCCAGAATCCGTCAAGGCACAAGGGAACGAGCACTCTTCTGGTGCACTCGTCTTTCAAGGTCAGATTGAACCACTCGATGATGGCCAGAGCACCGTGCTTGTCAACGGCACCGTAACGGTGCTGGATTCCACGTCGCTTGCCCCAGTCCTTGAAGTCGTCAGCGGTGAACTGTCCGCCCTGGTCGGTGATCAGATGCTTGGGTTTGGCCTCGAGTTGGTGGATCGTAGAGTCCAGAAGTGAGGAGACTTCGGCTGAACTGGGCTGCGAATTGAAGACGGCAAAGCCCAATGCCCGGCGTGAATGATGGTCGACGACCGCCGCCACCCACCAGCAGAACGGCCAGCGTTGTGGAAGGGCCAGCGGCATCCAGGCCGTCCAGAAGCCGGCCGATGTTGGGACCGTGGTCAGATCGACGTTCCAGACGTGGTTCGGATGTTTGGATTTGACTGATCGTCCGCCAGCGGACTTGGCTTCAACTGGTGCAGGCCTCGGCGGCTCACGCAGGATACGGCCGACGGTCGTTGACCCAAGATGCAGTCCAGCGCGGGCGAGGACCTGGGCGATCTTCACCTTGCCCATCGACGGGCAGAGCACCCTGAGTCGCTGGACGAGGTAGCGGACGAAGTCCGGGAATCGATTGACCGGTTCTGTCATCTGGACCAGTGCATCGGGCCCCGCCTCGTCGAGGCGCTTCATCCATGAGGCGAGGGTAACCTGTGAGACGAGAAACACGCGAGCGGCCTGCCGAAGTGACCAGCCTCGTGCCGAACGGAGTTCCAAGATGGCCATTCGCTTTGTGGGCCGGAAATGGGGCCGATGTTGAGCTGGACTTCTGGCCATGCGGGTGTCCTTGATCCGGCATTCCTCCTGCAGCAAAGCAAGTTCCTGATGCAGCCTGTCGTTCTCGGCCTTCAACCGAATCCGTGCGTTCACACTGTTCGTGGCCCAGTTGCGGGTCTGGACGGTTGCATACGGCGCCAGTGAAATGACGTACAGCACTGCCGAGCGGACGTGAGCCGTCCAACCCTTCGGCAGAGGGATCTTGGGCGGTTTGCGGTCCGACATCGTGCTCTCCAGGCTCTTCGTCGCAAAGCTGCGGAGAACACGATAATATCAACGCGAGACGAGAGTTACTGCACGGCAATCAACAGCAAAGAATTGGTGGACCAGCGCACCAACCAAGCCCCGGCTTGTTCTGGATTCGAAGGAGCCGATCTTCAAGGTCGAGGTCATCTGGCAGCAAGAGGTGGGTCAACTCCCCGGGTCGAAGTCCGGTCAACATGAGTGTCAGGAAGATCGGGAACTGCCAGTCGTCGCATGCCTCAAGAAAGGCCCGTTCCTGGCCTGGTGTGAACAGGACGATCGGCTTGGCATTTTCAATCGGCATCCGGTCGAATTCGAGAGCCCCAAACGGATTCTCTGCGTACGGCGGCAGATGTCGGCGCTTGGTGGCGTAGTTGAACATGGTCCGGCATACAAAAAGGATGTAGAGGACGCCCTTGTCCAGGAGGGGCCGGAGGCGTGCGTTGGGATGACCGTTGGGTGAGACCCTGATGGTCCTGATGTGCCTCACGAACTCCTCGGCGTGGCCGACTCGGAATTGCGCCGTCGTACGGCCGACCGGACTTGATTTGACAAAACGGATCAGGTGGTTGGTCGCCGCACGGTAACGGCTGATCGTGTTCACCGAGGTCCGCAGCACACTGTCGTAGTGCTCGAGCCAGCGCGATTGCAGCTCGGCAATTGAGATCGGTTCGAAGGAGAGCACAGTCGACTCGCCGGTCTCGAGCTGGGCGTTGATCTGGGCCGCCAGCTGCCGGGCGGCGTTGCGATCGGTCCCGACACGTGGTCGTCGGCGTTGGCCGTGCTCGGTGTAGTTCAGGTACCAGACCTCCCCGCGCAAGTAGGCCGCCACCTTGCCAACTCGGAAGGACTTTTTCTTGTTCCTGGCTGTCATCTGGGTCTCCTCGGAGAACATCCCCGCTACAAACCGTCACAAAACCGCCACAAACGGGGGTTTTGGGGGAGACCCCAAAAGAGCAACTGCCCGTGAGCCAAGCAGTTATGGCTCACGGGCAGCAGAAGAGCGGAGAGGGAGGGATTCGAACCCTCGGTACCCGCGAAGGTACACCGGTTTTCGAGACCGGCACATTCGGCCACTCTGTCACCTCTCCGTGCCTCATCGCTGATCACCGCATCACCGACTCGACGCGGCAATCATAGAGCCCCTCGCTCTTTTGCGCCAAGGGGCGCCCCGGCACCCAGCCGCGACTCGACCCATGCCTCGTCCACAAATCGACTCCACAGCCACCGCAATGTCTCCTCCGCTCGACAATACACCGCATCCCGCTCGGCGTCCGACACCCGGTCCCCGTCAGCAAACTCGATCCCACCCGGCCCCAACACGCCACCACCCGAAATCCTCGCCAGTTCCTCGTTCACCCGTGCCGAAAGCCGCACTGCCCAAACCAGCCCGTAGGCCTCGACAAAATCGCCCCACGCCCAGTCCAATCGCCGCCGTCGGTCACCGTCGGTCTCGGCCAACACACCCCTCGAGCCAGCTCCCGCCCACCACAACGACGCAGCCAGCACCACGCTTCCGGTCAATCGCAGCATGCCACTCCACTCCCCGTCTGTAACCAATCCAGTCAACGGCCACAGCATGGCCAGCACGCCACCGGCCCCACCCAGCACGACGGCCCAGCGCCGAGTCAACAGGTAGTTGCCGGTCCCGAGCACCAGCACGATCAACCAGCCGATCCGTTCCGGCCAATCCAGCCGCACGCCGTCCATGACCGGCCACAACCGAGCACCACTCACCCAACCGGCCACCGCCACCCCGGTCACCGGCCATTCGAGCACCAATAGCAGCGGGATCATCACGAAGCCGCACCAGGCCCCGTGTCCCGGCCGCCGTGCTCCGAGCACGGCCACCGCCGGGCAAAGCCACAGCACACAGGCGGCGTACCACAAGTGGTCGACGACAGCGGGCGACACGGTGTTCGCCCACTCGACCCACTGAAGCGACTGAAACCACTCCAGGACAGCGGCGGCCAGCGAGATGGCGGCGGCGGCGAGACCAAATCGCCAGGCGGCCAGCAACGTTGTCCCGGCAACGGAATTGCGGCCGCTCAACCACGCCCACAGGACGGCCACCAATGCTGCGATCGTCACGACATGCATAACCTGACTCGACACCCGCTCCTGATCACCCGACCCGCTGCCCGTCATTTTCCGAACAGCCCACACACCTCGACGTCGCGACTGTTACGACCGCCACGGCCGTAGCGTACTGCCAGCCTAGCGGCACGCAACAGCGGATTCACCACATCGACCGAGACAAGGATGTCGAAAAACAATTCTGTGGCACTCGACTAACTTGGTCGAGGCGAGTTGACTCGCAGGCCACACCCTGACGATGCAACCTCGCACATGTCACACACCAAGACGACACTATAAGGAGATCTCCTGATGAAGATGACTACAGTGATCGCCGCTGTTGCGGCTCTGTTTGTTGGCACCCAGAGCGCCGACGCTGGCCTGCTGGACTTCCTGCGTTTGAACAATGGCAAGAGCCAGAAGTGCGAAGTCAAGACGGCCAAGCCGAAGTGTGCCAAGCCGGCCGCGCCCAAGTGCGCCAAGCCTGCTGCACCCAAGGTTCGCAAGCCCGCCGACGCCAAGTGCGCCAAGCCGGCTGCTCCGAAGGCTCCCAAGGCCCCCAAGGCCGCCAAGTGTGCCAAGCCCGCCGCCCCCAAGGTTGCCAAGTGCGCCAAGCCGGCTGCTCCGAAGACAGCCACCAAGAGCTGCGACTACGAAAAGAAGACGACCTTCCTGCAACGGATCCGCCTCCCGCAGATCCGTCGCATCAGTCTCTTCAACAACTAAGCACGCAACCTGCGTCTAAGTTGAACGGTTGAGAACACGCCCGAGTGAATCGACAGTCGATCGCTCGGGCGTGTTTCGTTAACTCAACCCGTTGCTACAATGAGCTGACACTTCACCCGAGTCCCACTCAGATGCCGCCACCTCTTGCCATCAGCGACTTCCTCGGACTCCTCGAAAAGAGCCAGTTACTCAGTGAATCGCAGATCAACGATGCCATCCAACGACTCGAACTCCCCTCAGACACCGCCCCCGATGACCTCGCCGAAGCCTTGGTCCACTCGGGCGATATCACCCGCTTCCAGGCCGACCGACTACTCGAAGGTCGCCATCGTGGCTTCTTCATCGGCCACTACCGCTGCGATCACATCCTCGGTACCGGAGGCATGGGGTGGCTGTACCTGGCCACAGACGTCGACAGCGGAAACCAGGTCGCCGTCAAGATGCTCCCCAAACGACTCGAAGGCGACTCCGGCATGGTCGCCCGCTTCGAACTCGAAGCCAAGGCCGGGTTGCTGCTGAACCACCCCAACGTCGTCCGCACCTTCGAACACCAGAGAACCGAAGGCGTCTATGGCGACGTCTACTACGTCGTCATGGAAGTCGTCCACGGCATTAGCCTCGAAGAACTCATCGTCCGCAACGGCCCCCTGCCCTGGCGGGCCGCCTGCGATCTGATCCGGCAAACTGCCGCCGGACTCCAGCACGCTCACAACAACGGGACTATCCACCGAGACATCAAGCCGGCCAACCTGCTGGTCGACACCAGCGGACACCTCAAGATTGCCGACTTCGGACTCTCGAAAATCGAATCCGAAGCCGACGACGAATTCTCGCTGCAAATGATCTTCGGCCACGATTGCCTCGGAACCGCCGACTACATCGCCCCCGAACAGACTCTCGATAGCAACGCCGTCGATGGTCGAGCCGACCTCTATAGCCTCGGCTGTACCTTCTACGCCACGCTGACCGGAAAACTCCCCTTTCCACTCAAAACGACCAAACAAAAACTCGAAGCCCAACGCACACGCAAACCACGCCCCGTGGCCGGCTTCGTCGAAGACCTGCCACCGGAAGTCACCGCGACTCTCGAAAAGATGATCTCCAAACGCCCCGAGACTCGGTTCCAACAAGCCCACGACGTCTGCCAAGCTCTCTCACCATTCTCAGAACGCACGCCCGCAGACTTCTCGTTCCAGAAAGTGCTCGTACAACGATCCGAAATAGCCCGCAAAAAAATCGCCGCCAAACAGACTCACCGCGCCGGAGGCTCCTCGGTCATCACCGGACACTCCGGCACAGCCCACTCCGCCGTCGAAACCTCGATCCGCTCACGGATCGAACGCGACGAACCTGACCAACACGATGGACCTGGCGGATAACACTCAACGCCTCACATGCCCACCCGCCGCATCGCCTCGGCCAATCGGCTCCGCCACTCGAGGTTCCCCGGAGCCAGATCCACCGCCGTCTCGAGCTCCGAAACCGCCTCGGCCACATCCTCCTGAAGCCCTCCCACCAATAACAACTTGCCCAATGCCGCGTGAGCTTCCGGCAAATCCGGCCGGAAACCGATCGCCTGGCGAAAACACCTGGCCGCCTGCTTTGGGTCCTTCCGATCACGCAGGACTCGACCCTGCCACAACCACGCCTCAGCGGAATCAGGCTTCCGCTCGATGGTAGCCTGGAAACTCGCAATCGCACCCGCCTCATCACCCAACTCCTCGAGCATCAACCCCAACACCAGCCGCAGGTCGGCCGAATCGGGGAAATCCGCAACCGCTCGCTTCAGGACTTCGGCTGCCCGCTCGGGCTGACCCGCTGCACCCAGTGCCCGAGCCAATTGCAACGGAAACCTCAGTCGGTCGGGATGCTCCGACATGACCGTCTCGAGATACTTCACCGCTCGTCCGGTCTGCCCCTGTTCGAGCATCGTCTGAGCCCGCTCGGCAATCCAGTTCGGATCGCGTCGTAAGACCAGGACCTCGGCCACAAACGGATCGTCGCTCGTCTCGACCAACGGCATCCTCTCCAGGCGACGCCGCACACGTTCGGCCTCGTCACGCCGTCCCTGGCCGTACAGGATCCGAGCCAACAGTTCCTGCACCATCCGCTGCTGTGGCTCGATCGCCTCCACCTGCCGACACAACATCTCTGCGTCAGCCAACTCGCCAGCACCCATCTTCAGCCTGGCCAACCCAAGCAGCGCTCGAGCATTCTCGGGCTCCAAGTCGCCGGCTTCCTGAAACAACATCCGAGCTTCGTCGGTTCGACCCGCTTCGGCCAGCATTTCGGCCAGCGACAGCTTGGGCAGCGGATTGCTCCGAGCCAACTCGATCGCTCGCCTCAAACATCGCTCGGCTTCGACCGGTTCCACGTTCTCCAGACTCACCCCCAACAAGTACGGCCAACGGAATTCGTCCCCGTCCAGTTCCTCGGCACGCCGGAAGGCCGAATCGGCTGGAAGTTCAAATCCGTGAGCCCGCAACAGCATCGCCAACTCGCCCCA